>Ga0209521_10003784_pt1 | contig 12167 bp, 14 predicted proteins | sample Rifsed19ft4_FD_184016 | JGI IMG/M metagenome (GOLD analysis project Ga0209521, IMG submission 184016) | Soil microbial communities from Rifle, Colorado, USA - sediment 19ft 4 (version 2) | ecosystem: Environmental > Terrestrial > Deep subsurface > Rock core/Sediment | place: Rifle, Colorado... | reverse complement strand
ATTGGAAAAGCAATTTACCAAATAGCCAATTAATATTTTAGTACACCCTCGTCAAATGATGCGGTAAATTACCCTCTTGGTTCCCGTTAGGCTGTTGACCAAATTACCACAACAAAACCGAATGCCATGTTGCATGCAAGGTGGGTAATAAAAACCTTATCAAATATTTCGCACGCTCGCACACAGGTCAAACCTACAAGTCCGAATATATGTATTGTAGGGGCGGACACATGGGTCCGCCCGCATACACGGCATGGGTCATCATCCCTAGTTCGGAGGTCGACCCCTACGATTCGGGCAGATCAATTCCCTCCCAGCATCGTCCAAATTCCGATAGGGTGTATGATTTTAATTAAATCAATCAAGAATATTTCACCGCCGCAGATCAGCCAAGGGTAAGCCGGGGAGGAATCAGCATGGACTCAGACAGCGCGTTTCAGGCTCTGAAGAGCGAGATCAATGCGGCTTTACGGCAAATCCGGGCGGAAGGCAGCCAGGTGTTCCTCAAAGGCAATTATGACGATGCCAAGAAATTGGCCGACCGCGCCGAGCAATTGGAAGGCTTCCTGAAGAACATCAACCAGATGCAGCGCGAATGGAAGGGCTTGATGACCCAGCCGGCGCTGCCGGGGATGGTAGCGTCCCGCCGCCCCCACCGCTGGGAAACCGCCAGAGTAAGTCCCAGGTCAAAAACGCATGCCAAATATTTCCGCATCCCCATTTTGCGAGCGCTGGTGGAGCTGGGTGGAAGCGGGGAAACTGCCAAAGTAGTGGACCGGGTCGGTGAAATGTTGGCGGACCAATTGAATGATTACGATCGCGAGAAGCTGACCAGCGGTCATGAGGTCAGGTGGCGCAATACCGCTGGCTGGGTGCGCAATACCTTGAAAAACGAGGGGTTAATCAGCGGTCAATCGGTCAAGGGCACCTGGGAAGTCACCGATGCCGGGGTCGAATACCTGAAGATTCAGGGGGAGTAGGGCGGGCAATACCCTTCCCTTTTAGGGAAGGGCAGGGTTAGGTCTTACGGACAGGGCGAGAAAATACCCAGGGAGGTCGACACGACAAACAGTGGGGGCGATACGTGCGTCGACCCCTTCGGGCGTGTACATGCATTGTAGGGGCTGACCCCGCGGTCTATGTGTCAGCCCGATATAGAAATCAGCCTGTTACTAACTGATGCCAATTCCCTCTTGACATTATAGAACATATATCCTATAATATGATCGTCGCGCACCTTAATAACTCCCATATTGCTCCACAATTCTCTCCGCCCCTCCCATTCGTTTCTGGAATATTTTTTTAAACGAATACGAATCAAAAACCGCTACCTGTGGGGTTCACTTACCGCTCCAACCCCCACCCCTTGGCAGACAAATCCAAATTTTCGGGTTCGTTTCACCCTCGGGTATGTGCCGTACACGCCCGCACTGTCCTGGCACGGGCGGACACGGAGATCCGCCCTACGTATAAACTATCAGGCGGGGAGGGTCGCGCAGCACACCCGTAGGGTGCGAGGTTTCGAATATCACCTCCTCAATGGAGGCCCCGGTCGGGCGGGGAGACCTGCGGTCAAAAATCGTGCTCGGTCTAGAGACCGGCACGAACATTGTCTATTCTCAGGCGGGGAGGGCGGGATTCGAATACCATCCCCTCCTGGGGGCCCCGGTCGAGCGTAAATCTGGCGGGGAGGGCGGGATTCGAACCCGCGGTCGAGATTTATAGTCCCGACAACCGCTTAGCAGGCGGCCCCATTCGACCACTCTGGCACCTCCCCAGTATTCATTTGTCAAACAGGCGGAAGGAGAGGGATTCGAACCCACGGTGAGTTGCCCCACACCTGTTTTCAAGACAGGCGCCTTAAACCACTCGGCCATCCTTCCGTAAACCGCCGGGGTTGCGGCGCGAATATTTTACCATACCGTCACCCGCCGGACAAGGAACGGGTATTGGGACGACGAGAATGTCGTTCCTTACATGGTCTCGGACAGGCTGGCCAGCGGTGTGGGGGACTGGGTCATGCGCATCTCAGACAGGCGCGCCATCTCGATAATGTGATGCATGACCGTTTCGGCCACCTTGCGCACGTAAGGCCGGTCTTCCACGTCGCCGCGAAAGTGCAGCGGCCGTCCAATGGTGATATTGTAGGGTCCGTGGAAATACCAGCGCCCATACTCGTCATTGCCCTTGACCTTGGAGCGTATGGTGTGGCAGCGGTGGCGCTGCAGGTGAATGCCCACCGGGATGACCGGAGCGCCGCTGAGCAATGCCAGGCGGGCTACGCCGGTGCGCGGGTCCAGAAAGCCGCCGGCTTCGGGGCTCAGGTCGCCTTCGGGGAAGATCATCACCGTATGACCCAGCGCCAGGAGGCGCAGCGCCTCGTCGATGGCTTTTTGGCCGCTGCCGGCGATCACCGGAATGTGGCCGGAACGCCGCAAGTATTCACCCAAAATGGGCACTTGAAACAGCAGGTTATTAATGAGAATGTAAGATTGCATACGCAGCATGGAGGCTACGAAGAAAGGGTCAGTGGTGGAAGGATGATTGGCAGCGATGATTTTAGCGCCAGCGGGTAAAGGTTCCTGCCGGTGCACATTCATTTTGAGGGCTGTGCCGGTATAAGACAGCACAACAGGTTTAGAGAGCCAATACAAAAGCTTTTGGAACATATAAGTCCTTAAAAAGGATTTTGGCTGGGATGAGGGGTGTGATGCAAAGATGGTCTTACTATAGCGGTTGCCAGCGGATTATACATGGACTGCCAGGTATATCGGCAGGTGTCAGGAGGCACATCTTTTTCAAACAGTCATATGACCCACCCGTTGCGGCTCGCTGAGAGTTAATACCCCAACCGTGCAAGAAAGGTGCGAGAAGGCGTGCCAAGTGTCAGGTTGCAGGTGTCACGGTATAATCTTTTAAGTGAACGGTTATTCGCTGCTGATCGGGATTGGTGCGGCGCTGGGGCTGCTGCAGGTGATCCGGCGCGTGCCGGAACATCTGGCGCTGCGTTGGACCATTGCCGGGCTGGCGATGTTGTTTGCTGGAATGTTGGGAGCGCGCGCAGCCTACGTCTGGCTGAATCCCGCTTATTACAGCCTTCACCCGCAGGCGGTTTGGCGGCTGGTGGAAGGTGGACTCGCCTGGCCGGGCGCATTAGCCGGGGTGCTGGCAGTATTCTTCCTGGCGGCTATCTTCCTGCGCGCGCCGCTTGGTGTGGCTGCCGACGTGTTCGCGCCCATGATCGTCACTGTAGCGGTTACCGCCTGGCTGGGGTCAGCCTCCAGCGGCACAGCCTACGGCGCCGCCATTCACCCGGCTCTCCCCTGGGCCATCCCCTCCACCGAGCCCGAAGGCGTGCTCACCTACCGTTGGCCATTGCAGTTGACCGCCGCCCTGACACTGTTTCTGATATTCTGGTCGTTCGAGCGGCGCAGCGCAGAATGGCGCCTGCCGGATGTGCGCGCCGGCGCGGCGGGATTGCTGCTGGCGGGTCATACCGCCTTATTTTCCTACTGGCGGGCTGACGGCGGCCTGACGTTCAATGGGCTGCGCGTTGATTATGCGGCTGCCGGGCTGCTGGGTGCGCTGTGCCTGCTGGGCCTGCTGGCCCGCGGACTGATGCGCATGCGCGCCTCCTTTTCCGATGAAGCTCCCGGCGCCAACCGCGAAACATGGTTTTCACCACGCGAGTAAATCATGATCTCCCTCTACAGGTGACCTTAACCCATGAAATTGACCATCGGACTGTCACAAATCAACACGGTGCTCGGCAACGTTTCGGCGAACCTGGAAAAACACCTGGAAATCGCTAAAGAAGCGCGCAGCCAGGGCGCTGACCTGCTGGTTTTCCCGGAGCTGTCGCTCACCGGCTACGTGCTGCAAGACCTGGTGCCCACCCTCGCGCATCGTCCCAACGCTGACGATCCGGTATTCAAGCCGCTGCTGGCTGCCAGCCAGAAGATCGACCTGCTGGTCGGCTTTGTCGAGGTGGATGAACGCCGCCGCTTCTACATCGCCTCGGCTTACCTGGCGCGCGGCGAGGTAGTGCATGTGCACCGCAAGGTGTACCTGCCCACTTACTCCATGTTCGATGAAGGCCGCTTTTTTGCCTGGGGCGACTCGGTGCGGGCTTTCGATACCCGCTTTGGCCGGGTGGGAGTGCTGATCTGCGAGGATTTCTGGCATGCCTCGCCGCCCTATTTGCTGTGGCTGGACGGTGCAGACCTGTTCCTGCACATGTCGGCCTCGCCCGGGCGCGGGTTGAATGGCAGCGACCGATTGGAATCGGCTGCCTGGGTAGATCATATCAACGCGGCCTACGCCAGCCTGTTCACCGCCTTTGTGGCGCATGCCAATCGGGTTGGCTACGAGGACGGACTCAACTTTTGGGGCGGATCGGCGCTCTACGGACCCAATGGCAGCCTGCTGGTGGAAGGTCCGATGCATGAAGAAGCTCTGACCCTGGGTGAAATTGACCTGAACAAACTGCACCATACCCGCGCGCGCCTGCCGCTGCTGCGCGACGAGCGCCCCGGGTTGGTAGCGCGCGAACTCGACCGCATCTTGAAACAACATTACCAGAATACAGGACGCTAAACCATGGAAAAACCGATGACCGACCTGACGATCAATCCCGAGGTGGCGCGAAAAATTCTAACCGGCTGGATTCACGCCGAAATTACCCGCGCTGGCATGCAGCGGGCAGTGGTGGGACTGTCCGGCGGGCTGGATTCAGCATTGTCGTGCTTTTTAGCTGCCGAGGCGCTGGGACCGCAGAATGTGCTGGCGGTGCGTATGCCCTATAAGAATTCTTCGCAGGATTCGTTGGATGATGCCCAAAAAGTGATCGATGCTACCGGCGTGCAGTCGGCTACCATCGAGATTACGCCCATGGTGGATCCGTTGATCGAGCGCTTCCCGGAGATGAACAGCATGCGGCGCGGCAATATCATGGCGCGCATGCGCATGATCGTGCTGTACGACCAGTCGGCTGCTTTTAACGGGTTGGTGGTCGGCACGGGTAACAAAACCGAGATTTTACTGGGTTACACCACGTTGTACGGCGACTCAGCTTGCGCGTTTAACCCGTTAGGGGATCTGTACAAGACGCAGGTTCGCCAGTTGGCAGCCGGCATGGGAGTGCCCGAGTCGGTGCGGGTCAAGCCGCCGACCGCGGACCTGTGGGCGGGTCAAACCGATGAGGGCGAGTTGGGCTTCACCTACGCCGAGGTCGATCAACTGCTGTACCAACTGGTTGACGAACGTGCCACGCCGGACGAGTGCGTTCAAGCCGGGTTCGATGAGGTGTTCGTGAAGAAGGTGGTGGAGCGGATTCGACGCAATCACTTCAAGCGGATTATGCCGCCGGTTGCCAAGCTCAGCAACCGCACGGTGGGTTATGACTTTTTGTATTTGCGGGATTGGGGTACGTAATTCAGCCTGTCAGGTGTCAAGTGCCCGGGAGAACAAAAAAGGATCACAGCAAGACTATTTGATCTCCCGAAAATTACGAATGCCGCTGATACCGATGAGAATGCAAATGACCGACGCCATAATCCCGATCCAATGGTTATTCAGAGTCGTGAAAATCGGAGCGATGAACTGCAATTTTCCGAAGAATAGATCAAACATATAAATGAATAAAATGGCAAAAAACAGATAAATAAAGGCTGTGCCATAACTTTGTAAGAGCAATTGATTCTCCCGTTCATCAAAGCTCTTGCTTTGGTTGGCCAATCCGAGAATGGCAGTCATGCACACCAGGAAAGTCAAAAAGGTCCCGTCTGGCATGAATTGATAGAAGAATCCAGTGATGCCAGCAAACAGACATAGTCCACTCATTCCATATCCTACTTGCTGACGGTTTCGTACAGTTTTTGCGGCCATTTTTGCTCCTTTCGGCCATTTTGGCAATGTGAGACGGATTTTAAAAATTGGCTAATCCCTCAGAAGTAGTAAAACCTGCTTAAACAAAAGAATAAGAATCATTCAACTTTTTCCACCCAAAACAACGCATCGATAGAGACTCCCAGAGTTATGGCAATTTCCAAAGCCAGTTTTACAGAAGGAACGTACTTAACCTTCTCGATCGCGATGATGGTTTGGCGTGAAACTCCCAACTGGTCAGCCAGGGCCTCCTGGGTAAGCCCTTTCGCCAGCCGGGTTTCTTTCAAGCGGGTGCATAATTTTGTCGTCATCCAATGTAAAGTATAGCGTACATTTAAGTGAAATTCAAGCCCTTGTTCTTCTTTGTGATAAACAATTTCTGATACAATTAGGCTAGATCAATCGTTCTATCCCCAAGGAGCTGCCATGTCTGAAGAACCCCTGCCTCAGGATGCGCCGGTCGGTTATGTGGTCGGCGGGACGCTGAAAGACAGCCTGTCGGTGCGTCTGACGGTGCCGCCGCAGCAGGTGCAGGAAGGCTCCTTTGTGGTCATCGAAAGCAATCCCTGGCAATTCTATGGGCTGGTGACCGATTTGCAGCTGGGCGCCACCGATCCGCGCTTTGCCGACGAGCAGTCCGAGAAGCGGCTGCCGCCGGGGTTGGCCAAATTGCTGCATGGTCAAACATTGTTCACCAACCTGGAAGTGCTGCCCGCTCTGATGCTGGAACGCGGTCCGGAGATCGATTCACCGGAGTACCCTGGCTGGCGTGAGGCGCATGCAACCGACCCGCAGCCGCTGCCGGTAAAAACCGTGCCTCAGCATCATGCCCCGGTGCGGGTGGCGGGAGCTGGCGATGTGGCCGAAATCTTTGGCGAGCCGGGCGGCAAAAATTACACCGTCGGTTATACCCGCGAGCAGGGGCACCCGGTGTGTATCGATCTGGAGCGCTTCGTGCAGCGCTCATCCGGAATTTTCGGCGCCACCGGCACCGGTAAAAGCTTTCTGACGCGCATTTTACTGGCTGGACTGATCCATTACGACAAGACCTCGCTGCTGGTCTTCGACATGCACAACGAGTACGCCTTCGACGACACTTCCTCCGACACCGGCGAAAAAGTGACCGGGCTGCACACCAAATTCGGCAGCAAGGTGCAGGTGGTCGGCCTGGGAGCCGGCGCCAGCATCCGCGGCAACACGCCGAATTTCAACCTGGTGCTGGGCGAGAAAGACCTGCGGCCGGAAGACATCGAGATGCTCTCCCGTGAACTCAACTTAAAGGAAACTACGCCCACCACCCTGGACGCGTTACTACACAGCTTTGGTGCCGCAGCCTGGTACAGCTCTTTCAAAGCCATGCGCAATGGCGCGGTGGAGCACACCGATGAGGGAAAAACCGTACCGGCATCCGACAGCGTGGCTGCCTGGGCTAATCAGACCGGGGTCAATGTGGCTGCAGCCGAAGGGCTGCACAGCAAACTGGGGCGGGTTTTTAACCGCCCGTATATCGTCCCCGAGCCGCCCAAGAACGTGCTGGATGACATTATCAAGCTGCTCGACGATGGCAAGCACGTGGTTTTGTCATTTGGCGAGTTCGAAAGCGATCTGGATTACCTGCTGGTCACCAACCTGTTAACCCGGCGCATCCGCGAGACCTGGGAGAAGCACACCAACGCCTTCCGCACCGGCAAAAGCAAAGAACCGCGCCCGCTGGTGGTGGTGGTCGAGGAAGCCCACAAACTGCTCAACCGTGAAATGGCGGCACAAACGGCTTTCAGTACCATTGCACGCGAGATGCGCAAATACTACGTCACGCTCTTGATCATCGATCAGCGCCCCTCGCAAATATATGACGAGGTCATGTCACAGCTTGGCACACGCATCTCCGGCTGGCTGGGCGACGAAGCCGATATCGCGGCAGTGCTTTCAGGATTAGCCGGGCGCGACTCGCTGCGCGGCATGCTGGCACGACTACAACCGAAAGAAGAAGTCTTGCTGCTGGGCTGGGGCGTTAAAATGCCGCTGCCGGTGCGCTCACGGCGTTATGATCAACGTTTCTGGGATGAATTGGTCGGCAAACTGGAAAAACAGCCAACCATCGAAGATCTGACGCGCGACCTGTACGGCGGTTAATCGCTGGCGTTATTGCAGCGGCTGCAGCGGCGGCCAGAATGCATAGACGCTTAAGGCAATCAACAATCCCAATAAAATTCCCCCAATAACCTCGCGCGGTGTGTGCCCCAACACTTCGATCAACCGCTCCTGCGGGATCGGTCGTCCGTGGAAAAATTCCTCAAAAATGATATTGATCTTCTGGGCGTGAAAACCAGCCTGTCGGCGCACACCGGCAGCGTCGTAGATGATGACCATGGATACGGCAAACGCCAGCGCAAATATGGGCGTGCCAAAACCGTGATACAGACCGATCGCCAGGGTGGTGGACACCATCAGCGATGAATGCGAGCTTGGCATGCCACCGCTACTGAACCATAAAGCCCAGTTCCAACGCTTTTTATACAGGTATTCGATCGGCACTTTGAGAGCCTGGCCTAAAAACCAGCCAAGCAGCGCGCAAATCAACACCTGGTTCGAGAATAGTTCGCCCATGCGGGGTTAAGCCTCTTCGTCCGTCTCCACCGGCAGATCCGGCTCGCTCTCCGACAGGCGCTTTACCCGCACCTCGGCCACGTCCAACAGGTTGGCGCAGCGTTTGGCTAATGCCTGACCACGTTCAAATAGAGCCAGGGCGTCTTCCAAATTGGGCTGCCCGGCCTCCAACGCCGAAACGACGTCTTCCAATTCTTGAAATGCCTGCTCGTAACTGAGCGACTCAACCGTTGGTTTGGTTTTTGCCATGGTGTTTCGCTTTCTCAGGGGGAGGGATTTATTTGCTGAACCTGGGCGGTTAGGTCGCCGTCCTGGATGCGCGCTTTAACTATATCGCCCGGCTTAACCTGCGATACGCTTTGTAGGATTCGACCACCCTGGCCGCGCAGAACGGCATAGCCGCGCTGCAATACAGCCAGTGGACTGAGGGCTTGCAGTCGGGAGGAAAGGCCGTCTACCTGGGCACGGCGCAGGCGCTGATGGGCAGACAGGCTGCGCACGGCGCGTTCCAACAACTCGTCCAGTCGCTGGCGGTCATCCTGAACTTTACGCTGCGGGGAAAGCCGTCCCAAACGCAATAAAGTGTCGGCAGTATCGCGTTTACTGGCCGCGATCAACGCAGCCATGGCGCTATCCAGATGCAGCAACTGCGATCCTAGCGCAGCGCGCATCTCGGCAGCATCCGGAGTAGCCAGAACGGCTGCGCCGGTAGGAGTTGGGGCGCGCAGATCGGCGGCAAAATCGGCCAATGTGAAATCCGTCTCATGGCCGATGCCGGTGATGACTGGAATGATGCTAGCAACAATGGCGCGGACCAAACGCTCATCGTTGAAAGCCCACAAATCTTCCAAGGACCCTCCGCCGCGCGCCATAATGATCACATCCGGGCGAGCAGCCTCCAGCCGCTGCAAAGCCTTCACCAGCCGGGGAGGTGCATCGTCTCCCTGCACGGGCGCCGGCGAGAGAATCACCTCTGCCAGCGGGTAACGGTTGGTAAGCGTGTTGAGAATATCCTGCAGGGCCGCCCCGGTGGCAGAAGTAACGATGCCAATGCGCTGTGGAATGGCTGGAATTGCCCGCTTGCGCGCCTCGTCGAACAGCCCCTCGGCTTCCAAACGGGCTTTTAGCCGCAGGAATTCCTGGTACAACCAGCCTTCACCAGCCAGGCGCAGCGAGTCGACGTAAAGTTGATAGGTGCCGTCCCGCTCATACAGGCTGATAGCGCCATGAGCCTCCACTGCCTGTCCGTTACGCAAATTGACCAGCATTCGCATGGCGGTCGTTCGCCAGATGACACAGCGCAGTGTGGCAGTTTGATCTTTGAGGGAAAAGTAGATGTGCCCGGAAGACGGTTGGGAAAGGTTCGAGATTTCTCCACTAACCCAGATGTCGCGCAAAATCTCGTCGCTGTCCATCAGGGCACGCATATAGCGGGTCAGTTCTGTGACGGATAGCAAACGCGGGCCAAACAATTGCGGCTGTTCCATAGGCTAGGATAGCATAACCTGTAGGGGGGAAGGTGTCAACCGTGTAAGCCTGGCTGTCCAGTTTCAACCTGCCAGCCAGTGGAATTTGTTACAATGGATGCATCTCAGCGTGAGATAAACCCAGGTTCGCTCTACATTACAGCCCAAAGCTGGCGCGCATCCACCCTGTCCGGCAAACATAAGTTTGCTCCACAGTACAGCACATCGTCGGAGAAAAATGGAACACCTATGGTCGCCCTGGCGAATGGAATACATCATGGGAAATGATCCCAAATCCGGTTGTATTTTTTGCAATGCCCTGGAGCTGGAAGATGGGCCAGCAAACTTAATCGTCACCCGCAACCCGCTGGTCTTTGTGATGATGAACCGCTACCCGTATACCAGCGGACATATTATGGTGGTTCCAACTGCCCATCAGCCCAGCCTGGAATTGCTGGATATTGCCACCCGGACAGCTCTGATGGAAATGGTATCACACGGGATTCAAGTAATACGGCGGGTGTACAAGCCCGAAGGGTTTAACATTGGTGTGAACATCGGCGCTGTGGCTGGTGCAGGTGTGGCAGACCATGTCCATATGCATATTGTCCCGCGCTGGGCCGGGGACACCAATTTCATGTCCACGCTGGCAGGCGCCCGCGTATTACCCGAAGCGCTGGAGGACAGCTACCGCCGGATAAGCGAGGGATGGGACAAGGACTAATTTTCGCGGTTAATCCGGCGTCTTGGTTTGTTCGTGCTCTTCGTTCGGCTTTGGGGTTTCCGTCAGCCGGTGATCATCGTCTGAATCAGGTGTTTTGTCCGAATCGCCACCGCCGGAGGAATCTTTTTCCTCTGAAACAGGTGTTTGGGTCGCCTCAAGGGTATTTTCCGGACGATCTTCTACCGATTCGGTTTCTACCGGATTATCCGAGCCTTTGTTCTTTTCCTTGGAACCAGCGCCGTTCGACTCATTACCAGAAACCCGGACGGTCAGCGCCAGAAAATAGTCTTCATCGTAGTGCAGTGTGGTCAATTCAACCCGCCTGCCAATACGCGGTTTGCCGCTGATCTGAGTGGAATCCATTACCAATACTTTAACCCCGCTAACAATCCATTCGTTGGCGTTAATCGCTTCCAGCTTGCCAGTGAAGGTGAATAAGCGCAGTTCCAGGTTTTCCACCTCAATCCCCTCCTCACCGCGAATTTTCCCCTTCACCTCAATGTAGGAGCCGAGCAGTGTGCGGGCCAAAGCGAGTTGGTCCGGAGTCAGGTTCAGCTTCACTCCACCAACCGACCAGGAAAGATCAGCCAATTCTTCCAACGGACCAGCGACTGTTACCGATTCGGTTCGGCCTTCTTGTTTCAATTCTTCAACCTCAGCCACCCGACGCCGGTCGAATTCTTCTTCAAGGTCCAGGCGGGTGATCTGGTCGGTGGTCAGCGCCAACTGCGCCTGTTCCACCACCCGTTTTACCGGGTAGAGCGTCTCTCCAGGGACCGTTTCAGCGGAGGCTAACCCAGTGCCGTAAATTCCAGCAAAGATAATGATGATGATTGCGATGGCTGCATAGGCAAAGTTGAACCGGGGCAGGAAACCCTTTGGTTTTGTCTGGCGGCGCTGAGCTTCAGCCAAAAAACGGGTGCGGCTGTCGATTTGTGCTGAAGCGGGTACACGCAGCGGCACCCCGCTGCGGCTGGCTTTCAGCGCAGCGATCAGCAAGGGACGCATTTCTGCAGCCTGCTGCGGGTAATCAGCCAGGACCGTTTCAAGGTTCTCGCCAGCGTTCAAACGGGCCAGACATATTTCTAAAATCGAGTAGGGTTCAAAAAGCTGCGTCACTTACATCATTCTCCTGTCCAACTGCCTTCTTAAGGCAGCCAGAGCGCGGTATTGTAAAACTTTGACGGCATTCACCGTTTTGCCCATCATTTGGGCGGTTTCTTCCAAGGATAGTTCCTGCGAAAAGCGCAGAGCAATCACATGTTGTTGGTCAATGGTCAGATTGAGCATGGCGGTACGTACTTCCTGGTGGATCATCCGCGCCTCGGTTTCACCTTCGGGTGTATGGTGATCCGGCAAATCGTCATGGTTATCCAGATTATCTGTTCGGCGGCGGTATTTATGCCGGTAGTAATCCATTACCAGGTGATTGGCGGTGCCGAGCAGCCAGGCGCGTGCCGATTGAATGGTTTGCACCTTTTTCT
>Ga0209521_10003779_pt1 | contig 12173 bp, 11 predicted proteins | sample Rifsed19ft4_FD_184016 | JGI IMG/M metagenome (GOLD analysis project Ga0209521, IMG submission 184016) | Soil microbial communities from Rifle, Colorado, USA - sediment 19ft 4 (version 2) | ecosystem: Environmental > Terrestrial > Deep subsurface > Rock core/Sediment | place: Rifle, Colorado... | reverse complement strand
TCCCGTTCCTCAGTGGGTTTTACGCTGAGATGCTGGACGTACTGGAGAACTGTCTGGCATCGGCGCGCCAGGATCCCGGCTTGCCATTTGACCTTCTGGTTTTCGACAACGGTTCCTGCGTTGAGGTGCAGGATTGGCTGCTGGACGAGCAGAGTGCCGGGCGTATTCAGTATTTGATGCTGTCGGGCAAAAACCTTGGGAAGGGAGGCGCCTGGAATCAGATATTTGGCGGAGCTCCGGGCGAGATCATCGTCTATGCTGACAGCGATGTCCTGTTTTACCCCAACTGGCTGGTGCGCTCGGTCCAACTGTTGGAGGCTTTCCCCAACGTCGGCATGGTGACCGCCCGGCCTTACCGCACAAACCCGGATTACTACACACAGACCGCTGCCTGGGCACAGCAAACGGCCAGCGTCGTGCTGGAACGCGGCGAATTCATCCCCTGGCGAACTTTCCTCGAATTTGATCTGAGCCTGGGACAGAGCGAGAAAGAAATTCGCGAACGCTATCAAAAGACTGAGGATGTTCGCCTGACCTACCAGGGGGTCTCGGCGCTGGCTGGCGCCTCTCACTGGCAATTTGCCGCCTACAAAGCGGTTCTCCAACGCTTCCTCCCATTTGAAATGGACCGCCCGATGGGACAGGTGAAGCAGTTGGACATGCGCATGAATGAAACTGGGCTGCTGCGGTTAATGGTCACCGACCCACTAGCGATGAATATGAGCAATACCTTGCGCGGGGTAACCGGCAGGCAAAAGAATATAACACAGCAGAAATCCCGCAGGTTAATCGATATGCCGCTGGTCAAAGGACCCTTGCTGCGCTTGTATGACAAAATCTTCCGCTGGTACTACGACCGGTAATAGAATGGAATCATCGATGCCAAGGAAACGAATCTTCATCAGCGCAGACCACGGTCTGTCGTTGATCTACTTTTTACAAAGCGATGTGGTGCCGACACTGCTGGCAAAAGATATTGAAGTCGTCATGCTGACCGAGGACGCCCTGGTAGAGAAAATCAGGCAGCGCTTTGTTCACCCCGGCCTGAGCGTGGAAGGCTTGCGTGTTGACCAAACCAAACACTATTACGAGGAATCGGATCATTCACTGCAGTATTGGGTACATTTCCTGCGCTGGATGGGGGGCTCGAAACGAATTAATACCAACGCCATGGACGGCCATATGCGCCAGATGGATTTCGAGACCTCGCGCGGCGGCAAGGCTTTGATGCCGTTCATAAAGACCGCCACAGCCGTGCTGCGTCGTTCACCGGCAGCCCGTAAGGCCCTGGTGCGCTACCAGATGCGCTTTACGCCGTCGATCTACACTGACCTGTTCGAAAAATACAAGCCGGACCTGGTGGTTGCCAGCACGCCCGGCTGGCGCTTCGACCGCTACCTGCTGCGCGAAGCGGTCAAACACAAGGTACCGCGCGCGGTGGCCATCGTTGGGTGGGACAACCCCAGCAGCTACCGTCTGCCCGGCGCACCGATGGATTATGCCACCTGCTGGTCGGAGATTCAGAAGGATGAGTTGGTGCGCGGTTCGGACTGGGCACCAGAGCGCGTCAACATTGGCGGTATTCCGACCTATGACGGCTATTTCCGCAAGGAATGGTTGATGAGCCGCGAAGAATATTACGCGCTGCACGGGCTGGATCCCAACCGCAAGCTGCTGGCGTATGCTTCCAGTTTTGTCACCTTCTCGCCCAATTACCCCAACATCGAGGCGCTGGCCAAGCTGGTCAGTTCCGACAGCCTGCGCGAGCCCTGCCAGTTGCTGATCCGGCTGCACCCCAACCACTTTATGGCCGGGTCCCTGTACGAGCAGGAGGCCAACCGGGTGCGCGCCTTGATCAAGGATTTACCACACGCGCATCTGGTAGAGCCGGTGCCGCTAGGGGATGGATTGAGCTATTATTCGGGCGAGGATATGCCGGAGAAGTCCTCGATGATGGCCTACGCCGACGTATTTCTGACGGTGTATTCGACCATGGTCGTCGAGACTGCGGTGCACAACCGCCCGATTGTCAGTGTGTGCATCGATGTCCCGGGCGGCTGGAATACGCCCGGCAAGTTCTCGCTGCCTCTGGCAGAGATTGCTGAATGGCCGACGCACCTGCGGTTTCGTGAGGCGCAGGCCGGGCAGGTGGCTTTCAACGCGGATCAAGCGCGGGACGCGGTCAATTATTACCTGGAGCAGCCACACGCCGACGAGGAAGCGCGCTTGAGCTTCCTGCAGCGCGAGGTGACGTTCACCGACGGCGGCGCCGGCCGCCGCACCGGGGAGTATTTAGCATCACTGGTTGGGAAGTAGAAAAACGTAACCACAGAGGCACGGAGCACACAGAGAACTGAATAAAGAAGATTCAAGAGGATCTAAGGACAAAACCTAAAACCTCATCACAGAGCTACAGAGAGCACAGAGTTTTTAAGTTCAAAGAAAAAAGGGATTTCGCCAAAGGGAAGGGCAATAGGATGGACCGAGAGACAGTTGCCGGCATGAACCGAATAACATACAGGATCATAGGTGCTGCAATTGAAGTGCATCGGGGTCTAGGACCGGGGTTACTCGAGTCGGCGTACGAAGAGTGCCTCTGCCATGAAATCGGCTTACTCGGATTAAAGTATCAAAGACAAGTACCACTGCCGGTTGTGTACAAGGGAGTTGCTCTGGATTGCAATTATCGAATGGATGTTGTCGTCGAGGAAATGGTTTTGCTTGAATTGAAATCGGTACAATCCATCGTCCCTGACCATATAGCACAGTTAATGACCTATCTTAAGTTAAGCAGCTTAAAACTGGGTCTACTGATCAATTTCAATGTGGATGTGCTTAAAGAAGGAATTGTGCGTCGAAAAAACGGCTACTTATCGGACGAACCGCAAAGGAATCATGACCTATGACTTCTCACTTAAGAATCCTGCGTGATCTCTGTGTCTCTGTGGTGGGTGTTCTGTGAAATTTCTCATCGCAGGTTTTGGTTCGATCGGGCGGCGGCATATGCGCAACCTGCTGACCCTCGGGGAGCACGACATCGTGCTGTACCGCTCCAACCGCTCCACGCTGCCGACGGATGAACTGGCAGATTTTCCGGTGGAGACGGATTTGCGCGCGGCGCTGGCGCACAAGCCGGATGCGGTGATAATCTCCAACCCGACTGCGCTGCACCTGGAGGTTGCCATTCCAGCTGCAGAAAGCGGTGCGCATCTCTTTATCGAGAAGCCGATTGCGCACTCGCTGCACCATATTCCCGACCTGGAGAATGCTTTGCGCCGCGGTGGCGGGCAGGCGCTGACCGCATTTCAATTCCGTTGGCACCCCGCATTGCAGCATGCAAAAGACTTGCTGGCAGAAGGGGCTATCGGCAATGTCGTTTCCGCCCGCGCCCATTGGGGCGAATACCTGCCTGGCTGGCACCCGTGGGAGGATTACCGCCAGAGTTATTCGGCCCGGCCGGAATTGGGCGGCGGGGTAGTTTTGACGCTGTGCCACCCGTTTGATTATCTGCGCTGGTTGCTGGGTGAGGTAAAATCACTGTACGCATTGACCGGCAAACTGGGCGGGCTGGACCTGGATGTGGAAGACACCGCCGAGATCAGCTTACGGTTTGCATCGGGCACGCTGGGCAGCCTGCACCTGGATTACATCCAGCGACCGGGTGCGCACCGGCTGGAGCTCATCGGCAGCCAGGGCATGCTGCGCTGGGATAACGCTGACGGCACCCTGCAGCTCTACCGGGCATCCGACGCAGCCTGGGAAAGTTTTTCCCCGCCGGAAGGCTTCGAGCGAAACGACCTGTTCCTGGCTGAGATGCGCCATTTCCTGGCAGTTATTGGGGGTGAAGCCCCTCCCGCCTGCACGCTGAAAGACGGCACGACTGCGCTGCAATTGGCGCTGGCAGCCTATGAGTCAGCAGCCAATCACAGCGAAGTTCAGTTCTAATTCCATCACATTTAGGATAAATCAGGGATGAGCAACGTTCTGGAAAAGTTCCAAATGCAAGGCCAGGTAGCCATTGTTACCGGGGGAGCCGGGCTGCTTGGCAAACAATTCGCCCGCACGCTGGCACAGGCTGGCGCGGCAGTGGTGGTGGCAGATCTGAACCGTTTGACCGCCCATACCATCGCGGAAACGCTAGTCAAGGACGGTTATCCGTCCATGGGCGTGGGAGTGGATGTGACCGACCCGGCTTCGGTGGAGGAAATGGTTGAGACCGCCGTCAATGTTTACGGACGGCTGGATGTGCTGGTCAACAGCGCCGCACTCGACCCTAAATTTGATTCTGAAGCTGTCTCGCGCGGAATCCCGTCCGGCAGCTTTGAGGATTATCCACTGGACCAATGGCGGCAGGCACTGGACGTGAACCTGACCGGCATGTTTCTGTGCTGCCAGAGCGCGGTTAAGCCGATGATTCTTCAGGGTAAAAAGGGCTCCATCATCAATATCTGCTCGACTTACGGCCTGGTGGCGCCGGATCAGCGGCTTTATCAGCGCAACGGCATTCAAACCGCCTATAAGCCGGTGTACTACTCGGTGACCAAGGCTGGCGTGATGGGTATGACGCGCTATCTGGCGGCGTATTACGCCGGCACCGACCTGCGCGTCAACGCACTGACCCCGGGCGGGGTGTACAACAACCACGACGAGGGTTTCGTCACCTCCTATTCAGCCCGCGCGGTGATGGGCCGCATGGCGCACATTGACGAGATGAACGGCGCGCTGCTCTTCCTGGCTTCAGAAGCCTCCAGCTATATGACCGGGGCTAACCTGGTGGTCGATGGAGGCTGGACGGCATGGTAAAGCGACCTGAAGTTTTGGCGATTATTCCAGCACGCGGAGGCTCCAAAGGTATCCCGCTCAAAAATATCCGCGCTTTTGCCGGTCACCCATTGATTGCATATTCCATTATGGCCGCCCGCCAGGCGCAAACGGTTACCCGCGTGATTGTTTCAACCGATGACCCGCAAATCGCGGCGGTGGCGCGCGAATACGGCGCTGAAGTGCCTTTTCTGCGTCCGGACGAGTTGGCGCAGGATCACACTCTGGACTTGCCGGTGTTCCAACACGCGCTGGCCTGGTTGATTGCCAACGAAGCATATAATCCCGATGCAGTGGTGCAGCTGCGGCCAACCTCGCCGGTGCGCCCATTGGGACTGGTGGATGAAGCTGTGCGATTGCTGCTGGACAACCCGGACGCCGACTCGGTACGCGGTGTAGTGCCTGCCGGGCAAAATCCGCACAAAATGTGGCGCATCGACCCGGACTCCGGTCAGATGCACAACTTGATCGACGTCCCCGGCGTGCCAGAGCCGTACAACGCCCCGCGCCAGATCCTGCCGCCGGTGTACTGGCAGACTGGACACATCGACGTCATCCGCCCGGCGACCATTCAGGAACAAAATTCGATGAGCGGCAAGGTCATCCTGCCGGTCAAAATTGACCCGCGCTACACGGTGGATATTGACGGACCATCCGACTGGCAGCGGGCCGAATGGCTGGTGTGGTTCGGCGGGTTGGAGATGGTATTCCCCGGCAGCCGCCGCCGGATGCTGCCGCAAACGGTCAAGCTGGTGGTCTTTGACTTCGACGGCGTGATGACCGACAACCGCGTGTGGGTGGATGGTGAAGGGCACGAATTCATCGCCGCCTACCGCTCGGACAGTATGGGGCTGCATGCCCTGCGCGCAGCCGGGATCGAGGCGGTGGTGCTGTCAACCGAGACAGACAAGGCAGTGGAAGCCCGCTGCCGCAAGATCGGCGTCGAGGTGATGCAAGGCGTCAAGGACAAAGCAGCCCGCCTGACCAACTATCTGGCGGAGCAGGGTATCGATCCGGCGCAGGTAGTGTACGTCGGCAATGACATCAACGACCTGCCGTGTTTTCCGATCGTCGGCTGTGCCGTGGCGGTAGCCGACGCCCAGCAGGAGGTGCTGCGTGAGGCCGACCTGGTGCTTTCCCGCAACGGCGGCTTTGGCGCGGTGCGCGAAATCTGCGAACGGATTTTGAAAAGATAATTAATACCACGGAGACACAGAGAACACGGAGAAAACCCTTAAATTGTTTCCTGGCTTTTTTTCTATTTTGATCTTCTCTGTGATCTCCGTGCCTCTGTGGTGAATTCTTTTTGGTAATTAAGGAGCAACTTATGGCTAAAGCAGTGAAAATTGGCGAAAAGTGGGTCGGCGAGGGTCACCCCACCTATATCGTGGCGGAAATTGGTATCAATCACAATGGCGAAGTTGAAATTGCCAAGAGGTTGATGGATGCCGCCCGGCACGCCGGCGTGGACGCGGTTAAATTCCAGAAACGCACCCCGGAACTGGCAACTCCGCCTGAGCAGCAAAACGTGATGCGCGAGACTCCCTGGGGTTACATTACCTACCTGGACTACCGCCGCAAAATGGAGTTTGGGTTGGAGCAATACCGCGAAATCGACACTTATGCCCGCAAGATCGGCATCACATGGTTTGTTTCGGTATGGGATGAGCCGTCGGTGGACTTCATGGAAGCCTTCAACCCGGTGACCTACAAAGTCCCCTCGGCGGCGCTGACCGACCACGGCCTGCTAAAAAAATTGCACGCCACAGGCCGCCCGGTGATCCTCTCCACCGGCATGTCCACCATCGACCAGATCCGCTCGGCTGTGCCTTACCTGGACATGGACAACCTGGTTATCTGTCACACCACCAGTGCCTACCCCTGTGATCCGGAGGAATTAAACCTGCGCATGGTCGAGACGCTGCGCAAAGAATATTCCTGCCCAATCGGCTATTCCGGCCATGAAGTCGGTCTGGTCCCCTCGGCAGTGGCGGTGGCGCTGGGTGCCTCTTTAGTTGAGCGCCACATCACGCTGGACCGCGCCATGTGGGGCTCCGACCAGGCCGCTTCGGTGGAACCGGGCGGATTTGAACGCCTGGTCAAGTACGTGCGCGTCACCGAGCAGTCGCTTGGCGACGGCATCAAGAAGGTGTATGAGAGTGAAATTTCATCCATGAAGAAACTGCGGCGGGTGACCAACTAAAGTCTTTCATGACACAATTTTTTACACGCATTTCCAAAAGCGTTCAGCACCGCTGGCTGCAATCGGTAAATAACCGGCACATTGCCCGATTGGCAGCGGATGTTGAGCGCCAGGCTCCAGACGAACTACTGGGCGGACCGGTGGCGTTCTTCAACGCCTCCAGCCGATTGGCCTGGATGAGCCAGAATGCCGCATTTACGCTGATTTCAGCCTGGGCGCTGCGTTTGACAGGTACGCCGGTGGTGCACTTTGTTTGCAATGCCGGTATGACACGCTGCCAGCTGGGAACAAACCGCAACGATCCCAACGAAAAGCCGCCCTGCGATGTGTGTGTGAAACAGTCACAGCATTTGTATCCGCAATCGCAGGTGGACTGGTTTAACTATAACCTTGACACCGAATTGGATGACACCGTTCGCGGTTTGATGCTGCCGGAGCTAATGGAGTTTACCTGGCAGGGACTGCCGCTGGGGGAGCTGGTACTGCCTTCGCTGCGCTGGGCGCTGCGCCGCCATCACCTGGAAAATAACCCCGGCACGTTGTATTTATTCCGCCAGTACCTGCTGTCTGCCTGGAACGTGGCGGTGGAGTTCACCCGCTTTTTGAACGAGCAGCAGCCGCAAGGGCTGGTGGTTTTCAACGGCATCGCCTTTCCGGAAGCCATTGCCCGCCGTCTGGCGCAGCTGCGCGGGCTGTGGGTCGTGACGCATGAGGTGGGGCTGCAGCCCTACACCGCGTACTTCACGCACGGTCAGGCTACTGCCTATCCCATCGACATTCCAGCCGGCTACCGTCTCAACCAGGCGCAGGACGAACGCCTCAACCGCTACTTGCAGGAGCGCATGAAGGGCAACTTCAGCATGGCGGGCATCCGTTTTTGGCCGGAAATGGCCGGTTTGGGGGAAGAATTCCTGAAAAAAGCTGCCGGCTTCAAACAGATCGTGCCGGTGTTTACCAATGTCATCTTTGACACCAGTCAGAGTCATGCCAACGTCATTTTCCCGCACATGTTCGCCTGGCTGGATGAAGTTGCCCGCCTGATTCGCAACCATCCCAAAACACTGTTTGTGATTCGCGCCCATCCGGATGAAGAACGCCCGGGCAAAGCTGCCGAGGAAAGCGTGGCGGGCTGGGTGGAGAAGAACGGCATCGCGGCGCTGCCCAACGTGGTATTCGTCGCCTCGAGCGAGTACCTGTCTTCGTATGATTTGATTCAGCGCTCCAAATTCGTGCTGGTCTATAATTCAACCATCGGATTGGAGGCGTCCATCATGGGCGCAGCGGTGTTGTGCGGTGGCAAGGCACGCTTTACCCAGATTCCGACCGTCTTTTTGCCGTCCTCACCCGAGGAATTCCACCACCTGGCTGAAAAGTTCATCAAAACCGATTCTATTGAAGTTCCGGCTGAATTTCAGCAAAATGCGCGTACTTTCCTGTACTACCAGCTCTTCAAAACTTCACTGCCGTTCGGGCATTTACTCGAAGCGGACCTCACGCCAGGCTTCGTACGCTTTAAGAAGGATGTCCGCTGGCAGGATTTTCAGGTTGAGGGCTCCGAATCGGTTCAGGCGCTGGTGGAAGGTTTTCTGCACAACGGGTCCTTCCTGCTGCCCAACGGAGGCGATTAGCCTACCATGAGCCAGCCGCTGTGTTCGATCGTCATTCGCGCCTATAACGAGGAGCAGCACATCGCCCGACTGCTGACCGGCATTCTGGAGCAGACTGTCAAGGATGTGCAGATCATTCTGGTCGATTCAGGCTCGCGGGATGCCACGGTAGCCATTGCGGCACGCTTCCCGGTGGAGATTGTCCACATTCAACCGCAGGACTTTACCTTTGGGCGTTCGCTGAATATTGGCATTGCCGCCGCCAAAGCGGACCTGGTGGTGATGGCTTCGGCGCATGTCTATCCGGTGTACCCGGACTGGGTGGCAAAGCTGCTCGAGCCGTTCAACGACCCGCAGATTGGACTGAGTTACGGCAAGCAGCGCGGTGGAGCGTCTTCCAAGTATTCTGAACATCAGGTATTTCGCAGCTGGTACCCCGATCAATCCACGGCGCACCAGTCTCACCCATTTTGCAATAACGCCAACGCTGCCATTCGCCGCTCGCTGTGGCAGCAGCATCCATACGACGAGCTTCTGAGCGGGCTGGAAGATCTGGCCTGGGCGCGCTGGCTGTTGACCCAGGGGCTAAGCCTGGCCTATGCCGCCGAAGCCGAGATTATTCACGTGCATAATGAGACCTGGCACGGTATTTACAACCGCTACCGCCGCGAGAGCATGGCCTTCAAGCAAATCTACCCGCACGAGACTTTCCACTTCAGCGATTTCATCCGGTTGTGGGTGACCAATGTCTGGAGCGACTGGCAAGCGGCAGGGCGCGAGAAATTGTTGGGTCAGGAATGGGCCAATATCATGCGCTTCCGGGCTATGCAGTTCTGGGGCACTTACCAGGGTTACCGCCGTTCGGGTCCGTTGACCTGGAAACTGAAGCAGACCTTTTATTATCCAGCTGCGGTGCTGGATCAATCGGGAAGCAGGCAGCGCGATGTCGAACCGATCCAATATACCGAGGGACACGATTAACCTAGCGGGAGGGAAATGAAATGAAACAGAATTATAAAATTGCCGCCCTGGTACCCATGCGCCACCATTCGGTGCGCGTGCCCATGAAAAATTACCGCCTGCTGGCGGGAAAACCGTTATACCAGCACATCATTCACGCGCTGCTGCAATGTCCGGAAATTTCCGAGGTGGCGGTAGACACCGACAGCCCGGTAGTGGTGGGTGGTCTGCGCGCTGAGTTTCCTCAGGTACACGTCATCGAAAGACCAGAGCATCTGACCGCCGATACGGTGCCGATGAATGAGATTCTGATGTACGACACCGACCAGATCGAGGCTGATTTCTACCTGCAAACCCATTCCACCAACCCGCTGCTGCGCCCGGAGAGTATTTCGCGCGCCATTCGCACTTTTATTGAGTTGTACCCGGCTTATGACTCGCTGTTTTCCGTCACCAGAGTGCAAACCCGCTTCTGGGATGCGCTGGCGCGCCCGGTTAATCACAACCCGGCTATTTTGCTGCGCACCCAGGACCTGCCGCCGCTATTTGAAGAAAATTCCTGCCTGTATTTGTTCAAGCGTCAAACATTGGAACTGCACCGCACCCGCATCGGCGAACGCCCCTATATGTTCGAAATCGACAAGACCGAAGCGCAGGACATCGATGAGGAGTCGGATTTTCTGATCGCCGATCTGCTGCTCTCCGACCGTTTGAAGTCCGAAAGAAAAACCTCCGAGTAAAGGCTGCCCATGACCGCCACCGTTTTGCTCTCCGCCCCGTACATGCTGCCGTTTGTTGAGCGTTTTCGCCCGATTTTTGACGCCTATGGGCTGCAATTGATCGTACCCGAAGTGCATGAGCGCCTGTCAGAGGAAGAAATCCTGGCGCATGCCGGCCAATTTGACGCCGCGGTTTGCGGCGACGACCGCTACAGCGAGCGCGTACTGCAGGCTTGCCTGCCGCGTCTCAAAGTAATCTCCAAATGGGGCACCGGCATTGATTCGATCGACAAAGCGGCTGCCACCCGGCTGGGGATTCAGGTGCGCAACACGCCCAACGCCTTCACTCTGCCGGTTTCGGACAGCGTTTTGGGATATATTCTGGCCTTTGCCCGCCGCCTGCCGTGGATGGATCGCCACATGAAGGCTGGGAACTGGGTAAAACTGCCCGGACGCTCTCTGAGCGAGTGCACACTGGGCGTGGTGGGGGTTGGGAACGTCGGCAAGGCGGTGCTGCGCCGGGCGCGCCCGTTTGGCATGCGCCTGCTCGGCAATGACATCGTGCCGATTGCTCCGGATTTCATTTTGGAAAATAATGTCGAGATGACCAGCCTGCAAGACCTGCTGCAGCGCTCAGACTTCGTCAGCATCAACTGCGACCTGAACCCAACCAGCCGCCACCTGATCAATACGCAGACGCTGAGTTGGATGCAGCCGCACGCGGTACTGATTAACACCGCCCGCGGACCGATCGTCGACGAGCCGGCATTGATTGCTGCTCTGCAGGCTAAAGCGATTGCCGGGGCGGCACTGGACGTCTTCGAGGTTGAGCCGCTGCCGCTCGACTCACCGCTGCTGACCATGGACAATGTCATGCTGGCAGCCCATAACTCCAATTCCAGTCCGGCAGCCTGGGAACGGGTGCACTGGAATACGCTGCGCAACCTGGTGGAAGGGTTGGGGCTGGACGCTGGCAAGCTAAACGCTTTTCAGCAAGCCTGACGCGGCGCGCGGTAGAATCATCAAAACGCATGGCAGTCCCATCATATGGAAAAGAGAAAAATCGGATGACTGAACAACGAGTCGTACTGATTACCGGCGCAGCCGGCGGGGTTGGACGGGCGACGGTCAAACTGTTCGCCGATAAGGGTTGGCGCGTGATCGGAGTGGACCGGCAGCCGTTCGGCGAGGACTTCCCGGTAAACGGGCTGTTCATCCAGGCCGACATTGCTGAGCCAGACAACATTGACATGATCTACCAAAAGGCCAACGCCTTTTCGCAAACACTGGATGCGGTGGTGAACAATGCCGCTTACCAGGTGATCAAGCCGCTGGTGGAAACCAGTGTGGAGGAATGGGACGGGGTGATTGCCTCCAATTTGCGCTCGGTTTTCCTGGGCGCTAAACTGGCGCACCCGCTGCTCAAAGCCGGCAGCGGCGGAGCCATTGTCAATGTCTCATCGGTGCATGCGGTCGCCACTTCCAAAAACATTTCGGCCTACGCTGCCAGCAAGGGCGGCCTGCTGGCTCTGACCCGTGCCATGGCGATCGAATTTGCAGAAGATAATATCCGCGTCAATGCCATTCTGCCGGGAGCCGTGGATACGCCCATGCTGCGCGCCGGACTCAACCGCGACCATGCTGGCGGCGGCAGCATCCCGGAACGGCTGGAAAACCTGGCGCGGCGCACGGTCAACGGGCGCATTGGCCGACCGGAAGAAATTGCCCATACCATTTATTTCCTGGCGGATCATGAGCAATCTTCCTTTATCACCGGACAGGCTTTGATTGTCGACGGCGGCGCCACAGCCCGCCTGAGCACGGAGTAAACGCGTGAAACAGGCTCTCAAGAACACCTTCCCG
>Ga0209521_10003774_pt1 | contig 12186 bp, 8 predicted proteins | sample Rifsed19ft4_FD_184016 | JGI IMG/M metagenome (GOLD analysis project Ga0209521, IMG submission 184016) | Soil microbial communities from Rifle, Colorado, USA - sediment 19ft 4 (version 2) | ecosystem: Environmental > Terrestrial > Deep subsurface > Rock core/Sediment | place: Rifle, Colorado... | reverse complement strand
CCGAATCGAAGCTGCGTTTCCAGATATTGCCCCAGTTGTAAAACTCGGCGCGCGCCTCCACACAGCCGCGCTGCAACTGTTCAGGAGTCATGTGCGCGGGCCGGAAGGGGATCATGTTGTACGAGTAGCGCTCATCCAGCCACCAGTTCTCATAGAGCAAACGGCCCTCCTCCCGTAAGCGCTTATATAGGGGCGTTCCAGGGAACGGAGTAAGATGATTGAAGGCCGCGATGTAAAAGTTATGATGAAGGGCAAAATCAACGGTTTGTTTGAAGCTGGACTCTTTATCCTCGTCGTAACCGAATATGAATGTAACATAAAGGCGGATATCATATTTGCGAAGATTCTTCAACGCCTTTTCATATCCACCCTGCATGGTATTGAAGCCTTTGTTCATTTTCTTCAAGTTGCCGGGGTTGAGCGATTCGAACCCGATCAGCACGCCCTGGCACCCGCTCGCGGCAATCAACTGCAGAAATTCCTCATCGTGCGCAGCGTTGATGCTGGCCTGGCTCACCCAGCGGATCTTAAGCTTCGCCAGTTCACGGAAGAAAGCCTTGGCCTGGTCCATGTTCGATGTAATGTTATCGTCCACAAAGAAGATAAGCGGTTTATCGCGCATCTTTTCGAGTTCGCTGAAAATATCATCAGCAGGGCGACGCGTTTGTGTATGATTGAATATTGTCTGCACTGCGCAGAAATCACAGACGAAATGACAGCCGCGTCCCGCCTCTACCAGGCCGATGGGCAGGTAGTTTTTTCCAGCGTAAATGGAACGATTCGGGCGAAGGTTTGCCAGTGATGGACGCGAAGCAGAGCGATAATAGGTTTTCAGCGTGCCGCGTTGCGCATCCTGCAAGGCCTGATCCCAGAGCGATTCAGCCTCGCCGACGACGACCGCGTCCGCATATTGAGATACTTCTTCGGGGCAAAGCGTGGCATGAAACCCGCCCATCACAACGGGAATGCCGCGCCGGCGATATTCACTCGCGATCTGGTAGGCACGTTTGGCGGTATAGGTTTCGACGCTGATTCCCACTAAATCTGTCGGCTCATCAAACGGGATGGGCTCCATGCGGTCATCATAAAATTTGATCTGTACTTCAGGTGGAGTTAGCCCTGCTACCGCGGCGGGAGGCAAAGGCTCCATTTGCCAGAGGCGGATGTACGGTTGGCCAATACGCCGTCCAATGCACGGGTGGATCAGCGTCAGTCTCATGAGTCCGTCTCTTGTGAGGAATCAGTTGTCGGCGTAAATTGAAGCGCCGCTTGAATCCAAATGGCTCTTGCCAATGCAATCCCGCCCAGCGCGATCAGGAATCCAATGGAGAATAATCCAGTTTTTGAAACCTGATTATTCGATACTACAAATAAAATCCAGCCAGCCAAATAGAGCGCGGCTCCCCATTTGGAGAGATTCTGATTACGCCAGATGACCCAACTGAAAACTGCAACGCCGATCACCAGCAAATAACCGCCAAGTTTCAGTATCAACGACCAGGGATAATCCTGCATTGCAGGATATATACTCAGCGCGCCTGTCTCTCCATCAAGATACAGCCGCCCGCTCAACGGCAGGACAACCGCATTGATTCCAAGAGCAGGCATGGACAATCCAACGCCGACCACAGAAAATACCATCGCCCAAAAAGCAGGACGATGATCGCGTGAATACGAAAGGAGTTTGTAGATTGAGATCGCGGCGGTGGAGAAAAGTGGAAAGGCCAGCAGAAGGAGAATCTGCGCGAAGAGATATCCATTGGAAGTTAATGCTCTTGCGAAATCATTTGAACTGGTTCGAGCATCGAGCAGGGATGGCTGTATGACCTGCCCGAGCAGGATAAAGACAGATGATATCCCCAAAGCCAGCGCGCCAAGTCGTAAACGATTAATAAATAGCAGTGCTGTAGCAGGATACAACGATATAAGAGCCCGATATGCCTCAGACGCTTCCTTCCAGCGACCCTGTTTTACATAGGCATCTGCCAGAGCTTGATTGGTTTCGATGCTATTTGGTCGTGTCGCAACATTTGCTTCAAGTTGAGCAATGGACTGCATGAATTAATCTCCATGCACTTGAATCAAATCTGATTTTGGGGAGGATTGTTTCTGCGGTTCGAGTTGACCGATGATCCAATCGCAGTTGTAAAAGTCATGCAAGTGATGAGAGTAAAAACGGTAGCCCATGTTGGCGACCCACCAGACAGGCGTTTGGATGCGCGACCTGAGATAGCGCCTTGCCATTGCCGTATAAGAGTAAGTGTGCTTCCAGGCCTGTTCATGACCCGCGTAAAGTTGTTGCGGAGTCATCAGGCCTGGTTGAAAGACGACATGTTGGGCATCATAGAGTTCCCAGTTTTTGGTGAGGATGCGGCCTTCGGCTTCAAGGCGTTTATATAAACCTGTATTCGGGAACGGCGTGACGATTGCATAGCGCGGCAGGTCAATGCCCGCTTCGATGGCAAACTTCGCGGTCTTCATAAAGACATCGGGCGGATCATGATCCATGCCGAAGGTGAAGCAAGCCATGAGCGTGATCCCATATTGATGCAACATCGCAACCAGATCGTGATATTGCGCGGGCGAGTTGAATCCCTTTTTGGACATCTTGAGATTTTCGGGCGTGATCGACTCGAAACCCATCAACAAACCCGTGCACCCACTGCGTGCCGCCAGTTCGAGCAATGGTTTGTCTTTGCCAAGCAGGGTGGTGGAAAGGCCAAACCAGTTTAGATTCAGCGGGATGAGCGCTTCGAAAAGTTTCGCCGCATATCCCTTATCGGCAATCAGATTCAAGTCCATGAAGATAATTCTCCTGGCCCAGTGTTGTTTGATGTCTGCAACCACATCTTCAACCGGCTTGAGATAAGGTTTAATTCCCCAGGCTGTGGGCACAACACAGAAGTCGCAGCTGTGGACGCAGGCACGCGTCGCTTCAAAGACGTGCGTGGTCAGGTAACGATGGGCTTTCATCAACTCCCGGCGAGGGAAAGGCCGATCGGCGAGACTCAGGTTCGAGCTTTGAGTGTAGCGGGGTTTCATCCGCCCCGAAACAAAATCACGCAAGAGTTCGGGCCATGTATCTTCTGCATAGCCGACGACGATGGAGTCTGCATGAGGCTGGGCATCCGCAGGGATAAGCGTTACGTGAGGTCCGCCCAGCACAACCGGTATGCCGCGACTGCGGAAGTGATCCGCAAGATGATATGCGCGTTTCGATGAACCTGTGATAACCGTCATGCCGATCAGGTCGGCAGTCAAGTTGAGATCGACATCCTCAATGCCTTCATCCATGATCTCAACTTCCATATTAAGTTCTGGAGGAATATATGCCGCGAGAGTAGTGAGAGTGAGCGGAGCATAGCGGAGGTTTTGTTTGAAGATGCCTCCGCGATGTCGATACAGGGGGCCCTTGGGAGAAATCAGAACAAGTTCCATAATGCAAAACCTCCTATTCCAACTTTTTATTTCCAACACATCCGTATTGGATTCGTTCCTCGCAATACCCATATGACCATTAGCAATGCGGAAGAAGTCATTGCTGCACCAACAATCCCATTCCAGATTTCCTTCCGGGAAATCCAAATTTCCATATTTACAAACTGCCAGATTTTTTTCAAAACCTATCCCACGAAGGTTTACCCTTTATTACTAACTTCAATAAGCAGCTGGCATATTTTTAATAAACCTCTTGAAAAAGGATATTATTCGTGCTATGATGGATAAAATCAGAAAAAAAATCGGAAAAATTTGGTTAGCAATTAGCCTCAGAGTATTCAACAAGGTGCCTTTTGAGTGCTTTCTATCTGCTCCCGGCAAATCACAATGTTAAGAATTTTAACAAACATGCAGTAGTAGATATGATTCGCTTTGCAGGAAAAGGGATTTCCAGGACAGATATTGCCCAGGAATTGGGGTTAACCCGGGCCAGCGTGACCATCATCAGTAATGATCTGATTGAAAATGGTATTATCCTTGAAACAGAGAGCCGCTCCACACGAAGTGGGCGGCCGCCTGTTGTATTGGAGATCAATCCCAGATCCGGGCTGGTCGCAGCGATCGATATGGGGGCTACTCACTTAAGCGTTGCCTTGGGAGATTTCTCTGCTCACATACTTGATGAGACAGAACAGCCATTTCGAATTGCCGATGGTCCAGAACAGTGCCTGGAGGAGGCGGACCGCGCACTGAATTCCATTTTGGAAAAGAATGGCGTGCAAATTGCTAATCTATCTGCAATCGGTCTTAGCGTACCAGGACCTGTCATTACGGACACAGGCATGGTGATGTCACCGCCAATCATGCCTGGCTGGGATCGGTTTCCGATCCGCACCACGCTGGAAGACTTATGGAATGTTCCGGTCACTTTAAACAATGATGCAAATTTTGGCGCCCTGGGTGAGTGGGTATATGGAGCAGGACGAGGCGAAAAAAATCTCGCCTTCATTAAAGTGGGCAGCGGAATCGGAGCGGGTCTCATTATTAACCGGCAAATCTTTGGGGGCACGACCGGCTCCGCTGGTGAAATCGGGCATCTAACCATTGATGAAAAAGGGCCGCTGTGTACCTGCGGCAACCATGGTTGTTTGGAGGCCTTTGCTGGTGGGCGCGCGATTGAGATCCAGGCACAAAAATTAGTCGAAAGCGGGAAAAGGACATTATTATCCGATGCGAATTTGAAGAGCATCACCGTACGTGACGTGGCAGACGCAGCTCGACGCGGGGATCTGGCGGCGCAGGAAATATTAAATCGGTCTGGCACGTTCATTGGCATTGCGGTCGCAGGGCTGATCAACCTGATCAATCCCAGCGTGGTCATTATCGGCGGAGGTGTCGCAGAAGTGGGAGATCTATTGACCGCACCGATCCGCAAGGTGGTGCGTGAACGCTCTCTGCGCGCCTCGGAACATGCAGTCAAGATCACGACTGCCATGCTCGGCCGTCGTTCCTCATTAATTGGCGCCATGGTGCAGGCTACCAATACTGCCATCCATAACACCATAGAACGGAAAAATCCTGTCGCTCACAAAGCAGGTTACACAGGGAATCAACAGTTAGCTAAAAACAATGACAGCAAGGAGGTGATACTCACTACAGAAGCATCCAAGACACTTCAAACAAGCAGTCCAATTGAATAGCAAGAAAAAAAACACAAGCTCAAAATTCCTAGTATAAGGAGAAGAGATAAATGAAAACCAAAATTTCGCTGCTCTTCAGCATTTTTATCATCGCCAGCGTGGTTCTTACAGCCTGTGGTGCTCCCGCAGCGACTGAAGCCCCGGCTGCCACGGAGGCTCCTGCTGCAACTGAAGCTCCTGGGACCCAAGCGCCTGTCAGTGCCTTTAACGAGGCACCTGACCTGGCCGAGATGGTCAGCGCTGGTAGTCTTCCGGCCGTTGAAGAGCGCCTGCCGGATGAACCGGTCGTCACCGAAGTGACAGAGTCTATTGGCAAGTATGGCGGCACGCTGCATACCGCGTCCTGGTGGCCGGAGGTTGGCAACGTCCAGTTGTACTTTGCGGTCGAAGCGCCGATCAAGTGGAAGGCCGACCTGACCGGCTACGAGCCCGGCCTGGCCGAGTCTTATGAGTGGTCCGAGGACGGCAAGACCTTCACCCTGCACCTCCGCCCGGGTCTCAAGTGGTCGGACGGTGAGCCGTACACCAGCGCGGACTGGCAGTATTGGTGGGAAGACTTTGCCAAGAATCCAGATCAAAAGATTTGGACAATTCCCTCTTACCTCCGTAACAACGATGGTACTCCGATTGAGATGACGTTCCCGGACGAATACACCATCGTGTGGACATCCTCTGACCGCCCACTCTGGATCGACCCGTACTTCATGGCACAGGGCTTTTGGGAGTTCGCGAAGAACTTTATGAAGCCCGCCCACTACCTCACGCAATATCACCCGGAGTTGACATCGGGCGCGACGTGGGAAGACTACACCCTCATTGACAAATGGTGGCAGACCCCCGGCTACCCGTGCCTCTTCGCCTGGTGTCTCACCGAGTTGTCTGATGACGGCCTGCTGTACACCTTCACCCGCAACCCGTACTATTGGCGCGTAGATACTGAAGGCAACCAACTGCCGTACATTGATGCTATCCAGGTCGAGATCGTGGCTGACGAGCAGACCCGCATCCTGAACTGCTCACAGGGCAAGTACGATACCGCCTTCCGCATTTGTGGCGGCCCGAATGAAATCCCCTTCCTGTCTGAGAACGCCGAACAGGCTGGCTATCACTTCCTGGACCAGTATATGAACGGCGCCGGCGCCTGGCCGGGCTACATGATCAACCAGGACTATGTGGAGGGAGGCAAGAACTATGATAATGATACGCCTGAAAAAGCAACAGAAATCCGTGAGCTGTTCCGCGACAAAAGGTTCCGCGACGCTCTGTCCACTGGCTTTGACCGCGCCCGTGTGATTGACGTCGCCTGGGGCGGCATTGCCGAGGCCAAGGGCATGACCCTCAGCCCGCAATCCTGGCACTTCGCCGGAGCGGAAGGCCAAGCTGTATACAAGAAGTGGTCCCAGGCTGGCGTCGGGTTCGATGTGGATGCAGCTAATGCTCTGCTTGATGACATCGGCATGACGAAAGGCGCCGACGGCTTCCGCACTTTACCCAGCGGCGAACCATTCGAACTGGTCATTGACACCACCGACTGGGGCGGCAGCCTTAAAGTGCAGGTGGATGCAGCTAATGAAGTGGAGAAACAGTGGGAAGCCAACCTGGGCATCCAGGTGAAGGTCAACAACATACAGGGTCAGCCTGATGTGGATACCCGCATCAACGAAGGATATTATATGATGCGGGGCGCCCACATCTCCGAGATTGACATCCTGACCTATCCAGACTGGCTATTCCCGATCGTCAACCGCTACATGTTCCCACTCCAAGGTAAATGGTTCGCCAAAGGCGGCGATAGCTGTACAGACGAGCCCACCGAAGGTAATGCGCATCCGTGCGGCTTGAAGCCTGAAGAGGGCAGCCCGGCACAGAGGCTGCAGGCTTTGTACAACAAGGCTCGCGACACTGGCACGATCGAGGACCGGCATAAGGTCGTCTGGGAAGCCATTGACGTGGTCATCGAAGAAGGTCCGTTCGTAATCTCCGTCGCCGGTGACCAGCCCATGCCCATCATCATCAAGGACTACATGCGCAACATCCTCAACTTTGGCGTTGTTGGTCCCTGGGCTCCTGCCACTCCCGGCAATCAGATTGCTGCGCAATGGTGGATGGATCAGTAATTTAATGTTTCAAAATGGCGGGCAGTGAGTATCTGCCCGCCATTGTCATACAAGACCATTGTCATACAAGACCTGACAGGTCTTCACAAAGGGACCTGTCGGGTCTGGGTATGGAGGTGACCATGCTCAACTACATCATCAGGCGTATAGGGTACGCCCTTATCATGATTGTGCTGGTGTCATTTGTCAGCTTTCTACTCATTCAACTTCCACCCGCTGATTTTCTGGATCAGAAACTGGCGCAATTACGGGCGCGCGGCGACCGCAGCGCCGAAGGCCAGATCGAGACCTACCGCGTGCGCTATAACCTGGATAAGCCGTTCTTGTGGCAATATGGCAATTGGGCAGTCAACTTCCTGAAGGGAGATTTTGGCGAGTCGTTTGAGTTCGAACGCCCTGTCAGAGATATGCTCGGCCAGCGCCTGACAATGACGATCATTCTGGGCATCGCAACCCTCATCGTGGTCTGGGTGCTTGCCATTCCCCTGGGGGTCTACTCGGCAGTAAAGCAATATTCGCTGGGAGATCAAATCATTACCACCCTGAGCTTTGTTGGTTTGGGGATGCCGGGCTTCCTGCTGGCATTGCTCATCCTGTACTATGCCATCACTGTGTTGGACGTGGAAGCCACCGGGCTGTTTTCACAGAAGTACGCGGATGCCCCCTGGAGCTGGGGCCGATTTGTGGATTTGCTGAATCACTTGTGGATCCCGGCGCTCATCAGCGCGATCACCGGTGTAGGCGGTCTCACTCGCATTATGCGCGGTAACCTGCTCGACACACTCGGCCAGCCGTTTGTCGAGGCGGCGCGCGCCCGCGGCCTGACGAACCGCACTGTCATCTGGAAACACGCCGTCCGCATCGCCATCAACCCTTTGATCGTCATTCTCGGCTCGGAAGCGCTTCCAGCCATTCTGGCCGGCGGTGGCCTGGTTTCCATCGTGCTCAATCTTCCAACGATCTTTCCCCTGTATATAGATTCTTTGCGCAAGCTGGATATGTATATGGCTGGAACGTGCATCGTCTTGATCACTTTGCTGGTCCTGGTTGGCAACTTGCTGGCCGATATCGCGCTGGCGTGGGCCGACCCGCGCATCCGATTGGAATAATCGGTACATCACGAAACGCTTTGGCGGATCTGATCATCCAGCATGCAAAATTCGTAAACTACTGAAGGTTGACTGACCATGCAATACCGCTATCTTGGCCGCACGGGCCTGAAAGTCAGCGAACTATGCTTGGGGGCAATGACGTTTGGCCGCGAATCCTCGGAAGAGGAAAGCTTCCACATGCTGGACCATTTCGTTGAGGCGGGCGGCAACTTTATTGACACGGCCAACGTGTACTCCCTGGGTGTGTCAGAGGAAATCCTGGGCCGCTGGCTCAAAAGCAAGGACCGCGATAATCTCGTCATCGCCACGAAGGTGCGCTTCTCAATGGGTTCCGGTCCGAACGACCTGGGCTTGAGCCGAAAGCACATCCTCTCCGCTGTCGAGGCCAGCCTGCGCCGTTTGAACACCACTTACATTGACTTGTATCAAGTGCATATGTGGGATCCCGGTACGCCGCTGGAGGAAACGCTGGAAGCCCTCTATCGACTGGTGCAAAGCGGAAAGGTGCGTTACCTGGGCGCGAGCAACTATGCAGGCTATCAGTTACAAAAAGCCATTGACCTCAGCCGCCAGCAAGGATGGGAGCCCTTTTCCTGCCTGCAGCCGCTTTATAATCTGCTAGACCGCTCCGTCGAATGGGAACTCCTACCGGTTTGCGAAGCGGAAGGCGTGGGTGTCATTCCGTGGAGCCCTTTGCGCGGAGGCTGGTTGAGCGGTAAATATCGGCGAGGCATGTCCGCGCCTCCGCCGGACACACGCATCGAGCAGGCAGAGAAACAAGGCTGGAGCGAGGCCTGGGTCACCTACGCCAATGAGCGTACGTGGCAGGTAATTGATACCCTGCTTGCCCTCGCCTCAGAAATGCAGAAGACTCCGGCGCAAATTGCGCTCAATTGGTTATTACAAAAGCCCGCTGTCACCGCACCGATTTTGGGTGCGCGCACGGTGGCCCACCTGGAAGATAACCTTGGGGCAACCGGGTGGTCTCTAACGGCTGAGCAGGTGGCCCGGCTGGATCAGGCATCCTCCCTGCCGCTGCCCTATCCCCACGAATCACTGGCTCAACAGCGCGCCCAGCGAGGCCGCTGACTTCCTACCTTAGCATAGCTAGAGGAGATGAGAATATGGCTGTCGCAGAACAATCCCAACCTGTGGTCACCCCTTCCACCAAGCAAAAGCAAATTGGCCAAAGTTACTGGAGCCTGGTATGGTGGAAGTTCAAACGCAACCGTGTCGCTGTCGTTGGCGGCATTATTTTGGTTGCCTTCTACGTTTCCTTTGTGTTCATTCCTGAGTTTTTTTCCCCATATCAACTGGAACACACATCGGATTACGCCGAAGCTGGCCCCACCCCGATCCACTTTGTCGATCAGGCAGGGAAATTCCATCTGCGCCCCTTCGTGTACGGTATGGAGCAGACAATTGACTTTGTCACCCGCTCGCGGACCTACGTTGAAGACACCACGCGCATGTACCCGATCCAATTCTTCGGGCGGGGCGACCCTTACAAGCTGTTCGGCTTCATCCCACTTGATATTCACCTGTATGGTGTGGATCAGAAGAGCGACCCGCAGGCCATCGTCCTGCTCATGGGTAGCGATGCGCTGGGGCGTGACTGGTTCACGCGTATCATGTACGGAGGACGACTCTCGCTGATGATCGGCTTGATCGGTCAGGTTATGACGATCTTCTTCGGTACCACACTAGGCGTGATCTCAGGCTTTTATGGTGGCGCGGTTGACCAGCTCATCCAGCGCACGACCGAGTTCCTCAACGCCTTCCCTCAAATCCCGCTATTTATGGCGTTGGCGGCGGCCATTCCAACATTTTGGTCTCCACTTGCCGTTTACTTCATACTTACGATCATCCTGTCATTTGTAGGATGGGGCGGGCTGGCCCGCCAGGTGCGCGGGCTGATCCTCTCGCTGCGCGAGCGCGAATACGCGCTGGCAGCCAAGAGCGCCGGGGCCTCTGATTCCCGCATCATGTTCCGGCATCTGCTGCCCGGCACAATGAGTCACGTTGTCGTGATCGCCACCCTCGCCATCCCAGGCATGATCCTGGCGGAGACGGCGCTCAGCTGGCTGGGCCTTGGCCTGCGCCCGCCGCTGACCAGTTGGGGCGTGCTATTATTTGATGCCGCCACTGTCCGCGCCATCCATAACACCCCCTGGGAACTGTGGACTGTGCCTTTTATTATCGTCACAATCCTGGCCTATAACATGCTCGGTGATGGCCTGCGCGATGCGCTCGACCCCTACGGCACCCGCTAATTGGAGACTGATATGAGCGAACCCTTAATCGAAGTTAAAGATCTGCGCGTGGAGTTCGATGTCCGCGCGGGTATTGTCAAGGCGGTGGATGGCCTCACCCTGACTATCCAGTGTGGAAAAACGCTGGGTGTGATCGGTGAGAGCGGATGTGGCAAGTCTATGACGGCACGCGCCATTCTAAATATGATCCCCAAGCCGGGTAAGATCACTCAAGGCAAGATTGTGTACCACCGCCGCCTGCAGAACAACGGCCAGTCGCAATTGGATGACATTATTGAGCTGACAGAGTTGGATCCCGATGGGAAGGTTATTCGTGAGATCCGCGGCGGAGAGATTGGCATGATCTTTCAGGAGCCCATGAGTTCTCTCACACCCGTGTACACCGCTGGAGCGCACATCAATGAAGCCGTTGCTTTGCATCATTTGACCCCCATCCGCAAAGTCGGCGACCAGATCGCCGAACAGGTCCTGGCCCATCACAAGTTGACCAAAGAGGAAGCCCGCGAGATCGCCGTCGAGATGCTGCGCCGCGTTGGCATCCCAAAACCTAGCCAGCGCGTGGATAGTTATCCGCACCAATTGAGCGGCGGGCAGCGCCAGCGTGTGATGATCGCCATCGCGCTCTCGTGTGAGCCGGCCATGCTTATCGCCGATGAGCCGACGACAGCGCTGGATGTATCCATCGAAGCCCAAATTCTGGACATCATGCGCGAGCTCCAGGAATCGGTCAACATGGCCATCATGTTTATCACGCACAATCTGGGCGTTATCGCCAGCATGGCGGATGAAGTCGTGGTGATGTACATGGGTAAGGCAGTGGAACAAGCCAAAGTCATCGATCTCTTCAAGAATGCCAAACATCCTTATACCCAGGCCCTTCTCAAGTCCATCCCCCATCTCGGCAAAAAGAAGACCGGCGGGCGTCTGGCCTCGATTTCCGGCATGGTGCCTGACCCGTTCGATCTCCCAACCGGCTGCGTCTTTCATCCACGCTGCCCGATGTTCATGCCGGGCAAATGTGACAAGATCGCGCCAAGCTGGACGAAGGTTGACGAAGACCACTATGTCGCTTGTTTACTGTATGAGGAGGTATGAGCATGGCCGCTGAACCCCAAATGCAACCGGCGCAATCCAAAGCCAAAGCCGGCGATATTTTGCTGGACGTTAAAGGATTGAAGAAGTACTTCCCCATTCAAAAAGGCCTGCTCCGGAAAACGGTAGGACACGTCAAGGCGGTGGACGATGTGAGCTTCTTCGTCCGTGACGGCGAAACCCTGGGACTGGTGGGCGAAAGCGGCTGCGGTAAGACCACGGCTGGTCGAACCATCATCCGCCTCTACGAGCCGACCGCCGGCCAGGTGCTCTTCAATTCCCATGCACTCGCCTCCAATGGAGACCGCAAGCTGGTGAATCTCCTGGAGCTCTCCCCTGAGGACATGAAGACCGTCCGCAAGGAAATCTCGATGGTCTTTCAGGATCCGGTCAATTCTCTCAACCCGCGCATGACCGTCTCGGACATTGTAGCCGAGCCGCTGACGATTCACGG
>Ga0209521_10003772_pt1 | contig 12191 bp, 10 predicted proteins | sample Rifsed19ft4_FD_184016 | JGI IMG/M metagenome (GOLD analysis project Ga0209521, IMG submission 184016) | Soil microbial communities from Rifle, Colorado, USA - sediment 19ft 4 (version 2) | ecosystem: Environmental > Terrestrial > Deep subsurface > Rock core/Sediment | place: Rifle, Colorado... | reverse complement strand
AAAGATTTCGCTTGAAAGCACAAATGCCTTGCCCGGGATTCCAATAAAGAGAGGAACAGCCAAATCCTCTATCGCGGCAACGAAGGTGATGAGTAAAGTTGCCACGACTGCGGGGGTGGCGAGGGGCAGTGTGATATCCAGAAATACGCGGGTGCGACTGGCCCCGCAGATGTGAGCGGCTTCTTCATATTGAACGTCCATCGTCCGAAAGATCGGAGACATCCACAGGAACGCCAAGGGTACGTCGAGAAGCGAGCGGACCCAGATCATACCCCCCATGGAATAAATGTTGAACAGGGGGCTGGTAGAATCCAGCAGTTGCTTTAGAATGACGTTGATCGCACCGGAGTTAGGATTGAGCAACAGTGTCCACGCCAGTGTCAAGAGCACCGTCGGGGCATAGAGCGGGAGTACAGTCGCCAAGAAGATTAGGTTTGTGCCAGGGGTATTTGTTCGCTCCACAATCCATGCAAGAAATGTCCCGAGGGCGAAAGCAATCAGGCTCGCAGTCGCCGCGAAGATGAACGACTGCCGCAGCAACACTAACGTTCGCGGCGTGTGGACGACCTCGGCGAAGTTTCGGAGCGTAAAAGCGCCTGGAAAACCAGGCGGCTGGTCCCGAAGACTACCCAGGACGAGCGCGGCGATCGGTACCAAGACCAGGTAAGCTACGACGAGAATTAGCGCGCCGAAGACTATTCGCTGGCCCGCACTCAAGTCGACACCCGCTTACTCTCGCGGCGTCGGCGTGCGGAGGTTCACCGGTCAGATTACTTCATAGGAGCCCCGCACGCCGCAGAGCTGCGTCTTTCGACGCCTTTCGTTTGGCAGCCTGCTTCAGTTCGTCACCTTCGGATGAACAGGTCCGTGAAGATCTTCGAATTCTCCGCAGATGCAGGCCCCACGAGCTCGGGTGTGTACGCAATCACGACGCCCTTCTTAGCCTGCTGCCAGAGTTCCGGATATGGGCCTCTAACCTGTCGGTGCGCGGGCTGGAATCCGGCGGCGGCAATCACCTCTTGCCCGGACTTTGAGACCAGCCAGTCGTAGAGGAGGGCGGCAGCATAGGGATGGGGGGCTCCTTTCGCGATCGCTACGCCGTTGAGGTGCAGGAAGGTGGGATTCACAACAACAAACTGGACAGGTGCCCCCTTCTCTTTGACTACTCCATAGTTGTTCAAGTGCTGGTCGAATGCGATAGGCCGTTCCCCTGTCGCGATTGCACCCGCGAGTGCCGAGTTGCTAGCGTAGATCCTGATATCCTGCCCGGCCAGATGCTGGAGGTATGCCAGTCCTTGTTCGTTACCGTAGAATTTCCGAACCGCGGCGACGAAGCGACCTCCGATAGCTGTGCGCGCCAATCTACCCTTGTACTTGGGCTCTAGCAGGTCGGCGAGCGTCTTGGGAACATCCTGAGGCTGGACCTGGCTAGTGTTGTACATAACACCCTCGAGGTCCCAGTTCATTGTCGTCCAGTAGCCCTGCGCGTCTTTTTGGTTGTTGGCGTAGTTGACTCTCTCGGGCGCATTGTACTTCGCCACAGTTCCAGCCTTTAGGACAATGTACATTTGCTCGCTTGGGAAGTGGATGATGTCGGCGAAAGGTCTGTTGGCTTGGGACTCGGACAGGTACCTAGGGAGGAGATCCGCCGGTCCCAGGTTCAGGACCTCCACTTTCACGTACGGGTACGCCTTTTGGAAGCCTTCAACAAGCCTTGGAACGCTTGCGAAGGTGAAACCTGTGTAAAAGACGACCTTGCCTTCTCGCCGAGCTTCCTGTTCAAGCTTCTCCCTTCTTTCCGACGGCGACAGCTTGTTTAGTGCTGCCAGCAATCCCTCCTCCTTCCCAGCGCTTTGGGAGGACACCAGTGCGGGTGGGACTCCCATCGCGAGACTGACTGCTAGACCTAACAATGCGACCAGCCATCCTCTCTTCAGAGGCAGCATCGTGGACCTCCTTCTGCTAGGACTTTGTGGGTTCTCCCGAAGCGTCGCCGCTGTGCGTCTGCCGAGGCCATGCGCCGGCTCGACGCGTTTTCGACTGACGCGACCGGGAGTACTGCCGGACAGCCAGTGGTCATATTGGAGGCGCACCCGACATAGGGGCAGCTCCTCGCATTGAGGGCGCGCTCATCTGGTAAGCCCGCGGACCTCCTGCCGGGATTCACTCCTCAGGGTTCTCAGGTAGGCCTCGACGTCTGCAAGAGGCAGCACGTCCGCGTACTTCTGGTGCATGTCGAAGAGGTTGACCTTGTGAGAGACTGCGCTACGGTCAAAAGTGCATTCCTCGACGACGATAGTCTTGTAACTGTACGAAAATGCATCGACGACTGTCGCGCGTACACACCCGCTTGTTGTGCAGCCGCACACGAGGACTGTGTCTACTCGAAGGCTCGTAAGGTACGCTGCAAGCGCCGTTCCGAAGAACATGCTGGGCCGGAAGTTCTTGTCAATAATCATCTCGCCGGGTTGCGGAGCGAGCTCATCCACTATATCTTGACCACGTCCGCGAGTCCGGTCCACATCGGTGGGCCCGCCTCGAGCTGCCCATGGGTTTAGCTGCGGGGGTTGGTCAGGCTTAGGTTTGCTTTGGCCGTAGAAGATTGGAATGGAGGCGGCGCGCGCCGCCTCGAGCAACTCCTTCGTCTTGTACACGGCCTGCCATCCGGCTTCGCCGCAGGAGTTAGGGTACTCCTTGACTGACTCCGATATAGGTTCAGGTCGCTCGCCCACAAAGTTGTAGAGAATGTCCACGATGAGCAGGGCCGGCCACCTACCGAAGCCGCTCTTTCCCCCGTAGCCGGCCGTCGCATAAACGCTGAGATCGTTCTCTGGAATGATGTCGTCCCATACCCTGCCCATCTCGCGCGCCCCTTTAAGTTTCCCTATGGAAATCAGAATGGCGTTCTCCTTAGGAGAACGCATGATATGTGTTCGCGATCGTGGCCACAAACTCCTTTCCGTCGGCCCGACGTGTTGACTCATGAGAAAACCTGAGTTTCCGGACTAAGTTGCCTCATCGAGAGACCTGAGCCGACCAGCCCGTGGTCCCGCAGCCTCTTCAGGCGCTGCCCGGGTTCCCGCCGAAGCTGAATGGGATTGAGCGTCTGGTAAAGGGCGCGGAGAGCCTGCTTGGCAGATGCGGAGATCTCCGGCGCTTCGAGGACCCGCTGATAAGGGGTCTTGGCCTGATCGTAACGCTTGATCACTTTCGCCCCGAGCCGCTCCTTGGCGACGAGCCTCATGGTGGGTTGGAAGAAGTTCACCCAGAGCCGCAGCACGTCGTAGACGGCGCTGAGCGCGGCGGCGGCCGGCTCGCCCTCGTACCGCTCGTAGCCGATGAGGCGGCGGATGACCGCCCCATTGCGTTCTTCGACGTGGGCCTGGTCATTCTTGCGATACTCCCGGCAGCGGGTGAAGGTGAGGCCTTGGGCCTGGCAGTAGGCGATGAGGTTGGCGTTGATGAACGCGCTGTCGTTGTCGGCGTCGATGCCCCGCAGCGGGAAGGGCAGCCGCTCGCGGATCGTGGTGAGCGCGGCGAAGACGCGCCGCTGGCTGCGGTTGACGACGGCCCGGGCTTCAAACCAGGCCGTGGCGATGTCGACGACGGACAAGCTCTGGACGTACTCCCCGTGGGTCGACTCGCCGCCGTGACCGACGAGGTCCAGTTCCGTAAAGCCGGGGTGCCGCTCATCCCACTGGGCAAAGGTGCGGACGGGGACGTGCTGCTTGAGCAGGCTCCCCGGGCGCGTCGTGGTCAGGCCGCGGGGCTTGGGGTGCCGCCGATAGGCGGCGAGCTTTGCGATCGATGGTGGCGGCGCTCATCCGCACGAGGGCGGTCTTGACCGGGGGCGAGAGTGTGAGTTCGCCGCAGCGCTCGGTCGTGGCTAGGAGGGGGGCCAGGAAGGGGCGCAGGCGCTTGCTGCACAGGTAGCCCGAGGCCTCCCAGAGGCGGCGCAGGGTCTCCACGACCGGGGCACCATAGCGGGCGGGGCGGCCCCGCCGCTCCGGTCTCCGTTGGGGTGGCCCGTGGTGGAGGAGGGCGATGGCGTAGTTCCGGTGGTAGCCGGTCGCCTTGACGAAGGCGTCCAGGATCTGAGCCTTCTCGACGCGTCTGGCAGCGCGGTAGTTGGGAGTGCAGGGCCTGGGCGAGCTGGTGCTTGGCGAGGGGGGTCATGGGACGGGCCGGACCTCTCAAGGTGGAGATAAGCTCGCTCAGATTTTCAATGAGGCAACGGCCCTGGGCAAACTCAGATTTTTGTGAGCCAATGCGCCCGATTGACAAAATGCTGGGTGCGTTCCTACAATTAGGTCGTGTTCTTATCACAAGAACGGCGTTCTCCTAGGAACTCTCGACCCCAGAATGCTCCCAAAGCCAGCATTTCTAAGAGTGTGGAGCGTGCGGCCCGCTTGCTGCTGGAGTTCAAGACCAGGGACGAAGTCGGTGTCTCCGAACTGGCTGCGGCACTCCGAGAATACAAGAGTGTGGTTCATCGTACTGCTCGGACGCTGCATCAGCACGGGTTCCTTGAGCAGGACTCAGTCACCAAGAAGTTTCGACTAGGTGTCGGCCTTCTTGAGCTAGGGTCGCTCGTCTCGAGGAGGCTCGAAGTCGGTCAGGCAGTCAGGCCGCTACTCGAGGGACTTGTTGTAAAGACGCAGGAGACTGCCGTTTTGTCGGTCCTCCGCGGAGCCGACTGCATTTGCGTCGACAAGGTTGAGAGCCCGCAACGGTTGCGGATTGCCTATGAGGTCGGCAACAGGAACCCAGCATACGCAGGTGCATCCCCCAGGGCGATATTGGCGTTCATGCCCGATGAGGAAGCGCAGCGGATTCTGCGGTCATGCAAGTTCGTTTCCCGTACGTCCCGTACGCCTCGGAGCCTGACCGAGGCGTTGAAGAAACTAAAGGAAGTCCGTCAGCGGGGTTACGCCTTGAGTTACGGGGAGTTGTCAGAGGGCCTGCGCTCCATTGCAGTGCCCGTGTTCGACCATACAGGGAGTGCAGTAGCCGCTATCGCACTCGTGGGGCCGGCGAGCCGAATGTCGAAAGACCGGATTGACGCCCTTGTACCTGTTATGAGGCGGCTTTCTGAGGCAGCTTCCGGGAGGCTCGGTTTCTCTCGCTCGCTGCTTGTGGGCGGCCGCGTCCGGGCGGGAGACGTCGCGTCCCCGTGAATCGTAAAGGCGGGATCTGCGCGGGCGGGTCGGGACGAACTGCTGTCGAAGGGGCACCGCGCGCTATCGGTCTTCAAGCTTCTTGGCAGTAGGAGTGCGAGAGATAGTTTGAATCCGCGGCACGGCGGCGGATGTAGACGGCATCGGCCGAACTGGGAGGTGGCGGGCGTGGCTGTTGAGGTCCAAGATCTTTCGGGTCGAGCTGGACGGCTTTACCAAGACGCCATCGTGATTGATGGGATGGGAGGCAGTGCCCGGGCGGCTGAGCGCTTGCTGGCTGCGGGTGTTACAGCGGTGAATGTAACCGTTGGACAGACGGAGCGATTTCGGGAAACTATCAAGAACATAGCCGACTACCTGCTGCTGTTGGACGCACTAGAGGAGCAGACTTTGCTTGTGAAAACAGCTGAAGATATTCACCGGGCGAAGTCCGACGGGCGCCTGGGCATTATTTTGGGTTTTCAGGGAGCCGCGCCGATAGAGGACACTTTCGAATATATCTCTATCTTTCATCAGTTGGGCCTGAGGGTCTTCCAACTGACATACCAGGAATCCAACAGTCTGGGCAGCAGTTGCATGGAACGAGAGGATCGCGGCTTGACTGAATTCGGCCGCGAAGTGGTTCGGGAACTGAACCGACTGGGCATCGTTATGGACTTGTCGCACGTTGGCATGCGCACTAGTTTGGAGGCTATCGAAGTCTCGAAAGACCCCGCAATCTTCAGTCATGCGAACGCCCGAGCAGTCTGTGACAACATCCGGAATATCACGGACGAGCAAGTTCGCGCGGTCGCTGCGAAAGGTGGCGTTGTGGGAGTAACTCCGTACTCTATCTTCGCGGAGACGAAACCCGGAGTGCGACCGACGTTGGACGATTACATTACACATATCGACTATTTGGTTCAGCTCGTTGGCATAGATCATATAGGCATCGGAACGGATCTATTTGAGGGCAATACTCGGGCAAACTTTCAGAAGTTCCTCATTCGATATCCCGAAATGTTTCGGCCTTACAGCAAGTTCGAAACTCGCCACTGTGTGGGGTTGGAGACCATTGCAGGGCTGCCGGGTGTAGCTGTTGGTCTGCTGAGGCGCGGATATGCCGAGGAGGATACCCGCAGGATCCTAGGCGGCAACTTTTTGAGGGTGTTCAAGCAAGTCTGGCATCCATTGAGCCGGTAGAGCCGAGGGGACTGGGACATGATCGATCTGGAGGAGCGGCGTTGCGACGTTTTGGTCGTTGGCACAGGTGCTGCGGGATGCCTGGCGGCGATCGAGGCAGCGGACAATGATGCCGAAGTCGTCCTGACTAGTAAGGGCGCCTTAGGGAGGACGGGCACTACTAACGTCGCGACGGTGGAGATGGCTGCAGCCATTGGCCATGGGGATGAAGAGGACTCTCCATGGTCCCATTTCACAGACACAGTCATCGGATCGCGTTACCTCGCCAATCAGGAGTTGGCCCACATATTGTGCTTTGATTCACCTTCTATGGTGTACTACCTCGATAGCCTTGGGATGCCATGGGACAAACTCCCAGACGGCCGGTACTGGCAACGTCCAATGCCGGGGATGTCTTACAGGCGTGGGGTGTGCTACGACGCCAAGACAGGCAAGATGCTACAGGGGGTTCTGGCGCATGCCGTCCAACAGCGGCCAACCATCCACGTGCTGAACGACTTCCTGGTATTCCGCCTGCTCAAATCCACGGATGGTCAAATCGCCGGAGTGGTTGGCTGGCAAAGTGCGGTGGGTCGGCTTCTTCTGATCCGCGCTCGAACCGTCATCTTGGCAACGGGCGGTGCCGGCAGGCTCTACAAGATATGCGGAATGGATACGGGAGCCACAGGTGATGGCATGGCGATGGCGTATTTCGCGGGAGCCGAGCTCCAGGACATGGAGTTTCATCAGATATTCCCGACAGGATTCGTGTGGCCTGAGTGCATCAAGGGGATGGGTGTTGCGTCAAGTGTGCTTTGGAGCAAAGGGCTTCGTCTCTACAATGCCTTAGGCGACCGGTTCATGGAGCGCTACGATCCGGCGAGACTTGAGAATGTCCCGCGCGATCAACTGACTTGGGCGATTCACAGCGAGATTCGAGAAGGTCGCGGTACTGAGCATGGGGGGGTATGGCTTGATACGCATGCAGTTGAAAACTGGCAGGCGGTGAAGACCGAGTTTGCGAAAGCGTACGCCCGACCCCAGAGTTTGGGCATCGACACCCGCAGGATGGAAGTCGGTCCATATTATCACTATACAATGGGGGGTATTCGCTTTAGCGTTGATGGTGAAACCACTATCCTCGGTCTCTTTGCAGCGGGCGAAGCAGGCGGCGGGCTGCATGGGGCCAACAGGTTGGGCGGGAATGCGCTTTCGGAGTGCGCCGTCTTCGGGGTCCGGGCAGGCCGTGCGGCGGCCCGGCGAAAGGGAACCCTGCCGGACATCGACCCAGCGGAGAAAAGTGAAGCGGTCGAGTATTTCTACCGTGTGCTTGATCGGAAAGGTCCTGGGCGGCTTCCGCGGGACATCCGCACAGACCTCGCTGAGATGATGAACAAGTACGTGTGGGTTCTACGAGCGGCGGACGGCTTGAGTCGAGCGCTCGAGAGTCTGGGGGAGCTTAGAAGCGAAGCCAACGTGGCTACCGTAACACCTGAGCCACGGCACCACCCCAGTTTGTTCGATGCGCTCGAGCTCGATTTGATGCTCGTTCTGGCAGAACCGATCGTTCGGTCTGCCCTTCTACGTACCGAAAGCCGAGGTTCGCATCAACGCGAGGATTTTCCCCAAGCCGATGACGAGAAATGGCTCTGTAACATTGTGGTCTGGCGGAACGCCCATGGTGATGCTCAGCATCGCCTCGATCCTGTGCGCTTTACACACTGCACGCCTCCAGCACTGGAAAAGTCATCGGCGTGGGTGACTCCATGACTGACAAGTATCAGGTTCGGATCAAGCGGTACAACCCACACACAGAGGCAGAGTATTTTGCTACCTACCTGGTGAGGAAAGAAGGTCTTTACCGCGTCCTCGATATCCTCTTCCACATTTACGACAACATGGATCCATCATTGGATTTCAGGCGTGAGCTCTGCCGTGAGGGATTTTGTCATTCATGCGAGGCGAAAGTGAATGGGAAGCGAGTGTTGACCTGCCTGACGTTGGTCAATCGCCTAGACGCAATCCGGATTGAACCGTTGGAAGGGTATCCCGTGATCCGCGACCTCGTCGTAGATTTCGGCAAGGAGATCCATATGTTAGAGCCGAAGCGAAGAATCGTCGTTGATGAAGGCGATCACTAGCAATTGGATGCGGTCAGTGAGGCCTGAAGGCACGTGCGCGGCCCGCTACAAGTCCCTGCTAACATGTGAGACCCCTGAATGGTTGACGGCATTCTGAGGGCCATCGGGAAGACACCCTTAGTACACTTGAGGCATGTCCTCGGCGACCTCGATACCGAGATTTGGGTGAAGGCCGAATACCTGAACCCGAGCGGCAGCATCAAAGATCGCATCGCTTTGTGCATGGTAGAAGCCGCTGAGCGCACAGGGGCCCTGGAACCCGGGCGCACGATCGTGGAGGCGAGCACGGGGAATACTGCTATTGCCCTGGCCTTCGTGGGTTCAGTGAAAGGATATCGCGTGAAGATCTTCATGCCCACTGAAGTCATGAGTGGAGAGAGGTTCAAACTGGTAAAGGCATTTGGCGCGGAGGTGATTCCAGTCGAGGCCCGCGCGGAGGGTACGAGTCTCGACCCGACGCTGCACGGCGGGATCCTGGAAATTCTGCCAAGGATGAAGTGTCGAGAACTCGAAATGCACGAATCTGGAGTGTGGTGGGCAAGGCAGTTCAGTAATCTCGAGAATGTCCGAGCGCATCGGGAGACCACGGGTCGGGAGATCCTCGAACAGGTGGATGGCCCGGTGGACGGGTTCGTGGCGTCAGTAGGTACAGGAGGTACGCTGCTCGGTGTTGGGCAAGCCCTGCGGGAATGTTGGCCAAACGTGATGATTGCTTCCGTGGAGCCAGCGGGTCTTCCTATGCTGGGGGAAGCGAAGTCAAGGATGCCCCTGATCCCAGGGATTACGGATGGTATCCTTGTCGACATTTCGCGAGCGAATGTTGTCGATCAGACATTTATCGTATCCGATGAGGATGCAGTCGACATGATGCACCGGCTTGCCCTAGAAGAGGGGTTGCTCTGTGGTGTCTCCAGTGGAGCGAACGTGGTTGCAGCCATACGTCTGGCGCGGGCCCTCGGACCCAAAGCGCGGGTTGTCACGGTACTGCCGGACAGACGCGATCGATACCTGACTGTCGAGAAATACATCACGTGACAGGATTCACCTATCGCGCCTGAAGGATGACTGGAATGACCGGAACCGGCAGCGGGGAGGAGATGCGAAGTTCTCCTGAGAGGCTTTCACCGCGTGTGGCGACCCGCGGGATGGTGGCAACAGCTCATCCACTGGCATCGGCGACAGCCCTCAATATCCTTCAACAAGGCGGGAACGCTATAGATTCCGCCATAGCCGCTGCGGCCGTGTTGGGTGTTGTTCAGCCGATGATGAGCGGGCTAGGTGGTGACACGTTTATCCTCTACTATGACGCTACGCGAGGTCGCCTCCGTGCACTCAACGGCAGCGGTGCTGCTCCCAGAATGGCCACGGTGGAGTACTACGCGGCCCGTGGTTACAACAATATGCCGCTGCGAGGCATTCTGTCGGTGAGTGTTCCGGGCGCAGTTGACGCTATGAGCACTGCGCTTGAGCTATGGGGTACTGGGCGATTCACCCTGCCAGCACTGTTAGCGCCAGCGATCGAGTTCGCGAAGCACGGCGTTGGGCTCACTCCCGCTGTCGCTGAGTGGATGCAGGTGTTCGAAGAGCTGTTTCGGCAGTTCCCCACGCTGGCAAGAATCTTTGCCCCGGCCGGCAAGCCGCTCGGTGCTGGCGAGATTCTTCTCCAACCCGATCTGGCAGCGTCGTTGAAGCTTATCGCCTCCGAAGGTCGAGATGCTTTCTACCGCGGGCCCTTGGCGGAGGCTATTGATCGGTTCAGCCGATCGCGTGGAGGCATTTTGAGCTTAGAGGACTTGCGGGAGCACCGGTCGGAAATAGTAGAGCCGATCTCGATTAGTTATCGTGGCCACACCATGTATACGACCCCACCTCCATCTCAAGGCGCAGTTCTTCTGATCATGCTGGCCATTCTCCGGGGATTTCCCCGCGAAGTGCTGAGATGGGGTGACCCTAAGGGGATTCATCTCGCGGTGGAAGCGAAGAAGCGGGCTTTCGCTGACCGATGGCGTTACCTGGGGGATCCGCGCACAGTTGCCAGCGTACTTGAGCAGCTACTAAGTGAGGAAAATGCGGCGCGGCACCGTGAGGAAATCCTCCGGGGTTTTCACTTGGGTCCTGCTCATGATCTGCGAAGTAATGATACAACATATTTCTGCGTCGGTGACCGGCGGGGGAATTTGGTCTCATACATCAGCAGTCTGTCGGCGGGCTTTGGAGCCGGTGAAGTTGTCGAAGGCACGGGCATCGTTCTCAATAATCGTGCTGGGCGAGGGTTCACGTTGGAGCATGGCCACCCAAACTGCCTAGCCCCTGGGAAGAGGACGATGAACACGCTGATGCCCGTGATGGCTTCTGACGAAGCTGGCCGACGGTACGTTTTCGGTACTCCGGGAGGTGACGGGCAGCCCCAGTGGAGTCTCCAGGTGTTCCTTAATTTCGTAGAGTCTGGCATGAACCCCCAGGAGGCCGTGGAGGCGGCAAGGTGGCAGAGCTTCCCGGGAAGCGACCCCGCCACAATTGGCAATCCATTTGAAATTCGACTTGAAGAAGGCTTTCCGAATGGTGTGACTGAGGCGCTCCGTACCCTGGGACACAAAGTGGTGCCGATGCAGGTTCGCGAGAGAGGCGGGGTTCAGATGATTCTCTCGGATGAGCGTGGTTTCTTGGGCGGTTCAGACCCGCGGGTTGGCGGTAATGTAGTAGGATACTAAAGACCCCCGGATTGGCGGTGTCTAAAAGTCCGCAGGTCAACTCTTGCCCCGGGACCAACCAAATTCACGCATGATCGCCAGGCGAAACATCCTAGGGTAAACTACGCCTGCGCACAGATTGTGCACGGACACGCCACGACATGACGCTAGTAGGAGGGGGAACAGCGGTTCGATAGAATGGCGATGAACCAAGCAGGAAGGGCCATTCCGCGCTAGGCAACGCTAGGCAGAAGACGAGGGGTCGGCGGTTCGATTCCCGCCGCCTCCACCAGGTGTGCTCTGAAGGACACGGGTTTCCCGCGTCCTTCATCTTGGGCGAGGGCGCGCGACAGATCACTCTCTGCTGGTCCGCCTTGGCGGCGACGGAAGGAATCGGCGGGGGACCGCAGCGAAACGAGGGCCCGCAGGCAGCCGGAGGTGTGCTCATGGGCGTGACGTCGAAATCTGCTCCGCTCCGCGGGCCGCGGCTCTGGCTGCGGGCGTTTGTCGGCTTCTACCCACCGCGGGACGAGTCCGCGCGGCAACTCGACCCGGTGGCGAAGTTTCTATTTTCGGCCCGCAGCGTCATCCTGGTCATCTCCGCCCAAGCCGCCCTCATCGCCGGACTCCTTGCCATCACCGCCGGCCGGTTCGACGCGCTCTCCTTCGTCCTGGTCCTGCTCGGATTCGTCACGGCGCACGCCATCAGCAACCTGAGCAACGACTACTTCGGGTACCGGCGCGGTCACGATACGCCGGACTCCCCGCGGATGCGCTATACGATGCACCCCATTGCCAGCGGAGTGCTCGACCCCAGCGCGCTGCTGGTCGGCTTGAGCATCCTGGCGGCGATCGGGATCGGCATCGCGGTGTACTTCTGGGCCGAGCGCGGTCCCCTGGCGCTGGCCTTCTCCCTAGCCGGGCTGGCGCTCCTCTACCTGTACGACGCGGCGCCGAAGCCGCTGAAAAGCATGGGCCTGGGCGAGGTAGCGGCCTTCCTGGTCTGGGGTCCGCTCATGGTC
>Ga0209521_10003765_pt1 | contig 12200 bp, 15 predicted proteins | sample Rifsed19ft4_FD_184016 | JGI IMG/M metagenome (GOLD analysis project Ga0209521, IMG submission 184016) | Soil microbial communities from Rifle, Colorado, USA - sediment 19ft 4 (version 2) | ecosystem: Environmental > Terrestrial > Deep subsurface > Rock core/Sediment | place: Rifle, Colorado... | reverse complement strand
CCTGCTGGTCGGCGGACTGATCGGCGTGACCATGATCATCGGCTCGTGGGCCTTTGATCGCGAGTCGATCCTGACGCGCATGGCCTGACCGATGGAGGAGTCCGTCCCGTCACCGGTCTCGGTCGGTCGCTACCTGTTCGCGGCATTGGTGGGTACCGCCGCGCTGGTGGGACTCCTGCTTGTCGCCCGGCCGCTCCTGTTCACCATGGCTCGACCACTCGACGACACGAACTACACGGTGGTCGCCGTCTCGCAGGTGACCGATGGTCCGATCGCGCGGCAGCTCCTGCTCAACGAGTCGCATGGCTGGGCAGGGGAGCTGGTGCAGGACGATCGCACCCAGATCAGCGTCATCGTCGCGCCGCTCACCATCGGCGGCTTCTCAGTGGTGAACGCGTGGAGCTCGACCCATGACTGCGCGCTGGAGATCGGTGCCGATCGGTTGCGCGACTGCGCCGGCGATGCGTGGACGTTCGATGGCGTCCCGCTGGATGCGACCGATCCGTCGCTTCAGGCCTTTCCAACGACCGTGAACAACGGAGCCGTGACGGTCGATTTCACGCGGACCTTCGATCCCGCTGCGCGGTAGGATCCACCCCATGCCTTCAGGACTCGACCCGCTCGGCTGGATCGTCATCGGCTTCCTTGCCGGGGCGGTCGCGGGCTGGTTCGTGCCGGACCGCGAGCGGATGGGGTGCATCGGCACCACCGCGCTCGGCATCGTGGGCGGACTCTTCGGCGGCTGGCTGTGGACCCAGGTGCTCGACCAGGATCGCGTCGGCGGTTTTCTGGGCGCTCTGCTGATTGCCAGCCTGGGCACCGCCATCCTGCTCGTCCTCATCCGCGGCCTCAGCCGCCGCTGAGGTTTGACGCCCCCCGGGGGGCGTGGGAGAATCCGGCCCGCCTCGCTGCCTGACACGCGCGTCCCCGTGGTGGCCTTAGCTCAACCGGCAGAGCATCGGATTGTGGATCCGAAGGTTACGGGTTCGACCCCCGTAGGCCACCCCATTTCGCCGATCATGGGACGGGCGCCTCGGCCCATGCCATTGGGCCCTTGCATTCGGATGCATTCCGTCTAGGCTCCGCCGAGCAATGAATGTCGCTTCCGCCGCACGGGGTCCAGCGCCGCCCCACGTCCTCGTCGTTGATGACGAAGAGACGATTCTCCTGCTGGTGCGCGGGTACCTGGAGCGCGAGGGGATGACCGTGAGCGTGGTGGGAGATGGCGCGCAGGCCGTCGCCATGGTGCGCGAGCTAGCTCCCGACGTGGTGGTCCTTGATCTGATGCTCCCTGGGCTTGACGGCGTCGAGGTCTGCCGCCAGCTACGAACCTTCACCGATGCCTACGTGCTGATGCTCAGCGCCCGTGACGAGGAGGTGGATCGGATCGTCGGCCTCTCGGTCGGCGCCGACGACTACCTGACCAAGCCATTCAGTCCACGCGAACTGGTGGCGCGGGTGAAAGCCCTGCTCCGTCGTCCGCGCTCTGGTCCGGCGCGCACAACCATCGGCGCCAGTGGACTGGCGATCGACCTTGGGCGCCGCGAGGTCCATCGCGGCGACGAGCCGGTAAAACTCACCCTCACCGAGTTCGAGCTGCTGGCCGCGCTCGCGCGCGATCCCGGCGTTGTGGTCAGTCGGCAGGAGTTGCTGGATCGTGTCTGGGGGGTCGACTACTACGGCGGCGACCACGTGCTCGATGTCCACATCGGGAATCTGCGACGCAAGCTCGGCGAAGACCCTGATCAGCCGCGGTGGATTGAGACGGTGCGCGGCATCGGTTTTCGTTTCGCGGCACCGCCATGAGATTGGTGCCCCGCGGCCTCCGCGGCCGCCTCCTCGTCGCCAACCTGGTGGTGGCCGGCGCAGCCATCGGCACCGTGCTGCTCGGCGTGAGCCTGGTGGGTCCCGGCTATTTCCAGGACGCGATGGGCCATCGTCCGGGTGATCCGGCCGGACAGCAGATGGACGCGCTGATCCTGGCCGCCTTCCACGAGGCCATTCGTACGGCGCTGCTGGCGGCGGCCGTCACCGCGCTTGGCGCAGCGGTGGTTGTCAGCCTTGCCATCTCGAGTCGCATCGCCAGCCCGGTCAGCCGGCTGGTTGGCGCCGCGCGCCGCATCGCCGGGGGCCACTACGCGGAACGCGTGCCGATGGAGGGCGAGGGCGAGGTGGCCGAGCTGGCGAGCGCCTTCAACCTCATGTCAGCCTCCCTGGAGAGCACCGAGCGGCGCCGGATGCAGCTGGTCGGCGACGTGGCGCACGAGCTGCGCACGCCCCTCGCCACCCTGGACGGCTATCTCGAGGGTCTGCAGGACTCGGTCATCGAAGCCAAGCCGGAAACGTGGGAGCTGCTTCGACGGGAGACGCACCGGCTGACGCGGCTCGTGGGAGACCTGTCCGAGCTGTGGCGGGCCGAGGCGCGCCAGCTGCCGCTGCGAACGGAGCCCGTGCAACTCGGAGAGGTGGTTGAGGAAGCAATCGCACGCTTCATGCCGAGCGCGACGGAGCATGGCGTGCGGCTCGAGAGTGCTGTCGCGCCCGGCGCGGTCGCGTTGGCCGATCGGGACCGCGTTGTGCAGATCCTCGGAAACTTCATCTCCAACGCTCTGCGTCACTCGCCGCAAGGCACAAGTGTCCTCATCGGAGCCAGCCGGACCGGTTCGCTCGTCGAGCTCTCGGTGCGGGACGCCGGGCCAGGACTCAGCGCCGAGCAGCTCGGGCAGGTCTTTGAGCGCTTCTACCGTCTCGACGCTGCGCGATCCCGCGGCGAGGGGGGAGCCGGCATCGGTCTCGCAATCGTGCGGGCGCTGGCCGAGGCGATGGGGGGCCGCGCCTGGGCCGAGAGCCATGGGAGCGGCGACGGCTCGACCTTCAGAGTGTCTCTGCCCGCAGCGACGAGCCCGTAGGCGACGCTCCTCGGGGCCGCACCGAAGCGCGGATGCCTCCTGCTGCAGCAGGACCAGCTGCAGCAGGACCCGCGGCCTTGAGCGAATCTTGAGATGAACTTGCCTCCAGTCCGCATTGCGTCTTGAGCGGCGACGCCTACGGTGGTGACATCGGAACGCGTACTGCGGAGGCAGCAATCGATGATGGACGGGGCCTGGGGAATGACACTGGGCGGCGGGATCTGGATGGTCATCTGGGTTGGCGCCCTGCTCCTGATGGTCGGGCTGCTGGTCGCCGGCGGGCGTCGCGTCGAGCGTGACGACCCGCTCGAGATCCTGCGCGGCCGGTACGCACGTGGAGAGATCAGTGAAGCGGAGTACCGCCACGCGCGGGAGCTCCTCAGCGAGCCAGGAGGCAACAGGTGAGCAACAGAATCGTCGCGGGCGTCGCGGGCGTGGCCCTCGCGTTGGGCATCTTCGTTGGCGCGGCGGGCGCGATCGTGGTCCAGGACCGCCCGACGCCGGGCACGGCCATCATGAACGGAATGCCGGCAGGCATGGGCGGCTCGATGATGGGCGCCGGCATGGGCGCCGGTATGGGCGCAGGCATGGGCGCAGGCATGGGCGGCTCGATGATGGGCGCTGGCATGCACGACCAGTACCGCGGGAGCGATCGATGAGCCGTCGGCGCGACACAGGCCGGCCGCAGCGACACCGCGAGGAGCCAATCAGCGAGCAGCCGCCGCTCTGGCGCTACGGGCTGGCCGCGGTGGTGGTTGCAGGCGTGCTCGGTATCGGCGTCTTCTTCGGCTTCAGCGACTTCTTCGGCAGACCGGATGCGGCATCTGCAGCTGCTATGCCGGTGCGCATGAGCATGGCCGGCTTCGGACCGCAGGTCATCACCGGCAAGGTCGGCGAGGCGTTGGAGGTTGAACTGTGGACCACCGATGCCGCCGTGCATCTCCAGGGCGGAGTGCACACCCTCATCAGCGATGAACTGGGGATCTACGTAGAGCTGCCGGCTGAGTCACGGCGCACGGTGACGCTGCAGATGCCCGCCACGCCCGGCGAGTACGACATCTATTGCGACACCTGCTGCGGCGGCAAGGAGAGCCCGACGATGCACGGCACCCTGCTGGTTGAGGCGTAGGATGGCGCTGTCGGCCGACGGCCCGGCCGGGGCTCCCCCGAGTCCGGGCGTGTCCCGCCTGGCCTGGATCGATCTGCCACCGCCTGCGCTCGCGCTTGCTGCTGCGCTGGGGCTCGTGGCCCTGGTTGCAGGCGCCGTTGTCTTCGCCTCGCCGTTCGAGGCCGCCGCCTTCGGTGGCCTGACCGTCCCGACGGTCCTGGGGGCGGGCGTGCTCGATGGGCTCAACCCGTGTGCCTTCGCCCTGCTCGTCCTGTTTGCCACGTACACGCTGACGCTGGTCAACGCGGTGACCGCGTCCGGCGACCCGACCGCGGTGGCACGCAGACGTCTGCTGGGCGCCGGGTCGCTGTACGTCGGGGCCGTCTGGATCACGTACTTCCTCGTCGGCCTCGGGCTGTTCACCTTCCTGGCCTGGCTCGGTGAGGATCACCTGGTCACCCGTGTTGCTGCCGTGCTGGCCCTGCTGATGGGACTGTGGATGGTCAAGGACGTCCTGTTCCCGGGCTTCGGTCCCGCACTGGCGGCCCCGCACGCCACCCATGGCTGGATGCACAGGGCCATGGAGCGCGGCGGGCTTGGCGGGATGTTGCTGGCCGGCGTCCTCGTGGGCCTCTGCACCGTGCCCTGCTCGGGGGCGATCTACCTGGCCATCGTGGCGGTCCTCCACGCCTCCGGCGGAGGCGCCACCGGCCTGGCGCTGCTGGCCCTCTACAACCTGGCCTACATCGTCCCGTTGGTGGCCCTGCTGGCCGTGGTCAGCAATCGCAGAGTGCTCGGCCGGCTCGGCCGATGGAACCGGGCCAACTCACCGTGGGTCAGGGTCGGCCTGGCCGCCGCAGTCATCGCCATGAGTCTGGGCCTGCTGATCACGCTGTAGCGCCGCACCGAGGCGTCCGCCCCGGCGGCTCGCCGGCGGCGGGCTGAAACATCTCTCGGAGGTTCCATTGGGTCGCTTCTTCACTGGCCTCGACCGATTCGCCACACGCCGCCGTTGGATCGTCCTCATCGCGTGGCTTGCCCGCGGGTGACCGTGACGGAACGACCCCTTCACGAGGGATTGGTGAGCATCGTGGTCCGGGCGGTCAGGACCATGGCCGCCGCACTGAGCGGCGCGGTAGGTGCCATCTCGGGCATTGCGCCCCACGTCCTGCACCACGTCGGGCCGCTGGCCGGGGCCGCCTTCCTGGCCGGCGCTGGCGGGACCATCCTGTTTGGCCTCGCCGGCTTCGCCCTCTCGGTCCCGATGCTGTTGCGCCTGCGCCGGCGCTTTGGCACCTGGGCCGCGCCGGCGGTCGCCAGCGCCCTGTTCACCGCCATCTACCTGGTGAGCGCGCTGGTTGTCGGTCCAGCCCTGACTGCGAATCCGATCACCGTCGATGCGCCCGCTTCGAGCCCGTTGCCCTCCGGCCACGCCGAACATCACTGAACGAGGTGGACAAAGCGTGGGCCGACGAAAGGTAGGCCGGAGGACCCGATCGAGACAGCTGGCGGGTGTGATGCCCCGCCCAGGCATGCAGCGAGTTGGCGCGGGTGCGCATCCCACCGTTACGCGTGACGGTGCATCGGGCGAGGTCGAGGCGGAGGCGCTGTCGGTCACCCACTGGTTTGCATCTGAACAGGACGGCGATCCGTACACGGCGACCATCCGGTTCGCAGGCCAACGCATCGGGGTGTCGGGGAAACCCGGGCCGCGCGACACCTTCGTGAAGGATGAGTCCGTCGATCGCGTCCTACCGGGAAGCGGCCCGGTTTCGGTCACCACATGGGCATACGGACTCGAGCCCGGCGAGTGGACGGTCACCGCTGGCCTCATGCCCACCACCTCCAGCGGGCGGGCTGGTCAGGCCTCCCAGGGTCGGAAGCCACCTGGCGGCCACACCCTCCCAACTGCGGCATGGTCGTGGACGCGCTGGGCGCTGTCGGTCGGCCAATTCGCCCCGGTGAAGACGCGGTGGGCACCGTTGGTCCGCATGACCAGCATGCCAGCGGTCATTCCCGGCAGCTGGTCGGGCCTGATCGCGGTGGGCATCGTCGTCGGCGCGGTGGTGCAGTCGGCACTGCTGGCGCGCGCCAACGTTGCGGTCGGGCTTTCGCTCCTGGTCGACCTGATCGCGCTGGCGTCAGGCATCTTGTTGGCGAAGCTGTGGTACCTGGCCCTGCAACCGCGCACCTCGTGGCGAGAATCGATCGGCGAGGGCTGGACCATGGACGGTATCCTCTTCGCGGCCCCGGTCGTGGGCGTCGCCGCCTTGACTGCGTTCAACGTGCCGATCGGCGTCTTTCTGGATGCCAGTGCGGCTGGCCTCTTCTTTGGCGTCGCCATCGGGCGGCTGGGCTGCTTCTTCACCGGGTGCTGTGCGGGTCGCTGCACGCGCTCCCGCTGGGGAGTCTGGTCTTCGGACCGCCGCGTTGGAGCCCGCCGCATCCCGACCCAGCTCCTTGAGTCAGCGACCGGGCTGCTCATCGGTGGGGCGGCCACGTTCCTGGTCCTCGGCTCGCCCAAGGTCCCGGGCACGGTCTTTGTGGCGGCCGTCGCGGCCTACGTCCTCGTCCGGCAACTGCTGCTGCGGCTGCGGGCGGAACCGCACAACGCGGTCAGGGTGCGCGTGACCGCTGCAGTGGCCGGCCTGGTGCTCGTCGCCGCCACCGGGATGATGTTGGCCAATGCGGGCTGACACTTCCAGGCTCCGGCCGGCACGACAGGGCCGGCTCCGTTGGAACATTGGCCTGATGGGCGCGGCGCTCTTGATTGTGACCCAGGCAGGTTGCGTCGGTCCGATGGGGCCGATGGGTCCGATGGGTCCGATGGGTCCGATGGGTCCCGGCATGCACGGCCCTGGCGGCGGGAACTCGGACGACGCCCCATCGCCAGTTCCGGGAGCTCCCGAACTGGTCGCCACGGCCACGGAGTTCGCCTTCGAACCCGGTGAGCTGCGGATTCGCGTCGGCACGACCGTCAACCTCACGCTTGTCAACCGCGGTCAGCTCTACCACGACCTGAGCATCAGCGACCTTGGATTCGTCCTTACCGCCGATCCCGGCGACAGCGCCAGCGGTGCCGTGACGGTCGCCGACGTCGGCCGATTCACGTTCGTGTGCAGCGTTCCGGGGCACGCCGAGGCGGGGATGACCGGCACCCTGGTGGTCGAGGCGGAATTCTGACGGGGTCCTTCGGGGACCTACTCGATGACGGGATACCCGAGGGCTCGCCAGGCGTTCATCCCGCCGTCGAGGTTCCACACATTGGTGTAGCCGGCGGCGACCAGGGTCCGGGCCGCGATGGCGCTCATCGAGCCGCTGCGGCAGTACAGCACGATCTTGGTTTCGCGCAGGGGCAGCTCAGCAAGCCGGCCGTCGACCTGGTCGAACGGAATGAACAGGTCCGTCGGGGCAATCTCGCCGTCGTACGGTATGTGGACGTTGACCAGGGTGAAGTCCTTCGCCTCGAGCATGTCGGCCAAGCGGGCGGCGGTGATGTCGACGTAACTGCCTCCGCCGTCCACCGGCACGCGGACGTCGGTGTCAGCCGCGGGCTGGGAACCGCAGGCGGCCAGGAGGACCGCCAGCAGCAACCCAAACGCCGCGTTGGTGCGCAGCATCTGGGTCAGGAAGCGACGATCGTGATCGTGCCGACCATGCCGGCGGCGTAGTGGCCGGTCAGGTGGCACCCATAGCGGATGGTGCCTGCCTGCGTGAACCGCCAGGTCAGTTCGGCCTCCTCGCCCGGGTCGAGGGTCGCGGTGTTCGGCTTGTCGTGACCCATCCCCGCCATTCCGCCGCCGGCCACCATGTCGGCCTCGTGCTCATTCTGGGTCGCCTCGTCGCCGAGTGTGAAGTCGTGCGGGATTGCCCCGGTATTGGTGACCCTGAAGGTCACCGTCTCGCCAACCCTGACCTCGACCGAAGCCGGCTCGAAGCGGAATTGATCGGACATGGCGATCTCGATCACCCGGTCCGCCTCGCCCGCTTCGGCAGGCTCGCCCCAGGCAAAGCCGGCAGCGGGATCGTCACTGGCCATGGGCACGCTAGGGCTGGCCGATGGCTGGGTGCCCGTCGAGCAGGCGGCGAGGATCAGCGGCAGAGCGGTGAGTGGCGCGAGGCGAGCGGCGAGTCGGTGCATGGAGATCTCCAATTGCAGGGGGGAAAGGGCCTTCGAAGCCCATCGGTCTCGTCGATAGGTCAGTACATGTGCCTACGGCGACCCGACCAATCTTCCCCCGGAATCGCCGCTGAAGCAACATAGGTCAGCGTCGGACGGCACCGCAATGGGGCACTTGGGCGTCATGACGGATCCGCAGCTCATGCCGGTTGGGGCTCCGGCGCTCGCCGATCGGCGACGTCGTCGGACCGCAGGCGCAGCCGACGCAGCAGCTGCGCATTCGCCGCGACCACGATGGTCGAGATGCTCATGACCAGGGCGCCGATGCTCATCGGCAGGATGAAACCCCACGGCGCCAGCACGCCGGCTGCAACGGGGATCGCGATCACGTTGTAGCCGGTCGCCCAGACCAGGTTCTGGATCATCTTGCGGTAGCTTGCCCGCGACAGATCGATGGCAGCGGCGACGTCGCGTGGGTCGTTGCGGACCAGGACGATTCCCGCCGACTCGACCGCGACATCGGTCCCGGCGCCGATGGCGATGCCGACATCGGCCTGCGCAAGGGCCGGCGCGTCGTTCACGCCGTCGCCGACCATCGCCACGCGAACACCGCCGGACTGGAAGCGCTTGACCGCGTCCGCCTTGTCGGCCGGCAACACTTGCGCTGCCACCTCGTCGATGCCGATGCGGCGCGCCACAGAGTCGGCCACGGCCTGGGCGTCGCCGGTGATCATGGCCACGCGCAGCCCCATCTTGTGCAGCCGCTGCACCGCCGCGACCGATTCGGCTCGGATCTCGTCCTCCACCGCGACGGCGCCGATGACCTCGTTCTCGTCGAAGAGGTACAGCACCGTCTGCCCTTCCTCGTTCCACCCAGCGGTGCGAGCAGCCAGCTCGGGCGGGATGGCAGCCCCGAGGTCTGCGAGGAGCCGAGGCCCGCCGACATGCACCTGGCGGCCGTCGACGGTGGCTCGTGCGCCGCGACCCGGTAGGGATTCAAAGGCGGTGGCGCTCGCGGGGCTGATCCCTCGCTGCTCCGCGCCCCGCACGATGGCACGTGCCAGCGGGTGCTCAGAGTCGGCCTCCACGGCCGCTGCGAGGGCCAGCATTTCCCCCTCGTCGTGGCCGGTCGCCGCGGCGGTTGCCGCCAAAACCGGCTCGCCGCGGGTGAGCGTGCCGGTCTTGTCAAAGATGATCACCTGCAGGTCCTTGGCCCGCTCCAGCGCCAGCCGGTCCTTGACCAGGAGGCCGTTGCGGGCCCCCAGGGTCGTGCTGATGGCAACCACCAGCGGAATCGCCAGGCCAAGGGCGTGGGGACAGGCGATGACCAGGACCGTGGCGGTGCGAATCAGGGCATCCTCTGGCTGGCCGATCGCGATCCACGCGGCGAGGGTCACAACGCCGGCAGCCAGGGCGACGAAGAAGAGCAGGGAAGCGGCCCGGTCCGCCAGGATCTGGGCACGGGATTGCGAAGCCTGGGCCTCGGCGACCAGCCGCATGATGCCGGAGAGCGCCGTCTCCTCCCCGACAGCCGTGACTCGCACCCGCAGGCTGCCGCCCGCGGCAACCGTGCCGGCCACAACCTTGTCGCCGGGCTCCTTGGTAACCGGACGAGACTCGCCGCTGATCATTGACTCGTCCACGTCGGCCGTGCCGTCCGATACCTCGCCATCGGCCGGCACGCGGGTGCCGGGGCGTACCAGCACGATGTCACCGAGTCGAAGATCGCCCAGTGGCACCGTTTCAACGCCACCATCGGTCACCCGCTCGGCGCTATCGGGCAGCAGCTCGGCCAGCGCGTTGAGGGCTCCCTGGGCCTGCATGATCGAGCGCATCTCGAGCCAGTGGCCGAGGCTCATGACCGTGATCAGGGTGGCCAGCTCCCACCACACGTCGACCGCGAACACGCCGAGCGTGGCGGCCCAGCTGGCGGCGAAGGCGACGACAATCGCCAGGCTGATCAGGGTCATCATGCCTGGCAGGCGGCCGGACAACTCCGTGCGGGCGCCGATCAGGAACACCCTGCCGCCATAGGCGAATACGGCAGTGCCCAGCACCGCAGGAATCCACTCAGAGCCGACGAAGGTTGGAGCCGTGTAGCCGAGCCACATCTGGACCTCGGCGCTCCACACGACGACCGGAACCGTCAGCAGCAGGACGACCCAGAACTGGCGCCGAAAGACGTCCGGATCGTGCCCGGCGTGCTTGTTGTGCGTGGCATGGCTGCCGTGCTCGCTGCCAGTCGGCGGCGCCTTGTGCGACGCGACGGGCGCCTCGGGGTCGTGATGCATACCGTGTTCGCCGTGGTCCATGGATCGTTCTCGCTGCCGTGGAAGGTACTCCCCCCCAGTATAGACCCGAGGGTCAACCGAGGAGGGCGCACCCGCGCAGTTTCAGACCCGTGATTCCCCCTGCGGAAGCGCAGCAAGGCGACGCCGGACAAGTGCCGGAAGGCGTGATCGGCTGGGACACAGAAACCCCGCCGCGCAGTGCGCGACGGGGCTCCCGTGGGTCGGTTCCCGCGCTGCGAGGCGCAGGTCGGCGCGTGCCTACCGCGCCCAGATGACGAAGGTGAACACCACCATCCCGTTGCCGAGGTCATGGGCGAAGAGGGCGCTGTGTCCGTTGTCGCGGATCATCCGGCCCCACCCGGGCGGCGTCGACGCCGCAGCCGCGGACTGGTCGACCGTGGTGGTCGAATCGAGGTGCGAGTAGATCGCCTCGAGTTGCTCGTAATCGTGCGCGTTCGGGGCCTGGTTGCTCGAAGGGTTGTTCGTGTAGTCCATGCACGTGCCGAGGTTGGCGTTGCCGAAGTTCTCATCCTGGTGGTCAAGCCCAAAGGTGTGGCCGATCTCCTGGCACATCACCATGTTTCGCCACGCCGGCGTGTTGTAGCCCGCCGTGTTGAAGTAGGTGTCGTTCAGCTTGACGGTGCCCTGGGTGATGTGAGCGCCCTGCGCCCAGATCGAGGCCACGCCGAGCCAACCGTTGTTGCCGTACTTCGCGTTGCAGACGTTGACCTGGCCGCTGATGGCCTTGCAGGTCTTGCCCTTCGCGACGGCGCCGCTCTGCTTGGACAGATCGAGCACCGACGATTGCGACCAGTCGGCGATGCTGGTGTTGAGGTAGCTGTCCCAGGCTGACGTGGCGCTGTCGACGACTTTGAGCGTGAACGGATTGGCGGTCCGCGCCCAGTGGTAGCTGCCCCACGAGTGGTTGGCTGTGGCCGCCGCGGGGAACGCGGCGACGAGTGCCAGTACGAGGCCGATCGCGAAGAGTCGGCGCCGGGAAGCCTTGGGCATGACGTGGGATCCCTCCATCCAGGTTGGCAAGGGCGGTCAGCGGTTGAGAGCGAGTATGCACGACCGATGCAACTGCACCGGACCGCACTCCGGGGTCCGGGGGTCAGTTGGTGAGGCGCTGCTCGGTGGCCGGGTCGAAGAGGTGAACCTTGTCGAGCGGCACGGTGAAGTCGATCGAATCGCCCACCTGCACGCGCTTCGCCGCATCAACCAGCGCAACGATCTCCCGGCCGTCGGCCTGGGCGTGCAGCAGTTCGTCGTTGCCGAGGTACTCGACCACGTCCACCGATGCCGGGATATGGAGCGCGCTGTCACCCGCCTCGCCGATCTGGAGGTGCTCGGGGCGGAAACCGACGACCAACTCCGACCCGCTGCCGCGACGAGCCGCGAACTCGGCAGCCCCGCCGAGTGCCGCACTGGCGGATCCGAAGCGGAGCGTTTCGCCCTCGACCTTCGCAGTCGCGAAGTTCATCGACGGCGACCCGATAAAGCCGGCCACGAAGACGTTCATCGGCTTGTCGTACAGCTCCGCGGGCGTGCCGGCCTGCTGGAGGAGGCCGTCCTTCATGACCGCGATCCGGTCGCCCATGGTCATCGCTTCGATCTGGTCGTGGGTGACGTAGACGGTGGTGGTGCCCAGCCGGTGGCGTAGCCGGGAGATCTCGGCGCGGGTCTGGACGCGGAGCTTGGCATCCAGGTTGGAGAGCGGCTCGTCCATCAGGAAGACGGCTGGCTCGCGGACGATGGCGCGGCCGAGCGCG
>Ga0209521_10003762_pt1 | contig 12203 bp, 11 predicted proteins | sample Rifsed19ft4_FD_184016 | JGI IMG/M metagenome (GOLD analysis project Ga0209521, IMG submission 184016) | Soil microbial communities from Rifle, Colorado, USA - sediment 19ft 4 (version 2) | ecosystem: Environmental > Terrestrial > Deep subsurface > Rock core/Sediment | place: Rifle, Colorado... | reverse complement strand
ACAGCCACAGAGCACACAGAGACCTTTGAGAAACAGCCCTTAAAAACACTTTTTCTCTGCGATCTCTGTGGCAAAAAGGACTTTCGCAAGAGGTCTATTCAATGAAAGTACGCAGGAACTCTCGATAGAACTTGAGCGTGTGTCGGGATAGCTCTCTTGCTTGACGGTCAATCAAAAACGAATCGGCTGTCGTGCTGATATAATCCCCTTGCGAAATTTCAAGAATCGTCTGCTCATGGATTTTACTGTAAAACATAGTGGTTTTTCCTTCCTGAACAGCCTATTTACAGGGGAAAAACCACTATTTTTATTGAGCCACCGATGGGATTTGAACCCATGACCTGACGATTACGAATCGTCTGCTCTACCAGCTGAGCCACGGTGGCAAATTATTCAGCGGCGGGGATTATAAAGGATTACACATAATCTCGCAAGTTTTTGACAGTACAGCACGTCTATGAAAGCGGAAAATACTATGTTACGCATTGCAATGATTTCCTATCATACCTGCCCTCTGGCAACATTGGGCGGGAAAGACACGGGCGGAATGAACGTTTATGTCCGTGATCTCACGCGCCAGCTCGGGCAAATGGGCATCCATGTGGATGTGTTCACGCGCTCGCAGGACGATCACGTGCCGCATGTTCTGCATGAATTGGGTTATGGCAACCGCGTTGTGCACGTACCGGCGGGGCCTGAGATCCCGGTCGCGAGGCAGGAGCTGGCAGATTACATCCCGGAGTTTGTGGAGGGGGTCAAGAAGTTCGCCGCGGAAAAGGATATCAGGTACGACATCATCCACAGCCACTACTGGATGTCTGGCGTCGCTGCCGAATCCCTCTCCGAAGCCTGGGGCGGGACTCCGATCCTGCACATGTTCCACACCCTGGGCGAGATGAAGAACCGCGTCGCGCGCTCGGAGGCGGAACGCGAAGGCCAGTATCGCATCAATGGTGAGAAGCAGGTCCTCCGTCGCGCGGACCGGGTCGTCGTCGCCACACTGGCGGAACTGACCCAGTTGCGTTTTCTCTATAAGGCCAATGACCGCAAGCTTGTGGTCATCCCGCCCGGTGTGGATGTGTGTCACTTTTATCCAATCCCTGCGGATGAAGCGAAGATGTATGTGGGCTTGAAGCCCGAAGACCGCATGGTGTTGTTTGTCGGGCGCATCGAACCGCTCAAAGGTGTGGACACGCTCATCCAGGCCATGTCGTGCCTGCAATGGAAAGAAGAACGACCTGTGCACCTCGCGATCATCGGTGGTGATCCCGCCGCAAGCCCGGAAGAAATGAGCGCGGAGATGGCGCGCCTGCAAAAGTTATGCGATGACCTTGCAGTGGGGCAGACCGTTGTGTTTTTGGGAAAACGCGATCAGGATAAATTGCCCTATTATTATTCCGCCGCCGAGTTGGTGGTGATGCCTTCGCATTATGAGTCGTTCGGGATGGTCGCGCTCGAAGCGATGGCTTGCGGGACGCCCGTGATTGCGTCGGAAGTGGGCGGGCTGGCTTATTTGGTTCGCGATGGTGAGACGGGTTTTACGATTCCTGATCAGGAACCTGAGACGCTGTGCGAAAAAATATCCTGGTTGTTGAATGATCATCATCTTCATGAGACGATGAGCCGGCGCGCGGTTGAATATGCACAGGACTATGCCTGGGAGAAGATCGCGAAACAGATTGTAGATGTGTATAAGAGTCTTTTGGAAGAGAAAGAAAAAGTTCTCAATTGATTAACTACCGTCCCGCAGGCTCTGTTGTGAAAAACAGCTTCAACGCTGGGACCTGCACGTCTTCTCATTCACAACTCCTTGAAAGGGTCTGCGTGAGCAGTAGATTTTTGACAATCTCCTGCAGGCAAGGCAAAATCCTACTGGGAATTGCTGATTACACTTGAGATGTATTGCGGATTTCGAATTGAGCTTACGCCAGACTCGTACATTCGCTGATTCAAGCCAAAAAATCTCCTCTTGACGCATTCTCATCACTGGCATAGAATTGCGTCCAATATGCTTAAGTCGTTCTGCTGGTTTGCGTTCTACTTTTATTACGGCCTCCGAAACAGGATTGCCGTTGGTGGCGCTTAAGCAGACAGAACGAATCTGTTCACGTAAAGAGCGAGACCATACGGTCTCGCTCTTTCTATTTCCTTCTCCTCACCCTTCTCCCTCGCCACCTCCTCTAAGGATGGGAGAGGGGACAGGGGTGAGGGCTCAGGAGCGACCTATGCCAATCCGTGGAATTCGCGGGGCGACAACAGTCGCCTCAGACCAGCCCGACCTCATCTTGCAGGCCACGCGAGAACTGCTCGAAGCAATCCTGGAGGCAAACTTTGAAATGAAACCCGAAGATATTGCCAGTGTCCTGTTCACCGTGACGGACGATCTCGATTCGACCTTCCCCGCGCAGGGCGCCCGTCAAATGGGCTGGGGACTTGTACCAATGTTGTGTGCGCGTGAGATCCCTGTGCCAGACAGCCTGCCGCGCGTCATCCGTGTTCTCCTCCATTGGAATACCGATTTCAGGCAATCTGGAATCACTCATGTCTATCTGCGCGATGCTGTGAAACTAAGACCGGACCTGGTTGCCGCGCAATAAATTCCCAAATCAATGAGCACAAAGGAAGAAGAGACTATGTTGATCGTCATGAAACCCAATTGCACCCCCCAACAAATTGAAAATGTTATCGAACAGATCAAGGAAGCGGGACTCGCAGCGCATCTATCCCAGGGAGTTGAAGCCACCGTGATTGGCGCCATCGGTGAAACGCATGATATCCCTACTGACCGCTTCGAAGTCCTGGATGGAGTTGATATGGTCAAGCGAATCACACAGCCGTTCAAACTTGCCTCGAGACAGTTTCATCCTGAAAACTCCATCTTTCCAATTGATGGTTTTCAAGTCGGCGGCAGTGATATTGTCCTCATCGCGGGTCCCTGCGCGGTCGAATCTCGTTCGCAGATTCTTGAAACCGCACATGCCGTGCGCGAAGCGGGAGCCAATGCCTTGCGGGGCGGAGTCTTCAAACCGCGCACATCACCCTATTCCTTCCAGGGCCTTGGCGAAGAGGGGCTTGAATATCTTGCCGAAGCCCGCGAACAAACAGGTATGCCGATTGTAGTTGAGATCATGTCACAAACTCAGCTGGAACTTATGGTGAATTATGTTGATGTTCTGCAAGTCGGCGCGCGCAATATGCAGAATTTCAACCTCCTGCGTGCCATTGGTGAAACGCGCAAAAGCGTTTTGCTCAAGCGCGGCCTTTCAGCCACCATCGAAGAATTACTCATGTCTGCTGAATACATTCTCGCGGGCGGCAACAAACAAGTGATGTTGTGCGAGCGTGGCATCCGCACATTTGAAACATCCACGCGCAACACGACGGATATCAACGCAATCCCCGTCCTCAAGAATCTCACTCACCTGCCTGTAATTCTTGATCCTTCGCATGCCACAGGTCATTCCGACTATGTCCCTGCAATTGCGCGTGCTGCGATTGCCGCAGGTGCAGATGGTCTCATGGTTGAGGTGCATCCTGATCCTGCGCACGCTGCCTCTGATGGCAAGCAATCCCTCAAGCCAGAAAAATTCGCCGAGCTGGTCAAACAGGTCAAATCCATTGCAGAAGTGATGGATCGCCGCATTGCGCCCATCAAAAAACCTATCGTTGCTGGATGGTAAACAAAATGGAGGACGGCTTTCGATTACAGGACTCAAAGATTGCAATCATCGGATTGGGATTGATGGGCGGCTCACTCGCGCTGGGATTGAAAGGGAAATGCGCCGCGCTGTATGGGATCGACTCGCATCCCGCGACTCTTGAACTTGCCCTCGATAAAGAAATCGTCGACTCTGCTGACACCGATCCTGCCCGCTTAAGCGTCCTGCCGCAAGCTGACATCGTTGTTTTAGCCACGCCCGTTCCAACAATCATAAGCCTTATCCAAAAATTGCCTTCGCTGATAAATCACTCCTGTATTGTCCTCGACCTAGGTTCCACCAAGTCAAGAATCATGTCCGCCATGGATGCTTTGCCTTCGCGGTTTGATGTCGTTGGCGGACATCCCATCTGCGGAAAAGAAAGACTTGGCCTTGAAAATGCAGATGCTGTTCTATATCAAAATGCTCCATTTGTTATCACGCCACTGAAACGGACAACCCTGCGGGCTCGGACCGCCATAGAACACATGATCTCAGCGATCGGCGCACGTTCGATCGAAATGAATGCCGAAGACCACGACCGGGCGCTCGCTTTCACCAGCCATCTGCCATTTCTGATTTCTTCCGCTCTCGCATTAACCGTTCCTCACGAAAATGCCAGGTTGATCGGATCAGGCTTTCGTTCCACAGCGCGCCTGGCAGCGACGCCAGGTTCGATGATGTTGGGTGTCCTCCAATCCAACCGCGAAAATATCCTGAATGCTCTGCATCATTATCAAGGTCAGCTTTCCATCCTTGAGTCAGCATTAATATCAAATGATGAGTCTGCGATTGAATCCATGCTCAACTCCGCCCGATCCCGCTATCAAGGCACGGTCCATTAAGTCTTTTGTCTCTTATGGAAATCATCCCTATTCATCATCCGCTCCACGCCACTGTCCGCGTACCTGGCTCCAAATCACTGACTAATCGCGCTTTGCTTATTTCGGCTTTGGCAAACGGCAGGACGCGTCTCACGAATGCTCTGTTCTCTGATGATTCACGATATTTTGCGAAAGCACTTCAGGCACTCGGCTTCGATGTTCAGCTTGACGAACCCAATCTCGAAGTGACCGTCATGGGCTTGGGCGGAGAAATTCCCAGACAGAAGGCCGAACTCTTCGTCGGCAACGCAGGCACTGCCGCACGCTTTCTCTCTGCTTTTCTAACTTTAGGTAATGGTGAATACATTTTAGATGGCGAACGGCGTATGCGAGAACGTCCGATTGGTGACCTGGTCTCTGCACTTACACAATTAGGAGCAGAGCTGGAATCACCGAATAATTGCCCACCTATAAAAATCATTGCCTCGGGCTTGAAGGGTGGAAAAACATCCATAGCAGCTGATATTTCATCCCAGTTTCTTTCGGCTTTATTGATGGTTGCTCCTTATGCAAAATCACCAGTCGAAGTAGAAGTCATTACCGAACTCAACTCCAAGCCTTACGTCGATATGACCCTTGCCGTCATGCGCGACTTTGGTGTTGAAGTCAAGCGAAATGCCTATCAATCCTTCTCCATCCCTCTCACGAATTACCGATTACCAATCACAAATCACCGATCTCCAGGCCTTCGAGAGGCTCAGGGCAATGCCTCCAATCTCCCATCACCATTCACTTACGACATCGAATCCGATGCCTCCGCCGCCTCGTACTTTTTTGCCGCACCGGCGATTTGCGGTGGGACTGTCTGCGTAGAAAACATATCGCGTCAATCCAAACAGGGTGATATTGCCTTCCTTGATGTTTTAGAACAGATGGGTTGCATAATAAGGGAAAATGAGAATAACATTGAAGTCACAGGTTCGCAATCATTATTCGGTGTCGACGTGAACATGCGCGACATTCCTGACACCGCCCAAACCCTCGCGGCGATCGCGCCATTCGCATCCACACCCACACGGATTCGAGGTATCGCCTCCGCCCGCCTCAAAGAAACCGACCGTATCCACGCCACATGTATGGAACTCGCGCGGCTCGCTGTGCGGGTGGAAGAACATTCGGATGGCATGACCATCTATCCCTGTGAAAGGATATGTCCCGCGACGATCCAAACCTATAATGACCATCGCATGGCAATGGCATTTTCATTGATCGGCTTGCGAGTTCCCGGTGTGAGGATCGAAAATCCGTCCTGCGTTGCCAAGACTTTCCCTAACTTCTTTAATGTTTTAGAGACGTTGAGATGATACACCTTGGTTTGATTGGATATCCGCTTGGACACAGTCTCTCACCCAAACTCCACAACGCCGCGCTAAGTTATTGTGATTTGCAGGGTGACTACTCACTATTCCCGATTGAGCCTGATGACGTGCAAAGTCTGAAAGGTTTACTTGGCCGCGTCCGCTCCGGTGAAATCACAGGCCTCAACGTTACAATTCCCCACAAGCAACATGTCATTCCATTGTTGGATGAAATCACCGAGACTGCCCAAGCCATCGGTGCGGTCAATACGATTTATCTTCGTAATAAAAAACTCATTGGTGACAATACGGACGCCCCAGGTTTTCTCGCTGACTTGAAGAGATTTTTACGTCAAGCACAATCGTCAACACTTGCACCCCGTTCGGGCCGGGAGCCCGCCGGGGCGAGACGGCCTGGTGCACACCTGCCCTGGCGGGCGATGCCAGGGAGTGCAGGTGTCGGAAATCGTAAATCTGCAATTGTATTAGGGGCTGGCGGCTCGGCGCGTGCAGTTGTCTATGCTTTACTCAAAGATGGCTGGAATGTTGTCCTTGCGGCACGCAGAATCGAACAAGCCGGACAACTTGCCGACTCGTTTAATAATTGCGAAATACATGTCACGGACAGCACTCTCTCGAACATCGAATTATCGCCCATCACTCTTATTGTAAATGCAACCCCTGTTGGCATGTCACCCAACATGGATCAATCCCCCTGGCCTGGAAATATCCCGTTTCCCCAACATGCTTTAATTTATGATTTGGTCTACAATCCATCCCAGACGAAATTAGTGAAAGATGCACGTATTCAAGGATTAAGTGCTATAACAGGACGAGGTATGTTGATCGAACAGGCTGCACTTGCATTTCAACTTTGGACAGGAAAACAGGTGTCTCAAGAGATTATGTTGTCCGCTATGGAGGAATCATGACTGTACGATTCCTGACCGCAGGCGAATCCCATGGTCCGTCTTTGACCGCGATCCTCGATGGAATACCCGCTGGACTTCCCCTCAGCGCTTCCATCATCGACCTTGAACTTGCTCGCCGCCAAAAAGGCTATGGCTCAGGCGGGCGCATGAAGATCGAAAAGGATATCGTGCGGATTCTTGGCGGGGTCATGGCGGGGGAAACCACGGGCGCACCGATCGCTTTGCTTGTACAAAACATGGATCATTCCAAGTGGAAGGGCAAAGCCATCGAGCCGATGACCGCGCCGCGTCCGGGTCATGGGGACTTAACCGGCGCGGTAAAGTATGGATATAAAGATCTCCGACCCGCGTTGGAGCGCGCCTCCGCGCGTGAAACGACAATGCGCGTCGCGGCGGGGGCAGTCTGCAAACATTTTTTGTCACAGTTTGGCATCATTGTTGGCGGTTACGTTTCATCCATCGGGACAGTACAAACTGATTTCGGTGATATGCCGTATCAAGAACGATTTGCCCACGCCGAGGAGTCGGATGTAAGATGCCCTGTTGAGTCGTCTGCTGCGAAAATGCGGGATGAGATCGAAAAGACAATTCATGGAAAGAATACTCTGGGCGGCGTACTTGAAATCATTGCTTTGAATGTTCCTGTTGGCTTGGGAAGTTTTGCGCAGTGGGATAAACGTCTCGAAGCAAGACTTGCAATGGCTGTTCTGTCCGTGCAAGCTATCAAAGGTGTGGAAGTGGGTGATGCATTCGCAAATACAAGACTGCCCGGCACGCAAGCGCAAGACGCAATGAGACTGGACAGGAATTCGTCTCTTGTTACCCGTCATTCCAACCGCGCCGGTGGCACGGAAGCCGGGATCAGCAATGGACAGCCGATTGTCATCCGTGCCGCGCTGAAACCCATTGCCACTACACTGACTCCACAACAAACCGTTGATCTGGCCTCAGGAACAGAATCTCCCACCAAATATGAACGCTCCGATTTCTGCCCTGTTCCGCGCGCGGTGCCCATCCTGGAGGCGATGGTGGCATTCGTGCTTGCCGATGCATTGATCGAGAAGCTTGGTGGCGATTCGATGGATGAAATGAAACCGCGCTTTGAAGTATTGCGGAAGGCGAGTCTTGATGATTTGCAAATGGATAATATTCCGCATGTGTTTTGGGAATAACTGATGCCACACATCTTCCTTTATGGCCCGCCCGGGACAGGTAAATCCACAGTCGGCAAGATACTTGCACGCAATCTCAAATTGCCGTTTGTAGACTTGGATCGGATTATTGAAAAGAACGCGGGCATGCCTATTTCGCTCATTGTTGAACAGCAAGGCGAGTTAATGTTTCGTAATTTTGAAACTTCTACGTTAAAAGCTCTTGCGGATGAAACGGAAAGTGTAGTCGCGCTGGGTGGTGGTGCGCTCCTGCGTGATGAAAATCGCAGCTTTGCAGAGAGTCATGGCAGGGTGATTTTGCTTATCGCAAAGTTGGAAACGTTGCTGGAACGCCTGAATGAGGATTCCATGAAACGACCCTTATTGTCAGGTGACCTGGGTGAAAAACTTTCATCTTTGCTCGCAAAACGCTACGAGCATTATGCGTCGTTTACCAATCAAGTATATGTGGATCGCAAGACTTCGGATCAAAATGCCCTGCAAATCCAAACTGCACTTGGGCGTTTTCATCTTAGTGCGATGGGAGAGTACGATGCCATTGTGCAGAATCATGGCATGGAACAAATCGGCGAATTACTCATGTCTCGCGGATTGCGCAATCCAATAATCGTCACAGATGAAAACGTCGCCAGATTCTACGCAGAGAAAATAATGCTGTCACTTCGCAACGCAGGCATGGATTCAGATCTATTTACAATACCTGCGGGGGAAGGCCACAAAACACTAAATACGGTCAATCAAATATGGAACGCCTTTCTCAAGGCAGGGTTGGATCGTAAGAGTACGGTCATTGCATTCGGCGGTGGAGTGGTCTGCGACCTGGCAGGCTTTGCCGCATCTACATTTATGCGTGGGGTCTGCTGGGTTGCCGTTCCAACGACGTTGCTTGCCATGGTGGACGCCTCACTCGGCGGCAAGACAGGAATTGATTTGCCTGAAGGAAAAAACCTGGTTGGTTCATTTTATCCACCGAAATTGGTCCTGGCCGATCCGCAAGCCTTGAAGAGTCTGCCCGGACCAGAATTGATATCTGGTTTGGCAGAAGTGGTGAAGCATGGAATCATCTCCGACCCTCAATTATTCAATTTATGTGGGCGCGGACTGGACTGGGTTAGAAATAACCTTGATGAGGTTGTAAGACGTGCGATGGCGGTGAAGATAAAAGTCATTGAGGAAGATCCGTATGAAAAGGGGTTCCGCGCGGTGCTGAATTTCGGGCACACAGTGGGGCATGCAGTTGAACTTGTCAGTGGGTTCCGTTTGCGGCATGGGGAGGCGGTGTCCATTGGGATGGTGGCTGAAGCGAAGCTGGCGGAACGTTTAACGGTGGCAGGCCAAGGCTTGTCTGACGCGATCAGTGAGTCGTTATCTGAGCTGGGACTGCCCATCCATATCCCAAAAGATTTGCCGCGCGCAGAACTTATCCGTGCCATGAGCGCGGATAAGAAAAAATCAAACGGTGTTATCCGCTTTGCTTTGCCTGTTGAGATCGGCAAAGTTGATCTGGTCGATGTAGCTGATCTTGAAATGGCGCTGGAGGGATCATGAAAATCCTGGTATTGCATGGGCCGAATTTGAACCTGCTTGGTTCGCGTGAGCCGGAAACTTATGGTTCGATGATGTTGGATGATATAAATACAAAGTTGATCGAACTGGGAAAGGAATTCGGCGCGGATCTGAAATGTTTTCAGTCGAATCATGAAGGTGCGTTAATTGATGCTTTGCAGGATGCGCGCGGGTGGGCGAATGGGGTAGTGTTCAACCCTGGTGGATATACACATTCTTCGATCGCGTTGCGTGATGCCGTTATTGCTAGCGGTATTCCCGTCGTGGAAGTGCATCTCTCGAATGTGTATGCACGTGAGGAGTTTCGTCAATCTTCAATGATATCGGCAGTATGTGTGGGAAAAATCGTTGGTTTTGGCTGGCGCTCTTATGAATTGGGGTTGAGGGCGCTTATTGCTGTGATTCAAGATAGGGGCGCTGAGTGATTCAATGACGCTATCTTATCTCTCCCATCTGGAATGCTCTGGTTGTGGAAAAGCGTATTCTCATCATGAGCTCCACACCTTTTGCCCATCATGTCAGTCAACTCTTTTGCCCTTTTACGATCTGAAGAAAGTGCGCCAGCAAGTTGACCGGGACGAAATCTCGCGGCGTAAAAAAGGTATGTGGCGCTGGCAGGAACTGCTTCCTGTTTTACATAACGAGAATCAAATCTTTCTGGGCGAAGGAGATACGCCTTTGCTTTCCCTGCCCCACTTGCAAATGAAATTAGGGCTTTCCAATCTTTATGTGAAGGACGAAAGTAGTAATCCAACTGCTTCGTTCAAAGCACGCGGGTTGGCCGCCGCAATTTCGAAAGCTAAAGAGCTTGGCGTGGAAAAAGTAATAATTCCAACTGCGGGCAACGCGGGCGGAGCCATGGCCGCCTATGCCGCGCGCGCAGGACTACGGGCTCATATCTTCATGCCCAAAGACACGCCTTTCGCTAACATCGAAGAGAGTCGCATCATGGGTGCGGAAGTGGTTCTGGTGGATGGTCTGATCAGTGATGCCGCCCGCATGGCAGGCGAAAAAGCACGCGCTGAAGGTTGGTTCGACGTTTCCACATTCAAGGAACCGTATCGTGTTGAAGGGAAAAAAGTGATGGGATATGAATTGGCCGAATCCTTCAACTGGCATCTGCCTGACGTGATCATCTATCCCACCGGCGGCGGCACGGGGTTGGTTGGCATGTGGAAAGCCTTTGCGGAACTTGAGTTATTGGGCTGGTTGGAAAACACAAAACGACCGCGCATGGTCGCCGTGCAAGCCGACGGATGCGCGCCGGTTGTCAAAGCCTTCCAGGCAAGAGCAGCATCCTGTGATTTTTGGACAAATGCTCATACGTTGGCTTTCGGCCTGCGCGTACCAAAAAGCTTTGCTGATCGCCTAATTCTTCAAGATATTTATGAGAGTGAAGGTACAGCCGTTGCAGTGAGCGATGAAGCCATTCTTGAAGCTCAGCGCCAGCTGGCATCCCTGGAAGGTATTTTCGCCGCTCCTGAGGGGGCGGCCACGCTGGCCGCGCTTGAAAAATTGCTTGAGCAAAAGTGGATCCATCCAGATCAACGCGTGGTGCTTTTCAATACGGGTTCAGGCCTGAAATATTTGGATCGGTTAGGGGGATGAATTTCTTGTGAAGTCTTTTGAGATGATTCCTTGCTCAGGTCACTATTTAGAAAATACAATCTCGCCCTTAACAACTGTCAAATTGACATTGAAAGATTCATCCAGCAGGACCAGGTCGGCGTCCTTTCCAACTTCCAAACTGCCTTTATGAGATGAAACACCAATGGCACGCGCCGCGTTGAGGCTCGACATGATCCACACCTCTGCAAGAGCGCGACCCGTAGCAGAGCACACGTTTTGCAGGGCGCGTTCCATTGTCAAAACAGAACCGGCGAGCGTACCATCCGGTAAACGCACTGCCCCATTTTGAATGTGAATGGATCGGTCATCCAGCATATAATCTCCAGCGGGCAAGCCTGTGGCGCGAATGGCATCTGTCACCAGAATGACACCTGACGGGTTTTTCACAGCCACAAGAATTTTCTGCGCGGCTGGATGAACATGGATGTTATCGGCAATCAACTCACATGAAATCTGCGGCAGAGTCATCGCCGCTCCTACGGTTCCGAGTTCGCGATGACCCAGTCCCTGCATGGCATTGAAGCAATGAGTCAAATGAGAAATGCCGTGCTTGGCAGCCCTTTGCATTTGTTCATAATTTGCAGTAGTATGTGCGGCCGACACTGTGATTCCGCGCCGTACGCATTCTTCTATGAGCCAGAGGTTCTCATCAAATTCGGGTGCCAGCGCAAGCAGACGGATGACGCCGGTTTCGAGAAACTCCAATGCCTCCTCTTTTTCAGCCCTGCGAATGAGATTCAGATCCTGCGCGCCACAACGAGTCGGATTGAGATAGGGTCCCTCAAGGTGCGCCCCCAACAGCGTTGCCCCGCCTCGAATCTGACCCTGCATCTGTTTCACCAATCCGAGCGCTTTCATGATGGACGGACGACCGGCCGTCCAGGTTGTGGCGAGGAATGAAGTCACGCCGTGAGAGGCATAGAAACGCGCCATCTCTTCCAAACCGGAAGAGGACGCATCCATCACTTCATAGCCCATCGCTCCATGAACATGCAAATCTATAAAGCCGGGCAACAGCATGTTT
>Ga0209521_10003761_pt1 | contig 12206 bp, 12 predicted proteins | sample Rifsed19ft4_FD_184016 | JGI IMG/M metagenome (GOLD analysis project Ga0209521, IMG submission 184016) | Soil microbial communities from Rifle, Colorado, USA - sediment 19ft 4 (version 2) | ecosystem: Environmental > Terrestrial > Deep subsurface > Rock core/Sediment | place: Rifle, Colorado... | reverse complement strand
TCCGCGGCCTCACGTTGCCGTGCAAGCCGGTGTGGGGCGCGCACGACGCCGCGCACCCGAATTACAACCTACCGGCCTTCGACCCGTTGTGGGCGGTCATCGAGGAGGTCGAAGGTGGAGCCGCCTATGTGGTTACCAAGCGAGGTCGCCCCGCCGCGGTCCTGCTGCCCATCGAAGAGGCCGAAGATCTCGTGCTCGCCAACGCCGATGAGTACCTCCGGATGCGCCGAGAGGCGCGCGCTGCGTACGCCAAGGGTCGAGCCACCTCCCTGGAGGACCTGGACTGACTGCGTTCGCGGTCGAGTTAGCGCCGTCGGCTGTCCGCACCTTCAAGAAGCTGTCGGTTGGGGAACGGACCCGCATCAGGCGAGCGCTCGACAAGCTCGCGATGGACGCCGCCACTCCAGGGCGGATCGGTGGGAAGTCCGTCAAGACCATCCAGGGGGTCGGCGACTCCTTCCACCGGCTGCGCGTGGGCGACTATCGCGTGATGTACGACGTCCTCGAGGCTGATCGCGTGATCCTCGTCCTCGGTATCGTCCACCGTGGAGATCTCGAACGTTGGCTCCGGAATCGCTGATGATAGTGCGGACTGAGGTCGTCCATGCGCCCAACCGTCCCATCCTCCGCGGGGGGGCGACGCGATAGCCAAGCCTCTCGTCAGCTGCATGATCCCGGCGGGGCGTAGCTGCACTTCGGCAGATCACGACCGACCTCACCTCCCGAAGGTCGGCCGCTCCGTCCGATGCCGCCTGGCCTGGGCCAGCCGTGAGCAAGTCCGTATCGGGCGGCGATGCCGGCACTTCACTCCGGCGCCGTGATGCAGCTCAGAGGGGTGCGAGAGGGGAGAGTCGAACTCCCACGCCCTTGCGGGCACCGGATCCTAAGTCCGGCGCGTCTGCCGTTCCGCCACTCTCGCGGGTCTGCGTTCCCGCAGGTCGTGGCACTCTACGCCAAGCGATCAACGTAGTACGCCCTCGAGCGGGGTCACGAGACCCCAGCCGAAGCCTCGCCCTGCTACGGCTGCCTCCGAGGATCGCGATATCGGTGCACCGCGGACGGGATGGATCCCAGCACGAACTTCATGGGCTACTCGCTCGATGCATGCATGGTCGCGTTCCCCGGCGGCCAGCCGAGCGGATGAGAGTCGCCTTGGAGGCGTGCCGGGTCTAGAAGCGGCACCCTCGTCCTTGCCCGAGGCTCACGTGTTGAAGACCACCGACGAGGTAGCCCTCACGCAGACGTCTCCGTTCGGCAACCGCGTCCGAGGTGCGCGCGCCCGGTACTTCCCGTGCCGGTCGACGATCGAGAGCGAGTAGGACCCGGCGCCGCTCGTGACAGTGGTGCCGACCACCCTCCAGCGATGCGAGATCCGACGCTGGATCTTGACGGCGACGGTGGCGGCGCACGCGGACGTCCCGTCATCCACGGACACGGTGCCCGAGGCCGACAGGTGCCCGCTCAGGGACAGCGTGATCCCGCGGACGTGTTTGATCGTGAAGTCCTCGGAGCTCGTTCCGGTGCCGCTCGGGGTGGTCACGGCGATCGGACCGGTCGTGGCGCCGTCGGGCACCGTCGCGCTGATCCTCGTCGCGGACTCGACGGTGAACGTCGCGGATGTGCCGTCGAACTTCACCGATGTCGCTCCCGTGAAGGCCGTCCCCGAGATCGTCACGGACGTCCCGAACGTCCCGCTCTGCGGCGAGAAGGACGAGATCGCCGGTGCGGGGACCGTGACGGTGAAGTTCGTGGTGCTCGTGTCGGTGCCGTCCGGGGTCGTGACGCTGATCGGGCCGGTCGTCGCCCCGCTCGGCACGTCCGCGGTGATCCGCAGGGACGAGTCGACGGTGAAGGTGGCGCTCGTCCCGTGGAACTTCACGGAGGTCGCTCCGTCGAAGTTCGTCCCGTCGATCTTCACGGAGGTCCCGACGGGTCCGCTGTTGGGGGAGAACGAATCGATCGAGGGGTCAGCGGTCGCCGTGACGACGAAGTCGTCCGTGCTCGAGGCGGTCCCATCGGGCGTGGTGACCGAGATCTTCCCCGTCTGAGCGCCGCTCGGCACGGTCGCGTTGATGCGCGTGTTCGAGACAACGTCGAAGGTCGCCGACGTCGTCTTGAACATCACGTCGGTCGTGCCCATGAACCCGTTGCCGCGGATCGTCACCGCCGACCCATCCGGGCCGCTCTGGGGCGAGAACGACGAGATCGTCGGCGTCGCGGCCGACGCGGGCGGGATCCCGAGCCCGGTAAGGACGACGAGCATGGCGACGACCGTGAGGACAGCAGCGAGGTTCCGGCGAGCTCGCACCGACTGCTCCACGTGTTCCTCCGATCGAGATCGGCGGGCCTGGTCTCCGGGTCGAACCTATGCCCTCGCGCCCGACCGCGCAACGCGAGGCTCAAGGTGGGGCGCCGACCGGCCGACCTTCACAGGGCAGGGACGGGAGACCACGCATGAACAGGCACGAGCGCAGGCCCAACAGGCTCGCCCAGAACCAGGCCCTCGAGGAGGGCAGGGTCACGGACGCGGCGAGCAATGAGGCCAGCAAGGCCGAGAAGAAGGGCGCGAAGGCGGAGAAGAAGAGCGCCGAGCAGCGTCTCGAGGGCTCGTCCCTCCTTCGGTTCGAGGCCTTCATGTCCCGACGCTCGCCGGCCTTCGTTCTGATCCTGGGGTTCCTGCTCCTGGCCCTGATCGGCCTGATCGATGCGGTCTCGGGAACCTTCGACATGGCGCCGCTGTACATCCTTCCCGTCGGGCTCGTCACGTTCAGCCGCGGCCGGTGGCTCGGCGCCCTGCTGGCCCTGGTGGCCACGATCGCCCGCGGCGCCGCCGAGGTCGCGAACAGCATCGCCGACCTGCAGAGCCCCGTGACCTACTGGAGTGGACTCACGCGCTTCTACGTGTTCATGGTGGTGGTGCTGATGGTCGGTCCGATGCGCGACGTGCTCAGCTGGCAGCGCGAGGCCACCAACACCCTGGCCGAGACGAACGCGCACCTGGAGGCACTGAACGAGCTCCGCGACGTCTTGACCTACGAGGACGAGCAGCAGGAGGAGAGCAACCGCAGGGCACTGTCTGACCTCCAGGCCTCGCTCGAGGCCCTCGAGCAGCTCTCGAACCGCGGCGCGGTGGCGGCGGGCGTTCCGCCGATCCCGCCTCCTCCCTGATCGTCCCGCGATCTGCGCGATTCCTTGAGATGATCGGTCGGTGATCCACCGACCCCCCGTGCTGGTCCTGGTTCTCGGCCTGCTGCTCGGCGCCTGCACGTCCTCTGAACCCGCGGGCGACGTTTCCCCGAAGGACACCGGCGCAGAGGCAGAGGTAGACGTGGGCGACCCCATCGCCGAGGACGAAGAGGAGCCCGAGCCCGAAAGGCTCCTGCCCGATGGCGTCGACGTGGTCGCCGAGCCGCGCGAGCGGTACACGCCGATGTTCGAGGAGCCAGGTACGAAGACGGCGGACTTCGCGCTCGATACGCGGAACATCAACGGGGAGCTCTCGCCGATGCTGATCGTCGGCGCCACCCGACGCGACGGCGAGCCCTGGTACGAGGTCCTGCTACCGCTCCGCCCCAACGGCTCTACGGCTTGGGTGCGCGAGCGCGACGTGAAGCTCCGCGAGCGCACCGAGCGCATCGAGGTCGACCTGTCCGAACGCGCGCTCGAGTACCTCGTCGACGGTGAGGTCGCCGAGCGCTTCAAGGTCGGCATCGGCACAGATCAGTTCCCGACGACCACCGGCGATTTCTACGTCTACGTCAAGGTCCCGTACGAGAACCCCAGCCAGCCGTACGGGATCATGGCGCTCGGGCTCTCGGGATTCTCCCGCGTGATCACCGACTGGCCCGGTGGAGGCCGGATCGCCGTCCACGGCACCCCGTACGCCAGCGACCGGGGTGAGGCGGTCTCGCACGGCTGCGTGCGCGTCTACAACGAGGACATGGAGTCGCTGCTGGACGTGCCGCTCGGCACCCCGGTGGTCATCTCGAAGTAGCGCTCGGCGTTCCTGCCCGAGAAGCGACCCGGGATCCATCGATGGCGGCCGATCCGATTTGACCCGTCCGCGGGTCCAGTGATAAGTCGTACCTCACTGTCGTTCGAGCGCAAGGGGGTCCGCCATGTTCACTCGATCTGTCCGGCGTCGGTCCGTAGTCATCGCGGCCATCGCATCTTCCGCCATGTTGCTCGTGCCGGCCGCGGCCGCGGTGCCGGCCTTCGATTTCGCGACGCCGATCTTCGGGCTCGCAGCTCGGGAACGCCTGCTGTACGTGGCCGACTCCGGGGCCGGCGTTGTTCGGCTGGGGAGCACCGAGGGCCGGCTCGTCGCCGAGCTCCCCGGCGTGACCGATGTGGTACCGCTGGATCGCGGGCGGATGTGGGCGCTCACGACCGGCCGCAAGGGCAGCCTCTTCAAGATCGTCGAGGGCACGCCCAAGGCCGTGGCGGGCATCGCAGCCTTCGAGGCGGCCGAGAACCCGGACGGCGGGGAGATCGACTCGAACCCGTTCGACCTCGCCAGGCTGGGGGGCGGGCGGGTCCTCGTGGCCGACGCGGCGGCGAACGCGCTGTTGATCGTCGAGGACGGCCAGGTCGACTGGGTCGCCACGCTCCCGAACGAGCTCGTCCCGACGGACAACGCCAAGACGCTGGCGGGCTGCCCTACTCCTCCGGAGGAGTTCGCGTTCGTCTGTGACCTGCCGGCCGAGGTCGAGGCGCAGGCCGTGACCACGAGCGTCGCGGTCGGTCCCGACGGGGCCTTCTACCTCAGCGAGCTGAAGGGCTTCCCGGCCCCGCTCGGTAGATCCCAGGTGTGGCGGATCGAACCGGACGCCCGTCACGTGCAGTGCGGGACCGATCCCGCGTGCACCGTTGTCGCGGACGGCTTCACCTCTATCGTGGACATCAACTTCGGGCCCGACGGCATGCTGCACGTGGTCGAGATCGACGAGGCCAGCTGGGCGGCGGTCGAGTTCTTCCCCGATGCCATGGTCGGCGGCACGATCGACGCGTGTGACGCGACCACGGGGGTGTGCACCGAGGAGGCCACCGGGCTCACGATCCCGATCGCGGTGGTCGTGAAGGACAACGGCAAGGTGTTCGCGGCCGTGTCGGCGTTGATCCCCGGTGAGGCGGCCGTCGTCGAGATCGGAGCCTGACGACGCGAGCAAGGGCGGATGGGCCAGGCCCGGGGGCCTGCCTGTTCGATGCTGCCGAGGGATCGGTTGGATGAAGGTCATCGAGCACCTGGCGAACGCCACGCGCCCGCTCGTGAGCGTCGAGATCATCCCGCCGCGGCGCGGGGGCGACGTCCAGCGGATCTACGAGGCGGTGGCCTCCGTGATGCCTTTCGACCCGCCGTTCATCGACATCACGTCGCACTCGGCCGAGGCCGTGTGGGAGGAGCTCCCGGACGGGACCTACCGCCGGCGGGTCACGCGCAAGGCGCCGGGGACCTTCGGTCTGTGCGCGGCGATCAAGCACCGCTTCGGCGTCGACCCGGTCCCGCACGTTCTATGCAACGGGTTCACGCGCGAGGAGACCGAGGACTCGCTGATCGAGCTCAACTACCTCGGCATCGAGAACGTGCTTGCGATCCGCGGCGACGGTCAGCCGCGCGAACCGGTGGGCGGCCGCAGCGTGAACGAGACGGGGCTGGACCTCGTCGGGCAGATCGCCGACATGAACCGCGGGCGGTACCTGGAGGACCTGCTCGAGGCGACCCCCACCGACTTCTGCATCGGCGTCGCCGCGTACCCCGAGAAGCACGTCGAGGCGCCGAACCTGGACTGGGACATCGACGTCCTGCTGCAGAAGCAGCGGGCGGGCGCGGACTACGCGGTTACCCAGATCTTCTACGACAACGAGCCGTACCTGCGGTTCGTGAAGGCCTGCCGCGATCACGGCGTCACGATCCCGATCATCCCCGGCCTGAAGATCCTCACGCGCAAGGAGCAGTTGGGAGTGATCCCGAAGATCTTCGGCGTGGACGTCCCGCCCGCCCTCGCCGAGGCGGTTCGCGAGGCCGAGCCCGACCGGGTCGTCGAGGTCGGCACGCGGTGGGCGCTGGAGCAGGCGATCCACCTGCTCGAGGCCGGCGTGCCGTCGCTGCACTTCTACGTCATGCAGAACACGAGGCCGTTCGTCTCGCTCATGGAGCGGCTCGCGCCCTCGATCTGACCCGTGGCCGAAACGAGGGTCTTGAACCCGAGGGGCCTAGGGAGTAGGAATAGGACCAGGGAGATGAGCCGATGGTGCCCCTCCGTCGGACCTCGATCCTTCCCCACGCTCACCCCGGTGACCGGGATGGTTCGATCTCGCCGTCGCTCGGCGGCGTCCCGAGGAGCCCCGTCAGCCGCCTGCGGAGCCGCAGGAACGCCGCCCGCGGCCCGCTTGCGCCCAGGCCCCCACCGGCAGACCCGCGACATCCGGTCCGAGAGAACCGCTAACGACAGGGGAAGGAGGCGGGAATACATGCCGGTAACCGGCATCAACGCCCGTCAGATAGAGGCCTTCAACAAGGAGTACAAGGCGTCGCCGCAGAGCTTCACCCTCGGCCTCGAGGCCAAGACCATCTGGGAGGGTCGAGGCCTCGGGAACCTGGGCAAGGTCGGGCCCTGGAAGCTCGGGACCCGTTCGATGACCAAGCCGGCCAGGGACTTCTCCGTCCAGCTCGGGTCCTGGCAGGAGGTAGGAGACGCCCTGGGGGTCGAGGGCGCCGACGACCGGATCGAGCCGGTCGAGGCGGCCATGGTCGCCCTCTCTTCGTGCGTGACCGAGGCCATCGCGTTGAACTGCGCTCGGGTGGGGGTCAACCTCAAGGGTCTCGAGGTGAAGAGCAGCATCGACGTCGACCCGGGGCCGCTCACCGGGGCGAAAGCCCCTGACGACTGGCAGCGAACGCTCAAGACCGTCAAGGTCGAAGTGATCGCGAAGGGAGCTCTGTCCAAGACCGACGAACAGGTGATCGAGGAGGGGGCGAGGCGCTCGCCCGTTCACCACTTGTTCAGCAGGGCGGTAGACCTGAAGACCAACTTCCGCTACCAGAAGGGGTAGCGCCCGCCCGATAGCTCGTGGGGACCCCCGCCGGCCGCGGCGCCGAGGGCGTCGGGACGGTGGGGGCCTTCGCGGCGCTAGCCTCCCGTGACGGCGTCGCCACCGGTCGTGTCCCGGGCGGACAGCGCGGCGAGGCAGGTCGGGCAGAGTCCGACGTCGTCGTCGGTCTCCACGCTCTCGGTCAGGCACCGCCAGCACCGCTCCAGGGCATGGGCGTCCCAGTACGCCCCGCGGACGACCGGGAGTGGGTCGTCGCTCGAGGTGGCCTCGGGCTCGGAGAGCGCGTTCGAGCACGGACGGCACAGGATCCGGCCGAGAGCGTCCGGCTGGGCCTCGGCGGTGCCGCACCGCCAGCAGCAAGCATCCAGCCAGTCCCCACTGACCGCCTCATGCCTCGCTGGGCTCATGTCCTGTTCCTTCGGCATCCATCCGGAGACGCTCGAGCAGCCGGTTGTTCGGCTCCCGCTCCAGCGGCATGAATCACATGCGTGTGATTCTGGAGGTGGCGGCGCGGTCGTTCAAGGACCCTTACCCTTCGCCTCGTCGGCGGAGGACCGTGGGTCTCGCTCGCTCCCTGGGCGTAGCATCGGCGCGGGTCGAGTCGAGGGAGAACGTCATGCCGAAGGTCTGGGGCCTATCCAAGTCGGCCGCCAACTACCGGCCGGCCACCGAGCCTGAGCTCCGGTGCGCGGAGTGCAAGTTCATGTTCCCGCGCCTGGCGATCGGAGGTTGCCGATACGTCCGAGGTGTGATCCACGCCGGTGACTTCTGCAACGAGTTTGCTCCCCGGCGAGGCGCACTACCTCCGCCGAGCTCCTAGCGGGGATGAACGAGGGGGAGGCGCGAGCGCGTTTCGGCGCCGCTCGCGTCGCATGCCTGGCGAGCGTCCGACCCGATGGCGCGCCGCACGTCGTCCCCGTGGTGTTCACCCTCGAAGGCGACACGGTGTGGCTCGTGGTCGATGAGAAGCCCAAACGCCATCGGCGGTTGCAGCGTCTCGTCAACGTCGGCGTGGAGCCGAGGGTGAGCCTCCTCGTCGACTCGTACGACGAGGACTGGAGCCGCCTGTGGTGGGTTCGCGCCGACGGCCGAGCGAGGGTCGTCGGCGAGGGCCCCGAGCTCGAGCGCGCGGTCGGCCTCCTGCTCGATCGGTACCCGCAGGAGCGCGAGCAGCTACCGAAGGGGCCGGCCCTCGCGGTCGAGGTCGAACGATGGCGCCACTGGTCCGCGGCGTCGAAGGAGTCGTGATGGGCATGCGCGTGATCGCTGTGACCGGCTGGCTCGTGATCGTCGGGGCCCTGCTCCTGTGGCAGGGCATCGGACTGGTTCGAGGCCCGGAGTGGCCGACCATGTCGGACTTCTTCCGAGCCTTCATGCGTCAGCCGCCGGGCCGGTTCGTCCTGTTCGGCGTCTGGCTGTGGCTCGGATGGCACCTGTTCGTTCGCGGCTGGCGCTTCATCGAGGGCTGAACGTGATCCGCACGGCCGCCATCGTGATCGCCTCTAGCTACGCGCTGTTCGTCTGCATGGTCGTGGTCACGGTTCGCCGACCGGTGCCGAGGCCCTCGGGCCGCGGTGGTCCGTCGCCACCCGGTCTCGTTCGACGAGTGGCGGTCACGGTCGCCGGCGGCTATCTCGTCTTCCTCCTCGTCGTACTCGTCTTCCACGTCTGGGTCGCAGGCGAGCGGGGAGCGCTGCTGAGCGCGGTTCGCGGCGGCGTCCCGCTCACCGGCGTTGCGGTGGCGGCCTTCGCCCTCCTGTCCTGGGTCGAGTCTCGGGCCCGACCATGAGCCTCACCGCACCAGCGCTGGATCGGCTCCAGTGATCGTCGGAAGAGTTCGCTCCTCGACCATACCTATGTGAGCTCCACGAGTGCGAGATGGCCGCACGACGAGAACCGGGTTCTCGCGTCCCGAGGTGAACGGCGTCGCCTCAGCTCGTCGGTTCATCCCGCTGCAGGATCGCGGCGACGTCGATCTCGAGGCTGAACCTCTTGCCGACCAGCCATCCCCTTTCCAAGACCTGGTTCCAGGTCATGCCGAACGCCTCACGCTCGAACTCCCCCGTCGCGCTGAACCCGATCCGCGGGTTCCCCCAGGGGTCGATCGTCGCCCCTTCGTACTCGACTTCGAGCTCGATCTCCCGGGTCACGTCCAGGATCGTGAGGTCCCCGGCCACGCGGAGGCTCGATCCTTCCCCGAGCCCGATCCGAGTGCTGCGGAAGGTGAACGTGGGGAACCGCTCCACGTCGAGGAAGTCGGGGGAGCGCATGTGGTCGTCTCGCATCTGAACGCCGGAGTCGACCGAGGCGGCCTGGATGGAGGCCTCCACCCAGGAATCCTCCGGCGACTCGGCGACGTGGATCCTCCCCGAGAACTCGTTGAAGCGACCACGCACCTTCACGATCATCGAGTGGCGCCCCACGACGAAGATCGAGGTGTGTGCGGGATCGAACTCCCAGGTTCCCGGCACAGGGATGTCGAGGCCGTTCCAGGACCTGGTGATCGCCGCTTCCTTGCTGGTTGGGGCTTCGGACATGTTCGTGCCCCCTCTCGCCCAGCTTGCCGGTCTCGCCCCCACTGAACCCGCTGCGCCCCCCGTCCATTCCCACGCGCGGTGCCCCACGCAGCCCGCGTGTGACCCGGCGAGCTCGGGCGCTTAGTCTGAGCTGCCGTCACGTTCCACATGGAGGCAAGAACTGGCTCGATCTCCGGTCGACGACGAAACGGCGCCAACGGGCGTCGCTGCCCGAACCGCCTTCGCGCCCCTGGCCCTACATGCCCTTCGGGCTCCGGGCGCGCTTGTCGGACGGCCCGTCGAGGTGACGGCCATCGAACAGGAGCTGGCCTCGGCCGGCTCCGGCCGGTTCGCGGGGGTCAGCCTCGAGGGCGAGCCGGGGATCGGCAAGACGCGCCTGCTGCTCGCGACCGGGGAGATGGCGAGGGCTCGGGGCTTCACGACGATAGCGGTGACCGGGGACGAGGAGCTACGCGGTCCGTTCCTCGTGGCGCGCTCGATCGTCGGGTCTACCGAAGCGGAGGAGGCGGCGAAGGGGACGCCCGCCGAAGAGGCGCTCGCCAGGTGCATGGACGCGATGACCGGGCAGGACGACCCGAGCCTCGCGAGCCTGTCGCCGGACCGCAAGCTCCTTCGCACCTTCGACCTGGGCGCCGTCGCGATCCGGGACCTGGCGGCGCTCCGGCCCGTGGCGCTGCTCATCGACGATCTCCAGTGGGCCGACGACGACAGCCTGCGACTGCTCCGCTACATCGTCCGCGCGGACGCCACGAGCCCGATCTTCGTGCTGATCGCGATCCGGCCCGAGGAGCTCGCGTTCGTGACGGAGGCCGTCAACCTGGTGGCGGACATGGAAAGGGCGGGGCTGGTTCGAAGGTTGCGGCTGGACCGTTTCAGCCAGGTCGAGACCCGAGCGCTCCTGCAACAGGTCCTCGGCGGAACCGTGGATGCCGCGAGCGCGGCAGCGATGCACGTGCAGTCCGAAGGGGTCCCCTTCATCGTCGAGGAGACGGCGCACGCGTACCGCGACGGGGCGATGATCCAGGAGATCGACGGCGTGTGGACATTGGCCCGCAACGCGGAGCGACTGGTCCCGTCGGCCGTTAGAACGCTGATCTCGCGTCGCGCGGCGCATCTTCCCGAGGACACGAAAGCCTCGCTCGCCGAGGCGGCCGTGCTCGGACGGCACTTCAGCCTGAAGGACCTGCACGAGGTCAAGCTCCGCGTCGACGACGGGGAGACGAGGTTCGAGACTCTCGCCGACTCGCTGGCGCCGGCCGTCGCCGCCGGCCTCCTCCTCGAGCACGACGAGGGGTCGGCCGCCGACTACAGCTTCGCGCACGAGCAGGTACGGGAGTTCGCGGCCGCGGCCCTCACGGCGCCCCGTCGCCGCGCGATCCACGCAGCGATCGTCGACCTGCTGCTGATGGGAGAACCGTCGCCAGGCAGTCTCTCGTTGCTTGCCCAGCATGCCAAGGCCGCGGGCGACGCCGAGGCGTGCGTCCGGTTCTCGATCGAGGCCAGCCGTAACGCCCTTGCCGCCAATGCGCCGGAGGAGGTCCTGCGGGTGGTGGAGCTCGCGCTTCCTTCCGCCGCCACCTCGCAGGAGCGGGTCGAGCTCCTGGAGGCCAGGGATCGGGCGCTCGATATGCTCCGGCGTCCGAGCGACCGGATGCAAGGCCTCGCCGAGCTCGCGGCCCTGGCGGAGGCGCTCGGCGACACCCGCCTCGAGCTCGACGTCCGCCTCCGACGAGCGGCCTCCCTGCGCACCTTGGAGGAGGAGGAACGCGCCTCAGGTCTCGCGCGGGAGGTGCGCGAGCTGGCCGCAGCGAAGGGCGACGAGCGGACCGAGCTGGCCGCGTGCATGGAGCTCGGACAGGATCTCCTGAAGATCCCGCTCGGCGAGGGCTACATCCCGCCTGCGCGAGAGGTCGACCTTGACGCCGCGGAGGAGGCGTACCGCCGCGCCGCCGATCTTGCTCGGAAGCTAGGCGACGATCCGAGCCTTGCCGCCTGTCTTCGAGAGATCGGCGTGATCCAGCTGGGACGTGTTCGCGTGTGGTTCGTCGAGCGCATCCTCGCAGGCGAGCAGATGCCGATCGTGAGACGCATCGCGGCGGGCGAAGCGGTCGAGGACATCTTGCCCGAGCTGCCCGTGGCACCGGCGGCCATGGAGGCATCAGAGCTGTTCCAGGGAGCGCTCGAGCTGTTCGAGCGCCTGGGCGACCGGCGGGGTGCGATGTCAACGATCATCGCGATGGGGTACCTCAGCTGGGCTCCCGACATCCATCTGGGATCGGGCGCCGCCCGGCACATCGAGGAGATACGCCGGCTCACGTCCACGATGAGCGCGTTCACGAACGAGAGCGAGCGAGCCGCGTTCGAGGCGCAGATGCTCTATGGCGTCCACGTGTTCGCCCGTGCGAAGGTCATCCCCGATCTCGCCGTCTCGAGGGGCCAGCTCGCGTACCAACGGGCGAAGGAGCTCGGCGACCGGGCGCTCGAGTTCCTGTCCGCTGGGGGGACGGCGCTCGCGCTCCTTGACCTCGGCGAGGTAGACGAGGCGAGAAGCTGGCTCGACCGGGCAAGCGCCTGCGCTATCGAGAGCCCGACGCCACTTCGAGCTCGGCGGCTGGA
>Ga0209521_10003749_pt1 | contig 12226 bp, 15 predicted proteins | sample Rifsed19ft4_FD_184016 | JGI IMG/M metagenome (GOLD analysis project Ga0209521, IMG submission 184016) | Soil microbial communities from Rifle, Colorado, USA - sediment 19ft 4 (version 2) | ecosystem: Environmental > Terrestrial > Deep subsurface > Rock core/Sediment | place: Rifle, Colorado... | reverse complement strand
CAAAAGGGATTTATGACTACCATACACGCCTACACCAACGATCAGAAGATCCTGGACCAGCCTCACAAAGATCTAAGAAGGGCTAGAGCTGCGGCGGTCTCGATGATTCCTACTACTACAGGAGCAGCCAAGACTATGTCACTTGTGATTCCAGAACTGGAAGGGAAATTAGATGGCATTGCTGTCCGGGTGCCGGTGTCTGACGGATCTTTGGTGGACCTTGTCTGCTTAGTCAACCAAGAGGTAACCGTGGCAGATGTCAATCAGGCGTTCAAGAAGGCTGCCACAGGAAAGATGAAGGGGATTCTGGAGTATACTGAAGACCCGATAGTCTCAATAGACGTGGTGGGAAATCCTCATTCTGCGGTTTTTGACGGGCTTTCAACTATGGTAATGGGGAAGAATCTGGTTAAAGTATTTGCCTGGTATGATAATGAATGGGCTTTCTCTTTGAGGATGGTAGAAGCTTTGGAGATGATGCTGGGGGATTAAACATCTAATCCCGTTCAGAAAGGCTAATAGAGAGATTGTCACAGAATCCTCATCGTAATATTTTGACATATTTGCAGGAGGTAGAATAGATGAACAAGCTTACCATTGATGATGTCGAGCTAAAAAATAAGAGGGTATTGGTCAGAGTAGATTTCAATGTTCCCTTAGACAAGAACGGCAATATCACCGATGACACCCGCATTGTAGCCTCGCTCCCCACCATTAAAAAAATCCTCAAGAGTGGTGGCAAAGCCATTTTGATGTCTCATTTAGGCCGGCCAAAGAAAAGAGCGCCCGAATTTAGCCTTCGTCCCTGCGCTAAAAGACTGACCGAGCTTTTGGGTAAACCGGTCAAATTCGTGGAGGATTCTATCGGGCCTGAGGTGCAAGCTGCCGTTTCTGAGCTGCAGCCGGGAGAGTGCTTGCTGCTGGAGAATTTGCGATTTCACTCTGAAGAAGAAAAAAACGACCCAAATTTTTCCAAAGAGCTGGCCCAGCTTGCTGATGTTTATGTCAACGACGCCTTCGGTTCGGCCCATCGCGCCCATGCCTCCACCCAGGGAGTGGCAAAGTTTGTCAAGCACTCCGCGGCCGGCTATCTGATGCAGAAGGAGCTGGATTATTTGGGCCGGGCTTTGACAAATCCCAAAAGACCCTTTGTGGCAATTCTGGGAGGAGCCAAGGTGTCGGAGAAGCTTTTGGTGATTGAGAATTTGTTAGGTATCGCTGATTCTGTTTTAATCGGCGGCGGTATGGCCTTCACTTTTGTGAAAGCCCAGGGAGGTAAAATCGGCTCTTCTCTGGTAGAGGAAGACAGACTGGAATATTGCCGAAAGTTGCTAGAAAGAGCAAAAACTCAGAATCTCCAGTTGATTTTGCCAGTTGACTGTGTGGTCTCAGAAGATTCAGCTTCTGGGCAGACCGAGGTAGTCCCCATAAATTCGATCCCTGAGAATAAGAAAGGTCTGGACATTGGTCCGCAGACTTGTAATTTATTCAACGCCGAGATCGGAAAAGCCAAGACTATACTTTGGAACGGACCCTTAGGAATGTTTGAGATAGAAGCATTTGCCAGCGGCACTTACTCAGTCGCCCGACAGGTGGGACGCCTAACTGAGAAAGGCGCTGTTTCCATTATCGGGGGGGGAGACACGGCTGCCGCTATTGCCAAGGCTGGTTTGGAAAAAAAGATGACTCACATTTCTACTGGCGGTGGTGCTGCCCTAGAATTCTTAGAGGGGAAGACTTTACCAGGAGTGGCAGCCTTGACAGATAGAGTTCTGGCGGAGAAACTGGCTTGAAAAAACGCAAGGCTCTGGTGGCCGGCAACTGGAAGATGTACAAGACCCCCACTGAGGCGACTCAGCTGGCAAGAGAGTTAAAGGAGAAACTCAAAGAGCTGAACGGAGTAAAGGTCGTAATCTGCCCTCCTTTCAGCTCTCTTGGTAACGTCAAGAAGGAGTTGGCCTCCGGCAAAATCTCGGTCGGAGCTCAAAACTGCCACTGGGATGAAGAGGGAGCTTACACCGGAGAAGTTTCCGCCAAAATGCTGGCGGATGTGGGATGTGAGTATGTGATTATTGGTCATTCCGAAAGAAGAAACTTCTTCCGGGAGACTGACGAGATAATAAATATGAAACTAAAACAAGTCTTAAAAGAGGGCCTGACCCCCATCCTCTGCCTAGGGGAGACCTGGCAGGAGAGAGAGGCTGGTAACACCGAAAAGGTTATTGAAGATCAATTGAAGAAAGGATTGAATGGGATTGCCAAGGAGCTTGTCATACGGGTGGTCCTGGCTTATGAGCCGGTCTGGGCCATAGGGAGCGGAAAGAATGCCACCCTGGATCAAGCCCGTCAAGCGCACCAGTTCTTACGTAAACTAATCAGTGACCTTTACGGGCCAGAAATAGCTGAGCAGATACTGATTATTTATGGTGGCTCGGTCAGCCCGGAGAATGCCCGGGAATTACTCCAGGCCGAAGAAGTAGATGGCGCCCTGGTAGGAGGAGCAAGCTTAAAGACAGACCAGTTTATTAAAATCGTAACAGCTGCCAAAAATTAGGAGGAGATGTGTTTGGTTTATTCTTAGTGCTACACGTGATAATCTCTGCGGGATTGGTTTTATCCATCCTGATGCAATCGGCCAAAGGGGAGGGTCTGGCCGGCGCCTTCGGAGGAGGAAGCATCACCGGCGCCGTGTTCGGCGGTAGAGGAGCAGCCACTTTTCTATCCAGAGCTACCACTTTCTTGGCTATAGCGTTCTTTGTGAGCTGTCTGGTGTTGACAATTCTCTTCCCTACTGGGGGAGTTGCCAGTCGGCAGAGCAGCGTTCAAGAAGAAGCCCAAAAGGCTTTACAGAAACAGACGGTTCCCACCGGCGACGAAGCGCCAGCCACCCAAAAGCCGACTCAGACTCAAACTACCCCTGGCTCGATCTTGCCCCCGGTTCCTGACACGGGTAAGGGCTCGGGAAGCAAATGAGCCTGGCCTAAGACTCTGATTTCTGTGCAATAAGTGCTACTCTTAGGGAATAGGTTTGTACTTGCGGAAGTGGTGGAATTGGCAGACACACCATCTTGAGGGGGTGGCGGGCGTTGCCCATGCGGGTTCAAATCCCGCCTTCCGCAATTAACCCTAGGCGTCAGCCTAAGTTTAACCAGTGCTTTCTGGGAAAACATTTTTTACAGCGGAAACGTAACTTACGGCTCGAAAATGAGTTAGACGGACTGCGGTCAGTTAGAATTCAGCCGTCTTCTGTTTCTTCTTGAGTTGCTCTATTTCCTCGTCAATAGTGATGACCAGCTTTTTTAACAAATCCACCAGAGCGCTCAGTTTGCTTTTTTCAAAGTCAGCCTGATTTTCTTTCAGGAGCTGATCCAATTTGTTCTTGTAAAAATATACGTCTGACATATCCTTCTCCTTTCGACCGCATATTATGAACCATCCCTAAGGGGGTCAAGCGATTAATGAGTGAGTTACAGAGATTCTCAGTAGACATGGGGAGGTTTTTGAAATAGATACCAGTAGGAGAGATTTTGCAAATTTTCTGTTGACAAATCTTGCCTGATGTTTATTTTGGTAAGTTTGAGTCGGAATTCTAAGATGAATAAGACAACCATACCCAAACCGAGCCAGGTGCCGACTAAGTGGTTATTGATTGACGCCAGGGATCGCATTCTGGGACGGCTGGCCTCTCAGGTCGCCAAAATCTTGATGGGTAAAACCAAGCCTCAATACACAAGGCATCTTAGTTTAGGTGATAACCTGGTGGTAATAAACGTGGACAGAATAAAGGTGACCGGACAAAAGGCTCTCCAGAAGAAATACTACCATTATACTGGCTATCCTGGCGGTTTAAGGTCAGTGAGCTTGGGCAAACTGAGACAAGAGAATCCTGAAAGGCTGTTCCGCGAAGCGGTCTGGGGAATGTTACCCAAAAACCGATTAGGTCGTAAGATACTTTCCCAACTCCACGTCTACCGCGGCAACAGTCATTCTCATCAGGCCCAGAAACCCCAAATCTTTGAATTGTCCTAAAGGGAGTCGAAATTGGAAAATCAAGTCCCCAGCTATATAGACGCCACCGGCAGGAGAAAGGAAGCCACCGCAACAGTCCGGCTTTTGCCCGGACAGGGAAAGCTTGTGGTAAATGGAAAAGAGGCGAACCGCTACCTCCAGCGCAAAGACTTACTCTTAGACCTAAGGAAACCCCTGGTGGTTACTGAAACAGAAGGAAAATACGATGTAATAGCTCGGGCCAGAGGAGGAGGCATCTCTGGCCAAACCGGGGCCATTCAGCTCGGAATAGCGCGGGCTCTGGCTCGCTTAAACGAGAATTTCAAATCACTGCTCAGACAGCACGGCCTTTTGACTCGAGACTCCCGAGTAGTGGAAAGAAAAAAATACGGAAGGCCTAAAGCTCGCAAGAGATTTCAGTATTCTAAGAGATAATTGGTTTAATCGCCAAATAAACTAAAGGGATAAAAAACTTGACCTTGGAACTTAAGGAATTGTTGGAAGCCGGGGTGCACTTTGGTCACCAGACCAAGCGCTGGAACCCAAAGATGAGACCCTATATCTTCACTTCCCGAAATGGCATCTATGTAATTGATCTGAAGAAAACCTTAGAGTGTATAAGGGTGGCTTGCCTGAAAGCCAAGCAGGAAGTTTCCCAGGGGCGCTTTGTTCTGTTTGTAGGGACTAAAAAACAAGCCCAAGAAGTGGTCCAGCAGGAAGCACAGAGATGCGGGATGTACTACGTAACCCAGAGATGGCTGGGGGGAACTCTGACCAACTTTGCCACTATCCGAAAGAACATTCGCAGGCTGCGGGAATTGGAAAGAATGGGGGAGGACGGAACTTTTGAAAAGTTGACTAAAAAGGAAGTCTTGAAACTGGAAAAGGAGAGGGCCAAACTGGAGACTCTGTTGGGAGGAATCAAAGAGATGGCTGAAATGCCTGGCTTGCTTTACGTGGTAGACTCTAAGAAAGAGAGAATTGCCGTGGCTGAGGCCCATAAACTTGGTATTCCAGTGGTGGCCATTGTGGACACCAACTCTGACCCAGACCTGATAGACTACCCAGTGGCAGGCAACGACGATGCCATAAAGTCCATCAAAGTCATCACCCAGCAGATTGCCGATGCCATCCTGGAGGCCAAGCACATTTTCCAGGAAACCCAGACTGAAGTCAAGACATCCGAGTGAGCGGAAGTATTGCCTAATATACCGGCAAGTTTAGTTAAAGAGCTACGTGAAAAAACCGGGGCAGGCATGATGGACTGTAAGAGAGCCCTGGAGACAGCCGAGGGTGACTTAGAAAAAGCAGTCACGATACTGAGGCAGCAGGGCATTGCCCAGGCTTCCCAGAAGAGCCAGAGAACGGCCAAGGAAGGGATTATCTTCTCCTACATTCATCCCGGTGACAGGCTGGGAGTCATGGTGGAAGTCAACTGCGAGACCGATTTTGTAGCCCGCACAGAAGACTTCCGTCAGCTGGCTAAAGACTTGGCTATGCAGATTGCGGCCACTAATCCTTTAGTCATAAATCGATCTGAGCTTGGTCCTGAATTGATAGAAAAAGAGCAGGGGATCTATCACGCCCAAGCCCTAAATGAAGGAAAACCAGAAAAAGTTTTGGACCGGATAGTCAGCGGCAAAATGGAAAAGTATTATCAGGAAGCGGTTCTTTTAGAACAGCCTTTTATCAAAGATCAAGAGAGGATCGTGCAGGACCTAGTAACCCAGGCTATTGCCAAGTTGGGGGAGAACATAGTGGTTCGCAGGTTTGTTCGTTTCCGAGTAGGAGAGTAAATAAATTATGGATTTGCCCAGCTCCCCGGCACCTAAGTATAAGCGGGTCCTGCTCAAAGTTTCTGGAGAGATTCTGATGGGCAGCCGCAGTCTGGGTATTGATCCGGACCTTTTGGAGCGGATAAGTCAGCAAGTAAAGCTGGTGCACGATCTGGGGGTTGAGATAGCAGTGGTGGTGGGAGGAGGTAACATATTCAGAGGACTGCCAGCTGCCCAAGGGGGAATGGAGAGAGCCTCGGCAGACTATATGGGGATGTTGGCCACGGTCATTAACGCTTTGGCTCTGCAGGACTGTCTGGAAAAGATGGGGGTCTTCACCAGGGTAATGACCGCTCTACATATGGAGCAGGTGGCAGAACCCTTCATCAGAAGGAGGGCCATTCGCCATATGGAAAAGGGAAGGGTCATAATTCTGGCAGCTGGAACTGGCAACCCCTACTTTACCACCGACACGGCCGCCGCATTAAGGGCTATTGAACTGGAGGCGGACGTTTTGTTAAAAGGAACCAAGGTGGATGGAGTTTATGAATTGGATCCCCGGCTGGAGCCCAACGCAAAAAAATTTGACAGCCTCACTTATTTGGAAATTCTAAGCAAAGAGCTAAAAATTATGGACGCCACCGCCGTATCTTTATGTATGGACAACCGGCTTCCCATCTTGGTTTTCAATCTGATGGAGGACGAAAACTTAGAGAAAATCATCCTGGGTGAGAAAATAGGGACCTTGGTTAGAGGTTGAAGATATGCTGAATAAAATCTACGCTGAGCTGGAAGAGAAGATGAAAAAATCGGTAGAGTCGTTGCGCCGGGAGCTATCCGGCATTCGCACCGGAAAAGCTACTACAAACCTCTTGGACGGAATCAAAGTGGAATACTATGGTAACCAGACCGCTCTGAATCAGGTGGCCAGCATATCTGTACCAGAACACAGACTGATTGTCATTCAGCCTTGGGAGAAAAAGATGATAGAGGAAATCAGCAAGGTCATCCTGAAATCTAATCTGGGGTTAAATCCGGTGAATGACGGAAATATAATTCGGCTGGCCATACCACCTCTGACTGAAGAGAGAAGAAAGGACTTGGTCAAGCTGGTCAAAAAGTTTGGGGAGGAGTCCAAAGTAGCCCTTCGCAATGTGCGCCGGGAAGCCAACGAGCAGCTTCTTAAGGCCGAGAAAGATAAACAAATATCAGAAGATGACCGCCGCAAATCCCAGGAGACGGTGCAAAAAATTACGGACAAGTTCATCCAGGAAGTGGACAAGGTCTTAGAGGCCAAAGAAGCAGAAGTGCTTGAGGTCTAGCTTTTATTGGGCAGTCCGGATTACGGGAATCACGAGAGGAGGGGTCAGAAACCTCCGGGTTGTCAATATCTTCCCCTCTGACTGAGGGGATTTTTAATGGAAGGCAGGTCATGGGAAATATTGGTGAACAGCTGGCAGAGGAAATATTAAGACGGGGTAACCTGCCGAAGCACATAGCTGTCATAATGGACGGCAATGGCAGATGGGCCCAGAAAAGAGGGTTGCCCCGAACTTCCGGTCACAGAGCCGGAGTGAAGGCGGTTAAAAGGGTAGTCCAGGCAGCTAGTCGGGTTAAGCTTGAGTTCTTAACCCTCTATACCTTCTCATCTGAAAACTGGAAACGGCCTAAAGGGGAGGTCAGTGCCATAATGAAGTTGCTGTATGACACCACCAAGAGAGAAATGCAAGACCTGGTCAAAAATAACGTCCGGCTTATTGCTACTGGGAAAATTGAACAACTTTCTCCTCGGCGCAGACATATCTTGGAAAAGGCCATCCGAGCGACTCGTGAAAACACCGGTCTGACGTTGAATTTGGCCTTAAATTATTCCGGCCGCACTGAAATCATTGAAGCGGTCAGGGCCCTCTCTCGCTTAGTCAAGGAGGACGGATTGCAGGCAAGTCAGATCGACGAGAAACTTTTCTCTCAATATCTATATACCAAGTCGATGCCTGACCCGGATTTGTTGATTAGAACTTCAGGTGAGATGCGGCTCAGCAATTTTCTCCTTTGGCAGACCTCATATACCGAGCTGTATGTCACGGAGGTCCTTTGGCCGGACTTCACAGAAGAAAACTTCTATCAGGCTATCTGGGAGTACCAGGGAAGAGAAAGACGGTTCGGCAGGCTTTAGGTCTGACTGGTTTTGGCTATCATAGATAAGAAGAATCTGGCTATAAGAGTAGCTGTTGCCGCAGTAGCAATTCCCCTGCTGCTTTTCTTGGCTAAGGCAGGCAACCTCCCCTTCGTGGGCTTGGTTGGTTTAGCAGCATTCCTGGGAATGCTAGAGTTTTCTAAGATTGCCTCCGGCAATCAAACCAAAATACATCGGGTCTCCCTGGGAGTTGTCTTGGTAGTTACTTTAGTCTTGGCTTACTACCAAATCTGGTCTGCCTTGCCATTTGTGTTCTTAGTGACATTTTTTGCGCTGACAACTGTTCTGCTCAAACTACCGGTTGAGGAGGCTGTTAAAAGATTGGCTTTTTCACTCTTGGCTGTTGCCTACCTTTCCCTATTTGTCTTTTGGATTCTCATCCGGGAGCTGCCCAGATTTTCTTCTGGCGACTATGCTTCCGGAGGCTTTTGGATGATTTCCTTATTTCTGATAGTCTGGAGTTGTGATACTGCCGCCTATTTTGGAGGAAAGTGGCTGGGGAAACACCAGCTCGCTCCATCTCTGAGTCCTAGTAAAACCCGGGAAGGTAGCGTATTTGGCATACTGGGGGCACTGGTAGCAGCCGGGTTGATCCATTTTATCATCATCAATTCTCTAAGGCTATTCGACTTATTAATTGTGGCTTTACTGGTTGGTACTATTGGACAGCTGGGAGACCTGTTTGAATCACTCTTGAAACGCTCCGCCCAGCTGAAAGATACTTCTACTATTATTCCGGGACACGGAGGAGTCTTAGACAGGTTTGACAGCCTGCTTTTCGTGGCTCCCTGGGTCTATCTGTATCTAAGATGGTTTGTGTATGGAAACTGAAGCTTAAGGTGACTATAGATGTGCACGGAGACTTCAGAGGACTATTGTGGAGATAACTTAGAGAGAATACTTGTATGTTTCAGGAAGCCATATTATCCGTTTAAGTTTGCCAGGGGGAAACGTATTCAAGATAAGAGAGGTTAGTTTTATCGTGTCGCTAGCTGCTGTGGTTCAATTGACAGCCGGACTTCTGTGAATTATTTTCGTCAGATATGAGCCAGTCTCAGCTTTCTTTACCGCAAAAATTGGAGCTTTTGCCCAATCAACCCGGGGTCTATATTTTTAGGGACTTCGCCGGAAAGATCATCTATGTCGGTAAGGCTCGCTCTCTTAAGAACAGAGTAAAGAGCTATTTTCAAAGTTCCAAGCCGTTAGATCCCAAATCCCAGATTATGGTCAAAAAAATCGCCGACCTGGAAACAACGGTTACTTCCTCAGAGATGGAGGCCCTTATACTGGAAGCAAACCTGATTAAAGAGCATAAGCCCCGTTACAACGTCAATCTGAAGGATGATAAGAGATACCCCTATCTGAAAGTGACCGTCAACGAGCCCTACCCCAGAGTCCTGGTGGTCCGGAGGGTAAAAAAGGATAAAGCCAAATATTTCGGACCCTACACCAATGTCTCAGGTATGCGCCAGACCCTGCGGATCTTGAGGCGTATCTTCCCGGTCCGCAACTGTAATCTGGTTATCCCTTCAGGCCAAGAATATAAAGTCTGCCTGGAGTATTATATCAAAAGATGCCTGGGCCCCTGCCAGGCTAAATGCTCATATGAAGAGTACCGCCAAATGATAGATAATGTCTGTCTATTTTTGGCTGGCAAGTCAACTCAGGTAATTGATGAGCTCAAATCCCAGATGGAAGAATACGCTGGCCAGGAGGACTTTGAAGCTGCTGCCCGGCTGCGAGACCAGCTGAAAGCCCTAGAATCAGTCGTGCAGAAGCAGAAGGTTGTGGATGAGGAAAAAATAGACCGAGATATCATTTCCCTGGCCCGGCAAAAAAAAGATGTCTGCTGCGTGGTTCTTCAGATTAGAGAGGGGATTTTAATCGGCCGGCAGAACTTTTATCTGACTTGTAACTTCAATGATCCTGACTCAGAGGTTTTGGCTTCTTTTCTCAAGCAGTTTTATCTGAATTCCCCGCTTGTCCCAGATGAAATTGTCCTCCCTTGCGAAATCCAGGATACCGAGACTATTCTTTCTTGGCTTGAGCAGAGAAAAGATGGCCGGGTGCAATTATTGATCCCCCAGCGTGGAAAGAGGGCCGAACTTCTGGAGATGGCTATTCAGAATGCCAGACTTCTATTGAATGAGCTGATGCTGCAAAAACTTGACCAGAGTCAAAAGGTCCCCAAGACCGTAGAGGCGCTGCAGAGGGATTTGTATTTATCCAAGCCCCCCAGAAAAATTGTAGCCTTTGATGTATCGAATCTGGGGGCTTCTGATACGGTCGGGTCAGCGGTCTTTTTCCAGGACGGCCAGCCCAGGAAATCAGGCTATCGCAAATTCAAGGTCAGAACCGTGGAGGGGCAGGATGATTTTGCTATGATGCAGGAGATTGTGCTGCGATATTTTACGAATATAAAAAAGGAGAAGCAGAGCTCTCCGGATCTGGTTATAATTGATGGAGGCAGAGGACAGCTCTCTTGCGCCTTGGAAGCCCTTTCCAGATTGAAGTTCCAGGATCAGGATGTGATAGCGTTAGCTAAAAGACTAGATGAAGTATATCTCCCTGGAATAGCTGAGCCGATAATGCTTCCCAGGACCTCGGCTTCGCTCAGGCTTTTGCAGCGCATCCGGGATGAGGCCCATCGCTTTGCCGTTACCTACCACAGAACTAAAAGAAGCCAAAGATTGTTTTCCTCTGAGCTGGATTCTATCTCCGGAATCGGCCAGACTAGAAAAAGGAATCTTTTGACTAGATTCGGCTCCCTGGAGAGAATAAAGTCTGCTAGTTTGCAGGAAATCATAGAATCAAAAGGAATCCCTGAAAAAGTGGCGCTGAAAGTCTACCAACACTTTCACCCAGAAAGGCAATCTATCTGAGAGAGCTGAAATTATACTACAGTCAATTTGACAGCCAAGTCGGAAGAATCTACTTGGCCAAGACCCAGTTAGGTCTGAGATTTATTGCTCTTAACAGAAGGGAGTGGTTTAATATACTGACTCGATTGAGGAAAGAGGCTAATCTCGAGCTGAAAGAGAGCCAAGAACAATTTCTGGGAATTAGGCGTCAGCTGGAAGCCTACTTTTCTGGCGAGAATCGAGGATTCAAAATAAGTTTTGACTTAGACGGAGCCACATCTTTTCAGAAGAAGGTCTGGAGCGCTATGAGCCAGATTCCGTACGGGCAGACCCGGTCCTATCAATGGTTAGCCAAGAAAGTAAAGATAAAAAGTCCTCGGGCCGTGGGCCAGGCCTGTGCTAGTAACCCTCTGCCAATCGTCATTCCGTGTCACCGAGTGATTTCATCGGATGGCACCCTAGGGGGATACGGAGGAGGTCTACCTAAGAAGATTAAGCTCCTGAAGTTAGAAGGGGCTCTTTCCCAATGATTTTAGAGACACTGGCGGTCGGTCCATTTCAGTCCAATTGTTACATAGTCGGTGATAGTAACACAAAGCAATCTTTAGTGATTGACCCGGGTGCCGAATTTGAAAGGATTTGGGATAAGATAGTTAAGTTGAATCTAAATGTAGAAAAAATCGTCCTGACCCATGCGCATGGAGACCACATTGGAGCAGTAAGAGAGCTAGTTGAGAAAACCAAGCCCCAGCTTCTGCTCCATCAGGATGATTATCCTTTACTGATCAACCCAAAACAGAATCTGTCAGATGTCTACGGATTTCCGATTTCGGTCCAGACTGCCGCCCGGTTCCTGAAGGAAAATGACCAAGTTGTCTGCGGTGATATTGCGTTAAGAGTTATCCATACGCCCGGCCACACCCCTGGCGGAATCTGCCTTATAGGGGAGAAGATTTTATTTAGCGGGGATACTCTGTTCCACGGCTCCATTGGCCGGACTGACTTCAACTACTCCTCTTTGGAAAAACTGCTGGAGGCCATCGAGCATAAGATTCTGAATTTAGAGGACGATACCAAGATATATCCCGGTCACGGGCCAGCTTCTACCTTAGGCTGGGAGCGGAATAATAACCCCTTTTTGCGGAAAAGTTTTCTGTCGCAATACCGGGCTTAGTATTGGAGTCGGTCGGTCCTATGAGAAAGATAAATATCGAATCAAGTCAAGCTGTATCAATCGATAAATTGCCTAAAATTGGCCCGGAGTTTTTCAATCGCCCGACTCTTTTGGTTGCTCAAGAGTTACTGGGTACAGTTCTGGTGAGACAAATAGATGAGAGTATTTTGACTGGAAGAATAGTAGAGACGGAAGCGTATTTCGGCGAAGA
>Ga0209521_10003747_pt1 | contig 12228 bp, 8 predicted proteins | sample Rifsed19ft4_FD_184016 | JGI IMG/M metagenome (GOLD analysis project Ga0209521, IMG submission 184016) | Soil microbial communities from Rifle, Colorado, USA - sediment 19ft 4 (version 2) | ecosystem: Environmental > Terrestrial > Deep subsurface > Rock core/Sediment | place: Rifle, Colorado... | reverse complement strand
TTGCACTGCTCAACAGCAATGATATGTTTGCAGTCCAGAACCTGAGCAAGTGTTGTTCCCGAGAGTTTGAATACACCATTTGTTTCGTCTGCGTGCGCCGGGATAGCAAGTCCGCCGGCATTGATAATTTCATTAATTACTTCAATTGGAGACTTTGTCGTTACGTGATTTGTTTTTCCCTTCTCTCCGTTAAATCCGACTGAACCAAGTAAGGTATCAATATCAGCCGTTCCTTTATTCATTGGCAAAATGGCCAGGAGATGTAAACCGCCGTTCACCGAAATTTCCACCCCAGGGAAGATGTAAAGCATACGGTAGTCAGGGTGTTTTTCTGCTTCCAGCTCGTGCAATGCCTCCTTTAACTTGTCTACCCACGCACCAAAGTTGTGATCTGTTACCACAACACAATCCATATCCGCACGCATGTAATCCAGAAGCCACTCTTTCGGTTTGCGCTGCTTGAGAACCACCTGATCCGGGCCTTTACCGTAATCATCTGATTCAGGAGTATGTGTATGAAAATCAAATTTCCACCACCTGGCGCCGGTCCAATTCCATACCACACTCATAGTTCACCTCCCGTTCTCGTCAACGCCTGATCATACCACATGAGGAGTTTGGGGTCATCATGGAGGATGTGGTCTGGTATCTTTTGGGCAACAGAATTATGGTCTGGTAATCGTTCAATCATTCTGCTCAACTCCTCATTCTCGAATGTTCATAAATTCCTAAGTGATTGCACTAATTTTATATTTATAACTGTCATACCACACATTTTAATCTCTTCTTTTCCATGGAACGTCCTCGACTTCTGAAACCAGGCGATTATTATATGTGCCGTCATAGCCACATATTCGAAGGATGGTGAGCTCCAGGTACCATAAGCCCAACTTCCATACCTCAATCAAGGCAGAATTGATACGTCTGTGCACGGGATGTATCAACGAGTTTCGCACCTCTGTCATTGCATGTGGTGCATCCAGCCAGTTGAACTGCTTTGCTAATTTTATCATCTCTGGGGTAGCTGTGGAAATATCAAGGGGAATATCGAGAGATGAAAACAGTAGCCTGAATTGGTCAGATGCCTTTAGTTTATTAAATCCTTTTGCCTCAATTAGTTTACGGTGTTTGACTGCATATTCGTACGAAATGCGTTCTATGGCCACTTGGGTAAGGATAATACCTGTATCAATTTCTCTTAGATGATAGTTTGAATTCAGATACCAGTAGATGACTTCATACAGCGCATCACGCCAATTTCCATCTTCCCAACGTCTCATGAAGCCTGGGAAAAGACATGGAAGTTGCTCACGATGATACTGGTCTATCCAAGATGTCGGTGAATACCATGGCTCTTTTGGCGCGGACCATGACTCCCAGACTCGGGTGTTGGAGTTGTCAAACCCAACTGCACAAATCGGTTCGCAGGAGATACCTTTGGCAAAAGAAAAAAATAACCTTAGGGCATCAAGTGTTTCCCCTGCCTCCTTCCCCGAAAAAGAAGACCCATCTGGTTTTTTCAAACACCCTATATGTGTTAGCCCATAACCGCCTTCGGATTTAAGTTTTTTGAAGCAATCAGGTGTTTCCACCAATGATCGCAGCTCTACTTTCCAGCTACCGGCTGCCAATTCTATAATATTTGTCGTAGATCCTGTTATATCTTTAAAATTGAACAGGTGAAAGACGATGCAGTGTATAGATGTGGCGTCATCACCAACACCTATTAATGGTTCTGACTCAGGAGACCACTTCAAAGTCATCTTTCCATTGGACACATCGCCACCAAGCTCAACAAAATCGCCGGGGAATTCCCTCTTTCCGAAGGCGAAGGAAGTGATCTCCTTTTCCCCACCCCCGATTCGCATTGTCACTAAAGGTGGGATTTCTTGAAACTCAGCATAAATATAAATCCCAGCCCGTGGGAGAAGTTCAAGCCAAACATCTCCATTACCGTCATAGACGTTTCCATCTACAGTAATACTGACGGTATCCTTCGCCAACAGCACACGTTCGTTTGGTACACCAAACTTAAAAGCCGGCACCAGAGAGTTGGATGTGTTATTGATCTCCATACTCAGTTCTCATCCCCCATTCGCGTAATTGCCTGGTCATACCACATCAGCAACTTGGGGTCTTCCTGGAGGATGTTTTCTGGTATCTTATTCGAGACTGTGATGATGGTCTGGTAGTCGCGTTCCTGCCATGCCTTTTTGAAGCCAGCCCGGACGGCCTCGAGGCGGAATACTTTTAATCGCTTCTGGCTGGATTTCCGGTATTCCTCGAACTCCTTGAGCAGGGACCTCTCTCGCAGCTTCTCAAGGTCGCCGGCCTTGTTCGGGTCGGGCACGTGCCAGCGGTCCTTAGCCTTGGTGCGGAGGCTTTCGTCGTTCTTGGGCAGGTTGCGAAGGTCCTTGAAGTTCGTGGACAGGTAGCTGTGAATCTGCCCGGGAACTTCGCCCTTGCCGTCGTAACAGAGGAAGTTCTGGTTTAGCAGTTCGCGAAGATCCAATTGCTGTTCGTTCTTGCTCCAGCCGCCCAACTGCTGCATGAATTGTGGGTTGATGTCCGAGAAGGTTTGCGGTTTTTCCTTGATGAGCTGGCGTAGCCATTGGATTGAGGATGCTTCATCGGAGACAAACAGCGATGCCTGCACCGGTTCACCTGCAGCCATCTTTTTGCGGTCGTATTCGGCAGCCTGTTCGGGCAGGAAGTACATGCCATCGCGCTCGATGAAGCGTTGGGCAAGGCCGACCTGAAACACCTGGCTGGAGATGGGCACCGGGTAACCCTTGCGGACGTAGAAAGCGATCATCTGGTCAAAAAGGATACGCGGGTCTCGTTCCGGAACTATCTGTAGCAGAGTGCCTTGTCGCTTGGTGACTGGCAGGTACTTCAGGTGCGTGCGGACAAAATCCCAGACACCTTCTTCGGTAGTGGCTTCCCTCTGGAAACGATCTTCAAAACCGCCGTTCGGTTTGTAGGCAGAGATGACGAGGTCTTGCTTGACGGCGGTTGGGGTCGTTTGAGACATGAATGTCCCTTGCCCCTTGTTGAGTACCGCAACATTAGCAACGACAAAACCTGCGTTACTTAACGCTGTTTGAATGCTATTCCAAACTGAAGAACTTGTGTTCGAGAATTCAACTGTCATCCATCTTCCAGGCTTTAAAACAAGGTATAAATTCCTAAACGCATCTGTCATTAATAAACGGTATTCAATTGAACCTTTTTGTTGCACTGAGTTTTCGATAGCTTCAGGTATATTGTCTGTTACGACTCCAAGCCAAGACTCCCATAGGAAGCTCAGTTCTGAATAATTGAGATTTGAGCCAAATGGAGGATCAACAAAGATGTAATCGAAGCAATCTTTGAAATTTCCGATTTCACGAGATGTAAGAGATATGACTTGTATTATATTGGGACTCTTTGTACCTATTTTCGCGAGAGAGAAATCTTCTATCTTGCCTCTGATTAGCTCAAAAATATTGCGCTCTGCAATTGATGCCGGTATATACAAGGCATTTGGCAGTGCACCGGCCAAGTTTATTTTCCCATTCTTTAAACCGATGTTGTGTAGCTTACTCGCTGTTTTAATTAATATTGATGTTAATGCAAGTCGGCCTTGCTGAAGATGATTGAATAAGTTCCAAATTGATGCTATCACCCACAAGTTTCGCTTCGTGTAAAAATGATGCACATGGGTGATGCCGATGGGATCGTTGCGGCGGGTTTCCTTGCCTTCCATCATTCGGTCAGTCGGGAACCAACAGGGAATCTCCCCCTGATCTATTTTCTCAATCAGCGTTAAATCAAAAGCATCAGGCGTTTTTTCGGTCCGCTTGCCGTCCACGGTGTAGTTGATCAGCACCGGCACCTGCTTGGCTTGCCGCACCGTCTCCTTAAGTGCGCTGTCGAATTTGGACATCCATGCGCGATCCATTTTGCGCTTGGTCAGATTGGCAGAGCAATGTGGGCATGGAAATTCATCTTTTACGCTTCCAGCATCTCTATCCACCGCCGCTTCCCAGAAAATCACTTCTTTCGTGCATTCCGGGCAGACAAAGACATCGGACCAAACGGTGTAGTTAATCTTTCCTGTCCGTCCATCGGAGTGCTTTGTTTCATACATCCAGCCGCACTCTTTCTCTACCTCGGCCAGAATCCGCTTGGCTTCCTGTTCAAACGCCACCACATCCACCGGCGTGTTGTAGTTGTATGCGATGAAGGTTGCGGCCGGAGAAAGGTCATTCAAAACTGCCCATCGAACGCCAATCTTGGAAAACGCCACCCAGGTCTTCTTGCCGCCCTCGTCAGCATCTTCGCGCAAAATCGTGCCATCAGGCTTGACCTGATAGCCAAGGGACATGACCACATCCCGGTCGTCGCACATCTGCGCTGCTACACCAGTCATACCGGTTCCGCAAAATCCATCAAAGACAACATCTCCAGGCTCGGTATAATGCAGAATATATCTCATGATAGCTTTGTGCGGCACCTTGGTATGATAGGAGTGGGCATTATAAATCGGATCGTTCTTCCCCTCGCTCACATCCGCCGCAAAAGGCTCCCGTCTATAATTGTCTATCTTAGGGTCATAAGGCTTGCCGTAAAGCTTTATGAAATCCTCTATAAACGGATTATGGCAGGCGGTGTAGTACGGCGGATCGGACAGAGCCAGGATGTCCTCGTCCGAACCAATGGGGAAACCTTCAATCTTTCGAAACTCAGGGTCATGGAGTTTATCTCTGAGCTTCTCAAGGAAATATTTTTGCCTCGCCTCGTCATTCTCAAAGGTCATCCCGAGGCATTCGACCTTCCGGCACTGCTTCTCCTCAAGTTCCTGTTCGTAGGATTTATCAAACATGTCATCTTGCCCAGAAGGATCTATGAATAACTGTTTTGTATACGACCCTATCTTTTTTCTGTCTGCCATCGTTTAAAATATCTCTTTATTTACGATCTTTCTTCATTCTTGCATAACCTCTTTCACATAACGAACAATACGGTCTTTATTTGCTCCCAGACTCGAAAATTGCTTTTCACAGACATCACTGAATCGGGCCAACACCTTACGATTAATAGTCTCCTGTTCTTCAAATATCGCAATAGTATGAAAAGATAAATTCCATTTTTCAAACTGAAGTATAGAAATGGTCGCATCACGTGTATGGTCATCATTGGGAAGTGCGTAAACATACAATGGACGTGGCATGCCATTCACATGGCAATCCACACTGTACATCCCCTGGGGATCATGTTCTGGATCATGCCAGTCAAACATACGACGATTTTCAGGAACCGTCTCTGACATCAATGTTCGAAAATCTTCAAGAAAAGTAGATCGTACCCGTTCACGTGACAGATATGAGACATCTGTGACCTTCAAGAGCGCCTGAATAAAAGAATAAAGTGCATCACCATATCTATGATTTTTAATGGTAAGAATGAGTTCCCCACGACGATCCTCCACCTGAAATGATGACAGTGCATTAGAAATAATCTTCTGTCGTGTGCCGCGTTGTAAATCCTTTTCATCTATGTCATAGGTTAAATGCATATATGTGTGTCCTTCGTCTGAAAGGACCCAGTTTAAATCCTCTCTCTTCAAAACAATAGCGAGATGATCTCCATCTTCGAAAAGAAAAGGAGTAAAAACACGAAATCGCTCAACGCCTTCAGAGGTGAGCATAATTTTGGCGTTTACTTTTTCACGAAATTCTTTCTCTATGGTTTCAATGGCCATTATTATTCCTCCTCAAACAAAGCTTGCTGTGGATCTACAGGTACATCAAACCCACAATCATTCAACATGGCACGCAGAGCGTTGTGAAGATCGAAGAATGATTCAGTTGGCTCGGCATAAGCATCTTCACGAGTTCCATATTCCTGATAACGCTCTGTCGCCATATGAATATGAAAGTCATAAAAAGTATTACCTTCAATATGATTCGTATGCTCATGGCTTTTGCCGTTGTATCTTCGCAAACGAAAAAGCTGTGTTGTCTCACGGGGACACAGAGCGAGAATAATCGAAAAATCGAGCGGGTTGAAATCGCTTTGACGTAAGATTAAACGATATTGGTTGCCGATTGTACCTTCTATATCCAATTCGCGCTCTTTGTGCCCACTTTTATTCCGTAGCTGAATCCGAGACCTGTAGTCCGGTGATAGTGGTTTCCGTTCATTAACAAATTCGGCAATCTCTATGTCAGAATATTTGGCAGCCATTAAAGTCTCTTTCCAACTATTTTTATCTATTTATTCTATCACGATCCTGACCTTCCCGGACTCCTTGCCCCTCATCAGTTCATCCATATATTCTTCAAACCGCCTCTTTAACTCCTCAGATGTCACGGGTGAACCGTCGGCCAGCAGGGCAGCCCGCAAGCCCTCTATCTTCAATGGAACCTTGATAAGCCCGGAGAGGGCTTCTTTCAGGGCATGTATGAACTCATTCCCAAGGTCTTCAGGGAGTACACGTCTTTTTAGAAAGGTATCAATCTGTTTCTTCTCGCCGGCTTTAAGGAGTTCCAGATTCTTTTTAGTTGTGGGGTCCTCAAGATTTACAAGCAGCGACTGTATCCATGAGGCTATCAGCTCATCCAGTCTCTCATCCAGCCGTACAAGCAGAGTCCTTGCAGGTACCAAGGGAAGCTCCACTCCAGGTTTGAATGAACAGTGCGGACAAACAGGCGATGTGGCAAGCTCCTGAGGGGTCAGTGCAAAACAGCTCTTCAATTCCGCCAGCCTGTTCTGAAAATCTGTCAGTTGCTGTCGGGGCATCAGGTCTATTGTTGACAGCTTCTGCAGCCGTCCAAGCCGTTCATCTTTCATCAGTACAATTTTTTTCTTATCGTCGTTCACACCCAGACGAGCCTGCGTATGGAGGGTGAGATATATATCGCTATAAGACTTTTTAATATCCCTGAGCCTTTGTTGCATCTGCTGGCGGAAGGATGATGAACCCCGTTTGGACGGTTCGGATATCTGGATAAGTACTTCGTCACGTGATCTTTTCATCTTGCCCACCCATTCATGGTCTGCAGGCAGTACCGCCTCTGCAATAGTAAGATAGGAGGCAGTCGGCCCCACGTCAGATATCAACCCGTAGAGGGACTCAATTTCACCGATTGCCTGCAATCCAACGCGATGTGCGCTCACATCTTCTGCCCCATGACGAAAATTTTTAAACTTTCCGGGGGTATTGTATGACTGTAAAGATTCGAGGAATGTCTTCGCCTGTTCTAATCTGACCCGATAATTACGGGCATCCTCTTCGGTGAGGATGTTTCGCCCCCAGAAGGATAACCCATTCTGTATCTGTTGCTGAGCCAGTACCAGCTTCTCCACTGTCCGGGTCAGGGTCTTCTGAAGTTCAATGACCGGTTCATCCTTTCCCTGAGTAATAAGTTGTGCCATTCCGGGCGTAAGGCCCATTAACTCTAAAAGCGCTTTCATGGCAGGGATATCCCAGTCCTTCGGCCTCTCGATGTGCTTGAAACGCGTAAGCTCGTCTACCGGAGTAGCGGCCAGGCCAGGAAGACCGGTTGCATCGAACTTTTTACCGGGGATGGACAGGACCAAGTCGCCTGAATAGACCAGTACTGCAAGTACGACCACAACCCACGCAGGTTCGAGCCGCATCCGGTCCTTATCCATATATTCAATACTCTTTTCGTCCTGGATAATCTCAGACCGGTTGACCACCTGTCCCTGCCCCTTCTTTTTTAATAGTTTCAATATATACCCGGCGTATCTGGAAGGGTTTGGATCAAGCCGCTCACCATCGAGTAATTCAAGGGCATCGAGGATTGCCGTAGCTTGTTTGGTCCTGGACTGGCCGGCAATCGCCCTCAGTGCGTCCTGAACGGCCTGTGGACGGTTTGCTCCAGTAATAAGCAGAGAGAATACCGGATAATCCGGGGCCTTATTTTCAAAATGTGTTGACAGGCAGACGGATGCAGTTGTATTTACTATATCCCGAACGTTGGCACGTGCACCTTCTGTAGAAGCTATTTTACCTTTTACCCAATTTAGAAGCTGTTTGGTCCTTCCCTGATGGGTTACTTCAAAGGCTGTAGTCATATGTTCCTGAAGCCATTTGACTAAGTCACGCAGGAAACCATCAGACTTCGACTCATAAGTGGATTTTTTGTAACCGGAAGAAGTGGATGCAAGGTCTAGTGCCGCTGCATATCTGCTCAATGTGTTTCTAAAAGTATCATCTGCACCGGTTAAGTTAAAAAAGACCTCATCGGCGTTTTTTTCATCCCTGAACGGAGGCGGATCATTGGGTTGAATGAAATACAGATAGAAATCCCTGGGCGGTACGGCAGTAGAGCGTTCATTTGGTGCGCCAAAGAAGAGGTAACCCGTACATGCGGCCTTCCGCTCCAGCCATTCCAGCTCGTGCTCCCATATTTTGTATCCTGTAACATAGGTCTGGTCCGTACACTCCATGACTCTTTTTAGGGCATCGTAATAGTAACGGTCAAGCTGTGATTCATCAAGGCTTTCGGCACGCTTCTCTATCAATGCGTCAAAGTCTTCTGTCTTTTCAAGATCAAGATAGTACTGGCGATTGTCGGGATTGTGAGAGATAAACTGTCCGCTGACGGTCTTGTGAATTTCTTTAAGGACAGTCTCAACTTGTGTCAGCAGGTCATCGGCAGGTTCTCCACCGAGTTCTTCAATGCCAGGCTGATAGAGACACAGGCTGTCTCTTAACTCCTCGGCAGCAGGCCCAATGGTGGCATATATATCGCCGGTCGTCAGCCGGTGCACTGAGAGGGCATGGATAATCCTCTGTGCCATGGGCCTGTAGGCAGGCCGTGTGAATGCCTGCTCGATGCGGGATTCGAGTACCTGGCTGCAATCAATGACGGCCCGGATGTCCGGTACAGCGCGAAACGAGGGATTTCCCCTCAAGGTGTTCCAGTAGCTGTCATAGGCTATCAGGCCTGGATAGTCCGTAGGGACATCTTTATCCAGCATCTTTTTTATAGTCAAGGAGAGGGTCTTTAGAACCTCTCGCTTCTCAACAGTTATAATCCGCTCAAAGGTGTCAATGTAATCAGGATGAACAGGGAACAGACTGGTATACTCATCCAGCCTCTCGTTCATATGGCTGTAGAATCTGGCAAAGGGGGTGAGGTATTGCTGAATCTTAGTATATTGTTCTGCTGTCTTTTTGAGCAGGCGCTCTGCCACCACAAATTTAACATCCCTGCGCGCGATAAGTATCTGCTCAAAACGATCTTTGACTCGGCGGATACTGTCCGCAACAAAGGAAAACCTGGGACTATCGAAGATGGCCTCCTGCACACCAGCAACAAATCTGAAGCGGAGGTCTTTGCATACCTCACCGATCTCACGGAGGAAGTTCAAGTCGAGGATAAGTTCCTGGTCTTTGCGGCTGCGTAAATAATCGAGAAGTTCATCTACTACGAGGAGCAGACCGTGATCGGGATATGCCTGATGAAAGACAGTCATCATGTCCTCAAATGCCCGTTTGTTGTTTGGAACCCTGCTGGCATCCGGAAAGGTAAAGTTTACCCCAAAGGATCTCAGATGCTCCTCAATCTCAGCTACGAGGATATCCCGGAGTGACATTGTCGTTGCACCGATCTCGGTTCGAACCACCTTGAATCTGCCGCCAATACTTGAAGACGCACTGGCTACCTGGACATTGTTGAGATCAGGAATGAGGTCAGAGCGTTCGGCAATACTCGATATTACTGATAGAAGGTGCGATTTACCTGTGCCGTAATTCCCGACAACCATGAGTCCTTTATTGTCGAATGGTCTGTCAAATTGAAGCTGGGGGATGACAATGCTTATAAGCCTCTCAGCCATCTCATTTGAAATGACGTATGTGCGCACAAGCTGACGGGCGGCGGTGGCCTCATCGGCATCTCTGATTTGAACCACAGTCTCGATGGGATCAAATTGAATCAGGTCACCATATTTCATGTGCTCTGCTCCTTTGTAACCATTAGAAAATCCTTAATCGGATAACGACAATATTCAGGATGCTCCGGTACTGCGTATATTACACAATTGTCCTTTATTAAGCCACTCCATGCGGCCACCACTGTAATGTTTCTTGATATCCCCTGAAGGAGCCGCAGAGGATCCTGTTTAAGTGATGCATCAAAGAGTATTTCTATGTTATCCAGTAAAACGATATCGTTACTGTTTTGACTTACTGATTCATCCAAGAGTTGGGTTAAGACGCGGGGAATCTGAAGTGCCCGCTGTCGTCCTGTAAGTTCCAGCAGCTTTCGGGATAACTCCAGATTAACATTTACCAGTGGTGCGCCAGTACGCTCCTGCACATTCTGTAACGCAGAGGTTTTCCCTGCACCTGCCGGGGCCACAACCAGGATTAAACGGTAATAAAGCCCGGCTACTTCTTCAAGTTTACGGATAAGTTGCTCTGCAAGAGACTCTGGCATTATTTAACTTCCGTTTTTAATTCGCTCCGCTGGAGTCGTCCGACAATCCCGTTTGGTCAACTTCTGTGACAGATTATACAGATTTATGCCTGGAGACTCAATAGAATCCTGATACAAAAATTCTGAATTATTTAGTTCCCAAACCAAACACCGCCGTATGAATAACATCATCGTTGTAAACCAACATGACCCCAATGGTGCTTCGTTCGTCCCACCGGAAGTCATAGCCGAGGCCTGGGGATTTGTGATCGGCAATATATTTGGCAAATGATCATCCGGCGGGGTTAGAAAACCCCGCTTATCGCGATAGTCGGGACATTTTTCGCTTCGCTCAATGCAAGCACTGCCTTGTTCTGCATTTTCAGGTATATGAACCCATTCATTCAAGGCCCGGTCATCCTGTATGGATCCAACGCCTTATCAGCATCTTTTTGTGAAAGTATTCCCATCTCTACAACTAATTCCCTGACTGTCCTGCCTGATGCAAGAGCCTCTTTTGCAATCCTGGCAGCGGCCTCATAACCTATAACCTGATTGAGGATTGTTGCAAGGCCGGGGCTTTTCTCCGCAAACTCCCTGCAGCGATCCCTGTCTGCCTCGATCCCTTTGACGCATTTGTCTGTAAACACCTTTATCACATTAGTAAGCAGGTGGATGGACTGCTGAAGATTGTAATTAATAACAGGCATCATGACATTCAGCTCAAGCTGTCCTGCCTGAGCTGCAAGTGTAATGGCCGTATCGTTGCCAATAACCTGGAATGCAGTCATGTTCAACACCTCTGCCATTACCGGGTTTACCTTGCCAGGCATAATTGATGAACCGGGCTGAACTGCGGGCAGGCGTATCTCAGCAAGCCCTGTCATGGGACCTGAGCTCATAAGCCTCAGGTCGTTGGCTATCTTGATCAGCTCAACGGCGAGCAATCGCATTACCCCGGAGAGCTGTGCAAAATCCCCCATACTCTGCATAGAGGCTATGAGATTCTCTGAACAAATAAATTTAATGCCTGTAAGCTTCCTCAGATACGACATTATCTTCTTTTGATAATGTGGGTGAGTGTTAACACCTGTCCCTACGGCAGACCCGCCTATGCCAATCAGCAGAACGCGTTCTCTTGCATGCCTTATAGCTATTGTCACATTGTCCATTATCACACCATATGCCTCAAACTCCTGCCCCAGCCTGATTGGAACGGCATCCTGGAGATGTGTCCGTCCTGATTTTATGACCTTATCAAATTCCCTGCCTTTACTGTAAAAGGCCTTTGATAAACCTTTCAACACATCCACTAATTTATCCGCTGCAAAGGCAGCCGCAATACGCATTGCAGTGGGAAAGACATCATTCGTTGACTGGGACATGTTTACATGGTCGTTGGGATGGATAACTGAGTAATCACCCTTTTTGCCTCCAAGGATCTCAGTTGCCCTGTTTGCGATTACCTCATTAGCATTCATGTTATGGGATGTACCGGCCCCAGCCTGAAAGACGTCAACTACGAACTGGTCATGTAATTTGCCCTCAATTATCTCTTCTGCTGCCTTTGAAATGGCACCACCCCTGCGCCTGTCGAGCTTTCCGGTCTCCATGTTGGTCATGACCGCTGCCTTTTTAATCATGGCCGTAGCAATGATAAATTCGCTGTATTGCATAATACCGCTTATTGGAAAGTTTTCAAGGGCACGTACTGTCTGGATGCCGTAGTATGCATTCAGAGTGACCTCTTTTTCACCAAGAGAGTCATGTTCGATTCTGAATTGTTTCT
>Ga0209521_10003745_pt1 | contig 12230 bp, 11 predicted proteins | sample Rifsed19ft4_FD_184016 | JGI IMG/M metagenome (GOLD analysis project Ga0209521, IMG submission 184016) | Soil microbial communities from Rifle, Colorado, USA - sediment 19ft 4 (version 2) | ecosystem: Environmental > Terrestrial > Deep subsurface > Rock core/Sediment | place: Rifle, Colorado... | reverse complement strand
GGGGGTGAGCGGCAGATTTCGAGCTTGTGATTCCCCCCCCTCCGACCGCGCAAAGCGCGGTCGTGCTCCCCCACAAGGGGGGAGCGGGAGTAGGCGGAGATTCACGCGCGCTCCAACGCCTCCTTCACCATCAGCAAGTCGCGCCAAGCCAAGCGTTTGTCCTCCGGCGTGCGCAGGAGATAAGCCGGATGCAAGGTGGGAAGCGTGGCGATGTCGCGGCCGGCACACGCATAAGAGAGCCACTTGCCCCTGAGCCGCATGATGCCTTCCGCCACGCCGAGGATGTTTCTGACCGCGGCGCCGCCCAGAAGCACCAGCACATCCGGGGAGAGCAGCTCGATCTGCCGGGCGAGGAACGGCGCGCACGCCTCGACCTCTTCCGGGGTCGGCGTACGGTTGCCGGGCGGCCGCCAATAAACGGTGTTGGTGATGTAGACGTGTTCCTCGGCAAGCCCGATCGCGGCGAGCATGCGGTCGAGCAGCTGCCCCGCGCGTCCGACGAAGGGCTTGCCTTGCAGATCCTCATCGCGGCCTGGCGCTTCCCCGATCAGCATGATGCGGGCGTCCTCGCGTCCCCGCGCGAAGCACAGGCTCTTCGCCGTGCGTTTGAGCGCGCAGCCTTCGAAACCTGCCACCAGAGCCTCGAGTTCGGCGAGAGTGGCAGCCTGACCGATGCTCATTACGCCCTCGCCGCTTGCTGCGGCGGGAGGCCGCGCTGCCGCCGGGCGCGGCCGGGGCTGGGTTCGAGGCGGGGAGGGCTCTGCCGCGAGCGCGGCAAAACAGTCGACCGGCGCCTCGCCGATCGCCTCGTCGACGCCCATCGCCGCGTACCAAAGAAGGAGCGCCTGAGCTTCGTTAACTCGCGATGTGGCCATTTGCCTTGCCTCTCCGGACCCCATATTTGTCATTGTTCGGCTTGACCGGGCAATCCAGTATCCCCGACTCGTCATGCCGGCGAAAGCCGGTATCCAGCAGAATACGCCTTTGAATTTTCCACTGGATTCCAGCTTGCGCCGGAATGACGAAGACGGGGCGACCCGAGCGACGAAGCCCTTCACAACGCGGAGCTTAGGTTTTGAACGACGTTCCCGAACGCGAGACCATGGAGTTCGACGTCGTCATTGTCGGCGCCGGGCCGGCCGGGCTCGCCGCCGCCATCAGGCTGAAGCAGCTTGCCGCCGAGAAGGGCAACGACGTTTCCGTGGTGGTGCTCGAGAAAGGCTCGGAGGTCGGCGCCCATATCCTGTCCGGCGCGGTGATCGATCCGATCGCGCTCGACCGCCTCCTGCCCGACTGGCGCAACATGGGCTCGCCGCTCAACACGCCGGTCACCGAGGACCGCTTCTATTACCTATGGAAGACGGGCGGCGTGCGCGTGCCGAACATCTTCATGCCGCCGCTCATGAGCAATCATGGCTGCTATATCGGGAGCCTGGGCAGCCTCACCCGTTGGCTCGCCGAGCAGGCGGAAGCGCTAGGGGTCGAGATCTACCCAGGCTTCGCCGTCACCGATGTGATCTTCGGCCCTGGCGGCGAGGTCGAGGGCGTGATCACCGGCGACATGGGTGTCGCCCGCGACGGCAGCCATAAGGACAACTACACGCCGGGCATCGCGCTTACGGGGAAATACACATTCTTCGCCGAAGGCGCCCGCGGCTCGCTGTCCAAGATGCTGATCGGGAAGCTCGGGCTGGACGCCGAGTCGGGCCCGCAGAAATTCGGCATCGGCCTAAAGGAGCTGTGGGAGGTGCCGGCCGAGAAGCACAGGCCCGGCCTCGTCCAGCACACCATGGGCTGGCCGCTCGACGACAAGACCGGCGGCGGCTCGTTCCTCTATCATTTCGGCGAGCGGCTGGTGTCGGTCGGCTTCGTCGTCCATCTCGACTACGACAATCCCTACATCAACCCGTTCAAGGAATTTCAGCGCGCCAAGACGCATCCTTCGATCCGCGCGCATTTGGAAGGCGGCAAGCGCATCGCCTATGGCGCCCGCGCGCTCACCGAAGGCGGCTTACAGGCGATCCCCCGCCTCGCTTTCGCTGGCGGCGCGCTGATCGGCTGCGCCGCAGGCTTCATGAACGTGCCCCGCATCAAGGGCTCGCACAACGCCATGCTCTCCGGGATGCTTGCCGCAGAGGCGGCGTTCGCGGCACTCGAGGCCGGCCGCTCCCGCGATGTGCTCGAAGCCTATCCCGAGAGTGTGCAGGCAAGCTCCATGGCGAAAGAGCTGAGACGCGTGCGCAACGTCAAGCCGCTTTGGTCGCGCTTCGGCACGCGTCTCGGCGTCATGCTCGGCGGCATCGACATGTGGCTCAACACGTTCTTCCCCTTCCTGCGCCACACGCTGAAGCACACGAAGCCCGACTATGCGACCTTGAAGAAGGCGGCCGAGGTGAAGCCGATCGAGTACGAGAAGCCCGACGGCGTCATCACCTTCGACATTCTCTCCTCGGTGTTCTTGTCGGGTACCAATCACGCCGAGAACCAGCCGGTGCATTTGCGGCTGGCCGATCCCTCGATCCCTATCGGGCACAATCTCCCGGACTACGCCGAGCCGGCCCAGCGCTATTGTCCGGCTCTCGTCTATGAGGTGGTGACGGAGGGCGACCGCATGCGCTTCCAGATCAACGCCCAGAACTGCGTCCACTGCAAGACCTGCGACGTGAAGGACCCCGCCCAGAACATCACCTGGGTCCCGCCTGAAGGCGGCGATGGTCCGAATTACGTCAATATGTGAAGCGCGGGGCTCGACGCCGCGGTAACCGGCCACAAACCAGCCGCGATTAGGCTCCAAGGAAGCTTTTGGTTTGTTCGAGGGCCGAAAAGCGCTACCCTTGGTCGGGGATCCCACGAACCGCTAGTTTGGGGCGGCGTCACAGCCGAAACGATATGATGATCGTGCATAGTGCGGCTCTGCGCAAATGGGCGCGGCGGTCTCTTCTAATAGCCGCCCTTGTCGCGGCTCCGGCGGCCTATTCGGAAGTCGTTTCGCAACCGCCCGAAGACCCCGGGACCCTGCTTGGCAACTATCTCTCGGGGCGTATGGCTCGCGGCGACCACGACACGATCGCCGCAGCCGATTTCTATTCCAGGGCGTTGGCCGGGGATCCCGGCAACGAGATCATTCTCGAACAGACCTTCCTGCTCGAGGCGGCCTCGGCCCATTGGGATCGTGCCATCCAGCTCGCCCAGGATCTCGTCAAGATCGAGCCGGCTCATAGGATCGCCCAATTCCTCCTCGGCTGCGAGGCTTTCAAGCAAGGCAATTACAAGGAGGCAGACGAGCATTTCGCCGCGGCGCGCCAGGGACCGATCGCCGATCTCACCTCCACCCTCGCCCGCGCCTGGGTGCAGGAGGCCGACGGCAAGCCCGACGAGGCCTTCGCCACCCTCGACAGTTTGAGCGATGCCGATTGGGCTCAGTTCTATCAGCGCTATCACCGTGCGCTCATCGCCGACATCGCCGGCAAGCATGACGTGGCGCGCCAGGCCTTCGCCCAGGCCTTCAAGAAGAATCCATCGACGCTCAGGGTGGCCGACGCCTACGCGCGCCATGCGGTGAACGCCAACAATCGCAAGCTCGCCCGCCAGACGTTGAAGACTCATATCAGCAAGTCCTCGGGCCATCCTCTGTCAGAGTCGCTGCTTGCCGCGATCGAAGAGGGCAAGACCCCGCCGCTTCTAGTCGCCACGCCGACCGAGGGGCTCGCCGAGGTTTTCTACGGCATTGGCGATGCGCTTGCCGGCGAGGGCGGCCTCGACATGGGCATCATCTTCCTGCAGTTCGCTCTCTACCTTGAGCCCGATTTTCCGCTCGCCTATGCGGCGCTCGCCGAGGCCTACGAGAGCGCGAAGAAATACGAGCTGGAGATGCAGGCCCTCGACCAGATCAAGCCGGACTCGCCGTTATGGCTGAACGTGCAGATCCAGAAGTCCTTCGCGCTGAACTCGCTGGAGCGGGTCGACGACGCCAAGGCTCTGCTCGAAGAGCTGATCGCCAAGGACCCGAAGGACGTCCGCCCGCTCGATGCGCTGGGCAACATCCTGCGCTCGCACGAGCGCTACGGTGAGGCGCGCGAGTACTATACCCGCGCGCTGGCGCTGATCCCCAAGCCTACCAAGGAGAACTGGACGCTGTTCTATTCGCGCGGGGTGAGCAACGAGCGGCTGAAGAACTGGCCGGAGGCCGAGGCCGATTTCAAGGAGGCGCTCGCCCTGTCTCCCGACGAGTCGCTCGTGCTCAACTATCTCGGCTATTCCTGGGTCGATCAGGGCCGCAATCTGAAGCAGGCGATGGACTATATCCGCAAGGCGGTGAAGCTCAAGCCTGACGACGGCTACTATGTCGACAGCCTCGGCTGGGCCTATTACCGGCTCGGCAACCTGCCGGCGGCGGTCGAGAATCTCGAACGCGCCGTCGAACTCAAGCCCGACGATCCCATCATCAACGATCACCTCGGCGACGCCTACTGGAAAGTGGGCCGGGTACTCGAAGCGAAATATCAGTGGCAGCAGGCGCTGACGCTCAAGCCCGAGGCCGAGCAGATCCTCACCCTCAAGCAAAAGATCGCCTCGGGCCTGCCGGAGACCGCCGACACCAAGTCGGCGCAAGACCGGACCACGCAAGCGGGCCAGAAGACGCCGCAATAGAACGCCTTGGCTGAGCGTGCGGAGGAGCGGGCATGACGGCGCTCCGAGAGACGGGCTGGGCTAAGCTCAATCTGACGCTTGAAGTGCTCGGCCGCCGCGCCGACGGCTTTCATGAGCTTAGGAGTCTCGTTGCCTTCGCAGGCCTCGGCGATGACGTCGAGCTTGAGCCGGGTGGCGCGCTCGAACTCAAGGTCGAAGGTCCCTTCGCCCATGCCTTGGGCGGCGACAACCTCATTCTCAAGGCCGCCAAGGCCGCGTTGGACATGGCGCCGAACTTGAGGCTCGGCCGCTTTCGCCTGGTCAAACTCCTTCCCGTCGCCGCAGGCCTTGGCGGCGGCTCGGCTGACGCGGCCGCCGCGCTGCGGCTGATCGCTCGCGCCAATGGCGGGGCGCTGCCGGAGTCGGCACTGACTGAGCTTGCGCCGAAGCTCGGCTCGGACGTGACGGTTTGCCTCGACAGCCAGCCGGCGCTGATCACCGGCCGGGGCGAAAAGGTTGAGGCTGTGAGCGGCTTCCCCTCTTGTGGCGTGCTCCTCGCCAATCCGGGGCCGCCCCTTGCGACCGAAGCGGTCTATGCGGCGCTACGGGCCGCACCTTTGGCGGCAGCGCCGCGCCAGGCGGCCGAGAAGCTCAACTTCCAAGGCGACTTCGCGCGGCTCCTCGACTATGCGCGCCCGCGCGGCAACGATCTCGAAGCGCCGGCTGCGCGCCTTACGCCGGAGATCAGAGAGGTGCTCGCCGCGCTGGTGGCGCTTCAAGGCGTCCGCATCGCCAGGCTCTCAGGCAGCGGGCCGACCTGCTTTGCCCTGTTCGCCACGGAAGCTGAAGCGCAGCGCGCCGCCGACACCCTCGCAGTCGAGTTTCCAAACTGGTGGGTTGCTGCAAGTGCGCTGTCGTAAGATTACAAGGCTTGTCATGCCCGCGAAGGCGGGCATCCAGTAATCACTGGTGTCGCTGTACTTAAATGCCTCGGTTACTGGATTGCCCGGTCAAGCCGGGCAATGACAATAAGAGTTGGCTTAGAACGGGCGGTCGACGCAGAACTCGATGGCCTCGCGCAGCGCCGCCTTGGCGTCGGAGTCAGGGAAGATGGCGAGATCGTCGCGGGCGATGGCGCCGTAATGGCGGGCCCGCTCCATTGTGTCGCTCAGCGCATTGTGGCGCTTCATCAGGTTCATCGCCTCGTCGAGGTCGTTGTCGAGGAGATCGCCTTGCTGCAGCGTCCGGTGCCAGAAGGCGCGCTCGGCCGCATTGCCGCGGCGGTAGCAGAGCACCACCGGCAGCGTGATCTTGCCCTCGCGGAAATCGTCGCCGACGCTCTTGCCGAGCATCGACGGCTCGCCCGAATAGTCGAGCGCATCGTCGACGAGCTGAAAGGCAAGGCCGAGATTGCGGCCATAGGAGCGCAACGCCGCCGCCTCCGATTTCGGCCTGCCTGCGATCACCGCGCCGACCTCCGCCGCTGCCGCGAACAGGGCCGCGGTCTTGGCATCGATCACCGCGAGATAATCGTCCTCGGTGGTCTCGGTATTCTTGGCGGTGATGAGCTGCATGACCTCGCCCTCGGCGATGACCGCCGCCGCGTCGGACAGGATGCGCAGCGCTCCGAGCGAGCCGACATCCACCATCATCTTGAAGGCCTGGCCGAGCAGGAAATCGCCCACCAGCACGCTCGCCTCGTTGCCCCACAGGAGCCGCGCCGTGGTCTTGCCCCGGCGGAGATTGCTCTCGTCGACCACGTCGTCGTGCAGCAGGGTCGCGGTATGCATGAACTCCACGCTGGCCGCGAGCCGCACATGGCCGTCGCCGCCATAGCCGCACAGCTTGGCGGCGGCGAGGGTGAGCATGGGGCGCAAGCGCTTGCCGCCCGAATCGATGAGATGCCGGGCAAGCTCGGGGATCAGCTCGACATTGGATCGCGCGCGGTCGAGGATGATGCGGTTGACATGGGCCATGTCCTCCTCGACAAGCGCAACGAGCGGCGCAAGGCTCGCTCGTGGATCGTTCGCGCCGGCAAGCTTAACCACGACTCCCAAGGGACTTACTCCTAATTCGCCGAAGGGCTCCTTTACCGATATTGTCGGCGGTCAGCCGTCAAGGTCAAGGCGCTCGCCTTGAGGCCAGGCACACGAGGCTTTGCAAAGCCATGAAGGAATTGCTGCGTTCCAACGATCCGGTGCTTCTGTCCTATGTCAGCGCGCTGCTGGAGGAGGCGAGGATCGACTTCATTGTCGCCGATCTCAATATGAGCGTGCTCGAGGGCTCGATCGGAGCCTTGCCCCGGCGCGTCCTGGTCGAGAGCGGAAGGCTTGGGCAAGCACGCAATGTTCTCACCGAGGCCGGCATCGGCCATGTCATCGCCGACGACGAAAAAGCCTAGCGTGCGCGCCGGTCGAGCGGGCGCCACCACCACCGACGATTTTCTCGGCGGGCGCATCGGCATCGTTCAGCCAAAGCGTGGCCACCGGGCAGGGAGCGATGCGGTGTTTCTCGCCGCCTCGGTCGCCGCAAGCGCGGGTGAGCGCGTGCTCGATGTCGGCGCCGGCGTGGGCGTCGCCGGACTTTGCCTGTTGGCGCGAATCCCTGGCGTCGAAGTCACTGCGGTGGAGATCGACGCTGGGCTGTGCGCGCTCGCCGCGAAGAATGCCGCCCGGAACGGCTTTGCTGAGAGTTTCACCGTTATAAACGCCGACGTGGCCTCGCCCGGCAAGACGCTCAACGCCGCGGGCCTTGAGCGCGAAAGCTACGATCAAATCATCGCCAATCCGCCCTTCCACGCCGAAGGCGCGGTGAGGCCCGCGCCCGATGGCGCGCGCGCGGCCGCCCACGTCATGGGCGGGGAAGGTCTGGCCGCGTGGGTGCGCTTCTTTGCCGCCATGGCCGCGCCGAACGCGCTGCTGACCCTGATCCATCGGCCGGACTGTCTCGGCGAATTATTAGGCCTCCTTGACGGGCGCTTCGGCGGCATCGCCGTCTTTCCGCTTTACCCCAAGAGGGGCGAGCCCGCGACGCGCATCATCGTCCAGGCCAAGAAAGGAAGCCGGGCCGGGCTCAGCCTCTTGCCCGGCCTCGTCCTGCACGAGGAGGACGGGCGCTACACCGAAGAGGCCGAAGCGGTGCTCAGGGGAGGGGAGGCTCTCGACCTCCGCGGATCGAACCAAAGGAAGGGCCGCCGCCCTGGGGGGTAAGGCGGCAGCCCTCGTTCGCCCGAGCGTGAGGAGAGCTCTCGGGCTCGCAAGGTCCGTTCTAGCTGGAACGTGCTGAACCGAAGCTGAGGCGGCCATTCATTTGGCATTCAGCGAGAAAAGGCCGCGCCCAAAAGCCAAAGGGCCACGCCCTTTCGGGAGCGGCCCTTCGAAAGCTTTGGAGGCGCTCGTGCTTAGTACCAGCCGCGCCAGTAACGCCCACGCCAATAGGGATAATAGGCGTAAGGATAGCCGGAGGCGTAGGGCCCCCAGTAGCGATAGCGCGGGGCGTACCAACCCCAGCGCGGTCCGACATAGACGCTCACGCCGGGCGCCCAATGGCCGCCGCGGCGCCATCCGGCTTCCGCGGAACTTGGGGAAAGGGTGACAAAGGCAAGCACCAGGGCTGCCAGCGCCACCACAAAAGTTGCAAGCTTGCTCATTCGTTCCTCCTCAAGGATCGAAGCGGCGCCCCTCCGCCGAAACGCGCCGCCAAGGGTGGGCGTTCCCCACCTTCAAGCGCAAGTATAGCAACGAATTTCGACAGCCGGATGGCGCTCCGGAACTTGCGCTAACCAAACGCTTAAGGGCCGCCCCCGTCTGGTTTTTATTGGCACAGAATTCGTCTCCCTCCGCCTTGATTTGGCGTAAGGCCGCTGTACCTTAGCTCCCATGAACGGCTTCCTCGACGACCTTGGCCTGACCGGCCGCGAAAATTGGAAGAATTATCTTCCCGCCGCTTTGACCAAGCGCGCACCCGTAGTCCCCGTGCTCAGATTCAGCGGGGCGATCGGCGTGGTGACGCCGCTCAGGCCCGGCCTCTCCCTCTCCACTTCCGCTGCTTCCATCGAGAAGGCCTTCTCCATGAGCGGCGCCAAGGCCGTCGCCATCCAGATCAATTCTCCCGGCGGCTCGGCCGTGCAGTCGATGCTGATCTATAAGCGCATCAGGGCGCTCGCCGCCGAGAAGGACCTCAAGGTCTATGTCTTCGCCGAGGATGTCGCCGCCTCAGGCGGCTATCTGCTCGCGCTCGCCGGCGATGAGATTTATGCCGATCCAAGCTCGATCGTGGGCTCGATCGGCGTGATCACCGCCACGTTCGGCGTCAACGAACTGATCGCCAAGATTGGCGTGCAGCGCCGGGTCTATACCGCGGGCGAGAGCAAGGACACGCTCGATCCCTTCCTGCCCGAGAAGCCGGAAGACGTCGAGCGGATCAAGGCGCTCCAGCGCGACGTGCACCAGGCCTTCATTGATCTCGTCAAGACACGGCGGGGCGCGAAGCTCGACAAGGCCGACATCAATCTCTTCACCGGCGAATTCTGGTCCGGCAAAAAGGCGCTCGAGCTTGGCCTGATCGACGGGCACTCCGATCTCCGCACCAAGATGCGCGAACTCTACGGCGATGAGGTGCGTTTCAAGCTGGTGGCGCCCTCGACCTCCTGGTTCCGCCGCCGGCGCAGCGTCTTTGCCGAAGGTGGCGGGTTCGAATTGGGCTTCTCGCCGGGCGGCTTTGCCGCCGATCTCATCTCAGCGATCGAAGCCCGCGCGCTTTGGTCGCGATTCGGGTTTTAAGCGATGCCGCAGATCCTCCTCCTCGTCGCCGCGGGCGCGGGCCTCCTCCTGGCCGGACGGCGCTGGTATGTGCGCGAGCGCGCCCGCATCGCGGCCGAGCTGCGCGCTGCCAAGGAGGCCATGGAGCAGCGCGAGATGAGGCCCATCGTGCCGTTGGAAGCTGACCCCCTGACCGGCATCTATCGGCCGAAACGGCTGCACTAAGGCCCCAAACAGGAATAGAAGCCCGTCATGGCCGGGTTTCTCCCGGCCATCCACGTCTTTGTTTGTCTTTGAAATTCGTGGATGCCCGGCACTTCGGCCGGGCATGACGATTCAAATAGAACTGATTTTGCTTTAGCGTCCCGCCAACTTTCCAGAGGCCGTCCCAAAGACATGTCCAAGCCAAGCAAATCCGCTAAGGATGGCGCCCCGTCCTTCCAGGACCTGATCCTCAGGCTCGAGCGCTTCTGGGCCGATCAGGGCTGCGTCATCCTCCAGCCTTACGACATGGAGATGGGGGCTGCGACCTTTCATCCCGCCACCGCCTTGCGCTCGCTTGGGCCCAAGCCGTGGCGCGCCGCCTATGTGCAGCCTTGCCGCCGCCCCAAGGACGGCCGCTACGGCGAAAACCCGAACCGGCTCCAGCACTATTATCAGTTCCAGGTGACCCTGAAGCCCTCGCCCCCCGACATCCAGCAGCTCTATCTCGACAGCCTCATCGCCATCGGCATCGACCCCTTGAACCACGACATTCGCTTCGTCGAGGACGATTGGGAGAGCCCGACCCTTGGCGCCTGGGGGCTTGGCTGGGAGGTATGGTGCGACGGCATGGAGGTGACGCAATTCACCTATTTTCAGCAGGTCGGCGGGTTCGATTGCGATCCCGTGACAGGCGAGCTCACCTATGGGCTTGAGCGGCTTGCCATGTATGTGCAGGGCGTCGACCGCGTGTTCGATCTCGATTTCAACGGCGGGAAGGGGAAGGACAAGGTCACCTATGGCGACGTCTTCCTGCAAGGAGAGCAGGAATACTCGCGCTTCAATTTCGAGCACGCCGACACCAACCTCCTGCTCGATCATTTTCGCGACGCCGAAACCGAATGCCGCGCGCTGCTCGCCAAGGGCGACAACGGCGAGCGCCATATGATGGTGCTGCCGGCCTACGACCAGGCGATCAAGGCCTCGCATATTTTCAATCTGCTCGATGCGCGCGGCGTGATCTCGGTGACGGAGCGGCAGGCCTATATCTTGCGCGTGCGCGACCTCGCCAAGGCCTGCTGCGCGGCGTGGCTCAAGACCGAGGCGGGCGGCGCCAATGGCTGAGCTTCTGCTGGAATTGTTCTCCGAGGAGATCCCGGCGCGGATGCAAACCCGCGCGCGCGAGGACCTGGCGCGCCTTCTGGGGAAGGCGCTGGGAGAGGCAGGGCTCGAATATAAAGAGATAAAGACCTTCGCCACGCCGCGCCGCCTCACCGCCGTCGTGGATGGCTTGCCGTCCCGCTCGCCCGAATTGAGGGAGGAGCGCAAAGGCCCGCGCATCGATGCCCCCGACGCCGCCATCAAGGGCTTCCTCAAATCGGCCGGGCTTGCCTCGGTCGATCAGGCCGAGAAGCGCGAGGACAAGAAGGGAGCCTATTACGTCGCGACGATCGAAAGACCGGGCCGCGCCACCGAAGACGTGGTTGCCGAGATCGTGCCCGAGATCGTCCAGAGCTTCCCCTGGCCGAAATCGATGCGTTGGGCTTCGGGGCGCCTCCGCTGGGTGCGGCCGCTCCATTCCGTTCTCTGCTTGTTCGACGGCAAGGTGGTCGACTTCGAGATCGACGGGGTGAGAAGCGGCAAGGAAACGCGCGGCCACCGCTTCATGGCGCCCGAGCCTTTCAATGTGAAGAGCTTCAAGGACTATGTGAAGAAGCTCCGCGAAGCCAAAGTGATCCTCGACGGCGATGAGCGCGCCCGCCTCATTCTGGAAGGCGCCCGCGCGCTGGCGAAGAAAGAGAAGCTTGCCCTGGTCGAGGACGAGGCTCTGCTTGCCGAGAACGCCGGGCTCACCGAATGGCCGGTGGTGCTCATGGGCGCATTCGATGAGAGCTTCCTCGACGTGCCGCCGGAGGTGCTCGCCACCTCGATGAAGGCGCACCAGAAATGCTTCTCGCTCCGCAAAGGAGACAAGCTCGCCAACCGATTCATATTGGTCGCCAATCTCGAAGCGAAGGACGGCGGCAAGGCCATCGTCGCCGGCAGCGAGCGGGTGATCGCCGCGCGGCTGGCCGACGCCAAGTTCTTCTTCGACCAGGACCGTAAGGTGATGCTGCCCGACCGCGTGCCCAAGCTGAAGGAGATCACCTTCCACGAGAAGCTCGGGTCGCAATACGATCGTATCCAGCGCGTGCGCCTGTTGGCGCGGGAGATCGCGCCGCTGGTCGGCGCCGACCCCGACCTCGCCGAGCGCGCCGCCATTCTTTCCAAGGCCGATCTCGTGAGCGGCATGGTCGGCGAGTTCCCCGAGCTGCAAGGGGTGATGGGACGCTATTACGCGCTCGACCAGCAGGAGAACCCGAGCGTCGCCGATGCCATCGCCGCGCATTACAAGCCGCTAGGCCCATCGGACGAGGTGCCGCGCGAGCCTGTGGCGATTGCCGTCGCGCTCGCCGACAAGCTCGACATGCTGGTTGGGTTCTGGGCCATCGACGAGAAGCCGACCGGATCGAAGGATCCTTACGCTCTCCGCCGCGCCGCCCTCGGCGTCATCCGCACTGTGCTGGAGAGTGGTGCCGCGAGTCTCACCTCCCCCCTTGCGGGGGAGGTCGACCGGCCAAAGGCCGGGCGGGAGGGGGG
>Ga0209521_10003739_pt1 | contig 12251 bp, 10 predicted proteins | sample Rifsed19ft4_FD_184016 | JGI IMG/M metagenome (GOLD analysis project Ga0209521, IMG submission 184016) | Soil microbial communities from Rifle, Colorado, USA - sediment 19ft 4 (version 2) | ecosystem: Environmental > Terrestrial > Deep subsurface > Rock core/Sediment | place: Rifle, Colorado... | reverse complement strand
ACGTTCGAATAGTATTGCGCCGCTTTTGCAAGTTCGTATCGCGTCCGGTCAATAGTTAGCTCAGATAGCATCGGCGCGGAATCTTCGTCGGTCTCTAGCCGGTATAGGCCTCCGTGCCTGAATAAAAACTCCGGGCAATTCGCCGCTCGAAGCGCTTCCCACGCAGTTGCTGTTGCTTTCTGCAAATCGTGTTCGGCCGCATTTATGCTAGGTTTTTCAGGGAAGGCGAGGGAGGAAATTTAGGAAGTGTTCGGGGCAGGCGGAGAATTGCCAGGCGGGAACGGATTTCTGGGAGGCAGAGGGCCCGGCAATTCGCTACCTGGCCCGAGTTTCGCGCCTGTAGCATGAGATTTCGCCCCCGCGCGGGCGGACCTCGACTGAACGGACGCCTGGCCGGCAATCGGAGGGCATTGGGCAGCCTGGGAATTATTGCGGGGAGCGGGCATGCGGCTGGGGAGGAGCGCGCGGATCGAATGGGTCCTGCGCCTTGCAGCGCCCGCTTTCACGATGGCGCAGGATGCGGTCGACGACCCGAGGGTCTGTAATGAAGGAGACGATCTGCATGCGTGTGCCGCAGGTGCAAAGCAGCGGGTCTGCTTCGAAGATTTTCCTGAGCAGTCGCGCCCAGGTGCTGCGGGCTTCCCCGGAGAAGTCGGAATTGTCCTTCCCGGATTGAGCGTCTGCCGGGGAAAAGGCGCCGGCGCCCGCCGACCCAGACGAAAGCGAGCCCCACCGGAGCGACGAGGGCGAAGGACTTGAAGAGGCAGGCGATTCCGAGGGCGATCCCCGCCGCGAACCACGACTCCCGAAACCCCAGCGGCAGGGCGAAGCTCAGGAAGACGAAGAACGTCTCGGGAGAGTTGATGAGGAACGGCCGCCCGTACTGGAAGCTGGAGTAGAAGCCGAGAAACGTGAGGGCGGAGATCCAGGCGGTCTCCCTCTCGTAGCCGAGCTTGCGGGAGAGCCAGAACGTAAGGACCGCGGTCGCGAACGTGAACAGAACGACGGGAACTCTCAGGCGGAAGAGCGTCCAATTCGATCCCCAATCGGTCGCGACGATTCCCAGCCAGTAGAGGAGCGGGGGCTTGGTGTTCTCGAGGCCCGAGCCGGTTTTCAGCGGAAGCCACGAGCCGCTCTCCGCCGTCAGGCGCGCGATCTCGATGTAAGGAGCCTCGTCGCCGATGTGGGGGATGTAGAGACCGTCGAGCGAGAAGAGGTAGACGAACGCACCCAGGACCGCGACCAGCGGCCAGAGGAAGCGGGCGCGGCGCTCCGTCGGGCTCACTCCACGCGCAGCGCTTCGATGGGATCGACCCTCGCGGCGCGCCTCGCGGGAAGATAGCTCGCCGCGAGAGCGGTGGTACCGAGGACCACCGCCACTCCCAGATAAACCGCAGGATCGAACGGGCTCACGCCGAAGAGCTGTCCCGAGAGAAGCCGAGCGAGCGCGGCCGACAACAGAAGGCCGAGAGCCATTCCCGGAACGACGAACCGCAGGCTGCCGCCGACCACGAGGCCCAGCAGGTCCTGCCTCCCGGCGCCGAGAGCCATGCGGAGTCCCATCTCCTTCGAGCGCTGAGAAACCGAATACGCGATGACACCGTAGATCCCGACGGCCGCGAGCGCGAGCGCCGCGGAGGCGAAAGCGGTGAGAAGCGTCATGCTGAACCGCGGAAGGAACACCCATCGGGCCATCGCCTGCTCCATGGTGCTCATATCGTAGATGGCCTGATCGGAGTCGAGCTCTCGAATGGTCCGCCTGAGGTCCGACGCGAAGCGCTCGGGGTCGAGAGTGGTGCGCGCGACGAGAGTCATCCCGTTGAACACACCCTGGCGGAGCGGAGCGTAGAGCTCGGGCCTGGGTTCAGCGTCGAGCCCGTAATGATGAACGTCGCCCACGACACCCACGACCTCCGCCTTCCCGTGGGGGTTGACGATCACCTTGCCGAGAGGTTCTTCACCGGCGAAGTAGCGCCGCGCCAGAGTCTCGTTGATCAGAATCACGTGGGGAGAGTCCTCGCGATCGCGCTCGTCGAGGAGGCGTCCGCGGACCAGGGGAATCTTCATGGTCTCGAAATAACGCTCCGTGGCCGCGCGAATGTCGGCTCGCGGCTCTTCTATCGCGGGCCCGGAGGCCGGCGGGTTGCGGCCCTCGATCGAGAACGGGAGAGCGAAATCGACGCCGACCGGGTGCATGGGAAGGGCACTGGCAGCACCCGCCGACTGCACGCCGGGAAGCGCGCGGATTCGCGAAAGCGCTTCGGTGAAGAAGCGGAGCCGGCTCTCGGAATCGGGATACTTCGCCTGCGGAAGGTAGATCTGGGCCGCGACGAGCGAGTCGGGTCGAAAGCCCGGGTCGACCCGCATCATCTCGCCGAAGGAGCGGAGGAAGAGTCCCGCCCCCACGAGCAGTACGAGCGCGAGCGCCACCTCGAGACCGGCGATGGTTCCGAGGACCCGCCGGGTGCGGATACTCCCGCCTCGGGCGTTCTCCGCCAGAGTCGCGGCAAGGGCAGGACGCGACGCATGGAGCGCTGGAAGAAGGCCGAAGGCGAGGGCGACCAGAACGGAGACCATCGCGGTGAACGCGAGGACTCCGCCGTCGATTCCCACGTCGTCGAGCCGCGGCACCTGGTCGAGAGGCAGGTGTCTCGCCATTCGGACGAGTAGGAACGCCGCCAGGATTCCGAGAGCGCCTCCCGCTCCCGAGAGCAGCAGGCTCTCCGCGAGCACCTGTCGGACGAGCGCGCGGCGGCCGGCGCCGAGGGCGGCGCGAACGGCGATCTCGCGCCTCCGGGTTTCGAGGCGCGCCAGCATCAGGCTCGCCACGTTGGCGCAAACGATGAGGAGAAGGAAGGAAACGGTCGCGAACAGGAGAAGAATCGCCGGCCGCGCCGTCGCCACCAGCTCTTCGTGAACCGATTCGACGGCAACGCCCCACCCCGAGTTGGTATCGGGGAACTCGACCGCGATGCCGGAGGCGATCGCCGACATCTCCTCCTGCGCGCGCTCGCGAGGGGTCCCGTCCCCAAGCCTCCCCACCACGCTCAGGGCGCGGGCGCGGCGCGATCGGCCGTGGGCGTCGTTCGGGTCGAACGAGAGGGGCGTCCAGAGATGGATTTCGTTGCCCGGAGGGAAGGCGAAGTCCTCTCCCATGACGCCGACTACCGTGTAGATCTGCGTATCGAGCGCGATCTGCCGGCCGACGACACCCGGACTCCCGCCGAACTGGCGATTCCAGAACCCATGGCTCAGCAGAACCACCTTGTCGTGCCCCGGGACTCCCTCCTCGGTGGTGAACGTGCGACCGAGCGCGGCCTCGACACCGAGAAGTCCGAAGAGCTCGGGGGTAGCGCGAAGGGAAGGAAGATCCAGGGGCTCCGCATCCGCGCGAAATGCGTAGCGGACGGGCCGGTAGGCGGCGAGGGCCTCGAGCGTCGTCGCCTCCTCGCGCCAGTCGAGATAGGTCGGCGGCGACACCAGGTCGCTCGCTCCCTCCGGCTTCCGCTCCCGGAGCACCACGAGCTCCTCGGGGTCGGCGTAGGGAAGCGAGTTGAGGAGTACGGCTTTCACCACGCTGAAGATGGCGGTATTGGCGCCGATCCCGAGGACGAGAGTCGCGATGGCGACCAGGGAGAGAAGCGGCGCCCGCGCGAGCGCGCGGAAAGCGAAGCGGAAATCACTCAGGAGGCTCATGCTTCCCTTCCCTCGAGAGGTACGGCGTCGAGATCGAGCTTCGGCTCCGCCGCCATCAGGAGATAGTACAGCACCGAGGCCACCCCGAACCCCACGAACCAGGCGTAGTCGTAAAGAGCCCGAAGGCTCGGGACCAGAAGACCGATGAACGCCGTACCGGCGCCGGCCGCGAGAGCCCCGACAGCCTTCCAGTTCACGCCGCCGGAGTACTCGTAGATGCCGCCTCGACGATAGAGGTCGTAGAGCGAGAGGTTTCGCTTGCGGATCAAGAAGTAGTCGACGACGAAGATTCCCGCGATGGGGCCGAGGAAGCCGGAGTAGCCGATGAGCCAGCCGAAGATATAGGTCCCGTAGTCCTCGAGGAGCTTCCAGGGCATCATGGCGATGCCGATGACGCCCGTCAGGATCCCTCCGCGGGCGAAGGTCATTTTTTCCGGCCAGAGGTTGGCGAAGCCGTTCGCGGGCGCCACCACGTTGGCGGCGACGTTCGTCGTGAGGGTCGCGACCGCGACCGCGAAGAGCGCGACCGCAATGAGCAGCGGGTTCTCGAAGCGCGACAGCAGCTGAACCGGATCCCAGATCGCTTCTCCGAAGACGATCATCGTCGCCGAGGTGACGGCGACTCCGATGAACGCATAGAGCGCCATCGTGGTGGGGAGACCTAAAAGCTGTCCCAGCATCTGCTCCCTCTGACCGCGGGCGTAGCGCATGAGATCGGGGATGTTCAGGGCGAGCGTCGCCCAGAACCCGACCATCGCGGTGAGGGAGGGGACGAAAAAGCGGAAGAACTCGCCGAAGCTTTCGAAGCGGGAAGGCCGCGAGAGGATGGGACCGAGGCCGCCTGCGCGATTGAGCGCCCAGGCGAGAAGCGCGAGCCCGGAGACGATGAGAAACGGCGCCGCCCAGTCTTCGAGGAACCGGATGCTCTCCGAGCCCCGCACGATGATGTAGATATTCACGAGCCAGAAGGCGGCGAAGCAGACCGCCGGGCCGAGGGAGAACGCCGCCCACGGCGGGTACATTGTGGTGAGAAGAGCCTGGATCGCCGAGCCCCCGATCCAGGTCTGGATCCCGAACCAGCCGCAGGCGACGGCCGAGCGAAGGAGCGAGGCGATATTGGAGCCGAGGACGCCGAAGGAAACACGGGCCAGCACGGGAAACGGAATCCCGAACCGGGTCCCGGCGTGAGCGTTCAAAACCATGGGAACGAGCACGATCAGGTTTCCGAGGGTGATGGTGAGGATCGCCTGCCACCAGTTCATCCCGCCCTCGATGAGACCGGCGGCGAGCATGTAGGTAGGAATATTGACCGCGAGCCCGACCCAGAGCGCCGCGATGTTGTACGTCGTCCAGGTCCGTTCGTGCAGACGAGTGGGTGCGAGATCCCGATTGAAGAGCTTGGGATCGAGACCCTCTTCGGAGCGGAGCTGGAAGAGCCCATCGTGGCTCCGGGTCATCTTTAGAAGAGGGTCCTCGCTCATTTCGATCGCGCGCGCGGATGATAGGAGGGGCGCTTTCGCGCTGTCAACCTTGCGGTTCCTTCGCGCCTCGGCAGTCTTGACCGCCCCTTGCGCCGCAGCTAGCATGAACCGTTCCGGAGGGAACGAGGACGGTTATGCGATTCGAGGTCATCGGTTGGGCTCTGGCTGCGTCGGCGATCGCGGCCCCCCTCTGCAACGGAGCGGATAGCGATCGACGCGGGCAAGTGGACGCGATCTTTGCCGACTACCAGCGAACGGATTCGCCGGGCTGCGCCGTCGGCGTCTTTCACCAGGGCCGCATCGAGTACGCGCGGGGGTACGGGATGGCCAACCTCGAGCTGGGAGCGGCGATCACGCCTTCGACGGTCTTCGATATCGGCTCGACCTCGAAGCAGTTCACGGCGTTCGCGGTCCTGCTGTTGGAGCAGGACGGAAAGCTCGATATCGACGACGAAGTGCGAAAATTCGTTCCCGAGCTTCCTCACTACGGACCCACGATCACCATCCGGCACCTGATGCAGCACACGAGCGGGCTCCGGGACTACCTCGAGCTCTTCTGGCTCGGCGGGGTCAACTGGAAGGACGTCACCACCGGACAGGACGCGCTCGATGCGATCGTCCGCCAGAAGGCGCTGAACTTCGAGCCCGGAGACGAGTACCTCTACAGCAACTCGGGGTTCTTCCTCCTTTCCGAGATCGTGAAACGAGTCTCGGGTAAGACGCTTGCCGAGTTCGCCCGAGAGCGCATCTTTGAGCCCCTGGGCATGCGGCACACGCGCTACCTCGACGATCCCCAGGACATCGTTCCCAACCGATCCACGGGCTACGACCGCACGGATGAAGGAGAGCTCGAGATCGAGATGTCGGACTTCGAGCAGACGGGCGACGGCGCCGTCTACACCACCATCGAGGATCTCTTCCTCTGGGATCAGAACTTCTACCACCCTCGCGTCGGAACCGAGGAGATGCTCGAGCGCATGCAGACCCCGGGGACGCTTTCGACCGGCAAGCCCATGACCTACGGGCTCGGTCTCGTGATGAGGGACTATCGCGGGCTCGCGAGCGTGAGCCACGGCGGCTCATGGGCAGGCTATCGCGCCGAGCTCCAGCGTTTTCCCGCGCAGCAGCTCTCGGTGGCCTGCCTCTGCAACCTCGGCGGCACCGATCCCTCGGAGCTCGCGCGGAAAGTCGCGGAGGTTTACCTGGAAAGCCAGATGACCGCCGCAGAAACCCCGCCCGCCCCCGCCGTCGTGACGCTCTCCGCCGCAGAGCTGCAAACCCTTGCCGGAACGTACGGGGACCGCGTCTCCGGCGAATACGCCTTCCTCTCCCCGAAGGATGGAAAGCTCTCTCTCGAAAGCGGTGGCTCCACGGCCTTGTTCCGTCCGGTTTCCTCGACGCGATTTGTCGCGGAGTTGTCCCCTTCCGTCGAGCTCTCGTTCGAGAACGGGACGCTTGCCTTGAATCGACGGGGGGAGGTGCAGAGCTTTCAACGGATCGAGGCCTGGAAACCGACAACGCTCGAGGAGTTCCGAGGGCGTTATCGCAGCGACGAGATCGCGGGCTCGATCGAGATCGATATAGAGGGAGGCGCCCTCGTCCTCCGGCATCGAACGATTCCGCCCGATCCCCTGAAGCCGACGCGCAGCGAATCGTTCTACCTGGACGGTCTGAGTCTGAGCTTCACCCGCGACGGCGCCGGGAAGGTGGACGGCTTCGCCCTGGACATGGGGAGAGTCAAGGGCATCGTCTACTCGAAGGAGCGTTAGCGGCCATCCTCAATTCCATTTCATGCCGCGGATCTGGTCCAGGTTCACGTTCCCGCCGCTCAAGACTAGGGCCACTTTGGAGCCTGCGGGCACTTTGACGATTCCCTGAAGGAGCGCCGCGACCGGAGCCGCGGCCGCGCCCTCGACTACCAGCTTCGCGTGCGACATCGTCCAGACGATGCCCTCGAAGATCTGCTCGTCGGGGAGAGCCACGAGCTCGTCGACGAACCGGCGCACGACTTCGAAGGTGGTCGCGCCCACGCGTTTCACCCGAAGGCCGTCGATGATGCAGTCGACCCGGTCGAGAGTGACGAGGCGCCCCTCCTCGACGCTCCGCTTCATGGCCGGTGCCCCCGAGGACTCGACGCCGATGATCCGGATCTTCGGGTTCAGGCTCTTCAGAGCCATGGTGACGCCGGAGATGAGCCCCCCGCCCCCGATGGGTACGATCGCCGCTTCCACCTCCGGCCAGTCCTGGTAGATCTCGAGGCCGAGCGTCCCCTGGCCGGCGATGAGCTCTTCGTCGTCGAACGGATGGATGTACGTGAGCCCTTCGCTCTCGACCAGCTCCTTGGCTTTCTCGTTCGCTTCGTCCCAGATGGTGCCGTGTAAAACGACTTCGGCGCCGTAGCCCCGGGTGGCCGCGATCTTGGAGGGGGTGGCATTTTCCGCCATCACCACCACCGCCCGGATTCCGTGGATCCGGGCCGCGAGCGCGACACCCTGGGCATGGTTTCCGGCGGAGGAGCAGATGACACCCCGGCGTTTCTGCTCCTCGGTCAGGTAGCTGAACTTGTTGAGGGGTCCGCGGATCTTGTACGAGCCCGTTCTCTGGAACATCTCCGCCTTGAGACGGACGTCGAACCCGCTCCGCTCGCTCAGAAGGCGCGAGGTCAGAAGAGGCGTGTGGTAGGCATGACGCCGGACGCGCTCGTGAGCGGCCTCGAAGACCTCGCGGGACAGTGGAATCATGGAGCGACCTCGTCTTTCTTGAAGACCCAGAACATTGTACAGCCATCGAGCTCCTCCCATAGAATCTCGCCATGCATTTTCGGGACATGATGCTTTTGCTCTTCCTCTCCCTCGCGGCGAGCGCGCGCGGACAGCAGGGAACAAGCGACGGCGAGTGGCCCTACTACGGCGGGGATCTCGGGAGCACCCGCTACGCGCCCCTCGATCAGATCGACCGGGCGAACGTGAAGAAGCTCGAGATCGCCTGGCGGTGGGAGGCGCGAAACCTCGGGCCTCGCCCCGATTACAACTTCCGCGCCACTCCCCTCATGGTGGGAGGCGTCCTTTACACCACCGCGGGCTCGCGCCGGAGCGCCGCGGCCATAGACGCCTCGACGGGGGAGACCCTCTGGATCTACCGGTTCGACGAGGGCGAGCGCGGAAAGACCGCGCCGCGGCAGACGTCGGGGCGAGGCGTCTCCTACTGGACCGATGGAACGGAGGAGCGAGTCATCTTCCTCACCCCCGCGTATTTCATGATCGCGCTCGACGCCAGGACCGGCCGCCCGTTTCCCGACTTCGGCCGCGACGGCGTCGTCGATCTGAAGGAAGACCTCGATCGCCCCGTAGATCTGTTGAAAGACTCGATCGGCTCGAGCTCGCCCGCGATCGTCGTGGGCGACGTGATCGTCGTGGGAGCCGCTCTTCCCGCGGGAGGACAGCCGCCGACGAAGGAGATGCCCCCGGCTCACGTCCGCGGCTACGACGTCCGCACGGGAAAGAGACTCTGGATTTTCCATACCATTCCGGAGCCCGGCGAGCTCGGACACGAGACCTGGGAGAACGACTCCTGGCGCTACACGGGAAACGCCGGCGTCTGGACCACGTTCTCCGCCGATCCCCATCTGGGCTACGTCTACCTTCCGACCGAAGCGCCAACCGGGGACTACTACGGCGGCCATCGCCACGGAGACAACCTGTTCTCGCAGAGCCTCGTCTGCCTCGACGCGAAAACCGGGAAGCGAATCTGGCATTACCAGACGGTGCACCACGACATCTGGGACTACGACCTGCCGGCGGCGCCCGTCCTCGCGAACCTGCGCGTCGACGGCCGGGAGATCCCCGCGGTCGCCGCCGTCACCAAGCAGGGATTCACTTTCGTATTCGACAGGAGGACGGGAGAGCCCGTCTGGCCCATCGAAGAGCGACCGGTGCTCCCGACCGACGTGCCGGGAGAAAAGACGGCACCCACGCAACCGTTTCCGTCGAAGCCCGCGCCGTTCGAAAGGCAGGGAGTCTCGGAGGACGACCTCATCGACTTCACGCCCGAGCTGAAGAAAGAGGCGCTCGAGATCGCATCGACGTACCGTCTGGGCCCCCTCTTCAATCCGCCGTCCCTGGTGACGGAGACGAAGAAAGGGACTCTGTCGCTTCCCGGCTCTCAAGGCGGCGCGAACTGGCCGGGCGCCGCTTTCGACCCCGAGACCGGCATCCTCTACGTCGGTTCTTCCACCGACTCTCAGGTTCTAGGCCTGGTCCATGACCCCAAGACCTCGAACATGGATTACATCCAGGGCCGGCGCCTCAAGCTCCCCGAGGGGGGAGGACCTCAGGGCCTTCCGCTCTTCAAGCCGCCGTGGGGACGGATCACCGCCATCGATCTGAACAAAGGCGAGCACGTCTTCATGATCCCGAACGGCGATCCCCCCGACTACGTCATGAACCATCCCGCGCTCGCGGGAGTGACGCTTCCGCGCACCGGAAGACCGGAGCGCGCGGGCCTCCTGGTGACCAAAACGCTTCTCTTCGCGGGGGAGGGCGGCGGGCTCTTCGGAATGTATGGAGGAGGAGGCAGGATGCTGCGGGCGCACGACAAGAAGACCGGCGACATCCTCGCCGAGATCGAGCTTCCCGCGAACCAGACGGGGGTTCCGATGACGTACATGCTGGGTGGCGTCCAGTACATCGTCGTCGCCGTCGGGGCCTCGGATCACCCGGCGGAACTCGTGGCGCTCCGCCTTGCCCAGGAAGAGATCGAAACGCGCTGAGAGATCCTCTCAGAGCAAGCAACACCCACTCGTTCCCGATACGGGATCGCCTCAGTTCCCTTCGGATTCGCGGGCCTTCGTGCGGTCGGACCCGGGTTCGATGGCCTCGTCGTCCTCGTCGAGCACGTCGGGCAGCACGGTCGGAAAGAAAAGGAGATTCCCTTTCCGAATGGAGACGGCCACTCTCACCTTCTTTTTCTTCTTCCTCGACGTCGGTTCGAGGGCTCCCTCCTCGCCTTCCGTCGGCCCATTCCTCGATTCCCGTGCGGGCACCATCAGGCACCTCCTTCCGCGTCCTCCCGGACTTCACTGCGTCTTCGACTTCGCCGTCTGGTAGCGTTCGTGCAGGAAGGCGACGATATCGATGAGGTTCTGAACGCTCATGGCCTCGTTCAAGTTGGCCATCCGCGAGCCGCTGCCGCTGGTAATCCGCTCCGCCTCGCCCGCGGGGTACAAGTGTCGGGACGGATTGACGATCGAGGTCACGAGCTCTCCGTCCGAGGGCTCTCTCATCCCGAGCCCGCCCAGCTCGACCCCGGTTTCGGGAGTCGCGACCGGACGCGGGAGCTCGTCCTCGAGCCCAGCCACCTCATGGCAGCTGGAGCAGCGAAGCGCGACGAACGCCTCTCGTCCTCGACCAGGGTCGCCATCGGGAAGCTCGAAGCCGCGCGGCGACTTCTCCTCACTCCGGAGACTCGGCTGACGGCATCCGCAGATCACGAAAGCCGACATTCCCAGGCTCGCGACCATCACGACCGTGCGACGCATGCCTCACCTCCTCGAGGGAGAGCTCAGCGGGCCAGGGAGTGGGTGGCCCGGTTCAAGCTTCGCGCGGCATCGGATGCAACTTCGGCTGCCGACTCGTAGACGTCGCAGCTCTTGTCTTTCAGCTCTTCCGTGGTCTCCGAGATACGATTCGACAATCGCCGACCCTCGCGGGAAAGCTCGCTTCTGAGCTTCCTCCCCGACACCGGCGCCATCATCAGGGCGCCGATGGCGCCGAGGACAGCCCCTGCGCAAAACCCGAAGGCGAAGCTCCTGGCTCCATCGGCGTTGCTCATAACACACCTTGCGATCCGATGACAAGCAATCCCGGTGCCATTCGACATCATCACCCGGCCGACGGAATTGGCCGGTTCTTTCGAGAGCCACGGCTTCTCACCCACCCCGGTGCGCGGTCCGCTGGAGCTTCTCGGCTGAGCGGAGGCGCGAAATCCCCCAGTCGCTGGGGCGAGTGCCCCGGCACTGTCGATCGGGCCGACGTTTGCCGATTCGGAATCCCGCGCCTTCGCTGGCACCAATGTTGCTACGAGAGAGTTCAGGTGCGCTCATGAATCAATCGAAAAAGGACTTGTTCACGGAAAGGGCGGCAAAGGCCCTCGAAGGTATCGAGATGCTTCTGGCCATGTGGATCGAAAAATCGGTCCCGGCCGGAGAGATATGGGTCGGCGAAGGCCCGGATTTGGAATTATCGAGAAAGGCCTGGCGGTCCTCGGAGACGCCTTCGAGACCATTCGAGAAAGCGCTGGAGCCTTCGAGGATCGACCATCGGATCCAGCACATCGAGGAGCGATTGAATCATCTGGCCAGCGACCTCGCGGCGCTGGAAGCTCGTGTCCATGAAGAACAGCCGGAGTGATTCAGGAGGAAAGCTCGGACGATTCGCGAACCAGTCGCTCCGCCGCCTGGAGGTATCGGCCCGTCTTCGAGACCCATTTTTCGGAGTTCTTCACCTCCCGATCTTTCAGGTGCCAGATCGTGATCTTGGCCCGGAGGAAAGCCCGGAACGTCTTGTAGAAACGCACCAGAGGTCGGGGTGGTCGGTCCAAGGTAAGCTCGCTGTAGGTTCCGAAGAGAACTTGCTCGATGAAGGGTGGGCCGCCCGCGAGCTCGCACTCGACCGAAAGGAAGCTCAGCTCGTCCGCGGGGTCGAGGAGCCTGAGCTCCGGTACGAACTCAAGACAATCGATGACCACCGGCTGTGGAAGAAGGCAGACGTGCTCGGGCCTCAGATCGCCGTGGGCTTCGACGACCCTCCCTTCACGCACCCGCGCGTCGAGGAGGTCGGCCCGCATCTCGATGAAGGCGATAAGCTCGGCCGATACCGCGTCGATGCGGCTTGTCGAGATCGGGGAAAGCTCTCCGAGCTCGCGGGCGATCTCGCCGACTTCGTCGGCGAAACGCCCACGGTACTTCTTCTCTCCAATGTCGGCTCGGGGCGCGCGCTGGTAGAAGGCCGCGAGCGTTTCCGCGACCCGACGCACGTCGGCGGGCGCGACCTCACCGCGGGTAATCAGGTGGTCGAG
>Ga0209521_10003738_pt1 | contig 12254 bp, 20 predicted proteins | sample Rifsed19ft4_FD_184016 | JGI IMG/M metagenome (GOLD analysis project Ga0209521, IMG submission 184016) | Soil microbial communities from Rifle, Colorado, USA - sediment 19ft 4 (version 2) | ecosystem: Environmental > Terrestrial > Deep subsurface > Rock core/Sediment | place: Rifle, Colorado... | reverse complement strand
CACGTTTCGCCTCCGTTAGGCGCGAGGACTCGGACCCGAACCGCTCCCGCACTGCCGGAAGAAGTCGGCGTGGGCGTGGGATTTGTTGTTTGCGACTGCTCCGTCCCCGGTGATGCCGATTGATTTTGACCCCAGAGAAAGTATGCCACGACTAAAACTACGATGACCACTAAAACAATGATGGTCCATGTTTTACTCGTCATATGTATTAAGAATTAATTAATAATATTTAGAACTTTATATTATTGACTTAATTATAGGACGTATTGGAACCTATTTTCTTGCGTTTAAGCATTATCCCAACTATGTCCCCATCCCGCTAGTATAAGTATTCAAAAATTGGGGGATAACGAACATCAATCCGATCAACGGCAATACAATAACCAGAGCCGTAATAATCAGCATCCATAAAAAATATTTCCTGGTCTTCTCAACGGAACGATAAATTTCCTCGGTCTTCTTATCCAGCTCATCAATTTTCTTCAAAAGTTCCTGCTCCATTTTTGTATTATAGCAAATTGGGTGGGCAATTATATGCCATTAGAACCTGCTTACTAAACACGCCTTAAAAAGTATTTCATAAAAGTGCCGTATTCCTCTGCGCTCATGAAATCCGTCTTCATGAATTTGTGCGTTTTGGGATTGATCCATTTATAGCTATTGTGTTCAGAAGAGAGTTTGATTTCACCTGATAAATATTTGGCTTCATAAACAGTTAGAAAATTGTATATACCGCGTCTCCTGACTTCTCTTCTAAATTGAAAAAGTGGTTTTCCTAGTTTGTATTTAACTTTTGTTCCTAACTCTTCTTTCACTTCTCTGTCCAATATTTTTTTAAGAGGGGTTTTTGTTTCAACATTATCAATACGCCCTCCTGGCAAATCCCAAAAGTCGTTATCTGACAATTTTAGAAATAAGGCCTTATTCCCTTTTCTAAGATAGAGTTTTAATGATACCTGGTAATTTGCGTAGTCTCTTTTCATGTTAAAGAATGGGATCCAGCTTACCCTTAATAATTTCAAACATCTTTTCGTGGCCGGAAACATTAGGATGGATGCCATCCTCCAAATCTTTTTCTGTGAGAACCTTGTCCATGCCGATATATTCAAGATTCCCGTTAGCGGCCGCTTCTTTCAAAATCGAATCGTATTTCTCTATCTCAAAATTAAGATATTTTCTTTCGGTGTTCCAAGGAATTGGCGTTGTCTTCGCTTCATCCACCCTCGTCAAACCGATAAAAATAATTTTGATTTTTTGCGCTTCTTTAATTATGCTTTCCAGATTTTCCCTGAATTTATCCAAAGAAACTCTGTTTTTATTTTCCGATATAACGATTTGCGAATCGTTTATACCGATTGCGATTAAAATAATCTCGGGTTTGCGCGCCTCCGCTTCAATCTTGAATCTTTTTAAAAGATCCTCCGTATTGTCGCTCGAAACTCCTAGATTATAGATATCAAAATCCTGGTCAACTCTTTGCCCCTTTGATTCAAAATAATTTCTCAATCGATTAGCCCACCCGCCGCCAATAGGATCTACCGCTCCCCAAGTGATACTGTCCCCAAATATGCAAATGTTTGGCATAATCAAAGACTATCATAAAAGTCCTAACTCCCTTAAGCCTCTCCCCCTACTCTGGTAAGGGCAAGAATCATGATTGAAAATCTTCCTCTTTCAGCTCGGACTGGCGTAAGATTGACCTGAAAGTTCCAAGCGGGATTTCTTTTCGATTGGCGGGAACAATTACTGTTAGAGTTTTCCTGCCGATTTTTCTGAATTTAACGTGGCTACCTTTTTGGGAAACATAAAAAAGCCCTTTTGCTGAAGGACTTTAACGATATGGCTTGAAGAATAAAGCTTAGGCACGGCTTAACGAAACCTCAACCAATTCTGGACGTTCAACTTTGCTTATCTTTGATGGCGACTTCAAATCTTCAAAATACAATTCAAGCGCTTCATCAAGATTCCCAAGAGTCTCTTTTCTTGTCTTCCCAAAACTTGAAACATCAACATTAAGACATTGGGCAACGTAGTATTTACCTTCTTTCCAAACAACTGATTTTAAGCCCGTGATTTTCATAAGGATATTATATAGACAAAACGTTTGAATTTCAAGTCTTCGCTCGTTATTTTTGGATCGGCAATCAAGTGCCGCTAGAACTAAACTTGTGCTTTCAGTATGACATATCCCACTACTTTCAAATTTAGAATATCCGTGCTACAATAGCCTGAAAAATAAGGAGGTTCTATGACTCTAATCGGGACTTCGGCGTACTTTATGATCGAGAAGGGAACCAACGTTGGCCGGATTGTTTTTCCCGAGGGAAATAAATCAGCTGCGCTTTGGTCAAAGCGGTCCGGCAAGATAGTCATTTTAATAGGGCTCGAAGAGGGAATTCTGACCGAGGATGAGGCAAAGATGATTCGAAATATGATTGAGAGTTCTCTCTTACCCAACGAAGACCCTATGGACATGATCAGGCAAGGCGAGCATCAAACAACAAAGGGATCATTCGATCGCTTAAGTCTCTTCCATGACGACGTCATCATATCAATGAGTGAAGATCCAGATGTAGGCTCACTCCGACATACCCAAAGAATGCTCGAGACTATGCAGGGAAAAATCAGGTCCATGAAAGAGCGCATAGAACACTGATCTTCATCGAAACCCTACTAGATAGGAATTAAGAAGGCGTCACTATGTGTCGCCTTCTTTCTATTCAATTGTTGAACATCGGATGTTCAACATTGTTCACGTGGGTCGGCGGATTATCCGTCCGAAGCTTCAGCGCAGGAAGAAGAGCCATTAGAACCTCTTTGATTCCATTTGATAAACTGCCGATCTATGACCAATGATTAAAATTTTTACCGTCTTACCATCAATACGAAAAATAACGCGAAAATCGCCAATGCGAAGCTTACGATATCCCTTGAGAGATCTCCTTAGCGGTTTGCCGAATGCTTCCGGAGCGCTTGAGAGTTTTTCTTCAATCACTTTTTTGACGCGAACTTTATCTGTCGTTGAAAGCCGCGGAATATCTTCTTTTACAACCGATTCGTGATAAACAATATCGAATATCACTCCCATGCTTTTTTATGGGCGGTAAACTTAGCGTTTTTAGTATCGCGCGAGGATGCAACCGCGTCCCACACTTGATCCTCTTCCAATTCAATGGCAACCTTCAATAGCTCGGCCGCTTTTGTCGCTTCCGGAACCTGGTCCCTTTTCGCTAATTTTCCCAAGGCCTCCTCGATAGGTTTAGAGATACTAATATTTACTCTTCGTTTTATTGTAGGCATATAATAAGTGTATCAAAAGTGTATCACCGTGTCAAATTGTCGCTTCGCTTGTTATTTTTGGGTGCCTATCGGGATTTGAACCCGAACCGAGAGTTCCACAAACTCTAGTGCTAACCGTTACACTATAGGCACCATTAAATTTTTTCCCAAATCGCTTGAGAATTAATCCGGAGAAATTCTACCGCATTTAATCAGTTTTGTATACGATAGACCCCTCCTTCGCGGCTTTGGAAAGCATAATCGCCACCTCCTCTCCTGCTTTTGCGGAACTGACATCTTCCTTGTTGATCTGCATCGATCCGACGACATCCGTAAATTCATTATCTCCTTTGACAACTTTAACCTTGTCTCCCGTTGAAAGCTTATCGGTAAGCTTAACGACGGCAACGTGAATTTTGTCGTAGTAGTGGGTCACTTTCCCTATTTGTATATCAGCCATAGATTACATATAGCCTATAATCTGCCGACCTTCTTATTCTATCCTACACCTAGGGAAGATTTGCGCAAAAGGGGTTTTGGTTTGTGCAGGGGAATAGATGAAGTTAGAACTTGGTTCAGGCTTAGACAGCTTCCGAAAGAAGCTTTCGCTCTTTGAAAAAGAATTTGTAGAAAGCCAAGGCGAATAGGAACAAAAAGATAAACCTCATTTCATACGAGAAAAAGATCCATTCATAATATTCAACGATTTTGCGATGGATCTCTGTAGGTAAAAATTCAAATATTTCGTCTACTAGCGATACGGTCAGAAAATTAAATGCTGAAATTAGTAGGGCAATGATGGAAGAAATTACGAAACGCTTTTTTAAAAAATTTATAATAATTAAAATAAATTTTAACGCAATAATCGGAAAAGCCAAAATAATAAAAACCCCGCCAAATCCATAAATAATAATTTCTAGGGTCACTAAAGCCAAGAAAAAAGTAGACAAGGTCCCCTTTAAGCCAACTTCTTGAGATAGTGCAAATGATTTCATTTTCTTATAATATAACATTTTAAGGTTTACGCAAATGTCCGCGTTTTTAAGCAAGTGCGCGGGGGGAGATTTGAACTCCCATGGGGTTGCCCCCGCTACCACCTCAAGGTAGTGCGTCTGCCGATTTCGCCACCCGCGCAAATAATTTATTCCGCCGGAGTTTCTTCTTTTGGAGCTGTGTACAAAGCCTGCCTCATTTTTCGGCGCGCTTCTGACTGGGCTTTCTCGCGAATGTAGTAGAGTTTGGACCTGCGCACTCGCCCTCCCCGCCTTAAAATTTCTATTTTTTCAATGACCGGAGAGTAGAGAGGAAAAATTCTTTCGATGCCGATTCCATCGGAAACCTTACGGACGGTAAAAGTCGCCCCGGCTTCCGTCCCGTGCTTTCTGGCCAATACCAATCCTTCAAAAGCCTGCGAGCGGGTTTTATCTCCCTCTTTGATTTTCTGCCATACTCTAACTGTATCTCCCGCGCGAAGATCCAATTTTTTCCGCGCCTCTATATCAACCGGAGAAAATTTCGTATCTAAAACTTGAGTCATGATTCGTTATTTTTATCATATGTCCCGATTTCTTGCAAGGCTCGCTCCAAATCTTCTGGCATACCGGCCTCGAGCTTGATTTTCGCTCCGCTAGGCAATGAAAATTCAATCGAGGAAGCGTGCAGAAACTGGCGGTTTATACCTCTGGGGCATACAAATCTTTTCCCGGAATAAAGCTTGTCGCATACGACCGGATGCCCGATCGCCGCAAAATGCGAGCGTATCTGGTGCGTGCGCCCGGTCTTGGGCAAAGCCTCGACAAATGTGAAATCATCGAATCTTTTTATAACCTTGTATTCGGTTAGTGCTTCTCTAATTGTTCCTCTCTTCTCGCCGATTGCAACGCGCTTCAGCGGAGTTTTTTTGGAGCGCCCAATTGATAATTCAATTTTCCCGGAATTATCCTTAACTTTGCCGACAACCAAAACTTTATAGCTTTTTTGAATTTGCCGCGTTTTAAAAAGATCGTGCAAATATTCCTGGGTTTTCTCATTTTTTGCGAAAAGGATTACGCCCGAAGTTTCCCCATCCAGACGATGGACAACCAATAACTCGGGTCTTTTCTCAAGCGCCCAATCAAAATTAACTCCCGCGGGCTTATTGACCGCTACTAAATCGCTATCTTCGTAAATTATCTCCATTTATATTTTAATCTGGTCTGGACCTGGTGTGGAGGAAGCCGCGGCTTTGGCATGCATTCTGTTTACCGCCACACCTCCTCCTATCAGTATCAAGGCTACAACAACCCCAACGCCGAACTTCACGGCATCATCAGCGCCCGTCCACCCCAGAGCATACCCGTATATTATTCCAAACGCACCAGACAAGATGATACCGACGCCGATATTTGTTCCTAGACCCAAACCGAAGCAAAGTATTCCGAGAAGGAGGACAATTATCCCAGCAATGTTAGCGGCTATAAAAATTTTACCGCCGTAAGTCTTGCGCAACTTCGTATATTCTTCCTGCCTATCCCGAGATTCTCGTTGCTGTCTTTCGTAGCAAGCCTGGTCGCCCGAGGCGCAAGAATTATAATCATACGAATAGGCTGGATATTGCGGCGGCGGGATAAAAATTTTCAAACCTAAAACCAGAAGGGTTGAAACTATCACCGCGATCGCTCCGCCGATAATAAAATTCATAATCTTATACTTCCACAGTGGATCATTCCTAAACATATTTTTTATATTATTCTTATAATAATTTTCATTAAAAAATTGGAAACAATAAATTAGTGAACGGCGGCTGGCTGAGACGCGTATCAATTCGTGATGGAATTTCTATTCTTCGATCATTTTCGAACTGCAAACCTGTTATTTCATAGGTAACCTTGCCAGCCCATTCCGAAGACACCTTAGCCCCGCCGAAAGGAAATTCTTTTATGTAGTTTGGCTTAAGCGTGTCGCTTACCGAAATATTCTCCTCCCAAATGCTTTTCCCATCCTTGTCCAAATAATAAACCTTGATGCCGACATAATTTACGGTTTTATCCCCGATATTCTGCGCTTTCCCGATGTATGTCCTTAGGCGCGGGTTAGACTGGTATAAATCCGGCGGATAGACTTCATTTGTAAAAGTTATTTTTATTTTTGAGGAGTAATTTTCGGCTTCGTTTACCTGAGATGGTTCTTCTTTTTCGCCATTCAAAGAATCCCCATTGCCTGCTTCGCGATAATAAACTATAAAAGCCAATCCCAAAACAACAGCTACAGAGAGTAAAATGCCAATTGTTTTGAACTCTTTATTTTTGTCCATTCAATATATTATACAATTTATTTAACAATACTTCCAGCAGGGACTTCGGCGTCCGGCGCGAGCAAAACCGGCTGCCCCTCGTTATCCGCCGCCAAAAGCATACCCTGAGATTCGAGTCCCATCAGCGCCCTTGGTTCAAGATTCGCGACGATGACGATTTCTTTCCCAACCAAGTTTTCCGCCCCATACGATTTTCCAATTCCCGCAATTATCTGCCTCTCTTGCCCTGAGCCTGTCGAAGGGTCCTCCCCAAGCGAAACTTGAAGCTTTATCAATTTATCCGAGCTGGGCACGCGTTCGGCGGTCAAAATCTTCGCCACCCGCAGATCAACTTTTTTAAATTCGTCGTAAGAAATCATTCTAAATACGCGTTATCAACCCAACACCAGGTCCAGAATAAAGGGGTGCCGGTTGGAAGGGGGATAATAATCGGATGGTTAGTTTCTTTAAAATGTTCCTCGTTATGCGCGTTATGCGACTGGCAGCAGAAAACTCCCCCGCAGGAAGTGCAAAGGCGTAGATTCGTGGATATTTTGCATTTTTCACATTTCTTTGCATCCGAAGAAGTAATTTTCATCTCAGGCATATGCGGGCAATCTTCTTTTTTGATTTTATTTTGTGCCATAAATTTTGTGCGCGATAGAAGGATCGAACTTCTGGCCTCGTCGATGTCAACGACGCGCTCTACCACTGAGCTAATCGCGCAATTAATTTATAAAATCCAAGCAATACCGAAAGAAAGAAAGAAAAGAGCAATGCTGCTGGATAAGATTGTCGCAAGAACCAATCCTTGGATTGGTTCTTTTTTAATTAAAGCGCGAACAACAAGTAATATACCAACAATCCCGAGGCCCAAACTCAGATAAGAAATTTCTTCCATTGTAGGTATAAGGGTATTTCTGTCTGTAGAATACATGTTATATAAACCAGTTAAAAAAAATAAAGCAAGTGGTACAATTGAAAACCCAATATAAAACTTTTTAAGAATCCCCATATGCATTTATATTACTAACTTTTCAAAATAATTCCTATCCTCTTCATGGCCACGAATCCGTAGCCCCATACGACCGGGAGCCACATTGGAATCCCGAGAAAATCCGGCTCCGCGAAAGATTGATACCCGCTTACTTGCGTTCCAATAACTTCCACCAACCCTCCAATGATAATGCCGTAAATAAAAATGGCAAATTCAGAATTGTCGCGGTGACGCAAAATTAAGACTACGGATAAAGCAATGTAGATTATAAAAAGTACAAAGCTATTTTGCCAGAAAAGATACGAAAGCAAAATCCCAAAAAGGATCGGTAGAGTTTCGATAAAAACTTTTAATGTTTTCGTCATTTAATCTGGTCTATTTTCGCGGCCATAATAAAGTCGTTTTCCGAGAGGCCGCCGATAGAGTGCGTCCAGAGATTCAATATTACTCTATTATATAAAATCGCAAAATCAGGATGATGCCCCTCCTCTTCCGCGAGCGCGCCGACTTTGTTTGCAAACGCCAAGGATTCTTTAAAATTCTTAAACTTAAATTCCTTAAAAATTTTCTCGGCCCGGACCAGGTTCCACCCCTTAACTTGGATGAGATACGGTTGAATATCTTCGGGCGCCAAAGGCTTCGTTCCTCCATCGCATGGAATACATTTTTTGCTCAATAAATCCATAGCGGGGGTTACAGGTCTAGAATTAACCTCATTGAGACAGTCTAAGGCTTTTTCGGATAGTTTTCTAGCATCAGTTTTATGCCTCTCGGTCTACGATTCAACAGAAAATAATGGAAGTGTGAATAAATTGTGCATTAACGCTTTTTCCTTAATAATGCTTACAACTCCTATATTTCAAATTTATGTTTTGAAAATTCTTAACACGGACATTCGACTATTTTTAATAAGAATTATAAAAGAATTTTTCCATACAAAAAGTTATCAGTGAGAAATTTTTGTCTCGTTTTTCGATTTTTAATTTTCTGATTTTTTATTATAACAATATACTTCTGAAGTGAGACAACGTTTTTCAAAAACCCGCTACCCTTTTATATTTTTAATTATTTTTTCGTTGGTCCTTCCTAATTCGGCAGTTTTATTTGCCCAGGAGGTCGCAAGTGGAGGTGGAACTATATTTGTTCCAGGATCAAATATTCCAAGATCTGCGAATCCAATTGATTATTATCAGGGCCAACCAGTATATTGTTGGGGTAAATGCGCAAATTAATGTTGTAATAATATTGAAATGAATTGGTTTAGATTAATATTAGGCTCGTTGGGTTTTGCACTTATAATTAACTCAATAGCTATCGTGCTTTCTTCTAAGTATTATTCATTATTCAGCAAAGTATATTTTATAGAACCGGCTTCTGAAAAAGGAAGGGAAAAAGCTAAAAAAAATATTGAAACAGAAAAAAATGCTCAAAGATATGGCTTAAGTGTTATATGTATTGGACTTGGCTTAACTGCTATGCTTTGGTCACTAAGTGTAGTTGAATCTATTACTTTTCCATTTTTAATTCTAGCTGTAACGGCTTTTGTTGCATCATATTTTGGAATTTTCAAGAACCATTAACAATAACGGCAACATGACTTCGTATGCCACAACGTCTACATATATCTGGGATTACCAAAACAGAATCACCCAGGCTGGAACCGGAACAGCAACATCAACATACGGATATGACTTTGGCGGGAACAGAGTTACAGAAACCACAAGCGGAGTCACAACAAAAAATGATTTCCCTTCCTATATAAGAATGTAGGATAAATTTGAATATGACATTTCGCCGCTTTTTTTCACGCTTAGTTCTTCGAATGAATAGACGATTATATACGTCGGCGGCGTTTAGCCTCGGGCGGGCGTACGCGTTTTGTTGCTCACATTGAAGCGGGGCCGCTGGGTATCTGCATTCCGATATTTGGCGGCGCGAGTCCTTAGCTCCCTAGTGAAGAAAAGCAGATTGAAAATTTGTTTTGCATATTATAACACTTTGTTTTCAGCATCTTGAAATTTATGTGGAGATTCCACTCGGCGCATTTGAAAATTTTGCGGGAGGAGAGAATGGGAGCTTAAAAATTGCGGCCCCACCGGGAATCGAACCCGGATTTACGCCTTGAAAGAGCGCTGTCCTAACCATTAGACGATGGGGCCAAATCTTCCTTATATTATACAAAATTATCGGCTGGGGCAATGATCGATTGACTTTTGGCCCCAAAAATGATAGAAATAAGGCTTGAAATTCTGACAGGAGGGGCAGATGAAAATAGGATCGTTCTTTGCCAATTTAGTGTTACTGCTAGCCTTGGTGCTAACAGGGACTGCTTTGGCAGATGAAAAAATTGTTGTCGTCAAAGGTGATACCCTTTGGCGGATCGCGGAAAAAGTTTCGATTAACCCGCTCGCGTATAAAAAATACGACGTGCGAAGTCCGAAAGGCAAAATTCGCGCAAACCCGGACAAAATTTACCCGGGAGATGCAGTAATTATCCCCGCGAAAGAAGTGAGAACAGTAGCCGTAGAGGTAACCCCTGCGAAGACAATTAGCGCATTCTGCTCAAATTATCGAGTAGAAAATTGCGCGCGCGAGCTTGCAAAGATAAACAGAAAGCCCGTACATGCGGTTGTAAAAAATCTACGCGTCCCGCTGGCGTTCGAAAAAATCGATCGCAGACCGATTGAAAGCGCCATGCCTAAGAATACTGCAAAGACTGCGGGTCAACCGAAAGAAACGCGCAACCACCGCGTTGCCTTGGACTATCAAAACATGCCGTACTACTTAATTTTCGTGGCGATGCTCTTAATCCTGCTACTTACTCCAGTCGCATTGCCTAGAATGGCAGCGCAGATGGAAAATCATATCTTTTTCGTTGGCCGGTTGCGTTGGATCGAAAGGTTCAACGTAGCTCGTTCTCGCCTGTGGCGAGTTCGAAAAAAACTGACAGAGGAGATCAAACAGGAGCAAATAAACGCTCCGCCGGACTGCAATATTCTAACTTTCCAAGAACGCCTGGAGCACTTTAGAAAGCATCATATACATTCCATCGAATCTATGGAACGGCCATTGCCGGGAGAAGGTAAAATAATGGTGGCGAGATACCGAACTTGGATACTTAGAAAAGGTATCAGCATCTGGATTGCGCCGACGAAAAAAGGTAGATTGCCTTCCCTCGATAGATACAAAAGGGCCATCCTTCAAAGAGAAAACAGAATACTTAAAGATGATTGCTCGTGCGGATTTATAAGGCACAAACGTCCGCGGGAAAAATGGCGCTGGGTAAACTTCAAACTAAAAAAGGGAGTCCTCTTTTCTTATCAATTCTTAGGGAATTAACTCAAACCAGAAAGGAAATAGAAATGGAAAATCAGCAACGCTTAGGAATTTTTTCAACCGGAGGCGGGGGAGGAAACATAGCGCGCAAAGTAGGAATCCGGCTATACGAAATGGGACTTGGCGATGTGGTCGGTTATAACATAATCGACACAAACAAGTATGCAGTCAGAAAGACAATCTCCCTCTTCCCGGAAGAAATCCGGGACAAGGTTAAGTATAAAGTGATTGGTCCCGGAAATGGATCTGGATGCGACCCAAGCGCGTCCAGGCGTTACATCGAAGATGAAAATACTCGCAAAGAGTTGATGGAGATGATCGAAAAAGATATCTTCGAAGCCGCGCCTTTGTTTGGCGCTCTTGGGAAAGGGACCGCAACAGGCACCATTCTTCGTCTCCTGCAAATGTTAAGAAGTGCTGGGAAAATGGCGTTCGGCGTGATTGTTAGGTGTTCGATGGAGTACGGAGAAGTTGAAGAGATGCAAGATAACGCGGCGGAGGATACCCTCAAAGAGCTGGATGAGACTGGGCTGCCATATATTCTTGGTCTAAATCGAGCCGTTTACATTGAAAGTGAAAAAAACGGCGGGGAAAAAATGACCAGAGAAAAGGCCTACCAAATAATCGACGATGAAATCTCAAATTCCCTTCGGCCATTCATGCGTCTTTTGGCAAACCCAGACCAAGCAGACCGCGAAGACATTCGCAAATTAATTTACGCGGGAGGCAATAAGGGCCGGAAACGCTGGCGCCTAGGCACCGAGAGGCTGAAGAAAAATTTCACAGAAGTCGAGCTCATCGAGGCAACCCACAAATGTTTTGAAAATCAGTGCTTCGACTTCGACAACTCTCGGATAGGCGGCACGCTCGTTATACGTGAAGGTGAATTTGCGGCACACGAGGTTGCAGCAATGAATCTTGAAATGAGGTCAATCGTTAATGGCTGGGATAGGTGTGATGACAAGCGCGAAGTAACGAATCCTCATTACCGCCTAATCGAGGCTGAATACCCAAGCATCGACGAGAACTATGTAGACGTCACCTTCCTCTTCTCGGAGTATAACGGCGATCCCGATCTGGAAAACCTCCCAGAAATCAGATGGGTCGATGAAGAATCCGACGCAAAAAAGGAGATGCCCGGAAATTCGCTCCCGTCAAAAACCGTCGCACAGCCGCAGTCGCTTTTCACGCAAAACAAGGAGGCTACAAAATTTACAAACCTCGCGGCCTTCGTGGCCGCGCTCAACTTAAATAACGAAGCCGCCCGAGAGATCCTCGGGTCGGGGCCGGAAGGCCTTGAATTCTTTACTCCCGCCGAAATCCTCAAGAACCTTGATAATCCGCTCTTTTTAAAGGCCATGGAGAAGCCAC
>Ga0209521_10003737_pt1 | contig 12254 bp, 8 predicted proteins | sample Rifsed19ft4_FD_184016 | JGI IMG/M metagenome (GOLD analysis project Ga0209521, IMG submission 184016) | Soil microbial communities from Rifle, Colorado, USA - sediment 19ft 4 (version 2) | ecosystem: Environmental > Terrestrial > Deep subsurface > Rock core/Sediment | place: Rifle, Colorado... | reverse complement strand
GGCGGTGAATTTGAAATGTAGCCTGACAGGCGGAGGAACTCTTCCGGATTCGGGAGCGTCGGCGGTGGTTCCGGTAGCGTCGCGCCCAGAGCCTCCAGATCGGAGAGCCAACGAGAATAGAGCAAGGGGGTGAGTTCGACGAACGCAGGCTCTCCGGCGAGCCGGATTGGTAACCTTGCTTTGTTACAAAAAATAGTGTATTTTTTGTAACAGCATGCTTGGCTTGAGAGCGAAGATCGAGCGCCGGATAAGACAAGAAGGCCGGGGATGGGCTTTCTCCCGAAAAGACCTGAGAGATATCGCTCCTAGTGGTCCCGTTGGCGTCATCTTGGCCCGGCTGGTCAAAAGCGGCATGATTCGCCGGATCGGCCGCGGGCTGTATGAGTATCCCACGAAGAGCCGTTTCCTAAAGGAAACGCTGCCGCCCGACATCGACCGGGCCGCGCAGGCGATCGCCCGCAGACACCGGTGGATTATCGCTCCGGACGGGGCCATAGCCGCCAACCTGCTCGGTCTGTCGCGGCAGGTTCCGGCAAAAATCGTATACCTCTCGGACGGCCCCAGCAGAAAGCTCGGCGTCGGCGGTCAGATGGTTATCTTCCGCCATGCAAGTCCCAAAGACCTTCGCATGGAACATTACTCGTCTCGGCTAATTGCCCAGGCCTTGCGCTTCCTGGGCAAAAGCAACGTGGGCGAGCAGGTGATCCGGCATCTCCAGCGAAGGCTCCCGAGTAGGGACAAGGCCCGTTTTGCGCGGGATGCTCGCTACGGGACTGACTGGATTTTCGAGGTCGCGCAGAGAGTCGCTGCAAGGAGACAGCTTGGATAAGATCGCCCGAACCCTCAAGAAGGAACGAGCTGAGCTGTTCATACTCACTGCCGACCGAATGGGCATCCACCCGGTGAATGTCGAAAAGGACTTCTGGGTCTGTTGGCTGCTGAAGCAGCTGTTCACGATCCCGGAATTCGACGGCTGGTTGGTTTTCAAGGGTGGGACGAGCCTATCCAAGTGCTTCAACCTCATTCTGCGGTTTTCGGAAGACATCGATCTAGCCGTCGATTTCGAGAAGCTCGGTTTTACCGGCGACCAGGACCCAAGGCAGCCTCTCCTCTCGCACACGAAGCGGCAGCCACTGCTGGACAGGATGATGGTGACTTGCCGGGAATACATCGCGGGTTCATTCTTGAAGACGCTCAAGACCCGGGTTCGGGCCGTTCTCGGCGACGGTGGTTGGGCGGTCGGCGTCGGCGCCACCGATCGGAATACCGTGGAGTTCGAGTACCCCGCTGCACTGGAAATGAAGCTCGAGTACATCCGACCACAGGTTGTACTTGAACTGGGCACCCACGCGGAGCCGATCCCGCACGGGCTATTTCCCGTCCGCCCGTTTGCTGCGGAGAAGTTCTCGAGATTCTTCACCGAGCCGAGCTGTCTGGTCAAAACAGTGGTGGCTCGCCGGACCTTTTGGGAAAAGGCCACCATCCTGCACTCCGAGTATTACCGGCCACTGGAGAAGCGGATGCTCCCAAGATACTCACGGCACTACGTAGATGTGGCCATGATGGCGCCATCCCCGGTCAAGGCAGAGGCGCTGGCTGATCTTGGCCTCCTGGAGAGCGTCGTGACGCACAAGGACCGCTTCTACCATGCTACTTGGGCCAAATACCAGGAGGCCAAGAAGGGTACATTCCACCTTGTCCCCCGGGATGAGCGCCTCTCCGAACTCCGCCGCGATCACCAGGCGATGCGGACGATGTTCTTCCGCGATCCGCCCGCCTTCGATGATGTTCTTCGGGAGCTCGCGCAGCTTGAGAGCGAGATCAACGGATAGCCGAAGCGGTTAAGTGGAGCTCCGGAGGTAGCCGCCGCTTGGTCCGCGCCGGTCGCAGCTAGCCCGAGGCGCTCGACAGTCTGCCGCCTTCGCTTTCGGAAGGGCCCAGGGGACTCCGGGCGCCTACTCCAGTTTCAGCTCACGACCGGCTCCCGATTCCACGTCCTCATGAAGCCGGCGGTGAGAAGATGCACGAGGTCGTTTCTTCTAGCGCGGTAGTGAATTCAAACGATAGCCTGATAGGCGTAGAAACTCTTCCGGATTCGGGAGCGTCGGCGGTGGTTCCGGTCGCGTCGTGCCCAGCGCTTCCAGGTCGGTTAGCCAACGAGAATAGAGCGAGCGGGTGAGGTCGAACGTTCGTTTCTCTGGTTCTGATCCAGTTTTTCAAAGCCTACAACTACCGCTCGGACCGAGATTCGCTTCTTAACAGGCCTTTCGCCAACAAATGGCTGAATCTGGCCATCGTATGGGAGTTGGGACTGCTCGCGTTGATCATTAAGGTGCCATGGCTTCGAGAGCCGTTTGGTGCGTTCGACCTGAGGTCTGAGGACTGGCTGGTCGCGTTTGGGCTTGCTTTCACGATATGTCCGGTCCTCGAGCTCGCGAAGTGGATGCACAGGTGCGGCTGCGCGGGTTTTAGTGCAAATGGCGTACGTTGAGGGTACCGGTGTGGAGGATGGGCAGGATCCGCTGGAGACACCGTAACAAGACACCGGTAACGTGGTCGGATTTACAATTTCCCAGCGGATCTCGGCATCAAGGGACCTTGGTGGACGCTCTACGCCGATATCCTCTTCTCCTCGAGGTTAACGCCCGCCTTTGGCTGGCCGGATACTCTTCTCGGGAAGGGCGCCGCATCACGCTCGCGTCTGTTCCCGATAACGCGCTCGAGCGGCTCGGCGAACGGTTCGATCTCCTCTGGTTGATGGGCGCCTGGCGACGCAGTCCCGCCGCCAGAGGGCAAGCGCTCACCGTTCCCGAGATCGTTCGGTCGTACGGTGCCGCGCTTCCTGATTGGAAGCCGAGCGACGTCGAGGGGTCTCCTTACGCGGTGCACGCCTACCAGCTCGATCCCGCCCTTGGGGAACCTCATGAACTGAAACGGTTTCGCCAGCGCCTGAACGCGGTGGGTGTCCGCCTGATGGTAGATTTCGTGGGCAACCACTTGGCGATGGATCATCCCTGGACGGTCCAGCATCCGGATTGGTTCGTGTCGGTGCCGGAAAGTCGGCAGAGCGATCACTCCGGAGAGCTCTATCGCACACCGCAGGGAGCCGTCATCGCCCACGGCCGCGACCCGAACTTTCCACCTTGGGACGATACGGCGCAGGTCGACTATTTTTCGCCTGGGCTCAGGAAAGCCTTTGCGCGAGAGCTTCTGTCCATTGCGCGCGTCGCCGATGGAGTACGCTGCGACTTGGCCATGCTGGGACTGTCAGACGTGTTCCAGCGGGTATGGGGGTGGGCCGTCTCCACCGGCGAATCGCCTCCCGTCGAGTTTTGGTCAGAGATGATCCAGGGAGTGAAAAACGTGCGGCCGGATTTCGTCTTCGTGGCAGAAGCTTACTGGGGGATCGAGAACCGGCTGTTGGAGCTGGGGTTTGATTACGCCTACGACAAACGCCTCTACGATCTCTTTCTGCAATCGGACGCGGAGGGCATTGGAAAGCACCTGCGAAAGGAGGAAACGCTCGTCCAACGTGGGGTCCACTTCACGGAAAATCACGATGAGGCGCGCGCGACGGTCGCCTTCGGACGCGATCGTAGTCGGATGGCCGCCTCGGCCATGATGACCCTGCCGGGCCTCCGGCTGGTTCAACACGGTCAGATGGAGGGAAGACGCGTTCGAGTTCCGCTTCAGCTCGTCCGGGAGCCCGAGGAGCGCGTCGATTCAGAGATGGCGGTTTTTTATGACCGTCTACTATCTCTTTGCAACCATCCCCTGTTGCAGGAGGGCGAATGGCGGCTACTGCGGGTGAGCTCCGCCGGGATGGCGGGCGACGGCCACCAAAATCTTCTCGCTTGGAGCTGGTCTCTCGGGGAAGAAATCCAGCTGGTCGTTCTCAACCCATCTGGCGCGCCGGCTGACGGCCGCGTCGATCTGCAGCAGCCCTGGGGTTTCCGGAAACTCTGGTGGGTGGATCAGCTCCCTCCAGCTCCCTTCTCTTGCCAGGAGAACGACGGCTTCCTTCGTCTCCACCTCGAGCCATGGTCGGCGCGAATTCTCAAGCCGGAGTCGGAGAGCGCGGATTCCGGGTGAAGACCGCCTGCGACCGCCGCCGGCAGCCTTCTTCTTTATGCCAGGTGGTAACGCTGCGCCAAGACGACCGCCTCGAGCTTGCTATGAACTCCCAGCTTGCTGAGGATGTTCTGAACGTGATTACGCACCGTCGCTCTGCTGAGGGAGAGCCGTTTCGCCATCGCCTGCGTGGAGAGGCCGGAGGACAAGAGCTTCAAGATTTCTTTTTCGCGAATCGTGAGCCGCCCGGCGGACTCGGGGATCTCTTCCTTGGCCGTCGGCTGGTCCCCAAGAGCTTGTCGCAGGTGCGTCTCGATTCGACGTCGCTCGGTGACGTCGCGAAACGTATGGACGATCGCCCGGGTCTTCCACTCCTCATCACGCACTAACGTCGTGCTGAAATCCAGCGAGAGCTCCTTGCCACGGCCGTCCACGACCAGATCATGATGTGAAGGCTGCTCGCCTCGGACCGCCATGGCCATGACGTGACAGTCGGGAAAACAGACCAGGTTTCCCAAAGGGTCTCTCCCATTCACGACCTCCCAGCAGGGGCGTCCCAGGGTCTCACCCGCGCCGCGACCAGTGATTCGCTCGGCGACCGGGTTCCACGCGACCACCCGTCCCCGCGAGTCGGTGGCGAATGCGCCATCCGCTGTATCCATCAGGATCTCTATGACTTGCTGCTCGTTCACGACCATAGGCCGATACAAATGCACTAGAAGCATAAAGCTTGCCGCTTGGCGCAGCCATGTTCTGATTCCTGAACTAGTACCTAGCAAAGGTCTTTGCGTGGAGATCCCCGTGCGTCCAGATCTCCGACTGCGTCAGATGCCCCAGCCGGCTGGGGCAAATTACCCAGAAGATGTAACGAAGGAGCGAGAGAAAAACTGAAATGCCTGTCATTCATCGAAGACGCGGGCTCACGGCAGATGGTCCGCGTCTTGCACCCCAGCGAGTTCCAGTATGGGCGCCGCGCTGGAGAAGGATCCATGACGCAAACGGTGAGAGGGTGGGCTCTCGACCGTCTGAGCATTCTTTTGATGGCCCTCGGTCCCTCGCTTCTTGGCTGCCAGGGGGAGAGCGCCAGTAGCACCAGCGGACCGATCGAAAACCCGATCGTTCCCAGCCAGTTCGTCTCGAGCTCACCGCGACTCTTGGAGCTTGGAGGGCAAACCTACGCGGCTAAGTGCTCCGCCTGCCATGGGGCGGAAGGGAACGGACAGGGAGAGGCCGCCTATCTTCTCTACCCTCGGCCGCGCGACTTCACCCGGGGCGAGTATCGCCTGGTCTCGACCTGGGATGGCGTGCCCACCGACGAGGATCTCTTCCGCACCATCTCGCGCGGCATGCCCGGCTCCGCGATGCCGTCCTGGGCGGATCTGCCGGAGGAGACGCGGTGGGCTCTCGTTCACTACGTCAAGTCCTTCTCGACCCGCCCTCTCGAGGTGGAGGAAACCTACGTTCCGACTCAACCCTACGAAGAGGGTAGGGGAATCATTCAAGTTCCTCCCCAGCCGGAGTACGACGCTCCTGCCGAAGCAAGAGCGCGGGAGATTTTCGCCAGGGGCTGCGCTCCTTGTCACGGGGTCAGTGGGAGGGGCGATGGCCAACAGGAGCAGTTCGATTCTCAGGGAAGGCCGACGCGACCACGGGATCTGACGGCGGGAGTCTTCAAAGGCTCTCCCGAGCCCGAGCAGGTCTACCGGCGGTTGGTGGTCGGGCTTCCAGGCTCTCCCATGCCTATGAATCCTTACCTCAACGGAGAGGATGGTTGGCACCTCGCGAACTACGTTCTCTCGATGTCCAGCGAAACACAACGCTCGAAGATGGAAATGAAAAAATTCAGAGTGGTCGCCAAGAGAGTCGCCGAGCTTCCAGTGCATCCCGACCAGGGAGTCTGGAACGAGACCGAAGCGGTGAATCTGCACCTGATGCCGATGTGGTGGAGAGACGATCGACCGGAGGAGATAACCATCAAGGCACTGCACGATGGGAACTCGCTGGCTCTGCTGCTCGTATGGGCGGACGTGACCTACGACCATACGGCCATTCGGCCACAGGACTTCCGCGATGCGGCAGCCGTCGAGTTTTCGCTCGCCGCCGATCCCCCCTTCTTTGCCATGGGGGAGGCTGGCTCCAAAGTGAATATCTGGATGTGGAAGTCCGAACGCCAGGCGGATCTCGAGCCAGCTTTTCAGGACCTGGACAAGATTTATCCCAATATCGGCATTGACTCCTATCCCAACTTCCTCCGTTCTCCGGTCGAGCAGCCAACCCGCCAGGCGCTGACGCTGGAATCGGACCCTACCTATGTGACCGGGTGGGGCGCCGGCAACATCGTATCGAATCCGATGCCCACCAGCGCCGCCGAGGACCTTTCCGCGCAGGGTTTCGGGACGCTTAGAGCCAGGCCGCAGATAGACGAAACGGTGGATGCGGTCGGTGTCTATTCCACCGGCTCCTATCGCGTGGTCTTCCGTCGGGCCCTTGCTTCATCCGGAACCGACGCGGTCTCTCTCCAGCCGGGGGACCGAGCCTCGATCGCGTTCGCGGTTTGGGATGGCAGCGCCGGAGATCGTGACGGCAAGAAGTCGGTCACCATCTGGCAAGAGCTGGTTGTCGCTCGCTAGAGGGAATAGGAGCAGTGCAATGAGGAAAGAGAGCCCCTTCCCAAGCCGCGTCGATCGAAGGCTCTTCCTTAAGTTCCTAGGGGGAGGTATCGGGGCATCGGCGATTGGTCTGGATGCCGCGTGCAGTTTCTTCCAACCCTCGGCGCCCGACGACAACCCGCTTTCGCGAAGCGTGTCGCGTGACTGGGAGAAGATCTACCACGACCAGTACCGCTATGACCGCACCTTCGATTGGGTCTGCTCACCGAACGACACCCATGCCTGCCGGATAAGGGCCTACGTGCGGAATGGCATCGTCGTTCGAAGCGGCGCGACCTATGATTACCAGGACTACGCCGACCTCTACGGCAACAAAGCCACCGCCAACTGGAATCCCCGGCAGTGTGCCAAAGGGTATACATTTCAGCGTGTCATCTACGGTCCCTATCGTCTCCGTCATCCCATCGTTCGAAAGGGGTGGAAGGACTGGGCGGACGCCGGGTTTCCCGAGCTGACTCCGGAGTTGAAGTCCAAGTACATGTTCGATCGGCGGGGCGACGATGTCTTCATCCAGATCAGTTGGGAAGACGCTTTCACCAAGATCGCTCAGGCCTTTACTGCGATTGCTCGTCGCTACAGCGGCGAGGAGGGCAAGAGACTCCTCCTCGAACAGGGATACCAACCGGAGATGGTGGACGAAATGGGCGGAGCCGGGACCCGCACCCTTAAGATCCGGGGTGGAATGGGACTTCTGGGGGTACTGGGCAAGTACGGCATGTATCGCCTGGCTAACTCTCTGGCTCTGCTAGATGTCCACATCCGCGGCGTCGCACCGGAAGAAGCGAAGGCTGGCCGGACGTGGTCCAACTACACCTGGCACGGCGATCAGGCTCCGGGTCATCCTTGGGTTCACGGACTGCAGACCTCGGATTGCGACTTCAACGACCTCCGTTTCTCCAAGCTCATCATCATGGACGGCAAGAACCTGGTGGAGAACAAGCTCACCGATTCCCATTGGTTTATCGAGTGTATGGAGCGAGGCGGGAAAATCGTCGTCATCGCTCCAGAGTATGGGCCTCCTTCCACCAAAGCCGATTATTGGATCCCGATCCGGCCACAGACCGACGCCGCGCTCTGGCTCGGGATCACCCGCTCGATGATGGAGAACAAGCAGTATGACGAACAGTTCGTGAGGCGCTTTACCGATTTTCCCTTGCTGGTTCGTCACGACAACTTGAAGCGGCTGCGGGCGCACGAGGTCTTCCCGGACTATGAATCCTCTCTGGCCAGCGACGGACCCTCGATGAAGATTCAGGGGTTGACGCCCGAGCAACACCGGCAGCTCGGTGATTTCGTCGTTTGGGACGAAAACGAAAAGGCGCCTCGCGCCGTGACGAGAGACGACGTTGGACAACGAATGGAAGCGAAGGGCGTCACTCCCGCCTTGGCGGGCACCTTCCCGGTGCGCCTGGCGGATGGTACGACGGTGACTTGCTCCACGCTTTGGAGTCTCTATCAGACTCATCTGGCGGACTACGACATGGACACGGTTTGCGACATCACCGGGGCTCCCCGGAATCTAGTCGAGCGACTCGCCCAGGACATCGCCACCATGAAACCAGTGGCGATCCACCAGGGAGAGGGCATCAATCACTGGTTCCACGCCACCGAGATGAACCGCGCTTCCTACCTGCCGCTGATGCTGACCGGCAATATCGGAAAGCCCGGGGCGGGAGGCCACACCTGGGCCGGGAACTACAAGGCCGCCCTCTTTCAGGGCTCTCCTTGGACCGGACCCGGCTTCAAGGGTTGGGTGGCGGAAGATCCCTTCCAGCTCAACCTGGACGCAGCCGCCAGCGGCAAGGACGTGGTGGCTCACGGGTATACCAAAGACGAAGAACCGGCCTACTGGAATCATGGAGACAAGGCCCTGATCGTCGAGACTCCGCGATACGGGAGGAGGAATTTCACGGGCACGAGCCACATGCCGACGCCCACCAAGGCGCTGCTCTTCAACAACGTGAACCTCATCAACAATGCCAAGTGGGCCTACGAGATGATCAAGAATGTTAATCCCAATATCGAGATCATCGTCTCGATGGATATCCAGATGACCGCCTCCATCGAGTACTCGGATATGGCGTTACCGGCAAACTCCTGGCTCGAGTTCGAGGACCTGGAGGTGACGGCAAGCTGCTCGAACCCCTTTCTGCAGATCTGGAGGGGCGGCATCAAGCCGGTCTTCGACAGCAAGGACGATCTCGCCATCATTGCCGGCATCGCCGAGGCGCTCGGCCGGGAGACCGGGGACGAACGTTTCGTCGACATGTTCAAGTTCGAGCACGAAGGCAAGCGAGAGATCTACCTGCAGCGATTGCTGGATAGCTGCACCACCACTTCCGGGTACAAAGTGGACGACCTGATGGCAGGGAAGTATGGGCCGCCGGGAGGCGCCCTCATGAACTTCCGGACCTATCCACGCATTCCTTTTTACGAGCAGGTTCACGACGATGAACCGTTCCACACCGATACGGGCCGGCTTCATGCCTATAGCGACGTGCCGGAAGCGATCGAATACGGGGAGAATTTCATCGTTCATCGAGAAGGTCCCGAGGCCACGCCTTACCTGCCCAACGTCATTGTGAGCTCGAACCCCTTTGTTCGACCCGATGACTACGGAATTCCCCTCAACGCCCAGCACTGGGATGAGCGCACCATACGGAACGTGAAGATGCCTTGGCGGCAGGTCAAGGGGACCAAGAACTTCCTCTGGGAGAAGGGGTTCCAATTCTATTGCCTGACTCCCAAGACGAGGCATCGGGTTCATAGTGGCTGGTCCAACGTGGACTGGCACATGCTCTATGACTCCAACTTCGGTGATCCCTACCGGATCGACAAGCGGGCGCCCTGCGTGGGAGAGCATCAGCTGCACATCAACCCGCAGGCGGCGCGAGATCTGGGCATCAACGACGGCGACTACGTTTACATCGATGCCAATCCCGCCGATCGACCTTACTTGGGAGCCAAGCCCGATGAGTTCTTCTACCGGGTGTCTCGCTGCATGCTGCGAGTGAAATTCAACCACGCCTACCCCTACAACATCGTGATGATGAAGCACGCACCTTTCATCGCCACCGAGAAGAGCGTCCGCGCTCACGAGACCCGCCCCGACGGGCGAGCGCTCTCCGAGAACACGGGGTATCAGGCCAATCTCCGCTACGGATCGCAGCAGTCGGTAACTCGGAACTGGCATATGCCCATGCATCAAACCGACACCTTGTTCCACAAGTCGAAGGCTTTCATGAGCTTTCTTTTCGGCGGCGAGGCAGACAATCACGCCGTCAACACGGTTCCCAAAGAGACGCTGGTGCGGGTGACCAAGGCGGAAGACGGTGGTCTGGGCGGTAAGGGCATTTGGAAACCGGCCACCACCGGCTACACGCCCGACAACGAGAACGATTTCATGAAAGTCTATCTGGCGGGCGCGGTGACACGCGTCAGGAGAAGCTAATGAGCCCTCAGCTCACGCGCAGTCGCGAAGTCGACGGAGCGTGGGGCGCTGGGGGTGGGGCCCCGGCGCCCTTAAGGAGATGAAATGCCTTACGACGATCCTGACCCCACGGATCCGAACGTACTTGTCGGGGTTTCCCTTCCAGGCGACGAAGAGTCAACGCGCGAGATGGCGGTCGCCCTCGCCGAGGAGTTCGCGGCCCTTGGCTTCGACGGGGAGCGTCTGATGAATCTCTTTCGGCGTCCCCACTACGCCGGGGCGCACCGCGCTTATCGGCTCTTGGGGGAGGAGGAGATCCGGCGCATCCTCAGGGAGAGCCTCGCGGTGTGGGGGAGCTACCGGGTGGTGGTTCGCGACAAAGAGGAAGGCGGTTTGGATGAGCGAAGCGGCGGTGAGCGGCTGGTTCAGATCACGGTCCCGAAGAAAGTGGAGTAGCACCCATGCCTAACGTAAAGAACTGGCAGCTCGGACGGGAGATGGGGTATCCCTATGACGCGCGCTATCCCGATAGGCAGTTCGCCTTCGTCTTCAACATCAATCGTTGCATTGCCTGCCAAAGCTGCACCATGGCCTGCAAGTCGACCTGGACCTTCAGCAAAGGACAGGAGCACATGTGGTGGGCCAACGTGGAAACGAAGCCGTACGGAGGATATCCACAGTCCTGGGATGTGAAGATTCTGAAGATGCTTCAAGAGGCCGATCCGGACGGGCAGTATTGGCAGGCCGATCTTTCCAGTAGCCGCCAGGCGCCCTATGGCGAGTTCAAGGGCAAAACGATCTTCGAGACCAATGACACGGTGCTCCGAACGGAAAGCGCCCGTGTCCTGGGCTACCTACCCACCGACGAGGAGTGGAATTCCCCGAACATCTACGAAGACAATCCGGTCGGTCCGAAGGGTGTACGGAACGCTCTCCATGCGACCGGAACCGAGCTCCCGGTACACGACACTTGGTTCTTCTATTTGGCGAGGATCTGTAACCACTGCTCCTATCCGGCGTGTCTCGCCGCCTGCCCGCGCAAGGCCATTTACAAGCGGCCGGAGGACGGCATCGTTCTGCTCGATCAGGAACAGTGCCGGGGCTACCGGAAATGTGTGGAGGCTTGCCCCTATAAGAAGACGATGTACAGAGGGAACACCCGGGTCAGCGAGAAATGTATCGCCTGCTATCCGCGCGTCGAGGGCAGCGATCCGGAAACTGCCGGCGAGCCCATGGAGACCCGGTGCATGGCTGCATGCATTGGTCAGATCCGGATGCAGGGCCTGGTGAAGCTCGATGAGGACGGCAGCTGGGCCGAGGATCGCCAGAACCCCCTCTACTACCTGGTTCACGAGGCTCAGGTGGCGCTGCCCCTCTACCCTCAGTTGGGGACCCAGCCCAATGGCTACTACATTCCGCCCCGCTGGGTGCCGAGGCAGTACTTGGAGCAGATGTTCGGCCCCGGAGTCGAGAGGGCCATCGAGCGCTACACGTACCCCGATCGGGAGCTGTTGGCCGTGCTACAGCTGTTTCGCCGATCCAATCTCATCATCTACCGGTACGAGATCGAAGAGGGCCCGCGCGTCTACGAGGGTGAGTATCGAGGGCGGCCGTTCTCGCTCTACAACGATACGGTGATCGCTTTCGGTCGAAGAGGCCAGGAGCTCTTTCGAACACAAGTGGAAGAGCCCGTTCACGTGCGTCCGGCCGAGCACGCCAATTCCATATGAGAGGACGGGAGAAGGCACTGGACCTCGCCTTGGCGCGGGCGGTGGTGAGCCGGTTCTTGAAGATGGGCTTTCGCCCTCCCCGCCTGGAGACTCTACAGAACCTGTCCGCCCCGGCGGCGGTGACGGCGCTTCGCAGAGCCACCTTGCTGATCGGCGGGCCCGAGTTGACCGCGGAGGCGGATCTCTTTGGCCGTTGGGGGATCCCGTCCCTGGAACAGATGGAAGCCGACTATAACCGACTCTTCGGACATACGCTGCGTGGCAGCGTATGTCTGTACGAGACCGAGTATGGGAATGCGCACGCGTTTCAGCAAGCCCAGATGCTTTCAGACATGGCGGGCTTTTATCGCGCTT
>Ga0209521_10003732_pt1 | contig 12259 bp, 12 predicted proteins | sample Rifsed19ft4_FD_184016 | JGI IMG/M metagenome (GOLD analysis project Ga0209521, IMG submission 184016) | Soil microbial communities from Rifle, Colorado, USA - sediment 19ft 4 (version 2) | ecosystem: Environmental > Terrestrial > Deep subsurface > Rock core/Sediment | place: Rifle, Colorado... | reverse complement strand
TGCCATCAGCCAAGAGTCATGAGCTAAGAACTATTTTTTATGGGAGTTTTATGAAAATATCCGTCATCGGCACGGGCTATGTGGGTCTCGTCACCGGTACCTGTCTTGCGGAAAGCGGCAACGATGTGATCTGCATGGACATTGACGAGCGAAAGATAGGCATGCTCAATTCGGGCGCCGTGCCCCTCTACGAGCCCGGCCTTGAAGAACTTATCAAGAGGAACATTTCGAGCGGGAGGCTTTTGTTCACCACAGACATTGTTTCTGCGGTAAGGAATTCCGATTTCATCTTTATCGCCGTGGGAACGCCCCCGGGCGAGAACGGCTCCGCGGACCTCAAATACGTGCTTGGCGTAGCGCGGAAAATAGGCGCCTCTCTGAACGGATACAAGATCATTATCAATAAGAGCACGGTTCCCGTCGGCACCGGCGACAAGGTCCGGGCGGCGGTCGCGAGCAGGACCAGGCACAAATTCGATGTTGTTTCCAACCCCGAGTTTCTGAAAGAGGGGGCCGCGGTAGAGGACTTTATGAAACCCGACCGCATCGTGGTCGGCGCGGACAACCCCCGGGCCGCGTCATTGATGCAGGAACTCTACGCGCCGCTCGTGCGCACGGGCAAGCCTATCCTCATCATGGACACGAGGAGCGCCGAAATGACCAAGTATGCTTCGAACGCCATGCTCGCCACCAAGATATCCTTCATCAACGAAATGGCGAATATCTGCGCGGGCCTGGGCGCGGACATCGACAGTGTGCGCCGCGGCATGGGATACGACCGGCGCATAGGATTCGACTTCCTGTTCCCGGGCGTCGGCTACGGCGGGTCCTGTTTCCCGAAGGACGTGAAGGCGCTGGCGCAGACCGCGCAGGAACATAAGGTGCATGCGCAGGTCCTTCGGGCGGTCGAAGCGGTGAACGAACGTCAGAAAAATCTTTTGTCTGAAATGATCATCCGGCACTTTTTGCCGAAGGGGGCGCAACAGGGTGGCCGCAATACGAAACCGCTGAGCGGCAAAGCAATCGCTGTCTGGGGGCTCTCTTTTAAACCGCGAACCGATGACATGCGTGAAGCCCCGTCCGTCGTCATCATACGCAACCTTCTTCGCGCGGGTGCGGCGATCAGGGCGCATGACCCCGTGGCAATGGAAGAAGCGCGAAAGATCTTTAAGAAGACTATCGTCTTTACGGAAGACGGATATGACGCTCTCAAGGGAGCCGACGCGCTTGCCGTCGTGACGGAGTGGAACGAATTCCGCGCGCCCGATTTTCTGAAGATCAAAAAACAATTGAAAAGACCCCTTATCTTCGACGGGAGAAATATCTATAATCAGGAAGAGCTCAGAAAGATGGGCTTCACGTATTATGGGATCGGGAGAAGGTGAACCATGAGAATACTCGTGACCGGCGGTGCGGGATTTTTGGGATCTCACCTCTGCGAGCGGTTGCTCGCGGAGGGACATGAAGTGCTCTGTCTGGACAATTTTTTTACCGGCAGAAAATTGAACGTCCGGAAACTGTTGCAGAATCCGGAATTCGAGCTTCTTCGCCACGACATCATCCATCCGATATTCCTGGAAGTGGACAGGATCTATCATTTGGCCTGTCCTGCCTCGCCGGTCCATTATCAGTACAATCCCATCAAGACCATAAAGGCGAACGTGATCGGCACGATCAATATGCTCGGCATCGCCAAAAGGGTGAAAGGCAGGATGCTCTTCGCCTCGACCTCGGAGGTCTACGGCAACCCCGCAATGCATCCCCAGAAAGAGGACTACTGGGGCAACGTGAACCCGATCGGCGTCCGAAGCTGCTACGACGAGGGCAAACGCGCGGCGGAGACCCTCATGATGGACTATCATCGTCAGAACCGCGTTGACATCAAGATCATCCGTATCTTCAACACGTACGGCCCCCGGATGCTGCCGGACGACGGCAGGGTGGTGAGCAATTTTATCGTGCAGGCGCTCAAGGGTGAGGACCTTACCGTCTACGGAGAGGGCTCCCAGACCCGCTCGTTCTGCTATGTCGACGACCTCATAGAAGGCATGGTACGCATGATGGGGAGCGAGAATTTTATCGGCCCGGTGAATCTGGGAAATCCCGAGGAGTTTACCATCCTCGATTTTGCGAAGAAGATCATCTCCATGACAGGTTCGAAATCAAAGATCACGCACAAACCATTGCCAACAGACGACCCGGTACAGCGCAGGCCCGACATCGCCCTGGCGAAGCAGAAGCTGGGCTGGAGCCCGAAGGTCAGCGTGGATGAAGGGTTGAAGAAGACGATCGAGTATTTTCGAAAGGAGCTGGCGCTGTAAAAGCAGAGCGCATGGGGCAGAGGGCATAGGGGAGAGAATTTACGCTATGCGCTATCCTCTATGCGAATACTCCTCAGTAATCGGCCTGGACCAACATGAAAGATAGTAAAACAGCCATCATCGCCATCATCCCCGCACGCTACGGTTCCACCCGTTTCCCGGGCAAGTCACTTGCCCTGATAAGCGGCAAGCCCATGATCCAGTGGGTATACGAGCGGACGAAGAAGTCCCGCCTTGTCAACAGGGTCATCGTGGCGACCGATGACGACCGCATTGCGAAGGCAGTGGCGGCGTTCAACGGGGAGGCAATGATGACCTCCCCGACGCATCCGACGGGGACCGACAGGATCGCCGAGGTCGCAAAAGGATTGGATTGCTCCTACGTGGTCAATGTGCAGGGCGACGAGCCGCTCATTCAGCCCGATATGATCGATGAAGCGGTCGCCCCGCTCCTGGATGATCCATCCATCCCCATGGGCACGCTCTGCAAAAAGATCGAGGACCGGGAAGAGACATTTGACCTCAACGTGGTCAAGGTTGTCTTTGACGAAAAGAGGTTCGCTCTCTACTTTTCCCGCGCGCCCATTCCCTGGGACAGGGACGGCTGGGCGGGGAAGAATCAGGAACCAGGAGTCAGAAGTCAGATGCCTGGAACAGAAAGTCATATGTACAAACATATCGGCCTGTATGTATACCGCAGGGACTTTCTGCTTTCCTATAGCAAGATGCCCCCTACGCCGCTCGAAGAGATAGAAAAGCTCGAACAGCTCCGGGCCCTTGAACGCGGATATAAAATAAAAGTTGTTGTGACCGAGCATGAGTCCTTTGGTGTTGACATCCCGGGGGATTTGGGTAAAATACAAAAGCATATAGATAGGGGCATGAAATAGATCATGACGAAAAAAAGAGATACGAAATACATCTTCATAACCGGCGGCGTCGTTTCGTCGCTCGGCAAGGGACTGGCCGCCGCATCGATCGGCGCTCTCCTCGAAAGCAGGGGGTTCAAGGTAACGTTCCTCAAGCTCGACCCCTATATCAACGTCGATCCCGGTACCATGAGCCCCTTCCAGCATGGCGAGGTGTTCGTTACCGATGACGGCGCCGAAACAGACCTCGACCTCGGACATTACGAACGGTATGCCCATGTGACCATGGGCCAGAAGAACAACTTCACCTCAGGCAGGATCTACAACAACGTCATCACCAAAGAGCGAAGGGGAGACTACCTCGGCGGCACGGTCCAGGTGGTCCCACACATCACTGACGAGATCAAGCGTGCGATAACGGCCCTTGCCGACAGCGAGGATGTCGTGATCGTCGAGATCGGAGGGACTGTCGGCGATATTGAAAGTCTCCCGTTCCTGGAGGCGATCAGACAACTCAGGTTCAATCTGAGCAGAAAGAATGTGCTTTACATCCACCTCACTCTCGTGCCGTTCATCAGGGCCGCTGATGAGCTGAAAACAAAACCCACGCAGCACAGCGTCAAGGAGCTCCGCGCCATCGGTATCCAGCCGAACATCCTTCTCTGCCGGAGCGAACGGCCCATTCCCATGGACATGAAAAAGAAGATCGCCCTGTTCTGCAACGTTGAAGAGAACACGGTCATCACAGCCCAGGACGTTGAGACCATCTACGAAGTTCCCCTGAGGCTGCACGAGGAAGGTCTCGACGACCGTATCCTTGAGGCGCTCGAGTTAGAGGCTCCGAACAACAACCTCAAGGCCTGGGAAGAGATGGTAAAAAAAATAAAGCACCCGTCAAAGAACGTGACCATAGCCCTCGTCGGCAAGTACATCGAGCTTAAGGAGGCATATAAGAGCCTCTGCGAGGCGTTGACGCACGGCGGCATAGCGAACGAAGCAAAAGTGAACATCTGCTGGGTAGATTCGGAGGACATCGAGAGCAAAAGCGCCGGACAGATGCTTAAAGGCATGGACGGGATCCTCGTCCCCGGCGGGTTCGGTATACGCGGTGTGGAAGGCAAGATCGCCGCCGTAAAATACGCGCGGGAAGGAAATATCCCGTATTTCGGCATCTGTCTCGGAATGCAGTGCGCGGTGATCGAGGCAGCGAGGGACCTCGCGGGCCTCCAGCGAGCGAACAGTTCTGAATTCGATCAGCAGACGCCGCATCCCGTCATTTACCTCCTGGAACAGTGGTACGACTACCGAAACAAGACCGTTCAGAAGCGCGATATGGCCTGCGACAAGGGAGGCAGCATGCGTCTCGGAGCATACCCCTGCAACATCAAGGAGGGGACGCTCGCGCACAAGGCATATGGTAATAAAGAAATATCCGAACGGCACCGGCATCGGTACGAGTTCAACAACAAGTATCTCGATCCCCTGACGTCAAAAGGGCTCGTGATAAGCGGCCTGTCACCGGACGGAGAGCTCGTGGAGATCGTCGAGCTCAAGGGTCATCCCTGGTTCCTCGGATGCCAGTTTCACCCGGAGTTCAGGTCAACGCCGCTTAACCCGCACCCGCTGTTCACGTCATTCATTAAGGCGTCGTTACAGAATAAAGAACAGGTGAAAAAATCGTGACACGCGAGGTCGTCATTAAAAATATCAAGATCGGAGGCGGCAATCCCTTCGTATTGATCGCCGGACCCTGCGTTATCGAGTCCGAAGCATCCACTCTTGAGGCTGCGGCGCGACTGAAACAGATCGCCTCGGAGCTCGGAATCCCCTTTATATTCAAGTCTTCCTACGACAAGGCGAACCGCAGTTCAATGAAATCATACCGGGGCCCGGGATTAAAAGAAGGGCTCAGGATACTCGGCCGCGTTTCAAAGGAGTTGCACCTGCCTGTTGTGTCCGATGTACACCGCTTTGAAGAGATCGTACCTGCCGCGGTAGTGCTGGATATGCTCCAGATACCGGCGTTCCTGTGCAGACAGACCGATTTTTTAACTGAGGTTGCCCAAACCGGTAAGGTGGTGAACATCAAGAAGGGACAGTTCCTCGCGCCCTGGGACATCAAGAACGCTATAGAAAAGGTCGTGTCAACCGGGAACCATAATATCCTTATCACCGAACGGGGCGTGTCATTCGGGTACAATAATCTCGTCGTGGATATGCGCTCCATCCCCATCATGCGCGGGTTCGGCTATCCCGTGGTATTCGACGCGACGCACTCGGTGCAGCTCCCCGGAGCAGGAGGCACGGCCTCATCCGGAGACCGGCAGTATGTCCCTCACCTCACCAGGGCCGCGGCCGCGATCGGTGTGGACGCGTTGTTCATGGAGGTCCACGCCTGCCCGGACAAGGCCCTCTGCGACGGGCCGAACATGCTGGGAATTGACGAGCTCCCGGCGCTCCTCGGCCAGGCGAAAGAGATCGACAGGATCGTGAAGGCGGCAGAGAGCAGAGGGCAGAGGGCATAGAGCACGGGGCAGAGGGCAAAAGGGGGACCATGCGGACCAAGTCGACCATGTCGACGTAGAGCACGGCATCACGGATGCCTCGGTCCAAATGACACAATGAGCAAAGAACAGGCAAAAAGAGTTCTCAAAATAGAGGCCGACGCGATCACGGCGCTCATCAGCCGCATCGACGAAAGGTTCGAACAGGCTGTTGACATCGTCCTGGGCTGCAAAGGAAGGGTAGTGGTGACGGGCATGGGCAAGTCCGGCCTCATCGGGAAAAAGATAGCCGCTACGCTGATCTCCACAGGAACGCCCGCCCAGTTTTTGCATCCGGCTGAGGGCATTCACGGCGATCTCGGCATGGTCACGAGGGGAGATATGATCATCGCTATTTCCAACAGCGGCGAGACCGAAGAGATAGCCAGGATGCTGCCGTCATTCAAAAGACTCGGAATAAAGATCATCGCCCTCGCGGGCAGCATGGATTCGACCCTGGCAAAGAACAGCGATGTGGTGCTTGACGTCAGCGTACAGGAGGAGGCGTGCCCTCTCGGGCTTGCCCCGACCGCAAGCACCACGGCCACCCTCGCCATGGGAGACGCCCTGGCCGTGGCGCTCCTGGACAAGAGGGGTTTCAAAAAAGAGGACTTTGCCTGTTTCCATCCCGGCGGCGCGCTCGGGAAAAGACTCCTCCTCCGGGTGGCTGACCTGATGCATACGGCAAACGCGATCCCCGCGGTCTCGGAAGAAACCATGATCAAGGACGCGATCTATGAAATATCATCAAAAAAAATGGGTGTGACCTCGGTACTGAACGCCGAGGGCAAAGTGGTGGGCGTGATCTCCGACGGGGACCTCCGTCGATGGATGGAAAAGACCGAGAAGACCGGCGAGAACCTGCTCACCAAGAAGGCGAAAGAGGTCATGACCAGGAACCCCAAGGTCATCAGCCGAGAGGCCCTTGCGGCAGAGGCCGTGGCGATCATGGAAAAGAACTCCATCACCTGTCTCATGATCACCAATAATGAGAAGAAGCCGGAAGGCGTGATCCACCTTCACGATCTTTTGAAGGCAGGGGTGGTGTAGACCTATGGACCGAGCCGACCGCGTCGGCGTATTCGCTGATAGCTCATAGCTCGTGGTTCTCAACTCTACCAACAGACGGCAACATGGTTGCCTCGATCCAAAATAATGAAAAAATCAAAACAAAGCATAGGGAAAAAAGCAAAAAAGATCAAACTCCTCCTTCTTGACGTGGATGGAGTGCTGACGGACGGCCGGATCATCCTGGACAACCACGGAAACGAGCTCAAGGCCTTTCATGTGCGCGACGGGCACGGCATCAAGCTTGCTCAAAAGGCGGGGATCATCGTCGGGCTCATCACCGGCCGCAACTCCGAAGTCGTCAACATCAGGGCGCGGGAACTCGGCATCACGGAAATCCACCAGGGCGCTCACGCAAAAGAAGCGGCCTATGAGACCATCATCGCAAAATACGGGATCAGGGACGACGAGGCCGCTTTTATCGGCGATGACATCGTGGATATACCCGTCTTTCAACGGGTCGGCCTTGCCGTGACGGTCGCCGATGCCGATCCGGCAGTAAAGCCCTACGTGGACATGGCAACCGGGACGGCCGGCGGCAGAGGCGCTGTGCGAGAGGTCATCAATATTATTCTTAAAAGCCAGGGCAAGCTGCGCCTTTTATGACAAGCTGGACGGTGAAGACAAGAAAAAAATTCAGCCGCCTGTCGCTCGCGTGGTTTATGAGAAGCATGCTCTTTGCGTCTCGGCTCATGCCATACAGCCTTGGCGTACTGCTGGGCGGGCTTCTGGGGCATCTCGCGTTCTATATTCTTCCCCGGGACCGGGAGAGGGCGATCTCGCACCTTACATCGGTTTTCGGCGATAAAGAACGGGCATGGATACGAAGGACCGCGCACCGCTGCTTCGCGCACCTCGGCAAGGCCATGCTCGAGACAATGCTCCTGGACCCCGGGCGGCTCTCGCGCGTCGTGGAATTTCAAGGACACGAAAATCTCCGCAGGGCGCTCGAACGGGGCAGGGGGGCCGTCTACTTCACCGGTCACATCGGCAACTGGGAAATGATGGCTGCCGCGGTGGCGGAAAAATTCCCGCTCAGCGTGATCGCGGCGCCGCTCGAGCCTGAACAGCTCAGTGATATGATCGTCCGGCTCCGGGCCGCAAAGGGCGTCAGGACCATACTCAGGAGCAGGCCCGGGGCATCGAGGGAATTGATACGGATATTCAGGGAGAACCGGATACTCGGACTTCTCATCGACCAGGACACCGAGGTGGAGGGGGCGTTCGTGGATTTCATGGGCAAGCCCGCCTGGACGCCCATTGCCGCCGCATCGATCGCGATCAAGTTCAACGCTCCGGTGCTGTTCGGCCACATCACGCGGGTGAGCAACAACAAACATAGGCTTACCGTGGAAGGGCCCCTCGATATCATCCGCACCGGCGATGACACGAAGGACATCATACTGAACACCGCCCTCTTCACCAAAAAAATTGAAGAGTGCATTCTGCGAAATCCGGAGCAGTGGGTCTGGATGCACCGCAGATGGAGGAGACAGCCGTGAGCGTCCTGAACATACCGAACCTGCTCTCGATCAGCAGGATACTCGCCGTGCCGATATTCATCATCCTTATGCTCGAGCCCGACCCCGCGCGCGCGCTCGCGGCTGCCATCGTTTTTCTTTTTGCATCGGCGACAGATTGGCTCGACGGATACCTGGCGCGAAAATGGGGCCAGGTCACGAAAATGGGAAAGCTTCTCGACCCGATCGCGGACAAGATCCTCGTGGCGTCAGCGCTCATCATTCTCGTGAACATCAATAAAGAGGACGCGTGGCTGGCCGTTGCCGCCATCGTTATTATCGGCAGGGAATTCGCCGTTACCGGGCTTCGTGCCATTGCCTCGAGCGAAGGGATCGTAATCCCTGCCGAGACCACGGGAAAGTACAAGACCGGTACGCAGATCGTCGCTATTCTCTCGTTCGTTCTTGATTATCACATGGAGACCTCGTGGCTGACAACGCTGGGGTGGATCACTCTCCTCATTGCGGTGATGCTCAGCGTCTATTCCGCGGTGCAGTATTTCATGCGGTTTTGGAAGAAACTGAAAAGATAAAAGATCGTCGTTCGTCCCACGGCAACGAGGCCCGTATCGTTAGGCGTCGAGCGGTAACGTCGAAACACGAACCACATAACCTTTTCAAACGAAACGGGCATCGTAACCGTGGCCTTTTTAAAATATGGATTCTCTCTATAAAATAATCGCCATCATACTTTCTTACCTCCTCGGCGCGATGCCATTCGGCCTGCTATTCGCGAAGGTATTTTCCGGCGTTGACGTGCGCACCGTGGGGAGCAGAAATATCGGAGCGACCAATGTGCTCCGCTCATCCGGGAAAAAGGCCGCGATATTGACACTCCTTGCGGATATGTTCAAAGGCTTTCTGCCTCCCGTCCTGGTAGTGCTGGCGTTCCAGGATGACTACCTGTGCGTGCTGTCGGGCGCTGCCGCAATTCTCGGACACAATTTCCCGGTCTATCTCGGTTTCAAGGGCGGAAAAGGCGTTGCCACCAGTTTCGGTGTCATTCTCGCAATATCTCCTCTTATCGGCGCCATAAGCTTGCTTGCATGGCTCGCGGCGGCATATATCTGGCGCTATTCCTCTCTTTCCGCGCTCTTATCCTTTATTTTGTATCTGTTGCTCACCTTTGCGATGTATCCAGGGTCCAGACCTCACGGCATGCTCGCGCTCTTCATCACCTCTCTGATCTACGTGAGACACCGGGAAAACATCAAGAGGCTGCTCGCCGGCACGGAGCCGAAGATAGGGGAGAAGAGATGAAGTATAGATCGAGCCGACTATGTCGGCATATTAGCGATAGCTCATAGCTCATGGCTCTCAACTCTCGTAATATACAGAAACACGGTTGCCTTGGCCCAAAACAATATGAAAATGAGAAGAACGTTTATTTATTTGCTCCTCATTATAGCTTTGCCGGCTATACTTCCCACACGAGCACTTCCCGAGGAACTTGATTTCATAAATCGGCCTATGAACGCGACCGGCCTTACGGGCCTTCTCACTACCACCTCGCCATTTTCTCTTGATCCCGGCGTCGTCGAGATGGGGATCGCTTCTTTTTCTGAAGACAGCAAAAGACCAGACTATACCCTTTCTGAATATGCAGTTCTCATCTCTGTCGGGACCGGAAAAGGAACTGAGCTCGCCATACGAGGATGCTCCTTTTCTGAAAAGTCCCCCCCTGCGGCTTCGGAAACAGGGGCAGGGGACGTCGAGATGTCGTTTAAGTGGAATTTTTTAAAAATAAACCCTGATGCCCCTGCCGTTCCCGCCGTAGCCATGATCATAACCGGGATCGCGCCCACGGGAGACAAGGAAACAGGAATGAACCGCGTTCAACACTGGGGAGCGCGCTTTGGACTTTCGTCCGGCACTGATATAAGCTGGCGTGAACATGTCGTAGGCATTTATGCTGATGCCCAGATGGGTATTCAGGACCTTTCTGACGACCGCTACCGGGACCGATACCAGGCATTTCACGCGGGCATGCTCCTGCCTATAAGCAAATATCGAAACCTGCAGGTGTTCATTGAATATACAGCGGTAAGTGGAAAAGACGTTATCAATAATATCGACGGGTCAGACTATACGGCTTTTATGTACGGACTTCGACTGGTAAGTGAACGAATCAACCTTACCGTCGGCACTCAATTCCTGCGTAAGAACATGGAAGACACTGATAATCCCGAGAGAATTATCAGTATGCTGAGTGTCAAATTTTGAACCAGAATCCGGGGGAAAAAAGCCTTTTCACCTCGCATTTTAAAAGGCATTTGCTCTTAGAACAGCACTTCATCAGTAAATAATAATTCATAATAACATATAGTTAAAAAGCAATAGTTAATAAATTACAAGTCTTTTTCGGCTGTCTGATAATGTATATTATGTTAAATTATATAGATAAATAAAAAGCCTCTTGTTCAATACCTTCCTGTACTCATCTGTCTGAAGATTCATTGTCTCCTCTCCCGCTTCCACGGTCACAAGAATTTTCAAGACGCATCTTCCTGGGTCTTGAGGTTCGTAAGAATTTTTTTTAGATTCTCGTTCATCAGGTCTTTGATGGCTTCCAGCGAAACTGGGTCGGTTGCTTCGAAACGCATCACCAAAACAGGCTGCGTATTAGATGCCCTGACGAGGCCCCAGCCTCTGTCGAACACCGCCCTGACGCCGTCGACGGTGATGACCTCTTTTGTTTTCAGGGGCAGACCGTATCCGTTCGTTAATAACTCCTTCACTTTTTCCACGACCTTGAATTTGATAGTATCGGGACAGTCAACTCTGATCTCAGGAGTGTTGTGGACCTTCGGAAGATCGGCGACAAGAGAGCTGAGGGTCTGGCTGTTGGCTGATAGCTCTTGGCTGATAGCTGATGGTGAATAGCCATGAGCTGCCTTTGCTGATGCTTTCATTTTCTTGAGTATTTCCACCAACCGGCATGCCGCGTAGATAGCATCGTCATACCCGAAATAGCGGTCGGCAAAGAACAAATGACCGCTCATTTCTCCAGCCAATGCAGCGCCGACCTCCTTCATCCTGGCCTTGATCAGAGAATGACCTGTCTTCCACATGACGGCATTGCCGCCATGGGCACGGATGTCATTGTACATCGTCTGGGAACACTTGACCTCCGAAACGAATGTAGCACCCGGCTGGCGAGTGAGGATATCGCGCGCAAAGATGACCATGAGCTGGTCTCCCCAGAGGATGTTCCCCTGTTCGTCCACGACCCCTACCCTGTCCGCGTCTCCGTCAAAGGCGATGCCTGCGTCCGCTTTTTGCGCCCGGACAGTATCGATCAAAACGGCGAGATTTTCCGGTAACGTGGGATCAGGATGATGATTGGGGAATGCGCCATCAGGTTCTGAAAAAAGCTCTGTCACTTCACAGCCCATATGTCTTAAGAGCTCGGGGGCGGCCAGTCCCGCGGTACCATTTCCGGCATCCAGCACCACTTTCAGAGGAATATCGCGGTGATCCTGAAATTTGCTCTTGAGGTAGTTTATGTAATCCGGAAGAATAGCATGCTTTGTAGCTCCTGGCTGATGGCTCGTAGCTGATGGCTCATGGTTTTGTGCTTCTTGAGCTATGAGCAATGAGCTATGAGCTTTTTTCCCTGCTTCTTCTAAGATTCTCCGAATCTTCTGTATTTCCTCGCCATAAATAGTATCCTTGCCCACGCAGAGCTTAAACCCGTTGAATTCCGAAGGGTTATGGCTTCCCGTGATCATCACGCCCGCGCCGAAATGCCGGTGATGGAGGGAAAAGTAGAGTGCAGGCGTGGGGCAGAGACCAAGGTCGGTTACGGCCAAACCGGACGCCATAAGGCCCTGGATAAGCGCGTCACGGAGCCGTGGAGAGCTCAGGCGCGCGTCGTAGCCAACGACCACGGTTGAGACGCCCTTTGGACGAATATACGCGGCAAACGCCCTTCCGAG
>Ga0209521_10003731_pt1 | contig 12261 bp, 13 predicted proteins | sample Rifsed19ft4_FD_184016 | JGI IMG/M metagenome (GOLD analysis project Ga0209521, IMG submission 184016) | Soil microbial communities from Rifle, Colorado, USA - sediment 19ft 4 (version 2) | ecosystem: Environmental > Terrestrial > Deep subsurface > Rock core/Sediment | place: Rifle, Colorado... | reverse complement strand
AGGACGCAGGTCGTACGTTTTGCCGCGCCGTTCCCGGAGGAGAGATTCAGCTTCCATAACGGAATCGATTTTACGCTTCAGTTCGGATGCGTCAACTGGCCCCACTAAAGTGACTTGATACTCCGCCGACGCCACCTGGGTCTGCAAGGCGGGCGCGCGCTCATCCGCACTTTCCACGTTCAACACCTGAATCCCCGCTGGCAGTGTTTGTTGAAGCTTCTCGTGTAATCCCTCCAGCTGAATCTCATGTTCGAGTTTCATGTCCATTACTTCACAGCGCGAAGAAAAGCCGAGCGGCAGTGCGGCCGCCATATTCATTTTCGGCTGTGGATGAAAACCCTGCGAATAGGCGAGTGGAAGTTCCGCGCGCCGCGCGGCGCGTTCCCATAATCTGTGCAGGTCGAGATGACCGGTATAGCGCAGAGGGCCCTGTTTTGCAAACGTGATTCGAATACGCATTAGCTGGACGTGTTATAAGCAGCGTTGGATTTCAGCCAGCGTCTTATGTCGGCGATATGTTCCCGATAATGGTGGTACGTGTTATTAGCAACGCGTTCGAATAAATTGTGTTGCGTGATCAAGTTTTCCGGCATGTTTTCAAGCGCCGAGATGATTGAAGAAAATGCATTGGTTTCCTGTGCAACAACATCCTCTAAAGAGACGTTTTTGTATTTCTCAACAACCCAGGCGTTTGGCACATGATCATCGAGCAGGGGCGAGCCGAAGTCAGGATAACCAAATTCATCCAGAAATGCATCGAGGGCAGTTTGTGTCTTGCAGGGGGTGTAAGGTTCATCAAGCAGGATCTCATTCATGCGATCGGCGATATATTGTTCATAGGCGAGAATGTGAGCAAGGATTTCTTTAATGGACCACTTTCCCGAAACCCCTTTTATCGTCATGCGGCGCGTGAAACCGACGCGATTCAGTAATAGCTCAAGTTTGTCGCGCTCATGTAATAGTCTGCCGATGAATTGATTTTTCGTCATCTTTCTCCAAAGTCGTCGTATATTATCACATCTGCAATTCTTTTTTGTAGATGTGATACTGCTGAATTGTCTTCATTCCCGCACTTTGATAAAGGCGCGGCGCGCCAGTGAGGCTTTTCGAGTCGACACTGAGTTTCACGCGCCCAACACCGCGCCGATAGAATTCACCAAAGGCATGCAGGAGGAGTGATTTTCCGATTCCTTTATTTCGCCAGGCAGGCCGAACACTTAGATGATCCACCCAGCCTGTATTCGTTTCATGTGCATAAACATTTAACGCTACGCCCACAATTTCGGTTCCTTCAACGGCCAGGAACCACAAACCTGGATCAAAGGATTCTCTTTCCATTCCCGCACGTTTTACCCAGCCCTCGAAACTCAGTGGAGGATGATACGCCTTATCCTGTGATGCTTCTTCATCTGCCCGGTACGTGGCATATTCATCCTGAGCCAGAATGAACGTTCGGACAGATATTCGTTCCGGCCATTGTGGAGCGGGGGGAGGTTCACTCATCACCAGTTCCATAATGAGAAAGGAGAGCTCGGATTTATATCCGTTCGAGGCGAAGAGTTGTAACAACAAATTGTTCTTCTCGCTGATCCTTGTAACCAGGTTGACGTTTTCTCTCCTTCGACTTACAGCTTGCTCTTCCAGTATGGTCAGCAATTGAAAGGCAAGATCCACATCGTTCCGATCTGCGAGATAGATATAGGGCGAATGGCCGTCGAGCAGTTCGGCATAGCCCGCCAATTTGCCATCTGCATGTGCCGTACAGGTATCCGTTTCGAGATTACTGTTTTGCCATGATTTCCGCAAATCATCGATTGTCATCATCACCTCTCCAAAATCACCTGTGTTTTGAGTCGCGATGAGATCGTATACTGCTTCAAGGTCGTTGGGTACAGCCGGGCGCACGGAATACTTTTTCATGGCACAATTTACAGATTAATCCCCTACGATTGGCAGCTTTAGGCTGGACACTGCAGTCTGGTTGCTGGAAACCGGCGACTTGACATCCGGACACTTCCATACATCGCCGGGATTCTCTCGTCTCATATTTGCAAAGGTTGGCAGAATACCGCACGCGAAACAGTTCAGGCGGCAATCCACGCGGATCTCACCTTCAAGCGACATGCGGAAATCCTGGAACAGGAAGTTCTTGCGGACTGCCGCGGTGATATGCTCCCATGGGAAAACCTCATCTGTCCGGCGCTGGCGGTGTGTGTAGAATAACGGGTCGAGTCCGTGCTCTTCGAAAGCGGTCATCCATGCTTCGTATTTGCGTCCTTCATCCCAGGCGTCGAATTTGGTCCCGTTCCTCCATGCAGAATAAACTACTTCTGCCATGCGCCGGTCCCCGCGCGCGAGCCAGGCTTCAAGGAATGAGTCATGGGCCTTGGTCAGACTGAGTTTGATGTTGCGGTCGCGCATTAATTCCCTTCGTAATAATGCCTGCTTGGCCTGGATCTGTTCAGGGGTATCGCATGAAACCCATTGGAACGGCGTCTGGGATTTCGGCACAAAGGTACTCACTCCTGCATTCAGTTTGGCTTTCATGCCGATCACTTTGCGTCCTTCAGCCAAAACTTTTTTACACAGATCGGCAATTGCCCGCACATCTTCCAGTGTTTCGCTGGGATGGCCGATCATGAAATACAACTTGATCGTCGTCCAGCCGCGGCGATAGATTTCACGCGTCGTGCTGATGATGTCTTCATCAGGAATGAATTTATTGATAATGCGCCGCATGCGCTCGGTCGCGGCTTCGGGCGCGAGCGTGAATCCGCCTGCGCGGCGGTCCTTGAGTTTTTCCATCAGGTCAACCGAAACGGTTTCGATCCGCAGGGATGGCAGGGATACTTTGAGATGTGTGCCGCCGAATTTCTCTCCGACCTTTGTGACCAGATCCAGCACGTATGTGTAATCGGATGACGACAACGACAGGAGCGCCAGCTCTTCGAAGCCTGTGGACTTGATCGCTGCTTCTGCCGCCAGCAGGACCTCCTCCACGCTCCTTTCGCGGATGGGACGCGTGATCATGCCCGCATGGCAGAATCTGCACCCGCGCGTGCACCCGCGCATGATCTCCACCGAGACGCGGTTGTGGACGATGTCAATGTTCGGGACGATGAACTGGGTCGGTGGGGGAGGCAGGACCGGAACAATGCGCTTGGTGACGATTTTGGGAACATCTGGAATGATGGGTTCAACGTGTGAGACCGTTCCATCGTCCAGATAATAAGCTTCGTAGAAACGGGGGACATACACGCCCTGGATCTTTGCCAATTCTTTAAGGATGTCATTGCGAGACATCGTAGGTGTCGAAGCAACCTCCTCCTGGAGTTGGGGATTGCTTCGTCGCCGCTCCACGGCGCCTCGCAATGACGGTTTGTGTTTTTGAATCAGATTGATGATATCGTGGATGACCTCTTCGCCTTCACCGATCACGAATGCGTCCATGAACGCATAAAGCGGTTCGGGGTTCATCGTGGAATGTCCACCGGCAATGATGAAGGGGTGAGTCTTGTCCCGGTCTTCAGAGCGGACAGGAATCCCTGAAAGATCAAGCACGTTGAGCGCGTTGGTGTAGAGAGTCTCGTAGGGGAGGGAAAAGCCGATCAGGTCGAAGCAGGCCAGGGGTCGTTTTGACTCGAGCGTATAGAGTGGAATCCCGTGTTCGCGCATCAGGGCTTCCATATCCAGCCAGGGCGCATAGGCGCGTTCCGCAAGCGCATCATCCCGTTGATTGACTTGATCATAAAGGATTTTGAGCCCGACGTTTGAAACGCCGATGTCATAAATATCTGGGAAGACAAAAGCCACCTTTGTTCTGACGGAATCCCAATCTTTGACGATGCTATTGAGTTCCCCACCTACATAGCGCCCGGGTTTTTGCACTCTTAAAAGGATGCGGTCGAGTTTGGACTCGATTTGTTCAGGAGTAAGCATAAAAAAATTATAACCGAGATTGTCGGATTAAACAGCAGACAGCCAACGCTTTTCTTTCCGATGTCAACTCAGCAAGGATATCACCTTCAGCGTGAAGCCCACTGGCCCCAACATTACAGAGGTGAATTTCTATTATAGAATTGAGGACAGAGCGACCGGCGCCGTCTTTGATTGGCAAAACGCTGGCAGAATGCTCCCAGATGCGAGCGGTAATTTTGTGCCTGTCTTTCCAGGAGAGAGCGTAAACGCTAATTTCCGAAAACCGAATGCATGGTTTGATTACCAGTTCCTTGGAGTCAGCCGGTCAGGCGGCGTGTGGAAATCTGGCCCAGACCTGCCTCTACCTCTGAACGGCGTGCCCGCGGTGAATGTGGATGAAGTCATTTATGTCCTGGGCGGAGCTGATCGCGCAGGTGCGATTTCCAATCAGGGTTTGGTGTTTTCCCTAAAACCGTTAAATTGGAATCTTTGCCTTTGCTATAATGCCCAGAAGCTCTATCAAAATCGAACCCTGCAATGAATAAGACGACAAATGCTAATATGGAAAATACCAGGATCACATGCATAGATTAATTGTAGAAGCAGTATAATGATTTATGACCCCACAAAAGGAGCAACCGTATGCAATCTTTCAGCTTCAATGATGCCATTCGTTTCAGGCTGGCCACCCAGCAGGAGGATACCAGCGCCAAAATTCAGGTGTTCTTCGGTGTTCTCCTTGGTGTTCTTGTACGCTGGATCGTAGTGGATGTTATTAAGAATCAAGTTCCCCAGAGTTTTGCCGTGATCCTTGCCCGTATTGTGGTTGCCCTGATCGTGACCATTTTCGTCTTTTCGGGTTACTGGCCGAAAGTGAAAGATCAGCCCGCAAGCATGCGCTTCCTGAATGCGCTGGTTTATGGCGTTTCCATTGATGCCCTCGTTGGCCCGTGGACATACTAGGAGGAGAATCGTATGAACTCGTTCAGTTTCAATGACGCGATCCGTTTTAGGCTGGCAACTCAGCAGGAGGATACCAGCGCCAAAATACAGGTACTTATCGGTGTTTTCATCGGTGTCATCCTGCGCTGGATTTATAGCGTTGCGGTTGATGTCATTAAGAACCAAACTCCGTGGTGTTTTGGAACATGGACCACGATCCTTATTCGCCTTGCGGTTGCTCTGGTCGCGACATTCTTCGTCTTTTCGGGGTACTGGCAGAAGGTGAAAGACCAACCTGCGAGTATGCGATTATGGAACTCACTGGCTTATGGAATCACCATGGATGTCATTGTGAGTTCCTGGTTGCCCTCAGCTCCTTGTTGAGAAATGCGCGAGAACTTGACTAATGTTGCGGACTGTGCCGCAGGTGTTGTTCTGCAAACGGGCTTGATCTTAGGAAACCTGCGGGACGTTCTGCGTAAAGCGAGAAATTAAAGCAAAAGAGAGAAGGTTTGTGCCTTCTCTCTTTCCATTAGTCGGAGTTATTCGCTCTTCTCAATACTCTTCGACTCACTGGTTTGGCTTTCTTCCTTCTTTTCCGACTTGCCCTCTCGAGACTTGCTTCCCGATGGAGATTTATCCCCTGAAGGGGACTTGTGATCGGTCGCATAAAAACCAGAGCCTTTGAAAATGATCCTGGTAGGTGTGATCACCTTTTTCAATGATTTTTTGCGGCACTCGGGGCAGGTCTTCAGCGGGGCATCATGAAAAGACTGATGTCTCTCGAATTGCACGCCACAGGAGTCGCAACGATAGGTATAAACGGGCATTTCTTTCTCCTTACTTTCATATAGCGTGGGGCATTATAGCGCGCCTAGGAACCGAAGGCAAGGGCAATTGCCTGCAAAGTACGGCGAAAATGATAAACCGACACTTTGCTCCTGCCCGCCAACAGCCACAACCATATGTAGAAATTATAGCAGGAAGCAGTAAGAATTGCGTTAACGGATGCTGCTGTCGGTCGGCGTGGGATTAAGTGTCAGGTTGGTTCCCTATTGTGTTTGATGTGAAGACTGTTAGGGCAGGAGCAGGGCAAAGGTTCTCAGGTCGTCAGACCCTTTTACGGCCTGACGATATAAATAAAACAAATTTCTGTTGCTTTGCAATGATTCATAGCCCAGACCCAGCGCGGCAATATAACCCGCATAACGGGCGTAATAAACAGAATTCTCATCATACGCGCCGAAGGGATATGCAAAACTTGATATAGGTACACCAAGCAGGGATTGGAGTTTCCTGCGTGATTCGACGATTTCATCCATTTGCCGGTCGGGGCGCTCAGTCAAATCCGCGTGGCTGAGGCTGTGACTGCCGATCTCCCAACCGGACGCGTATAGTCCGCGGATCTGATCGGGGTTCATATAATTTCGTATGCCCACAAAGTTGTATACAATATAAACGGTTCCCGTGAAATCATATTTCTGCATGATCGGGAGGGCGTTTGTAAATATGCTTTCACTGCCATCGTCAAACGTAATGATGACCGGCTTGGAAGGCAGTTCTGCTCCCTGTTTTATTGCCCTGACCATTAACTCAACGGATATCGTCGTGTATCCCCATTCGTGCAACAGATTCATCTGCCGTTCGAACGCATCAGGTGAAATGTAATAAATATTTTCGCTTTGAAGTACGGCGATGTGATGATAAAGAAGAATCGGCACAAGGACTTCGCCCGGGCCCTGCATGTACCATTGCGGTTCAAGAGTCGGCGCGGGGGTCAATGTGAATGTGGGAAGAGGTGTTTGGGATGGTGGAGCGGCAGCGGTGGGAGTATCGGCGGGGGAGGCGGTCGGGGGGACAGCGGCAGTTTCAGTTGGTGAAGGAAGCGGGCTTGCAATCTGTGTTGGATCGATCGCGACGGTGGACAAAGATTCGATAATAAATGCTAATCCCCCACATCCAATCGACAACAGAGCTGCTATTGATATCGAAAGAAGCTTCTTTTGCAAATTTTGCTATAGCGGATGATTGAGATCCCAGAGGATTCGCAAACCTTCGAGCGTGAGCCAGGGGGCGATGATCTGTATGACGTCCGTTTCCTGTGCAATAATTTCAGCAAGCCCACCCGTTGCGATGACCTTCATCTGCGGGCCAAGCTCTTTGCGGAATCGTTCCACCATTCCCTCCACCATGCTCACATAACCGAACAACAAACCTGATTGCATCGCATGGACTGTATTGCGGCCTATGATGGACGGTGGCCGTTGCAGATCAATGCGCGGAAGTTTTGCGGCATGGGTAAAGAGCGCTTCTGTTGCAAGTGTGATTCCGGCTGTGATGGCGCCGCCCAGATATTCGCCATCTTTCGTGAGGGCATTGAATGTGGTTGCTGTCCCAAAATCGATCACGCATGCCGGGCCGCCATAAAGATACATTACCGCCACCGCATCTGCGATGCGGTCTGCGCCAACTGCTTTCGGGTCTTCGTACCGCACTTTGACGCCGGTCTTGATGCCTACATCAACAACAAATGGGTCCTGTTCAAGATATTCCCTGCAGGCCTGTATCACGCGACCGGTAAGTTGCGGTACAACAGATGCAAGGCAGATCCCTTTCAGATCCCTGACCGTATGATGTGCATTCTCCAAAAGTCCCTGAAATTGCAGACCGTATTCATCTGGCATGCGGGCATGATCGGTGGCAAGGCGCCAATGCGAGCCAAGAATATTGCCGTCGTACAAACCCAGTGTAACGTTGGTATTACCAATATCGATTGTAAGGAGCATGAGATGTTATCTAGTGCCTATTATGAATGATGTTGCCCCTTTTGGGGGGAATAAAATGGTCTCCGGAGCAACTGTCACCGAGAAGAGCAGGAATAACGCGGTTGGGTAGATATGGAGCAGGATGCGATCCAAAGAAAAGGCGAGATGCCATTCCAAGTCATGAGGCGTAATAATGTAAATGGCGAAGTACGCCAGCAATTGTATCACTAGCATAACCAGAACAGCCAACAATCCGCGAGACCCTATTGTGTTATCTTTCTGCCTCAACACCAAATAATATAGAAGAAAAGATGGAGCATTGTAACCCCACCTATGAAAATTAAAGAATTCCCCTGCAAAGGTTTTCAGGGTTAGAGTATAACGGGAGACATCAGTCACACGTTGCCAGATTTCGACTAACCCGGAATCAAATAAGTCAACTGAGGGCGCAAGTTTGAACCGAAAAAATAATACAATCAACAGGGGAACAACAATTCCGCCAAAGTACCATGCTGCCAAGAGCCATGCCTGCTTGTTCTTGTAAGATATAACGAAAAGACCAATCAAGCTGCTGACAAGAAAAATCATTCCTTCATTTTTTGTCCAAGCAGCCAATGCAGAAGTCATACCGGCCAGTGCCAGAATTTGAGGCTGCTGGTATTTGCTATAAAGGCAGAAGAGGATTGCAGTAGCGGCAATGAAAAGGGCAAGAGGGGTATCTGCCAGTTGGTTTGAGCCAATGCCTACAAAATCAGGCAGACCCATAAGAACAATAGTAGCTAGGCTGGCGGTTCCAATAGAACGGAAAACGAATAGCGCACTGAATAACAATAAGGCTGACCCAAATAAATAAATACCTGATTGGATCACGGGCACGCGAGTCGTTTCAAAATTGAGAACGTCCCAGACCCATGCATTTGTCAGAGGAACCAGCAATGGATAATCTGCATGAAATAGCCAATGGAATTCGTCTGAAAAGACCCGTTGCCAATCCGCTCCTCCACGGTAAATAAAGCGGGCAGCCCGATTCCAGACTGCCCAGCTATCCCAGGCTCCATGAGGTCTCCTGAGCGATATGCTGATGAATATTGCTAGATCCAGGATGATGACAATGGCGAGTATCAAAAGAAGGACCTTCTGCAATCTTGTCAATGGCATTCTTTCGAAGAAAGGAAAGGGTTTCCATGTGCGAAGCGAGATCATACTAAGCAGGAACAATATGCCCAACAACAATACAAGAAACCAGGACTGATGCGTGAATAGGAACATAAAGTAAAGCAGGGATGTAAAACCAATCCCAATTCCGACTCCCAATGCAAATTTCAGCAATAATAGCTTCGGGTCGTTTCTGTTCCAGGTTAGGTGAACAATTAGCGAACCAGTGAATACCGGAATTAGATAGATAAGGACTATAGGAAGACTCATTATTCGATTCTGTGGATGAGATAAAGGTTATGCTTGAAGAAAGTCACTTCGTATTGCCCCTGCGTGGTGCTCCACCACTTCTTATATGCCCGAGGCGTTAGATTCCCAATAATCCATTCGGGCTCGCTGCCTCTTACTGCAATGACTGGCGACAGAACATATTGCACCAGGACATATTCACCATGCTGATCTCCATTACTATACTCGATGTCCTGTATATCCCAATCAGCCAAATACCCAACTGTTTTCACGTCTGCTGGCAGCGCCTTTTTCAACTTTTTGAATTTGCTTTCCCATATTGTTACGGGATCTTCCTCTAGGGAGCCCAGACTCTTCGTTGCGTTCAAGTAATTCACTGATTGATAAACACTCCAAAGGATCACCACACCTAGTATCGTTATTCGAAGAAAGGAACGAAGCATATCATCTGCCTTGTATCTTATTTTATCATTTCGATGATCTCCGCAACTATATCGATCTTGTGAAATTGCTGCGAGTTGATTTATCCTGAACGCAGATGGAATCGTCTGAATAACAAGACGCCAACTGCAAAATACAAAATAGACAAAACAGTTAGAGCGGCCAATTCATAGAGGACATCGCCCAAGCCGGAGCCAAGCGTCAATACTTTGTTCAAAGCCACGACAGCATGAGTCGGCGGCAGGAGATCATAGAGCCCAATCTCACGCGCGCCTACAGCAAAGACGGTCACCTTTGGCAAAGGGTAGATCACGCCAGAGAAGAACATCATTATCGCCATGGGGAAGTTCGCAACAATAAATGCCTGTGAAACCGTGCGCGTGAAACTGGCCACGACCATGCCAATTCCAATCACAGACAGGCTGGTGATCGTCCCAACCAATATCGCCACCCATATGGGTCCCAGACTACGAAATCCGAGCGCGATGGCTACCACAAAGGACAAAGCTATCGCAATAGCTCCGATCAAGAGGAGTGCGGCTGTAATACCTCCCAATAGATCGAGAGATGTCATAGGGGTCAGCTGGAGGCGGCGCAAACCGCCTGTCTCAATTTCACGTGCAACGGTCATGGAAGCCAGAAAAATCAGAAGGATCACGGCAAAGATCAGCGTGCCTGGCACATAAGTCTCGAACTCGGTGCGGGCTGCAGAGACTCCCAGGGGTTCCTCCGCATATCTAATGAGTGGCTGTTGTCCCGTTGCTTCCTGAACGTAACGGTCTACGCCTGTGAGCGCAAGGTTAACGGCCACCATGTAGTATGGATTTGAAACATCCCCTCCAAATGTGATGTTCGTGGTGACCGAGCGATCGCCGCCTGCCAATCTTTGCAGGGTCTGCGAGAAATCCTCAGGAATGAGAATAAAAGCCGCCGCGCCGCGGTTTTTCAGGATCGGTTCAGCCTCGGCTCGGTCAGCCGCGTAGATAACCTTCAGAAGGGGCTTGCCATCTGCGTATGTGATCTCATGGATGGCCTCGACAACCTGATCACCTGCGTTGAAAGTGGAACCAGCCGGTGACTGTGCGCCAATATCCTGGTTGATCAAGATTACATTGTAAGTCGTGGATCCTGCGGAGAACCACATCCAATATAGGAGGACGAAGAAGGGGGCGAAGGCCAGGGTCAACCCCAACATCCAGGCATCGCGGGACATTTCGCGCAGGGTCTTGAGGAAGACAGTGATGGCTCTCATTCGCGCAGTCTCCTTCCCGTGAGGGAAATGAACACGTCTTCGAGCGTGTTGGCGCGCAGGCGCACTTCGCCGGGACGGGCGTTGACCGAGTGAAGCGCGTCGAGGATGGCGGGCAGGAGTTCCACCACGCCGCGGGCGCGGATGATCAACGTGTGATTCGTCTTCGAGATCTGCGGGGCAATTTTGGAAACGGCCGCCAGCGCGCTTCCGGCCAGGCCGGCATCCACTTCGATTTCGAGCACATCCCCTTCGCCTGCGGTGCGCTTCAACGCTTCGGGCGTATCCACGGTGAGCAGTTTGCCGTGATCGATGATGGCGACGCGGTCGGCCATGCGCTCGGCTTCGTCCATGTTGTGCGTTGTGATGATGATCGTCTTGTGTCGCGCCAGTGACTTGATATACTCGCGCACCAGAACGCGGCTTTGCGGGTCCAGTCCCGCCTCCGGTTCATCCAGCACAAGGATCTCCGGATCGTGTACCAAAGCCATCGCCAGGTTTAAGCGTCTCTGCATACCGCCGGATAACGTGCGCGCAAGCTTGTCCTTTTTTTCGATGAGATCAATTTCATTCAGCAGCCTTTCGCCCCTCTCGCGAGCCGTCTTGGCTCGCAAGCCGTACATTTCCCCTAGGAATTGCATTTGCTCGAGACAGGTCAACTGCCCCCACAATACAACGTTTTGAGGGCAGACCCCGACACGAGTCCGAACGGATGCGTCCCCATCTGTGATTACTTGGCCACGAATGCACACCTGTCCTGCATCCGGCTTGAGCAATCCACAGATCATATTGATCGAGGTGGTTTTGCCAGCACCGTTTGGGCCGAGCAGACCAAATACTTCCCCCTCGTAAACCTCCAGCGTGAGATTGTTCACCGCAGTCAGTGGGCCATAGCGCTTGGTGAGTGACCGGGCTTGAAGGACGGTTGTCATTTTTCCTCTACTGCAATGCCATGTTGTATGAATTCAAGCAACGCCTCCGACACCTGTTCGGAGGAAACTGTTCCATCGCTGATCTGGAAATACGTGTTCAAGTAAGGCAGCATCTGACTATCACCGAAAACGATAATGAGCGCGTTGATTACCCGTGCAACAGCATCGATATCCAGGTCGCGACGGATTTCACCGCGCTTTTGGGCTTGTATAAGGATTTCCTGCATTGTTTCGCGCATGACTGTAGCGATGGGACGTACAAGTCGTTCAGCTAAATCAGGGTCGCCCTGATAAGCTGCCCGCCCAAAGAAACGCACAAGACCCATCGCCATTTGCCCCCATTCTAGGCCGCCCAGAAGATACGCACTCATTGCCTCCTTGAGGGGCATGGCTGCCATAATTGGCTTGTACTCTTGAAAGATGGCTATTGTGGAGCTGGTACACAGCTCGACGGCAAAGTCAAGCAGACCATCCCGGTTGGGAAAATACTGGTAAAGAGAACCAACTGAAACCCCCGCGCGCCGCGCGATCTCTTTGACGTTGAGGGATGCCGGTCCCTTCTCAGCCGCCTCCTCCAAGATCGCGTTGAAAACAGCTTCCTGACGATCCG
>Ga0209521_10003727_pt1 | contig 12266 bp, 10 predicted proteins | sample Rifsed19ft4_FD_184016 | JGI IMG/M metagenome (GOLD analysis project Ga0209521, IMG submission 184016) | Soil microbial communities from Rifle, Colorado, USA - sediment 19ft 4 (version 2) | ecosystem: Environmental > Terrestrial > Deep subsurface > Rock core/Sediment | place: Rifle, Colorado... | reverse complement strand
GGGCCGGCTCGCCGAGGCCGAGCTGACCGGCAATCACCGAGCCCAGCCGAGCCTTGGTGTCGAGTCGGCCAAGCGTGTCCTGGAGATCACCGATGCGCGACTTCACCTCGACCATGAGCAGCGTCCGGGTCCGCGGGTGCCATGCCACCAAGTCGCAGCGGCCGCGGTCCCCGTAGTGATTGAAGCTCACTTCGGCCCGGGTTATCCAGCCCGCACGCGCAAGACGCTCCGCGGCGGCGTTTCCGAGGGCGGCGTGGGTGCGGTCGATGAGCCGATCGAGTTCCGCGCCGTGCCAGCGCACCTCGACAACCAGGGAGGCATCCAGCGCGTCGGCCAGTCGCGATAGTGAGCCCAACGTGATGCCGTGAAGCACGCCGCGCTCGATTCGCGAAACGACATCCCGCGAGAGACCCGAGCGCCGGCCGAGGTCAGCCTGCCGCCACCCGCGGCGATACCGAAGCGCGCGCAGAGCGCCGGGCAGATTGCTGCGCATGCATGCAGTGTTGCTCCGCGAGGTGTATCGACCGGTGACTGCCGGCCTATCGCCAGATTCAGATGAGGGCCGCGTTGCGGGTATTCGGCGGTCCTGGCGCCGCCAGATGCGGCTGTCACAGTGCGCTCCGGTGCTTCGGACGTGTCCGCGGACCGGCCGAGTGCGCCCGACATGAATCCGGCGAGTCCGATGCCGAGCCGGCCGCGACGACCCTCTGGGCGCCGATGTACGCTCTCCGTCATGAACGCACCCGCCCGCACCGACGGCCGCCTGACGGTGGCGCTCGTCTCCGAAGTCTTCTGGCAGCCCGATGGCGCGGTGCGCCTGGCGCAGCGACTGGCCGAGTGCGCCGAGCGGGGAGCCGACATCGCCGTCCTGCCGGAGATCCCGCTCAACCCGTGGAGTCCCTCGACGAAAAACGCCAAGGACGACGACGCAGAGCCGATGGATGGGCCACGCCATCGGATCATGGCCCGCGCCGCGGCGGAGGCGGGGATCGGGCTCATCGGGGGCATCATCCACGCAGACCCCGTGACCGGACGACGCACAAGCCGCGCGCTCATCTTCGATCGGTCAGGCGAACTGGTGGCCACCTACGAGAAGCTTCACCTCCCCGAGGAGCCCGGGTTCTGGGAGACGAGCCATTACCAGCCGGGTACGGAGGCGCCGACGCGAATCGATGCTTTCGGCATGCCGATCGGGGTCCAGGTCTGCAGCGACACCATGCGCCCGGAGGGCTCGCACCTGCTCGGCGCCCAGGGAGTGACGGCGATCCTGATCCCGCGGGCAACCGAGGAGATCACCTACCAGCACTGGAAGCTTGTCTTCCGCGGCAACGCGCGCACGAGCGCCTGCTACGTACTGTCGGTGAACCGTCCCGATCCGGAGGACGGGGTGCTCATCGGCGGTCCATCGATCGCGGTTGATCCGGCCGGCGCGGTGCTGCTGGAGACGAACGACCGGATCGGGATGGTGACCCTGGAGACCGCCGAAGTTGAGCGTGCCCGGGTCGCGTATCCGGGCTACCTGCCGGTCAGGGCACGCCTGTATGCCGATGCGTGGGCGGAGATCGCCGGGCGAGAGGGCCAGGCCGGCTAGCGCGACCGGCGCGCGGGTCCGGCTCGGCTACTCGGTGAGGGTGAATCGGCCCTCGGCCAGCAGCTCGACTCCGCGGTAGGCGCGAAGGATGTAGTCCCCGGGTCCCCATAGCTGGACCAGCGTGGTTGCCTGCACCTGGAACCCGACGATGTCGAGCTCGGGCGACACCGGCACGACTTCATCGGTCCGCTCCTGCACCACGGTCAGCGTGCCGTCGCCGGCCACGTGGATCACCTCTTCCTCGATCCGATCGACCCCGAACGGCTCGGCCAGCTTGATCGAGTGGGCGAAGACCTGGCCCGGGCTGAACGTCGTTGCCACGTCGACCACCTCGTTGGTCGACTGGTTGATCCCGTAGCCAAAGGTCACCGTTCCGCTCAGCTCTGCGGTCGGCAGCGCGGTCGGCTCCGAACTGACCGAGGGCCCCTCTGATGGCGAAGCCTCCTGGCTGACCGACGGACTCGGCGTGGGCGTCTCGGACGGGGCAGGCACCGCGGCCGGGAGGACTCCCGAGAGCAGCAGCCCGATGACGATCGCGCCGAGGATGGCACCGATCGTGATACCGATCGAGATGAGCGACGGCTGGTCGGTGGGGAAGATGCCGCGTGGCCCGCCGCGATCGACAGGCTCGGCCTGGATCGCAACGCCGCAGGAGCGGCAGACCTGGGCCCACGCCGGGTTGGCATGGCCGCAGTTGAAGCACTCGATGGTGTCGCCAGTCATCGGGCGAGAGCCTAGCACGCAAGCGGCCGTCGGCGGTGAGAACGCCGACGGCCAGTCGGCCGACCTCGGAACAGGACGACCGCCGACGATCCTATCCGATCGCCTGCCGTCTGGTGCCGGGGGTGGGAGTCGAACCCACACGAGCTTGCGCTCACCGGATTTTGAGTCCGGCGCGTCTGCCATTCCGCCACCCCGGCGCGGGGGATGTGATTATAGGGAGCCAATGTCCGAATCAGGCTCCACCGCTCGGGGTTCCCGCGCCGCGCGAACCGCGCCGCTTCCCGACGAGGATGCCGTGGTGGCGCGTGCCGTGGCGGGGGATCGCGGCGCCTTCACGCGGCTGATCGAGCACTATCAGTCGGCATGCTACGGCCTGGCCTATCGGCTCCTCGGTGATCCCGACCAGGCGGCCGATGCCGCCCAGGATGCCTTCGTCCACGCCTATGACGCCATGGCCAAATACCGTGGTGGCCTCTTCCGCTCGTGGATGCTGCGCATCACCGCCAACGCCAGCTACGACATCGTCCGACGCGCCCAGCGTCGGCCGACGACCACCCTCCCCGATGCCGAGGAGGGGGAGCCGGACCTGCCGGACACGACGGTCGCCGACCCCGCCGACGAGGCCGGCCGTTCAGAGCTGTATCGGCACCTCGACGTCGCGCTCCGACACCTGCCGGAGGACCAGCGCACTGCGGTCGTGCTGTGCGATGTCTACGGCATGGATTACGGCGAGGTGGCCACCACCACGGCCTCCGCGCTCGGAACGGTCAAGTCGCGTATCCATCGCGGGCGCATGCGTTTGCGCGAGTTGATGGCTGAACACCGGGAACTGTTCGTGACAGAGGTGCGTCTGGACCGATGACCATGCCGAACGACTCGCACCCCCGTGACGAGCGGCTCGCGGCTTACGCCGACCGTGAGGCCGATGCGCTGCGGGACCGCGCCCTGACCGAGCACCTGGCCGCGTGCGCTCGATGCCGCCTCGCCCTCGATGACCTGGCAGCCCTGCGGTCCGCGCTCGCTGAACTGCCGGACCTTGCGCCGTCGCGCCCCCTGCGGCTGATTCCTCCGGTCCCGGCGCCTGCGTCGCGGGATGCGGGTCGCGTCGGGTGGCTTCGACGTCTCACGGCGCCGGTCTTCGCCGTTGGAACGGGGCTGGTCTTGGTCGGAGCGGTGGGCGCCTCAGGTGCGTTCACGGGCTTCTACCAGGCTGCCTCGGTTGACGCGCCGGAGGCTAACTCGAGCGCGGATCTTCGGCCAACCGATGCGCCGCCAGCCGCACAGGCCTCGGACGTCGAATACACGGGGGGATCGGCTGCCCAGGAACCGCTCGCGTCAGCGCGGGTCGCGACCGACGGATCGACCGGCAGATCGCCCGATGCCTCGCCCGACGACCTGATCGGGGCAGCTGAATCGCCTCCGGGGAAGAGCGGCGACCCTGTAACCGCGGCTCACGACAGCGAGTCCGTGACGGCATTCCCGGGCTTTCTGGCGCTGCTTCTGGTTGGAATCGGCCTGATTGTGGTCGCCGCCGCCATGCGCTTCGCGCTGCAGCCGCGCGCCGGGTAGGTTTCGAGTCGGTCGCGGCGACCGCTACGCGAGTTTCCCGACCACCACCGCAACGACGAGCATCGCCAGGAAGACGCCGGCAACCAGCAGCGCCGCCCATCCCGAGTCGCGGAACGTCCGCTCACCGGGACGGATCGGTTGCGGTCGTCGAGTCGGCGGTACCGGTACCTCCCCCGGCTGACGGGCAGTCCGTGGCGCGGCCCGGGTCTCATCAGCCGTGGCGCGCCAACTGGCCCAGGTGCGCGTCGTTGTCGGCTGGGCCGGCCTGATCGGGTCGCGCGAGGCGCCCCAGTGGCCGTTTGTCGGCATTGACCGGACCGGACGGCCGGCGTCGTACGCCGCGCGCCGCTCGGGCGACGACAGGATCTCCCACGCCTCGTTCAGGCGACGCATCCGGGCCGCAACCTCCTTGTCGGGGTGAAGATCGGGGTGGAACTGCTTGGCGAGCCGCCGATAGGCCGTCGCCACCTGCTGCGGCGTCGCGTCGCGGCCGAGCCCCAGGATCGCGTAGGGGTCGATCGCGGAACGCTCGGGCATCGGTGGATGATAGGCGGGGCGGCAGCCGCCGCGGAGAGTCGATCGGTCTAGACTCCGCTGATGGCTGAGCGTCGACCGATCCTGATGCTGATCGACGGGCCGAGCCTCGTGTACCGCGGCTACTTCGCCCTGCCACCGCTCACCACCTCGGACGGCACGCTGGTCAACGCGGTCTTCGGTTTTCTGCAGATCGTGCTGCGCGGAATGCAGGACCTGAAGCCCGACTACGCCATCGTCAGCTTCGATCTGGGCAAGCCACAGTTCCGCTTCGACGCCTATCCGGAATACAAGGCGGGTCGCCCGTCGATGCCCGACGACCTGCGCTCCCAGTTCCCGATCGTGCGCGAAGTGATCGGCATGCTGGGTATGCCGATCGTCGAACTGCAGGGATACGAGGCCGATGACGTGATCGGCTCGCTGGCGCGGCACGCGACTGCCGCCGGAATTGACACCTACATCGTGTCGGGCGATCTCGATGGCCTCCAGCTGGTCGATGACCACGTGCGGCTCCTCACCACGCGGCAGGGCGTGGCGGCGACGGTCATCTACGACGAGGCGATGGTCGGTGAGCGATACGGACTGCGCCCCGACCAGATGCTCGACTACAAGGCGCTCAAGGGAGACACCTCCGACAACATCCCCGGCGTCCCGGGGGTGGGGGAGAAGACCGCGGTTGCCCTCCTCCAGCAGTTCGGGACGCTCGACGCCATCTACGAACGGCTCGACGAGGTGAAGGGCAAGCTGCGGGAACGGCTGGCCGAGCACCGCGAGTCGGCATTCATGTCACGCCAGATCGGACGGATCCTGACCGAGCTCCCGGTGGAGATCGACCTGGAGGCAACTCGTACCGGCCGATACGACCGGCGAGCATTGGCGCAGCGATTCCGTGAGCTCGAATTCCGCTCGCTGATCGATCGCCTGCCGCCATCGAGCGTCGCGCCGACCGGGCAGGAGCCGGCCGACCGCGAGACCAAGGGCGGCCTGCAGCTCTCGCTCGACCTGCTGGGTGCCGGCTCTCCGGGCGGGTCCTCGGGCGGGGCCCAGTCGCATGACGCGCCCGCCGCACCATCGGGCGGGCAGGCGGCACCGCGCGAGGCGCCCGACCCGCTGGTCGATCCGGCCGGCGCCATCGAACAGGTGGATCCGCGGGTCCCCCGCAGCGACGCCGGCCGGATGGAGCTCGAAGCGTGGCTGGCCGCGCAGGGCGAGGCGATCGCGATTGCCGTGGCCGGGGGCCCGGGGCGACCCCTCGAGCGAGCCCTGCACGGGATCGCCCTGGCGGGGAGTGATGGGTCGTGCTGGTTCGTCCCGTGGGGGGACGAGCCGCAGGTTGATCCGGTGCGGCGCTGGCTCGCCCGCCCGGATCGGCCGCTGGTCGGGCACGACCTGAAGGCCATGATCGTGCTGCTGGCGATGCACGACGTGGCCGCAGCGGGCACGCCGTTCGACACCCTCGTCGCGTCATACATGCTGAACCCGGCGCTGCGTGCCCAGACGCTCGATGACCTCGCCGCGAACCGCTTTGGCGCCGAGCTGCCGCCGCGTCCGCTCACCCCGGAGTCGGGCGCCGAGGAGGCGCTCATCGCCCGGCGCGCTGCGGCCGAGGCGCTAACCGCGCTCCTGATCCGATCGGACCTGGAGAAGGAGCTCGTCGAGGTCGGCCTGGCCGATCTGTTCGGCGAGGTCGAGATGCCGCTCCTGCCGGTGCTGGCGCGCATGGAGCTGGCCGGGATCCTGCTCGACCGGGAGACGCTGGCCAGCCTCGCGCAGGAGTTCGGCGACCAGGTCGCCTCGCTCGAGGAGCGCATCCACGCAGCCGTCGGCCATCCCTTCAACATCGGGTCGCCCAAGCAGCTCGAGCAGGTCCTCTTCCACGAGTTGGAGCTGTCGGCCACCAAGCGGACGCGCACCGGCTACTCGACGGATGCATCGGTCCTGGAGGAGCTCCGGGACAAGCACGAGGTGGTGGCGCTGATCCTGGAGTACCGCCAGCTGAGCAAGCTGAAATCCACCTACGTCGACGCCCTCCCGCTGCTGGTGGACGCCGAGGGCCGGCTGCACACCACCTACCAGCAGGCGATCGCCGCCACCGGGCGCCTGTCGAGCACCGATCCGAACCTCCAGAACATCCCGATCCGAACGGCGCTCGGGCGGCGCATCCGGCGCGCCTTCGTGGCCCCGGCCGGGAAGGTCCTGCTGGCCGCGGACTACTCCCAGGTCGAGCTGCGCATCCTGGCGCACGTGTCGGGCGACCCGGGGCTGACCGCGGCGTTCGCGGCGGGGGAGGATATCCACCGCGCGACGGCGGCCCGGGTGCTGAAGATCGACCCGGCGGCGGTGACCTCTGAACAGCGTGGCATGGCCAAGATGGTCAACTTCGGCGTGGCGTACGGGATGAGCGACTTCGGCCTGGCCGAACGGCTGCGCATCCCGCGCGAAGAGGCGCACCAGTTCATCGCCGACTACTTCGCCGCGTACGAGGGGATTCGTCGCTACATCGTCGAGATGAAGATCCTGGCCCGCGAGCAGGGCTACGTCTCGACCCTGCTGGGGCGCCGCCGCTACATTCCCGAGCTGCAGGCACGCAACCCGTCCCTGCGGCAGTCGGGGGAGCGGATGGCGATCAACATGCCGATCCAGGGGACCGCGGCGGACGCCATCAAGATCGCCATGGTGCGCATCGACGCAGCGCTCCGCGAGCGCGGCATGCGCGCCCGGATGCTGCTGCAGGTGCACGACGAGCTGGTCTTCGAGGCCGATGAGGCAGAGCTCCCGGCGCTGGCCGGGCTCGCCCGCGAGCTGATGGAGGGCGCGCTGCCGCTCGACGTGCCGCTGACGGTCGATCTCAAGGTCGGCGACGACTGGGAGCAGATGGACCGCTATCAACCGACCGATGACGGCTGGCGGCGTGTCCCCCGCCCGGCCGAGGAGGTGGAGGCCGATGAGCTGGTGCTCGCCGAGGTCGTCGGCTGACCGATGCCCGAGCTCCCTGAAGTGGAGACGGTCGCCCGCGACCTGCAGCGCGGCGTTGCCGGCGCGGTGATCACCGATGTTGATGTTCGCTGGGATCGGACGGTGCGCCACCCGGAGCCTCCGGAGCGATTCGCCGCCGAGCTGCGGGGCGCGCGCATTCAGCGCGTCGGCCGGCGCGCCAAGAGCGTGCTGCTGCACCTCGCCGATGGCCGCGTGATGACCGTCGCCCTGCGGATGACCGGCGCCCTGATCGTGGCCCCATCGGGTACGCCAGATGACCCGTACGCACGAGTCGTCTTCCACCTGGCCGACGGGCGTCAGCTGCGCTTCCGCGACGTCCGCAAGTTCGGACGGATCGGCCTCTGGGAGGGAGGCGGACTGCACCGCCGCGCCGCCGCGCCAGGTGCCGCGTCGCGGGCAGTCCGCGAGTCCCGCGACCCATACCGGGTCGGCGACGTATTCGCTCGCCACGGGCCGGAGCCGCTCGCTCGCTCGTTCACCGCTGGCCGGTTCGGAGCGCGCCTCCGTGGGCGCACGGGACGCCTGAAGAGCCTGCTGCTCGACCAGTCGCTCCTGGCGGGGGTGGGCAACATCTACGCCGACGAAGCGCTCTGGCGGGCGCGCCTCCATCCGCTGCGCACGGCGAACAGCCTGTCCGAGGCGGAGGTGCGGCGACTCCATCGGGCCGTGCGCGCCGTTCTCCGGCAGGGGATCGCGAACCGCGGATCGAGCATCTCCGATTACGTCGGCGCCGACGGAGAACCTGGCGACAATGCGGAACAGCTGGCGGTCTATCGTCGGACCGGCGAGCCCTGCCTGCGCTGCGGACGCGAGATCGCGCGAATCGTCATCGGCCAGCGGAGCACGCATTTCTGCCCGCGCTGCCAGCGCGAGCCGCTTCCTAGGGAGGGGCCGCAGGCATGAAGGTGATCGGCCTGACCGGCAACATCGGCTGCGGCAAGAGCACCGTCAGTGGCATGCTCCGCGACCTGGGGGTGGCCACCATCGACGCCGATGCGGTGGCCCGCCAGGTGCGCCAGACCGATGCCGGCGTGCGTCGCGCCATCGAGCGGCGATTCGGCACCCTTGAGCCGGCAGCGCTGGCCGCGATCGTCTTCGCGGATCGGGCCGCGCTGGCCGATCTCGAGGCGATCATCCACCCGCCGGTGCGCGGCGAGATCCGGGCTCGGCTGGCCGAGCTCGCCGAGGCCGGCGCGGAGGTGGCCTGCATCGAGATGATCAAGCTGCTCGAATCGCCGCTCCTCGACCGGTGCGATGAGACGTGGGTCGTGCGATGCGACCTCGACGACGCGCTGGCGCGCCTCGCCGCGCGCGGCATGGATGCCGATGCCGTCCATGCCCGGCTCGCCAACCAGACGAGCCAGGAGTCGAAGATCACCGCCGCCGACGTGGTGATCGACGGGTCGGCCACGCTGGCCGAGACGCGGCGGCAGGTCGAGCTCGCGTACGATGCCCTGCTCGCGCGGGACGCCGGCTGAGATACCGATGACGCCGGCCGGAGGGCCGGCGTCATCGGTATGCGCGGGGAAACGAACCTACGGGGCGGGGCTCTCGAAGACCGGCGGGCGCGGCACCGGGAAGTCGAACTCATCGAGCAGCGTGTCGATGGTCGATCCGTCGGTGCTGGCGGTCCGCCCGTCCTCCTCGGGTCGCAGGACCATCGTGAACTGACCGCCAGCCGCCACCAGCTCGGCGATCTTCTCGGCGGTGGCGAGGTCCGCGCGCAGGATGTAGATCGGCCCATTGCGCGACAGGACGGTGAGCATCTGCAGCGTCACCTTGGTCGACGGACCCGGAATGAACTCAGCGGTCGTCAGCGCGGCCTCCTCGGCGGTCTGCCCGATCTCCGGGTTGATCGCCATGGTCACGATCAGGTCGACCCGCTGACCGGCCACCAGGGTGCCGGCGACCGCCCGTTCATCCGGGACGCTCACGCTCACCGCGCGGAGGTGTGGGCCGTTCGGGTCGTATTCCTGCCCGGGCTCGAGAATGGAGAAGGCCTGCCCCGAAGCGTTCGAGGCGAGCATGGTGCGGGTGACCATCTGCCCGGTCGAGATCGGGACGCCGCTGAGCCGGCCGAGCACCTCGTCGATGCGGGTGAAGGCGGACTCGTTGGTCGGGTCGGCCGGCACGCTGCGCATTGCAACGTCGCCCTCCTCGATCGGCTTGCGTGGCGGGATCTCGCGGACCGCCACCACGACCTGCCGCATCTCCGCGGGACCCTGGGGCGCGAGGTTGCCGAAGCGCAGCAAGGCGAAGACAAGCCCGCCCACGATCAGCGCCACGACCAGGCCGACGGCGACGTACAGCTTCGATCGCCTGGTGCTCCTGTCGTTGTATTCCAGTTCCACGACGAGTGGTCTCCTTTGGTCAGTTCCAGGGGAGGAGCCGTGCCCGCTGGGCGCGGCGCAGGGCCTGGTCGTTGGCGTCGGCATACACGCCGCTCACCGCGCGACCCGAGATTGCGTTGGCGTCGAGACCGGTCACCTCGAATACCGAGAAGCCGATGATGTCGACGTACGAGCCGCCGCTGGCCGAGGTGGCCACGGTGAAGGTGACCGGCTGCAGGTGGGTCACCGGCTGGCCATCTCCGTTTGCGCCGGTGCCGCGGATGTCGAAGCGGTAGCAGCCGGGAGCCAACCCGACGGTGCTGATGGTCAGCGTGGAGAGCGCTCCTGACCCGGACGCGGTTGGGGTCACGGAGCCGGCGCTGAAGGCGATCTGACCGGCGCCGATGGCGGCGGGCGCAAGGCTGCAGTCGGTGAAGCTGGCCGGATCGTGGTTGAGCGCCACCGGTCCACCGGCTGAGCCCCAGCGTGTCCCGCTGGCATTGCTGGTGGAGACGTAGATCGGCAGGCTGATCGAGCCGCCCATGGTGGCCGTGGAGCCGCTTGTGGTGGAGTTGACGAAACTGAAGTCGCGGACGGGCGCACCTGCCACGCTGACCTTGACCGGCACCGGATAGCGGCGGGTCTGGAAGTACGGGTTGCCCGAGTGGCCCTCCAGCCAGACGGTGTAGATGCCGGCCGGGACGGTGTTGGTCTCGATACCGCTCATGCCCACGGTGGTGCCGTTCCTGGCGGGGATGAAGACGTCGGTCGACCAGGTCGGCTGGTTCATGTCGCCCGCCGCGGGCGGCGTGACCGGCGGGGTCGGCAAGATGTCGTAGGCCGGGTAGCCCGCCGCGGCCGCGTTGGCATCGCCGTGGAGGTGCAGCGTCACGGTGCTGTTGAAGGCGTCGTTGCGGGAGACCGTGAAGTTCGGCCCGCTCATCGGAGACGAGGTGGTGGGCTCAACGGCGATCACCGATGGCGGACTGATGGCGAAGTCCGGGATCTGCATCACCGTTCCGTTGTAAACGGCCAGCAGGAGCCGGTCGCCGACCGCGTAAACGTCGTCGAAGTTGCCCACAACCATGGCCGTGTCGTTGCCGGACAGGACGGCCACCTGGTCGTTGGGATCGGCCGGCTGCAGCACCGGCGGGAACATCGGCCCGATGTAGCCACCGAGCAGGTATGCACCCTGCATGTTCTTGAGAGTGTTCTCGGTCGTCCCCGGCGTCACCCCGTTGTAGTAGACCCGCGAGGTGGTGGACTGGAAGTTGCGGATGTCGAGCGCCACGAAGCCGCGGAACGAGGCTTCATTGGACGCCTTGCTGTTGGGTCCGTACAGGGCCAGGACCGGCCCGGGCTCCGACTCGCTGGCCGGCGTGCGACCGTCGTACCCGAGGACGCTGAACGGGTCCACCTGGCCGTTGCCGCTGGTTGCCGCGGTCGCCGCGAAGTCGATGAAGCCGGCCCCCGGGCCGGGTGCACTTTCGTACCGCCGGGCAATGATCGGAATCGCGGGACCGCCCTGCAGCTGGCACCGCGCCCGGCCACCGGTATCGAGCGTCAGCACGCCCACGACCCGGGCGAGCGCCGTCTCCATGGTCGATGCGATCGCCACTCGCACGCTGGTCGAGGAGACGATGATCCCCGACCTCAGGTGGACGGGGTCTCCGGTGTGCCCGTCGGTGTAGACGCGCGCGTTGTCCGCGGCGATGGTGGCGTTCGCACCGGCAGGCGAGTTCTCGAGGTTCACCTCCGCGATTGTCCTCGCCGCGGCCGCCGCGGCGTTATCCGAATCCCCGCTCATCAGCGCCCGGCAGGCGGCCAGCGCTCCGGCGTCGGCGGCCGTCTGGACGTGGCGCTGTTCCGCGTTCTGGCGCCCGAAATCGACCGCGATCCCGGCGAACGCCAGCAGCAGCACGATGACCAGCGCGACGAGGACCAGCACCTGGCCGTGCGGCACCTGGCGCATCAGTTGACGACCATCGTGGCGGTCACGCGCTGGACGAAACGGCCATTTCCGTCGGTCGACAGGAAGCTGCCGACCAGCGGAACGATGATGTCGGAGTGGTAGACCAGCTCGACGCGGACGAGACAGCCCTCGCGCGTGTCGGGTGCGCAGGTCGTGGCGCTGTTGCCGGCATTCGGGCACGGATCGTTCGGGTCGCCCATGCTGGCGCAGTACGAGATCGTGACGTCCCCGTTCGTCTGCGTGTCGCCTGACGGGGTGGGGCAGGAACCACCGCTCAGCGTGACGGCGAACTGCGGAGCCGAGGTGGCCAGCATGCCGAAGGCGTTCGTCGCGGCCTCCACGACCGCGCCGCAGCGCGCCGCGTCGTTCCACACCTTGTTGTGGTTTCGGTCGTACACGTGAATCGTGCCGGCCCGGGCGCCCTCGCGGGCGGCGTTGGTGAGCGTCACGTTCGCACCGAACAGGAGGCCGAACTGGATGATACCGACCAGGATCAGGAGGACCGCCACGGCGCCGACCTTGTAGGGCGCGAGCGCCCGGCCGAAGACGT
>Ga0209521_10003721_pt1 | contig 12277 bp, 12 predicted proteins | sample Rifsed19ft4_FD_184016 | JGI IMG/M metagenome (GOLD analysis project Ga0209521, IMG submission 184016) | Soil microbial communities from Rifle, Colorado, USA - sediment 19ft 4 (version 2) | ecosystem: Environmental > Terrestrial > Deep subsurface > Rock core/Sediment | place: Rifle, Colorado... | reverse complement strand
AGATTCGAGGGCGGCGAATGCGTCCTCGACGGGGCGGGAGGAATCGACATCGTCGACATTGCGAAGCAGATTGTGCGCACGTCCTTGAACCTCACGGATCAGGACGTCCTGTTGATCCACGCCTGGCGGCACACGACCCCCCTCGCGGCGGAGATCGCACGGGAAGCGATCAAGACCGGCGCGGACACGAGTGTGAACTACTTCGACGACGACCTCTGGATCGCGGAGTTCGTCGAGAAGGACGTGAAGTACGCATCGAAGAAGTCCGCGAGCTACGCGAGCCTCGCAGAGACGATCACCGCGGAGGTCGAACTCGGAGGGCCGGAGGACCCGAAGGTGTTCGATCGCACGAAGCCCGAGCGGATGTCCGCGATGAGCGCCGTGTTCAAGGAGATCGAGGACCGGAAGCGGGTGCGGAAGGTCAGGACTGTGTTCGTCGGGCTGGGACAGGTCACCCCACAGCGCGCGCGGAAGTACGGCGTGAGCCTGACGAAGTGGAAGCGTATCGTCGTCGCGGCCCTCGGGGCGGACCTGCGGAAGATGGCCGCGGCCGGTCAGCTCGTCGGCAAGGAGCTCGCGGGCGCCCGGGACGTCCGGGTCACGGCGGAGGGGACGGACCTCACCCTCGACCTGTCGGGTCGGGAGGCGTTCCCGAATGACGGGATCATCGACGCGAACGACATCGCCCGCGGCGCGCTCCACGAGTCCCTCCCCACGGGGACCGTGACGATCGCCCCGCAGGAGATGCGGGCGGACGGCCACGTCACGTTCCCGTCGACCCCGCTGTGGGGCCGGATGATCCGCGACCTTCGGTTCACGTTCGAGGCCGGGCGCCTCGTGGACTACGGGGCGGCGAAGAACCTCAAGGCGTTCGAGAACTATCTGAAGGCGGAAGGGGGCGACAAGGACCGGATCGGCGCACTGTCGATCGGGTTGAACCCGAAGGCCTCGTACCTCGGCGGGTTCGTGGACCACCTCGTCGCCGGTGCGGTGAGCCTCGGGATCGGAGCGAACGATGAGTTCGGGGGCGCGAACAAGGGGTCGTTCTTCTTCGCGTCGACGCTCTCGCGGGCGAGCGTCCGGTCGGACCGGACGTCGATCGTGGAGGGCGGGAAGCTCAGGGTCTGAACCGCGCGCTCCCCGGAAGGCGCGACATCGAAACGGAAGCGTTAATTAGCGGCCGCCTTCCTTCCGCGCGCCGTGAAGATCGCGAGCGTCGTCGGCGCGAGGCCTCAGTTCATCAAGGCCGCGCCGGTGAGCCGCGAGGTCCGTCGGCACAACGTGGAAATCCTCATCCACACGGGGCAGCACTACGATGAGACGATGTCCGACGTCTTCTTCGAGGTCCTCGAGATCCCGCGCCCGGACTACAACCTCGGCGTCGGGTCCGGGAGCCACGCGGTCCAGACCGCGGAGATGATGAGAGGCCTCGAGGGAGTCCTGGAGAAGGAGGCCCCGGATCTCGTCCTCGTCTACGGGGACACGAACTCGACCCTCGCGGGGGCCCTCGTCGCCGCGAAGCGACACGTGCCAGTAGGGCACGTCGAGGCGGGCCTGCGCTCCTTCAACCGGACGATGCCCGAGGAGATCAACCGGGTCATGTCGGACCACCTGTCCGAGCTCCTCTTCTGCCCGACCCAGACCGCGGTGGACAACCTTCGCCGGGAAGGAATCACGAAAGGGGTGCACCTCGTCGGGGACGTGATGTACGACGTCGCGCTGCACAGCGCGCAGGCCGCCCGCGGTCGGGATATCGTCGAGCGTCTCGGCCTGAGGCCCGGGGACTACGTCCTGGTGACGCTCCACCGTCCCGGGAACGTGGACGATCGGGAGACGCTCCGGGGGATCGTCGACGCCCTCGTGCGGTGCGGGCGTCCCGTCGTATTCCCCGTCCACCCCCGGACCCGGAAGAACCTGGAGGCCTTCGGGCTGTGGGAGGCCCTTCGGGGAAAGGTCACCGCGATCGACCCGGTCGACTACCTCGACTTCCTCGCCCTCCTGATGAAGGCGCAGAAGGTCGCGACGGATTCCGGTGGCGTCCAGAAGGAGGCGTACTTCTTCGGCGTGCCGTGCGTCACCCTCCGGGACGAGACGGAGTGGATCGAGACGGTCGAGGACGGCTGGAACGCCGTCGTCGGCACGGAGACGGAGGACATCCTGCACGCGATCGCGAACTTCAACCCGACGGGGACGAAGGCGAAATCGTTCGGGGACGGGCATGCGGCGGAGCGGATCGCGCGGATCCTCGAGACGGCCGGATGACGTCGTCGCAGGCCTTAAGCCGCGAGCGCCGCTCGTCGGCCCGTGGGTCCGCTCTCGATCGCTGCGATCGGGGCCATCGTCGTTGCATTCCTCTACGCGTTCGCGCGGAAGGCGCTGCTTTCCCTCACCCTGGCCGTCGCCGCGATCGTCGTGTACGCCCTCGGCGAGGTCTCGTTCGCCATCGCGTTCCAGACCCTCGATCCGTTCTACCCGACCGTCACGGCGGACCTCGCGCTCGTCTCAATCGCGGGGGCCCTCTCGCCCCCGTGGACCTGGATCACGTTCCAGTTCGTCCACGGAAACCTCGTGCACCTCCTCCTGAACCTGATGGGGTTCGTCTTCATCGCTCCGATCGTCGAGGAGCGGATCGGTTCGCGGCGCTGGGCAATCCTGTTCTTCGGCGGCGGCGCGTTCGGGGCCGCGGTTTTCGTGCTGCTTCACGTGGACGAGTTCGTCGCCCTCGTCGGTGCGTCCGCGGGCCTCCTCGCAATCTTCGGCGGGTACGGGCGGCTCTACCCCAGGGAACGCGTCCGGCTGTTCCTGCCGCTCCCCGGGCTTCCCGCGATACCCGCGATCTACTTCGTCGTCGGGTTCCTCCTGCTCGAGATCCTCCTGGGAATGCAGCCAGGGCGGGGCGTCGCCTGGGAGGCCCACGTCGGCGGGATCGTGTTCGGGTTCGTATCGGCACCCGCGCTGATGCGCCTACCGCTAGGCCGCGGCGGGGCGAAGCCCCGGCTCGCTCGGGTCGAAGGCCTGCGGGCCCTCGCGACGACGCCGGAGCTCCGAGCGATATTCGCGGAAGCGGAACGCGCGGACATCTCGGAGATTCGCGATGCGTGGGTCGACAAGTTCGTGGCCGCCGCTCGATGCCCGCGATGCGGAGGTCCGCTCCGTCGAGGGCTCGGTGGGCTCTCGAGCGAGTGCGGGTGGAAGGCCCCGACCGGATGAATCCGCGGTCCGCGGGATACAGACTCAATTTGGGCTAAGTTGTTAGCCAACCCCGCGCAAGGGTATCCCCTGGCCTAACTTGTCAGCCACGGGTCCCGCCGTTCGCGACGTAGGCGGTCGCAACCCTTTTGCCGGGCGGCCCCCATGGCTCGACGCGATGGCCGCACCCAGCGCGCTCGTCCTCCGATGCGAGACATGTGGCGAGGTGCCGCACCGCGTCCTGCGCGGGAAGGTCGGCGGCAAGGCGGATCTCGTCTTCGAAGGGGTCGTGAAGTGCTCGAAGTGCGGCGTCGTGCGATCCGTCGCCACGAGGGAGCCCCGCCCCATCTCGGTACCGGTGATCGTGAGCTGGCTCGAATCGTCCGAGCGGACGACGATCGAGTTCTCCCCGACGGAGGCCGTCGCGGTGGGGAATTCCCTCGACCTCGGAGAGAGCCGCGCGGAAATCACCGCAATCGAGTCGCGGGGCGCGAGGGTCCCGGCCGCGGAGGCGAAAGACATCGCGACGATCTGGGCGAAACGTGTGGACCGGGTCCGGGTCAAGTTTTCCGTGAACAAGAGGAACCGCACGGTGGCCCACGACGTGATCGCGGTGCCCGACGAGGAGTTCGCCGTCGGGGACATCGTCGACCTGGGGAAGGACCGCGCCATCGTCCACCACATCCGCACGCGGCACCGGACACTCCGCCAGGGGTCCGTCCGCGCGGAGGAGATCGTCCGGATGTACGGTCGCGTGGTGCGGGAGCGGAGGTCGCGCTGATCGCGCGTCGCCTTCAAGGCGCCGGCTTGGACGCGCGAACCGAGAACAGAAGCGGGATCCGGTCCGGGCCTTCGCGGAGCCGGTAGTAGCCGTCGTCGCCCTTCACCATGAAAGGGAACATCTCCCACGCGCAGAACGGGAACTCGTGGAGGAACTCGATCCGGAGCCCTGCGCCCAGGATCGCGTCCAAGATTTCGCCCAACGTGTGTGCCCATTCGATCGTGACGGGGTGCTCGAAGTGGGCCGCCTTGTCCGCATACGTACCGTCCTCCTCGATGCGGAACGGCCCCGGGCGCCAGTACGGGAGCCAGAGCCTGAGGTCCGTCGCGTCGCTCTCGTCGTAGAACACGCCGGCGAAGGGGTGCGCATCGATCAGGTAGAAGAACCCGCCCGGGCGGACGTGTCGGGCGACGACGCGCGCCCACGCACCGAGATCCGGAAGCCAGTTGATCACGCCAATGGAACTGAAGACGATGTCGAATTCCTCCCTCAGGACGTTTGGCAGATCGTACACGTTCGAGAGCAGGAACCGCGCAGGGATGCGGAGCTCAGTGGCGAGGGCCTCTGCCGCCTCGATTCCCCTCTCGGAGAAATCGACACCCGTCACATCGGCGCCGAGGCGCGCCCACGAGAGCGTGTCGAGTCCGAAGTGGCACTGGAGATGCAGGAGCTTCTTTCCGCGGACGTCGCCGACCTCGGTCCGCTCGACGGGGTGCAGGGAGGACCCGCCGCTCCGGAAGCCCTCGACGTCGTAGCCCGCGGGCCCCTGGGAGCGGACGTGGACGCCCACGGCCTCGTCCCACCACTTCCGGTTCACCCGGAACGGATCATCCATGGCCACTCCGACCCGTCGCGCACGAGTTGGGGCTACATAATCGTTCGTCCAGTCCCTTCGCCCCGGGTTGTCGCACACGGACCCCGGCAGGCAAAGCGTTATCGTCGGGAGCGGGATGGTCCGCGCCTCCGATGATCACCCTGCTCGGCGTCGGGCACGTGTTCGACCTCGCCGGTTCGATCCGGCGGGAGATCCTCGCGCGGCGGCCAAAGGTCGTCGCGCTCGAGCTCGACGCCGCGCGCTTCCAGGTCCTGACGGCACGCGGACCGACGACAACGCCTCCGTCCCTGTTCGGCCTCCTCGCGCGGTTCCAGGCACGGATCGCCGCTCAGTACGGGGTCCGGGTGGGGGACGAGATGCTCGCCGCCGCGCAGAGCGCGCGCGACCTCGGGAGCGAGATCGCTCTCATCGACGAGGATTCCCGGAACGCGATCCTGCGGACCTGGCGGCAGATGTCCTTCCGGGAAAGGGCGCGGTTCGTCTTCGCGATCCTGAGCAGCGCCTTCGTACGCAAGTCCCGGGTCGACGCGGAACTCCGACGATACCAGGAGGACGAACGCGCCGTGATCGAGGAGTTCGCGGCTCGCCTGCCGACCGCGAAGCGCGTCCTCATCGACGAGCGCGACGAGCGGATGGCCGCGGCGCTCCGGGACCTGCACCGGACGAAAGGGGACATCGTCGCCGTCGTCGGAGACGGGCACATCGAAGGCCTCGGGAGGCGCCTCGCCGGCGAGACGCTCGAGGTCGTCCGCTTGCGCGACTTGCGCGACCCGGCAGGCTCTGCGGGAACGAGCGCAACAATCTCCTACCGGCTGTAGCCTCGACGGCTTCTACGGTCGCGCCGGGGGTGGGCCGATGACCTCACGGCTGGAACGGCCAACCCATAGGCACGCCGATCCGCACCCAGAAGATGCTCCCGTTCCGCACCTGGAGAATCAAGAGTTCATTGACCTCCTCCGTGAACGTCACGCCTCCGGCCGTCACGCTGAGGGTGCCGACGCTCCGCAGGGACAAGGTCGCATCGATCGGGATCAGGAAGATCGGCGGCTCCAGCATGAACGTCCCGATGACCCGGACTTCGCTGATTTTCGCTTCGATGAGAATCGTCACGAGGCCGACGCCCGGGACGACGCCGCGGATCCCCTGAAGCCCATGGAAGAGGAATAGGCCCTCCACGCGGACGACGGACGGGTCCTGCGTCGCGAACAGCAAGGTCGTATTGTGGAACGTGCCATCCACGAGGATCTCAATCCCAGGCAGCACCTCGGTCCAGTCCATGTCGACGTGGACGGTCGACACCTCCTTCGCTAGGAGGGCCCCTTCCGGGGCCGGAGAAACAAGAAGCGACGCGAGCACGAGCGCACTGAACAAGTCCACGGAACCCCTCCGGCGGGCAAAGGGGGCGTCGTGAGAGATAAGCCTTTCCCACTCAGGGTCGCGGGGATCTGTCTCGCATCGGAGGGGATGCCACGATGCCTATCCTGTCGGTCGACGCGGCGGTCGCGGGATCCAACGAGGCACCCGTGCGCGGTACGCCCGGTACGCCTCCCCGAACCGCGACTCGAGCGTTTTCTCCTCGTGGAGGACCAGGGACCGCGCGGGCACGCCCAGGAGCACGGTCACGAGGATCGCCGAGGGCGATCCGAACAGGAGAGCCATCCCGACGAGGATGAGGAAGTGCGATCCGATGATCGGGTTGCGGGTCCACGCGAAGGGGCCCGTCGTCACGAGGGACCGAGGCGGGAAGGCCGGGTTCGGCGTGCCCCGACCGACGCGGACGAAGAGGGCGATGCTCCACAAAAGGCCCGTGGCCCCGAGGGCGACGACGGGCGCCCCGGAGCCGCGCACGACGTCGGGCAGGACCGGCACCCCGGCGAGCCGATCGATCAGGAGTCCGAAGGCCGGGATCCCGACGTAGAGGCCGACGAACAGGAGGACGATCCCGGCCCACGCGGCCCCGCGCCGGTCCATGCGCCGGCAGCCGCCTCGGGCCTATTTCTGCGTACCGACCGGATCCGCCTCGCTCCCGGGAACCCTTATCCCGGCCTCCCGCGTTCGCGCGCCGATGGCCGCGGCCGACGCGGAGAAAGAGGCGACCGCGCGGTTTCTTCGGGAGCACTTCCGCCGTCACTACGCCTCGACGAAGCTCGTCCTTCCGGACCGGTACGCCCGCCGGGAGTTCGGGTTCATGTTTTTCCAGGCAGGGATCGTCCAGCGGCACCTCGGGTTTTCGAAGGAGGACGACCTGCGCGAATTCCTCGTGGCCCGGACGCCCGCCCACGCATACTACTCGAGCGCGTACTACGAGACCCCGGGCGCTCCGACGATGGAGGAGAAGGGGTGGCTCGGGGCGGACCTGATCTTCGACCTGGACGCGGACCACCTCCCCGGCGCGAAGGCCATGACGTACGCCGAAATGCTCGAGGCCGTGAAGGCGGGGATCATCAAGCTGTGGGACCGGTTCCTCGTGCCGTACTTCGGGTTCGACGAGTCGAAGATGCGCCTCGTGTTCTCCGGCGGACGCGGGTACCACATCCACGTGTTCGACGAGCGCGTGTGGGCCCTCGGAACGCACGAGCGCCGGGAGATCGTGGACTTCCTCACCGCGAAGGGCCTCGACCCAACGTGGGTGTTCAGGGAGTCTCCCTACGACAAGAAGGAATTCCAGGGCCGCGTCCGGGTCAAGAAACGGGTGATCGCCCCGTCCGTCGACGCCCCGGGGTGGGCCGGGATCCTCGCACGCGGGGTGAACGAGGTCACGCGCCGGCTCGAGTCGCTCGGCCGGGACGCCGCCGTGGAGTTCGTGCAGAACGTCGGGCACGTCGACGCGACCCGCGCAGCATCCCTGTACGACAACCTCTTCGCCGTCCGCGCGACGAAGCCGCGCACGATCCGCGGGGTCGACCGCGTGCGGGAGGGACAGATCGAGGCCCTCCACGACAAGGACCGCGACGCGCTCATCCAGGTCGTCCTCGCGCTCGAGCAGATCCCCCTCACGGACCGGGACGACATCCCCGTGCAGGACGTGCGGATCCTCGACGCGATGCGGGGCCGCGGGGAGACGGACGAGCCCGTGACCTCGGACATCAAGCGGCTCATCCGCCTGCCGACCTCCCTCCACGGGAGGACGGGCCTGGCCGTCCTCGCCCTCACCCGGGACGAGCTCGACGCCTTCCGCCCGCTCCGGGACGCGATCCCGACGAGCTGGTCCGACGAGAGGACCCGCGTCCGCGCCGTGGGTAAAATCACCCTGGAGATGCACGACGAAACGTTTAACGTGGCTCCTGGGGTAAATGAGGTTCCGCAGTTCCTGGCCATCTTCCTCGCGGCCAGGGGACTCGCTACCGTCAGCCCAGAGGCCTAGGGAACCCATGTCGGGGTATGCGAAGAGGCTCCACGGGAAGGACCGCCTCCACCGGATCGTCCGCATCCGCACGCTCACCCTGGGGTCCCTTGGCGGGGTGACAGCCCTGTTCATCCTCGCGGGATTCGCTGCACAGGGCGCGAGCCTGAAGCCGCTCTTCCTGCCCCTCGCCGGGGCGATCGAGATCGGGCTCCTCATGGCCGTCGTCGCGACGGCCCTCGCCGCCTACTTCCGGCATCTGGAGATCACGCATGCGGCGGGGGACAGCCACCGGTTCCTCCTCGCCCGGGAGGGCATGGTCCGCGCGGGCTGGGCCGCCGGCGTCGCGTTCGGGATCGGGGTCCTGCTCTTCCTTCCGACCGGCGCGCAGGTCGCGGGGGACCTCCTCTCCGACGCCCCCCTCTCCGTCCCCGTGCCTGGCTTCGAGACCCGCTTCATGAACTTCACGAGCCCGGACACCCTCGGCTTGAGCTTCGTGCGGCAGATCGTCGTCACAGGCCAGCCGTCGAGCACGGGGAACGTCCTCGTGACGGTCACCCGAGACGGCCAGGGGGTCGCGTCGGGCTGGGTGAACGGGTCGGGGGACCGGTTCGTCGCCTCGCCGATTCCGGAGGCCGCCCCGCGCCTCGCGTCGTGGTCCATCGCGATGGAGAACACCCTCGGGGGCCGCGCGGAAGTCGCCGTGGGGCTGCAGAAGGGCGCGATGCCCGGCCTCTTCACCGTCGTCCCGTTCCTCCTGATCCTCCTCGGCGGGGTGAACGTGGCGTGGTGGTTTGTCGCCCGGCCGATCCGGGACCGGACGAAGGCGGCGGCCGTGTTCGCGGGCGGCGTCGAGACGAAAGCCTCGCAGGACGAGCGCTTCTACGTCGAGTACGCGACGACCGCCGCCCGGGCGCCGACCCAGGAAGAGGCGCGTCCCTCGCACCCCGCGAAGGCATCCGTCGTCCAGACCCCGGCGATCGTCGCGGCCCCCTCGCGGCCCCCGGAGCCGGCGCCGCGGCCGACGGAGGTCGCGAAGGTCCCCGCGAAGCCCGCGACCCCGAGGCCCAAGGTCGACACCCCGGACGCCCTCGTCGGGCGCGCGGAGGCCCTCGCCGGCGGCGGACAGCTCGAGGCCGCCCTCGCGTCGTACGACGAGGCCTTGCGGATGAAGCCGGCCCACGTGCCCGCGCTCCTCGGGAGGGCCGCGGGCCTCGAGCGCCTCGGGAAGAAGGCGGAATCGATCGACGCGTACCGTCGGGTCCTCGTCGCGGACCGGAGAAACGACAAGGCCCTCGCGGCTCTCGGGTCCCTCCTCATGGGCGAACGGCGCTGGCGGGAGGCCCTCGAGGCGGTCGACGAGACCCTGCGCCTCCGGGCCCACGACGGGACCGCCCTGGAACGAAAGGGGGACATCCTCACGAACCTCGGCCGCCGGACGGAGGCCCTGGGGGCGTACAACGAGGCCTACGACCTCGACCCGTCGGACGACGGGCTCGCGCAGAAGATCGAGGAGGCCCGCGTCGACGTGCCCGGCCTTCTGAGCCGCGCCCTGATCGCGAGCGCCTCCGGGAAGTACGCGCAGGCGTTGCGCCTGTTCGACGACATCCTCGAGATCGACCCCTCGAACGTGAACGCCCTGATCGGCAAGGCGGTCGCGTACCGGCGGAGCGGGCAATCGATGAGGGCGATCAACTGCCTCGACCTCGTGCTGAGCATCCAGCCGAACAACGTCGCGGCCCTCCTGAACCGGGGGCACATCCTCAAGGCGGAGGGGGACCTCGACGGGGCCCTCGAGGCGTTCGACACCCTCGTGTCCCTCTCGAGCCTCGACGACGAGGCCTGGGCCGCGCAGGGGGACGTCCTCGCGAAGATGGGCCGCGACGACGACGCGCTCCGTGCATACGCGGAGGCCCTCAAGCTGAACCCGGGGGACGAGCTGATCCACGCGAAGGTCCGAGAGCTCGAGGAGTCCCGCGCGATGACGGCGGACGTCCTCCAGGAGATCTCCAAGGTGAAGGGGATCGGCCCATCGAGGGCGAAGGCCCTCAGCGATGCGGGCTTCAAGACCGCGGAGCACTTCGAGTTCGCGACGGTCGAGGAGCTCACCCGGGTGAAGGGGATCACCCCGAAGATCGCGGAAGACCTCATCGACCACTTCCAGCGGATCGCGCCCGCGGTCCGGTGAAGGCAAGCCTTTAAGGGCCCAGGCCTTTCGCCGGGCGATTTCCATGAAGGCGTACCGCGTCCGGGGCCGGTTCCGCATGGGGCGCGACTGGCAGGGCTTCGCGAAGGAGGTCGCCGCGGCGGACGATGCGGCCGCCCGCGAGACGATCCTGTCCGTGCTCGGGAGCCAGCACGGGGTCGCGCGGAAGTACATCGAGATCGCCGGGGTCGACGAGGTCGCCCCGGCGGACGTCCGCGATCCCGCGGTCCGCCACACCCTCGAGGTGCGTCGATGAGCGCCTCGGACACGGACCTGCGTCGAGGGATCGCGGTTCTCGAGCAGTACCGCGCGCAGATCGAGGCCCTCGCCCAGCAGCAGGAGATCGTCCGGGTGTCCCTCGAGGAGTACCTCCGGGCCCGGGAGACCCTCTCCCGCTACAAGGACGCCGGGCCGGGAGCGGAGATCCTCCTACCTGTCGGCGCGCAGTCCTTCCTCGTCGGACAGGTGAAGGACTCGGAGAAGGCCTTCGTGGGGATCGGCTCGGACCTGATCGTGTTCGACGACATCCCGGCGCAGGTCGAACGCCTCGACGCCCGGATCAAGTCGATCACGGACGCGGCGAACGCGATCGGGCAGCGGATCGGAGAGATGCAGCGCCGGGCGGACATGCAAGGGGCGCTCGTCGAGGACGCCTACGCGAAGCTCCAGGAGCGGCAGGGCGAGCGGACGTAGATGTTCAAGGCGCTCCGGGACCGGCTGAAGGGCTGGCGGGAGAAGGCGGAGACGGAGGTCGCGCCCGACGAGGTCGTCGGGGACCGCGGTCGCAAGATCGACCCGAAGAAGCTCGAGGAGGTCCTGTACGACCTCGAGATCGCCCTCCTCGAATCCGACGTTGCGTTCTCCGTCACGAAGGAGATCGTGGACCATCTCGCGGAGGACCTCCAGGGCCGCCGGCTCTCGAAGGACGTGACCTTCGAGGAAGGGGTCGAGATCGCCCTCCGCAGCGCGATCGGGAAGGCGCTTACCGTGCCGCCCCTCGACCTGTTCGGGTTCGTCGCGTCGGCCCCGAAGCCCGTCGTGATCATGTTCGTAGGGGTGAATGGCACGGGCAAGACGACGACGATCGCGAAGCTCGCCTACCATCTGCAGAAGAAAGGGCTCACCGCGGTCGTCGCCGCGGCGGACACGTTCCGCGCAGGGGCGATCGAGCAGCTCGAGCGGCACGCGGAGTCCGTCGGCTTCAAGCTCATCAAGCACAAGGCGGGGGCCGATCCGGCGGCGGTCGCCTTCGATGCGATCGAGCACGCGCGCGTCCGAGGCCGCGACGTCGTCCTGATCGACACGGCGGGCCGGATGCAGACGAACCAGAACCTGATGGACCAGATGCGCAAGATCAAGCGGGTCGCGGAGCCGCACCTCGTCCTCTACGTGGGGGACGCCCTTGCGGGGAACGACGCGGTCGAACAGGCGAAGCAGTTCCACGAGGCGGTCGGGTTGGACGGGGTCATCCTGACGAAGATCGACGCGGACGCGAAGGGAGGCGCCGCGTTGTCGATGGCCCACACGATCGGCAAGCCGGTCGTCTTCGTGACGGTCGGGCAGGGGTACGAGGACCTGCGCTCCGTCGACGTGCCGTGGATGGTCGAGCGGCTCTTCGAGGCGTCGTGAGACCCGCCTACGGGCGTCGCGCCCATCCGAACCGCTTCCGGACGAGCCACACGAGGTTGTCGGACGCGTCGCGCACGCTCCGGATCTTCTTTTCTCCCCGTCGGGGGCGGTAGTCGATCGGGACCTCGAGGAACCGGAACCCGCGCCGGATCACTTCGATCTTAAGCTCCTCGGAGAAGCCCATCCCCTCGTGGACGAGGTCCAGGCTCGAGACCAGGTCCCGCCGGAAGACCCACATGCCTGACTGGGAGTCGCGGATCGGGTGGCGGAACAGGAGGCGGAACGTGCCGTTCA
>Ga0209521_10003715_pt1 | contig 12285 bp, 15 predicted proteins | sample Rifsed19ft4_FD_184016 | JGI IMG/M metagenome (GOLD analysis project Ga0209521, IMG submission 184016) | Soil microbial communities from Rifle, Colorado, USA - sediment 19ft 4 (version 2) | ecosystem: Environmental > Terrestrial > Deep subsurface > Rock core/Sediment | place: Rifle, Colorado... | reverse complement strand
GCGGTTCGATTCACCGTGGGAACATGCTCCGATTAGAAGCTCGTTATTCTCAGTCGGGGTAACGCTTCCACTAGACAAGGTGGCTTGGGCGGAAGATTGGAAATGGGAGTTCGTCTGGTCTTGGGGCGTAGAGGTCGCATTCCCCGTAAGGGCAGCAATCCCCATCACTATATCCCCACTCGCCGCAGGAGTGACCGTCACAGTAAAAGTACCACTGGCTGTAGCGGCTACCGCCTCGTAAATAGCCACATCGGCCTGAGCCACGAAATTATCAAGCTCCACCCTGGGAGAGTAAGTATTTCCTTGATTGTCTGTGACCGAAGTTGCGGTTAAATCAGCAGCGTAAGTTGCAACCGATACTACAATCAAGCTATTCACCGCGGGGGTAGAAAGGAAACTAAGCGCAAGCGAAGCCCCACTTCCTAAAGTGCCACGACCCTGCCCAAACGCATATGCCATATCAGACCAGTTCGCCCAACAAACCCCAGCGGAATGTACCCGACGTTGAAAAATGCACCCTGGCTAAAGCGCCAGCCAGACCAGCCAGACCGTTTACACTCGCATACCATGTGCCAGACCGCCCAGGCGGGGGAGATTGCCCAACCCAGCCCACCGTTATTTGATGCACCCAGGTTTGAGCGTCATCCGTCGATATTTCCACAGACGTAGTAACAGACAGAGAAGGATTATCGAAGTCGGCCGGGCTTACATCCAACACAATATTACAAACGTCTATCCCAGCCGGAACGGTAAAATTCCCTATGTTGTATTCGCCGCCTCCTCTACGGCTGCGGGGTAGCCATTGTGATAGTGCCATGAGTTAGCTCCCGGCGTTGAATGTAATCTCATAGGTGGATTGCAGGCCATCACCGGACGTCAGAGCAACCCCGGCGAATACCGTTCTATCCAGAAGCGAGCCGCCGCCAGTAGCCGCCTGGGTGAGTATGCCGTGTTCCTGGACAGTAGCCGAAGCGTCGACCGTGTTCGTCCCGACAGAGCGATAGATATTCGCTGAGCCGCCTGCAACATGCGTTCCGGTTGCGCGCGTGCTGTCCGGGTTGTACTGCGTGGTTAGTTCTGTCACGAGCGCAGTATCACCTACCGCCTCCGCCGTCGAGCCTGTTCCCAAGCCGTGGTAAAAGAAGTTGCCTGGCGAGGCCGGGGTTTGAAAAGAGGTAGAAATTGCATTCACCCCGACCGTAGTTACCACCCGGTAACCGACTACTCCGTAGTCAATCCATGAGCCATCCGCTTTATGGACACGGAGCATCAGCCGCGACGTGATGGTAGCGAAGCCGAACAGCCGGCCAAATAAAAGCGCAGCATGATAGGAAATCCATCCCCGGATAAAGCTCCAGCGCAGGGTATTACTCAGCCGCCAGGATAACGGGGCTTTCGGTGCGCGCAGAACTCGTATCTTCAATTCTCCCGACATTGCCATATTTCTCTTGACGTTCATTTGCTTTTTCCTTTCTTTGTGCGTCTTTCCACAGCTTTTACATCAGCCCCGAACTTTTCGCTAATTGGTTCAGGCTTGAAGATCAGCCCGAAGCCCCAGGCCGCAGGCGTATTCTCGATAGAAGAAGTGACGTAGACCCCCTTAGAGACCAGCTCACGCCAGAACGTGCCTGAGCCAATCTGATATTCGTTCACGTCCGGGCAGGATATGTCGTGGAAAATCATCAAGCCACCTGGCTTCACCATCGGCCAGTAATTCTCAAAGTCGGCTGTGACACCACGCAAAGAATGATCGCCGTCGATAAAAATAACATCATATGGGGCGTAATGCTCCGCCAGGTTAATCAGTAACGGGTCATGAGAATCGCCATCATTTTGGCTTAATTCAACCCTGGCAACTTCCGCCCAGCCTTGCCAGAGCTGCCTCGATTCGGCTACCTGCTGATAACGTGGGTCTGACTGGGGGATCATCAGATCAACGGAGACAACCAGACCACCTGGTTTCGTGCCGTTTAGCCAATGGTAAAGTGTTCCCCCGTACATACTCCCAATCTCCAGCGTTTTCGTCGGCTTTCGGTCCAAAAAGACCTGATAAACTCTTTCGAGCTCATCTTCATTCTGTAAAACGGGCACAGGTGTATTCATAATTCGGGTTCTCCAAAACTGCGCCGTTGGGCGCGCATGATGATTTTATTCAGCCAGACCAGGCTGTTCGAGACCGCAATTCCGCCGGCGATATAATCAAAATCACCGTCATAACGGGGCTGGAAGCAGCGCGCCGCCTGGAGAAAGATATCCCGGCGCATGACCACGCATCCTAGATCGATGCGCCCGCGCATGAGCGGAATACCCAGATGCGGCGGAAGCAACCCCAAATTACCCAGGATAGCCCGCGCCACGATGATGTCCGGTCTATTCTTGGTAACATCCCGGATGGATTGAACCACGTCCGGACCGGTGAGTACGTTGTCGTCGTCCAAAAAGTAAACGTACTCACCGGTTATTTCATGCCAATCCCTGACGGACATCAGGCGATATGTCTCTTCGATCCCCACCCCCACCTCGTCGACGATCAGATCGTGCTCGAAGTCCCGGCAGGTCTGCTCCTCCTGCGAGGCCAGGCAGGCTGCCAGGGCGACCGGTCGTTTATAGGTGCGGGTGATGATCGATAGAAACGTCACGGTTTAGATACCTGTCACCCTCGTGAACATGGCAGGGCGCCAAACCACGAATGCCGCCCGGAGCTCGGCCAGTATCGTCTGCATATTGCGGACGAACTGGTCGTCGATCGTACCGACGCGCACGGCGGACTGCTCCCGGTCGAACAAGGTGCAGCCCTGCTGGAAATCGCCCACCAGCCCGGTGTTCTCGGTGATGGCTTCGGATTCGGTTACAGGGATACCCCAGACCGTGACTGCGCCCAGGGCGGATGGCGGACCCATCAGATACCCGCCGAGCGTAGCGGAAGCCGCGTTCTCACGGGTCAGCCGGATGGCCTGCCAGTCATTGGGATGCAGGATCACGGCATTCGGGCGTCCCTTGCCGTTGACGCGCACCTGGGTGCGGCCTTTGAAGATGGCATCCAGGACGTTATCGGTGCCCAATCCCTGGATGTTGATCCCGCCGGTCGCCAGGATTCCGGTCAAGTCCTCACCGGACCCAGCCCCGGTCAGGACTTGCGATTCGAGAGTCAAATCCAGACCGAGCAGCAGGCGCCCGTTGATGATACCGCGGATGGCCGGGGCGTCGTCGAGCATCCGGTTTGTGACCGGGATCCAGTGCGCCAGGGTGCGCACGGTTGCGGTCGAGACCGCGTAGGCCAGGGCGCTTTCCGGTTTCGTGCCGGTCGTGCCGGTCGTGCCGGTCGCCTCTGCCACGAATGCGGCAGCATTGGTGAACGTGGTTTCCTGCACGTACTCGACCGTATCGCTGGAGGTTGTGATGCGCGGGATCAGATCCATCACGGTGATTTCCCGCTGCAGGATATCGATATATCCCGGCTGGCGGTCATTGACCACGAATCCGCCGCCCGAAGTTTCGGACCCGCCGCGCAGCAGGGTCTTTTCCTCATAGCGCAGGCGCTTGTTCCAGAGGATGAGCGAGGTCCCGTCCTTGAAGCTGATGGCAAATTCTACTCGGCCCAGGGAGCTCTTGAATGCGCCGTTCAAATTCAGCTGGCGATATTCGCGGGAGCCGATGAACTGGTCTCCCGGGGAGAGGATCTGCGCATCTTTGCGTTCCTGCGCTCCGGCATCAGGACGCAAGGCATCCGGCGCCGGTTTTGTGTATTTATCCAGCCCTCCCAGGATACGAGAGCGGCGCGCTTCCGTATCTTCCAGGGCGGATAATTTGGTCTCCAGGCCGTCGATTTCGGTCAACAGCCTTTTGACTTCCTTTTCGTCCTCGGGGTTGGCGATCAACCCGTCGGGGTATTTCTTTTCGATCAGGTCGGCCTGGTTGAAAAGGTTCTTAATTTCCGACCGGGCTTCAGCAACAGTCATTGCCATGAGATTACTCCTGGAGAATTGTGGCAAGACGCTTTCGGGCGTCTGCCAGGTTATGGGCCAGCAACCGGGGGGTCACCAGCCTTGATTGGGAAGCGGAATTCAGGATGGATTGCAGTGAGGAACGCACAGCGTCCATCCCGGAGAACGTCTCCAGGAGCGCAGCCAATTCAATCCGCTTCGTTTCTGACAACGGGCGCTCGTTTTCATCGAGGGCCCGCAGGTCATTTAAAACATTCGTCAGCATCAGCCCGGCCTCCCGCACCTGGTCGGCCAGGGACAGATACATTTTTACCCCCGTCACCACCGCTTCAGAGTTCATCGGGATCGGGACGAGAGAGATTTCATACAGCTTGATTTTCTTGAGCTTTCGTATCTGGATCCCGTCCATATCGGCGAATTCATAATCTTGCGAATCGTATCCGATGGAAAAACTGTCGATAGCTTCATCTAGCAGCAGCGTGTGGGTATCGCTGCCAAGCTGGGTTTTTGATATTTTCAGCGAGCCGAACAACCCGGTTTTGTCTTCCTTCAAAACCTTCGGTGTGCCCAGCACCAGGCGCGGATCGTGGGAGAAAAGGAATCGGACTTTCATCTCCGCCAGGGTTTCCTTGAATGCGCCGGGCATGACCATATCCCGGCCCAGGTCAACATTATCGAACGTGGAGGCATAACCTTCGACCATCCAGTCGTCGCCGACCGATTTCAACTCTGAGATTTTTAGGGGGATTGAGTATTGCATTTTTCGCTCTCTTTCGCTTCAATTTCTCCAATAGTCCGCCATGATGCGAGCATTCGGCTTCGGCAGCAAAATGCCAGGATGGACGGCCAGGACATCTTCGCCGATCAGTTGCGTCCAGGCCTGCACCCAACGCCAGGCATTGGCTTCCAGGGAATGGTATTTCTTCACTTTCGCAAACAGGGCGCGGTGCATGGCACGCCGTTTCTCGTAGTTGGACACCAGCTCGGCCAATGCGCTTTCCCATTCGTCAGCGGTCCGGGCAATATAGCCATTGATCCCATCGTCGATGATCTGGGAATACAGGGTAGGCGAGCCTACCACCGCAGCGCCGGCGACGGCATATTCCATAGCCTTGATGGGCGTCTTGCAGCGATTGAAGGGATTATCCGCCAGGGGGCAGCAGCCGATATCGATATTGATCAGACCCATGGGGTAATAATCGATGGGCATCCAGTCCAGGGGAACGATGCGGTTGACCGGCACCCGCTCATAAATGGCCGAGGCGTGATGGCCCTGCACCACGAATTTCACGTCCGGGAAACGCTGCGCAATCCTGGCCCAGGCCTCCGCCATCTCGAGCACGTCTGAATCCGGCCGGATGCCGCCAGCCCAGCCAATGGTCATCCCGGGTATCTTCCGCTCGCCCGCTTTGATCACCTTGCGAAACCAGCGGATATCGATATAGTTGGGGATGACCACGATGGGGATATCCACGTATTGGCGCAGCAGGGTCGCCAGGCGCTGGCTGGAAACGGTCACCCCGTCGCATTTCTTGATGGTGTGAATGATGGAATTGCGCCGGTTGCTGGCGAAGCTCTCACCCTGGCCGTGCAGCTCCACCAGGCGATGGACGAAATAATCCGATAACAGGTCGTCATCCAGCTCGTAGATGACCTTCAGCCCGGCCATGCGCAAAGTAAAGAACCATTTGGCTGCGTTCTCCTGCTCTTCGGCCGGCCAATGCAGGCGCGGCAGGATCACCGCATCGTAAGTATGGAATATCTTCGCCAGCCGGTCGTCGTCCTTCGCACCCCAATCGATGCCCTGATAACCCTGGCGCTGGAGCTCGGCAATCGGGTTTAGACAGCGCCACAGGGCGCAGCCATCCATGTCCCCGATCAGGGTCAGCACGCGCGGGGAGCGGATCATTTCAGCACCGCCGTCATCGTGCAGCGACAGTTGATGACGTTCTCTGCGCTGCCCTCGTCTGCGCCAGGGTAGGGGAGGGATTCGCCGCCGACCTCGAAATCCTCATCCAGAGCGACTGTTTGGCCGTGGGCCTGCTCATGCGCTGGGCGAACACGAGGCGGATCCAGAGCGGAGAGCCAGGTCTTGCCTTTGACGACGTCCGTCTGGTCCCACGATAGCATCGTGCCCCCGTTCGAAGCGCCGATCACTTCTGTGCGTGCTATCGTTTCCGGGGATGACCGAATCCGGTCTCCCATCTCTTTGAGCACCCGATCGGCAAGCTCCGGGATGCTCTCCCCCGCCTCTATGCCATTGGCCAGTGACTTTTTCAGTAACTCCCAGGTAGTATCGTTTACAGAGACGGCGAAGCGTTGAGCGCGGGCTTCGAGAAATTTGATTACGCTCGGGTCGAACACATCGAAGCGCAAGCGGAGAGATAACTCCGCCATCGCCTCGGTGCCGGCATCCTTGATGATTGCTCGCAGGAAGGGGCCGGCAGCCTTCTTGAATTTCCCTACCCATTCCTTCTTGTTGAAGGGATTGTCCGCCGATTTATAGAGCATCTTGATAGAGGGTGAATTCATGGATTTCAACCCGGCTACAATGTCTTTCGCCTGCTGCTCCATCAATTTCCGCACCATCGCGGCAAATTTCTTCTCGTGGGGATCGGTGCGCTTGACGAACTTTTCGAATAAAGCCTTGTGTTCCTCTCCACCGAATGGCACGTCGAATGTCCGGTAGGTTTTAGCGCCGGCAGCGCCTGTGCCCGCATCGGGCTGATCGTCGGCGTTCTCTTCCTGGGTTTCGTCCGTTGATGAATTATCCTCGTCGCCTGGCATTGGATTGGGCTCTGGAGGAGGTGGAGGGGCGATATCCTCCTCGTCCCAGCCTTCGATCGGGTCGAGGCCGGTATCGCTGCGCGCTTCATTCCTGGTGACCCAGGGCTTGCCTACCGCAATCTGCAGCCGCTTGTATTTCGCGTCCTCGTCCTCTTGCAAGGCCCGCACGTTGGTCGTATCGAAATCGATCGTTATGCGGGGGTTATCGTAGAAGTCCGGTTTCAGGGCGATGTTCAGCTTTCGGGCATCGGCGCGCCATTGGGGGACCAGCTTCCGTTCCGTGAACCATTCCCCCAGCTCCCGCGCGTTCGCCAGAGTGGCCCTTTCCAGCCCGGCGCCCAGCCCGGCCACGATGGCCGGCACACCCATCACGGCGGAGATGCGCTCCTCCGGAACCCGATGCAATACTGTCAGGTTCAGTTCCTCCGGGGTGAAACCAAACTGCTCGATCCTGGATTCCTTGCTCATCACGGCGATATTGCCGCGCCCTTCAGTGCCGAATTTCCGTCTCATCCGTTCGGTCAGGCTGAGGGCATCCTCCTCGGTCATAACGGTTCCACCTTCTGGGATGACCACCAGCCCTGGCACGGCATAGTTTTTCAATAAAGCATCTACGAATTTATCCGCTTCCTCATCGGTAGATATCTGCCGCACGAGCGCTTTCAAGGGCGCCAGCCCTAAGCGCTTATCCTTATCATCGACCCCCAGGCGGAAATGGATCACATTCGCCAGGGGAACGGGAACGAAATGGTTGGGCTTATCCTGGTATTTGTAGAATGAGATCCAGTCGTTGCCTTCGCTTACCGGGGTCATCAACGTGGGAGATACCGGCCACAGCTCGACCACATTCCCGGTCTCCGCGTTCCCGCTGCGCACTTTCATCCAGTACGCGTTCCCATCGGTGTGCTTCGCCCAGGCGGTCCAGAACAGCATTTCATCCATGGTCATCTCGCCGTTGGGGGTGGGCATATTGAGCAAATCCTGGAGCGGGCCGTCGAATTGTTTGACGTTGCCATCCAGGCGCATCTTATAAACCATGAGAGGGGGCTCTGGAAAGGCGGTGGAGATCGCCATGAGGCAGGCGAAAACCGCCGAGTTGGTATCGCCCGGCGAAGAAGAAGATTGGCTTGCGCCGGGTCCATGCACGAGCGTTTCAATCCTTCCCCAGTTAATGTCAGAGGCCGGGGTGAATTTGCGCTGCGGAGGCAGGAAGCTTTTAAGTAAGTTCATTTTTTCCGCCCTTCGTTCCATTCGACCCAGGTCGCCCCGGCCATCAGGGAAACGCCGAACACAATTAATGTGGCTGCCAGTCCAAGCCATAAGCCAATCCCGGTAAGGAATGATATAAATCCGATAATAGCGACCCGATCTCTAAAAGACATTCAGACCTCCGCCCAGAACCAGCTCGTTATAGGCTCCGGAAGATCCATCCATGATGTCATCGTGCGGCCATTCGGGTTGAGCGTGCATGTGCTCCAGCCAGCGCTCGTTCCAATCGCCGGCTACCAGGTGGACATTGCCCGATTCGGATTGGCTGGAAAGAGCCTTGGCTCGCACCAGCTTATCGCCCTGGGCCGGCACGCCGAGGGCGTCGATGCCCGCCAGGAGCTGGGCCAGGCGCTGGCTTTCCCGCTTGCTGGCCGACCCGGGCTCCTCTTCCCATCGGCAGCGGTATTGGCTGCCTTCCGATTTGCATCGGCTCGCATCCTGAAAAGAAGTATTGACGAACAGCTTTACTACGGCAGCCGGCCCGAGCTGGTCGGCGCTACAATCCAGGATGTAATACTCGCCACGCACCTGCCGCATCAATACGCCGGCCGTGAAATCGGGATCCTTCTTGGAAAGCTGCTTGCTGGTGCTGGCGAAATCCCAGAAACGGACGGTGACCCCGCCCGCCGGCGCAGCCGGGACGATATCGAACCAGCCGCGATTGAAGACTTTCCCGGCCGTAGGCTTGATCTTCCAGTTCCCGCCGCGCTTGGGATCTCCCAGCAATCGCTGCCGGTCGATGTAATCCAGGTTCTTCAGATTGGCCAGATATCCCGGATCCTTTTGGAGCAGGATCGGATTATCGTAGATCGTGCTCAAAATGAATGTGGCCGATTTAGGGAACGATTCGGGATATTGATCCAGGAGCGCTTGCTTGCTGTCGGCCCACACAACTGCATCGCCATCCCGGAAGAACCAGCGCACCACGCCGACCCGGTCCAGGTTGGCAAAGCCGTCCTCGTCGATCCACCAGGCCATGAATTCGGCCAGCCAGCCTGGCTCCGGGTTGCACGTAGCCCGGATATAAGGCCGCACGCCGCAAGTGGAGCGATTCCGGCTCATCATGTAAAAAAACTGCTTACGCGTGAAGGTCTCGAGCTGATCGAATTCTATTAAAGCCACCTGGGCGCCCCGCCAATCGATCAGGTCGGTCTCGTGTTGTAAATGCGAAAAAGTGATCCGGCTGCCGGCATTGAATGTGAAATGGTGCTCGTTTTCATTCGGTCGAGCTCCGATGAGTGGATATATTTCTCCGGCTTCATCCCACATGCCCCCCTCGCGGGTGATTTCCGGGATCGTCCGCCGAAAAATAACTGCCCCGAATTTCCGGTTGTCGATGTGGCGCAGCGGCTCGAGCAGCAGCGCCCAGGTCTTTCCGCCACCTGCAGCACCACCATAGATCACAATATCGGCGCTCGACGAGAGAAAAACCTCCTGCCGGGGCTGTGGACGGATCTCAATCGCCGTCTGGGATTGGGGTGCCTGGTTCATCATCTCGACCGTTATCCGGTATGTACACGTTTACGACGGCGGAAGGCAGCTTTTCTCCGCCGCTTTTGATATCAACATTCTTGATTCGCTCGCCCAGCTCAGCTGCCAGATCCTCGAGCGTCTTGCGGGCTTGCTCGATAAGCCCGGTATTGAAACGAACGATATCAACCCGCTCCGCCATTTCTCCGGATCCGATGCTTTTGACGTCCGGGAGCCAACGCTTATCCTGCTCGTTGGCTTCGCCGAGCAGCAAGGTTGCCAGCTCGTTGAGCACGCGCACGCGTTCATGGCGCAAGGCATAGCCGGAGGTGAGGATGCGAATTCTTTCGGCCTGCGCTGCTTCAGAGACCTGATCGGACAGGTATTGGTCCCAGGCCTCGGCGCGTTCTTTCCAATGCCAGAAGGCGGCCATCTCGCGCCAGGATTTGGGTGAGGAACTCGAGACTTCTCGAGACTTCTCGAGACGCCATACGTTGAACGTGGCCAATATGGACCGGTCAGGACCGAGCAAACGGAAGCGCTCGAACCTCTGAAACCAGCGATTCGGCTCTGTTTCCAATCGTTCCCAGGGCTTGACATTTTCAGCCACATTCTTTTCCACTTCGAGATCTACTATTCCGGGCCGGGCCCGGTAAATCCCAGCGGGCGCAGGAAGGCATCCACCCGATGCTCCCAATCCGGGAGCGGGTTGAACTGCTCGAACCAGACCCGCCGGCAGCGGTCCAGATCAATATCCGCATCCGCTGCAGGCGGAGGCGGAGCGCCGTGAATTACGCCCAGTTTGTTGTTTTCAGCGCTCCACTGGTGGAGCACATAATCGGTCCAACCGGTGGGCAGGATCGGGTAATCTGTACCCCAATGAGCGACGAACAGCTTACAGCGCTCTGCAATCCAGAGCTTATCGCTGGCGCCAGTCACCAGGGACCAATAATAGGCTGATGTGTAGATGATCGGCCACAGCTCGAACCAGTAATAAATCCGCTCCACACAGGCCCGCACGATCGAGGCGGCAACCGAGGCCAGCTCCACGTCCAGCGTAGGGGGGATTACACCCAGGTAATCTCTGGCAGTGGTGTGGAACCAGTTGGCCTGGGCAGCCCCATCGCTGGTGGTCAGGAAATGATAGGAGCCCCAGGCCATATTCCCTTGGGCTCGCAGTTTATTCACCCCAGGTATGTATTGGTCATCTCCCCACGTGACGCCCTGGGTGGCTTTCAGGATGACGAACCGGTCCCCTACGGCATACGAGGTTCCATAATTCATATTGCCGTCCCAGTGAGAGGTGTCGATGCCAGGTACTCGCTCAGCAGGCGGGATCGATGGGCCGCGCAGATCCAGGCCGATTGCGGCCCGGATGCGGGATCTTAAGGGAAGCGCTCCGGCGCGCATCCCGCGGATTTCATGAGTTTCGATATATTCGTTGGCCATCATTTGAACACCACCGTAGCCTGGCCCGTGGCGAACATGATCAGAACCGCGATAATGACCGCGGTGAGGATCCCCAGCGCCCAGTTCATAATCACTTTAAGCTGCTTCTGGGAAGCGATCAGGTCCTGCACCACCATAGCCTGATCCTTGATCAGCTTCTCGAGCCCGTTCAACTCGCTGGTATGCTCGTCCAATTTTTTCCAGGCAGAATCGAGCTTCCCGAATACAACCGCTTGGCATCCAGCTTCCCCTTTTTCGATCCCCCGCAAGCGATTATCGAAGCCGCTCATCATACCCTTTACCTCGTCGAAGTTTTTAACAGTATTGTCCCCCAGGGTTTTTAATTGAGCCAGAACCAGATCCCAGTTTGAGGGCGGCATGCCTATTTACTCTTGAATGGGCGTACCAAGGTCGTATACGCACCGGCCAAACCGATCAGGGCGCCGATCACCACCGTGACGAACTGCTGGAAGCCGGCTTTAGTACAGATCACTCCAAGCTCCGGGAACCAATTCGCACAGCCCAGGCCGTAAATAACCACCGCTGCCAATATGGTTACAACGGCGGTAAGCCCGGCTTTGGCTTGAGGAGCCTGCTTTTCGAACCAGGTTTTCAAACCGGGTAGATAGGCAAACAGCAGGGAAATCAATACACCAACCAGGGTTGCTAATTTATCGCTAGTCAAGGGAAGCCTCCTTAAACGAAAAACCGGCCGCTTGCATAAGCGACCGGCTTGGCGTCGGATTGAGATGCTGATTTATTTATAGCATAATTATTCAGCTATTACAAGAGGCCGAGCTGTTTCCGTTGATTTTTGGGACAATCAAATTGTGGCCAATAAATATCGAATGGACCGTATGCTGCTTGAATTCGATGATTACCTGGCCTTTATCGGCGGATTTCATCCCCTCCAGGATTGCTTTGTCGATCAGATCCAGCATATCCGGGGAAAGTGTTTGGATGAGTGTGTCCCGTGAAGTTGCCGACATAGAACGAGTGTTCCCGAATCGATTATATCACGGTCAGATATTTTGTTTTTGAGTTTTCCCAGTAGGTTTGCGCGCAAACCAAATTAAAAGCCCTGGCCCGGGCTGCGCAACCCGGGCCGGACTTGCTACGCATTCACATTTTATATAAGTCAAGTTGGATAAGGAAAGGTTGTAGTGCTTGCAGTACAAGCACATCCCCTTGTGAGCCGAATACAAACCTTCGATAAGCTTCCACCCATCGCGTATAGTGGTCTTGGATGATTAAGGAGGTCATGGCTTACTCCTGTTGATCTGGACCTGGGCACAGATCGCCCAGATAATAACGACGATCAGGATGACGATGCCGGTGGAAAGGGACATTATGCGCCCCCCGGAAC
>Ga0209521_10003710_pt1 | contig 12292 bp, 15 predicted proteins | sample Rifsed19ft4_FD_184016 | JGI IMG/M metagenome (GOLD analysis project Ga0209521, IMG submission 184016) | Soil microbial communities from Rifle, Colorado, USA - sediment 19ft 4 (version 2) | ecosystem: Environmental > Terrestrial > Deep subsurface > Rock core/Sediment | place: Rifle, Colorado... | reverse complement strand
TGAAAGACAGGAAAAAGGGTTATTCCCTTCAATCAGGGAATATTCAAGACTGTTTGGACTCAATACTGAAAAATTAAAGAATGCAAAGGAAGATGTAATAATAATGCATCCCGGACCTATGAATAGGGGTGTAGAAATTTCTGCTGATGTGGCTGATGGACAATATTCACTAATCCTTGACCAGGTTACAAACGGTGTGGCTGTAAGAATGGCTATCCTACATCTATTGACAGGTGGCACATGAAAGAAATAATTCTCATTAAAAATGGAAGGGTTATTGACCCTGCGAATAAGATTGATACTGTACTGGATATACTTATTGATAATGGCAAGATAATTGAGACAGGTAAAAAACTCAGCACTCAGCACTCAGCACTCGTCATTATAGATGCCTCTGATAAGATTGTAGTCCCAGGGCTTATTGATATGCATGTCCACTTAAGAGAGCCGGGTTATGAGTATAAAGAAACTATAAAAACAGGGACAGAGGCGGCTTTGGCAGGCGGTTTTACATCAATCGCCTGTATGCCGAATACAAAACCTGTAAATGACAATCAGTCTGTTACAGATTTTATATTGGACAAGGCAAGAAAAGAGGGTGTTGTAAATGTATATCCTGTTGGTGCTATAACAAAGGGGCTTAAAGGGGAGGAGCTATCTGAGATTGGCGAGTTAAAATCAGCAGGTGTTGTTGCTATAACTGATGACGGAAAGCCTGTGATGAACAGTGAATTGATGAGGAGGGGAATGGAATATGCGTCCATGTTTGATTTGCCTGTCATCTCCCACTGTGAGGATTTACACCTTTCTGAGGGGGGTGTAATGAATGAAGGTTTTGTCTCAACAGAATTGGGGCTCAAAGGGATACCAAATGCTGCTGAGGATGTGATGACTGCAAGGGACATTGCCCTATCGGAGCTGACAGGTGCAAGACTCCATATTGCCCATGTAAGCACAAGGGGTGCAGTAAATTTAATAAGGGAGGCAAAAAGCAGAGGTGTAAAGGTTACATGCGAAACAGCACCTCATTATTTTACACTTACAGAAAAAACAGTAGATGATTACAACACAAATGCAAAGATGAACCCGCCTTTAAGAAGTGAGGACGATTTAAAGGCAATAATTGAAGGACTGAAGGATGGGACAATTGATGTAATAGCCACAGACCACGCACCCCATGAGGCATCGGAGAAAGATGTTGAGTTTGATAAGGCACCATTCGGCATTGTAGGGCTTGAGACATCACTGCCTCTGACACTGAAACTTGTTGAAGATGGTATAATCTCACTTACTGAAGCGATTGCCAAACTAACTGTGAACCCTTCCAGAATTTTAAACTTAAACAAAGGAACGCTCTCAGTTGATGCAGATGCAGATATTTCTATTATAAATCCTGATAAAGAATGGCAGATTGATATAACAAGATTTAAGTCAAAGGGGAAAAATTCTCCATTTCACGGATTAAAAGTAAAGGGTTTGGTAAATACAGTAATAATAAACGGAAATACTTTTAACTTTGAAGCTCACTAACCTTCAGTTTTCCCCTCTTCTTTTCATCTCGTATTTTGAGATAATTTCATTTGAGGCAAGTCCTACACACTTTGCATAGGCTCTTAAAAAACCCCTTACATATACCTCAGCAGGAATACTCGAATAGTCATCGTTTTCCAAGTCTTGCAGATATCGGGTGCATATTCGAGTGATAGTGGCTATTTCCTGCAATGTTATAGCCTTCAACTCCCTTTCTTTTTTCAGATATTCTCCAATAGATTCCATAATTACCCCCCCAATCACTTTTTTACTTACTCATTAATTAAGGCAGACTCCTTTCCTTATGGCATTTTCCGCTATAATTTCTATCCTTCTTCTAATAGTGCCCCCTGGTTGTTCTGTCTTCCAGATAAAATCCCCTACCTCATAATTAAGAGAGCCTTTATTACAAAACTCCTTTACAACCGCCTCTATGACATGTTTATCTACCTTAAGAGTAATGGTAGAAATTTTATATGCCTCCTCACTTTTAACAATTTCTACATCAATCATAAAATTTCCTCCTTTATTGAATTAGTGACTGCTTTAAAACTTCTCATTAGTTATTTCACTATTAGTGTATATCCAATAACTATGCCAAATTGATATGTTGACTGGATTGTTTTAACTATTTAACAATAAATCAAATAGTTATAATTCTTGTAAAAGCAAAATTGAATTTTATAAATTAATTTATATGTATGCTAAATCTTACAGGTGTATGAAATTTATGATTATGTATATATTTAAAATAATTGCTATTTAATCTGACATTTGATATTTTGAAAATATGGGTAAGACAATTTTAGCTCTATCAGATGGAACAATATTTGAGGGGGAATCCTTCGGTGCAGAGGGTGAAACTATAGGAGAGGTTGTATTTAATACAAGCATGATTGGGTATCAGGAGATACTTACAGACCCTTCTTACAAGGGGCAGATTGTTACAATGACATACCCGTTGATAGGAAATTATGGAATAAATGAGGAGGATGTGGAATCTGTAAAGCCGCAGGCTGCGGGATTTATTATTAAGGAAGGGAGTAAGATTTTCAGCAACTGGCGGGCACAGAAAAGTCTTGATGAATATTTTAAAGATTACAATATCGTCGGTATTCAGGGAATTGATACAAGGGCGCTTACAAAACATATAAGGGATAAGGGGGCGCAACAAGGGATAGTTTCAACCATTGATTTTAATCCAGAAAGTCTTATTAAGAAGGCAAAAAAATCTCCCAAAATGATGGGAAGAGATTTGGTCAAAGAGGTCACCTGTCAAGAAAAATACCACTGGACAGAAGGGGCATGGGACGAAAAAAGTTCCAAGTTTAAAGTTTCAAATTCAGATAAAAGGAAGTTTAAGGTTGTTGCATACGATTGCGGTATAAAGCAAAATATACTAAGACAATTGGTAGATGCAGGTTGTGATGTGACTGTTGTCCCTGCATTCACAAGTTCCGATAAGGCTCTATCAATGAATCCTGACGGCATATTATTATCAAATGGTCCCGGAGACCCTGACGCTGTCCCATATATGGCAGAAAATATAAGAGGGCTTATTGGTAAAAAGCCTATCTTCGGAATATGTCTCGGTCATCAGATATTATGCCTATCATTTGGTGCAAAGACTTATAAATTAAAATTTGGGCACAGAGGGGGTAATCACCCTGTGATGGATTTAACTACCAAAAAGGTAGAAATTACAGCACAGAATCATGGTTTTGCAGTAGATGCCGAATCACTCCCGCCAGAACTTGAATTAACACATATAAATCTAAATGATAAAACTGTAGAGGGGGTAAAACATAAAAGCCTTCCAATCTTCTCTGTCCAGTATCACCCTGAGGCATCACCGGGACCCCATGACTCAAGCTATCTATTCAATAGATTTGTAGAACATATGAGAGGGCTATGATACATCAGGAATTTTTTAATAAACTTGTTAATGTAATGACCTCCGAGACATATCTTGAAGATGTAAAAAAGGCAAGGGCTGAGTATATAAAGATAGCAGGAGAGGTATTTGAAGATGATACGTCTTTTGAGATGAGGATGACCTCTTTTCTTGAATGGTATATATTAGCTCACCCTATAAAGACAAAAAATAAGACACCACTTAAAATATATTTGGATGAATATAACGCTTCTATCAAAGATGAGGAGAGGGAATTCTTCAGCGGACTTGTAAATACTATCCACAGTGTGTTTGAAATAAAGGGACAGAAGAAGGAATTTCTTAAAATAAGAGACCTCTTCAGCATGGAGAATTATCTTGTCACTGAAGACAACATCAATCATACTTTCAGAAAAGGAGATATACTGGAGGCAAAGGTGTTCCCCTTTAAAGGGAAATACTTTTTTTCTAATGCCTTCTGCTTCCACCCCAAAAAGGCAGGCAAATTTATAAGCAGTGAATTAAAAAAGATGAAAAAAAATAATAATCCCGATATTTCTGATTTTATTCTCAAACTCTCGTATATGAATTTAAAATGGGAAAGGGCAAGGGGGATAGATGCAAAAGAGATATATAGATAACAGTAAGCAGTATGCAGTAGGCAGTAGGCAGTATATTTACTGCTTACTCTTTACTGCTTACTGTTTACTGTCTTTGGTCGGTTGTGCAGAGAGGAGTCCATATAAATACCACAATATATACACCCTCGTTGAGCCAGAGGTCATTAAGAATGGGATAAAGCAGCCGCCAAGCTATGACAAAGAATTTGAGGATGACAGGATAGCAATAAAATTTATATTTAAAGAAAAGAAGATATACTTCAGACTGAAAAACAAAACAGATAAACAATTAAAGATTTTATGGGACAGGTTATCTTTTGTAGATACAAATGGAGTCTCGCAAAAAGTAACAGGCTTTAAAAATATATTTACAGATAAAATGGACAAACAGCCTCTTCAGGAGATTCAGGCAAAGACAGAGATAAATGATTTAATCGTTCCTACAGATAACATTGAGCTTATAGAGGAATGGACATGGTATGTCCGACCGTTATTCAATCAGACTGATGAAGAGGCAATTGCAAACAGGGGAAAGATATTTTCAATCTCAATGCCGATAGAGATTGCAGGAGATACAGTAGATTATAACTATAAATTCAGGATAGACCATGTAGTCCCACAGGCAGCATGGGTCTATTAATTATACCTTAATATTGATTGTCCCTCCTACCGACTCTTCTGCAGTGAATCTATTCCTTCTATTTTCTTCAGTTTCCCTATTTTTTATTTCAGCCTCCCCTGACTGCTGGGCATCATGCCTCGCCTGCCGCACATCCTCCGCAGTATTCCCGTCCCTCCCCTTATTATTTACGGCAGGTGCCCTGTATTTTTCATAATAATTTTCAGCAGAAGATACTTTAGGCATAACAAATCTCCTTTTTGGAAATAATATATAGAGTTCTGCCTCTCCTGTCAATAGCCTTGAGTCCCCTGCTTCATTTTGCCAAAACCAAGCAATTCCCTTGACAAAGAACTCATACCTAATTTATCCTTCTGTTATGAGCTTTAAGGATGCAATCACACTTCTGCAGGATGACTTAGATAAGGTAGAGGAGTATATCAAACAGAATTACAACTCCGATGTTGCCCTTATACCAACCATAAGCAGCTATCTGTATAACGGCGGCGGTAAGAGGCTCAGACCTCTCCTTGTCCTAATCACATCAAAGCTGTGCGGTTATAGCAGCCATAATGGCAGTGGCAGGCATATAATATATTCATGCGTGGTTGAGTTCATCCATGCCGCTACGCTCCTCCATGATGATGTAGTTGATGAGTCAGACATAAGGAGAGGCAATCCTTCTGCAAATGCAAAATGGGGGAATGACGCAAGTGTCCTTGTAGGCGATTACTTGTTTTCACGGTCATTTGCCCTTATGGCTGAGGACAATGACAAGAGGATAATGGCTATCCTCTCCGATGCAATAAAAAGTGTTGCAGAGGGCGAAATCAAACAGTTGATTAATAAATATACACTTGATACTACAGAGGATGTATATTTAGACACTATAAATAGAAAGACTGCTGCCCTTATCTCGGCATGCTGCGGAATCGGTGCCATACTCGGCGGTGTCCCCAATGATAAAGTTGATGCATTGATATCATTTGGAAAGAATATCGGTATTGCATTTCAATTGGTGGACGATGTCCTTGATTACACATCCAATGAAATGGTGCTTGGAAAACCTGTTGGAAACGACCTCGTTGAGGGGAAGGTTACATTACCCCTTATACATCTATACAGGGAGGCTAACGAAGGAAGGAAGGATGAATTAAGGGAGATTATGAATTCCCCTGAAATAAGCAGGGAACAGTTGAAGCGTGTTATATATCTCATGAAAAGCTATGGTGCAATAGACTATACAATGAAAAGGGCAAGGGATTATATTGAGAATGCAAAACAGAGTATAGCCTCTTTAAAATCTTCTTCTACCGAACAATACTTTAATACACTCATATCTGTAGCAGATTATATAGTAGAGAGAAAGAGCTAACAAAAAGAAAAGGCTGAGGTTAAGGTTAAGAGTTTCCCTCAACCTCACCCTTAACCTAAACCTTTATGAATACCCATCCCTTAGTCAAACTTGCCAGAGATACAATTGAGACTTATGTAAAGACAGGTAATGTCATTTCGCCCCCATCTGAACTATCAGATGAGATGAAGGGGATGGCAGGGACATTTGTCTCAATAAAAAAGCATGGTGAACTGCGTGGCTGTATTGGGACATTCTCCCCCACACAGCCGAATATAGTAAGTGAAGTTATACAGAATGCTATAAGTGCATCAACAAGGGACCCCAGATTCCCCCCTGTTACCTCTGAAGAACTTGATTCGCTGGATATTTCTGTTGATGTCCTTACAGAGCCTGAAAAGATAGCCTCTCCTGATGAGCTTGACCCAAAAAGATACGGCGTCATTGTAACAAAGGGGTGGAGAAAGGGACTTCTCCTTCCTGATATTGAGGGTGTTGACACAGTTGAAGAGCAGATATATATTGCTAAGAGAAAGGCTGGGATATCACCTGATGAGGAGGCAGAGCTGGAAAGGTTTGAGGTAAAGAGGTACAAATAATGAAAATTGGAATAAGCAAAAAAATAGTTATTCCATACGGTATTGGACTCTCCATTTTTCTTTTCATCACAGCCTTCAGCTATATCAATCTAAACTCTCTATCATTACTCCTGAATAAAAATACTGAAATTGCAGACAGGGTAAAGCTTATATCAGACCTTCAAGTCATTATCCAGAAACTTGTAATGCCTGCCAATGACTATCTCATAACAGGGGATAAAAAAGAGAGAGAGACTTTTGCACAAATAAATACGGAATTATCATCCATATTTGCACGGGTAAAACTCAGTAAAAATAAGACAGAGGAAGAAAAGGCTGTTGAAAAGGAAGTAGAAAATAGTCTTATTGAACTCCAGCAGAAGGCTATGGTTCTTCTTACAACTGAAAACCCTATTAGCAACAAAGAGGCGGCAAGACTCATGGAGGAGATGGATGCTTTTGCTGATGGATTAACAAATTTAGTTGAGAATTTTCATGTAATTGTAAAAGGAGAATTGGAACTCCATAGTATTGAAGCCTCTCGGATAAATAAAAGGACACTAAAAATCTATATCATTTTACTAACTATCTCTTTAACCGGGGTTATTGTAATAACATTTTTAATTACGAGGGGAGTTGTAAGACCGCTTCAGAAACTTACAAATGCAGTCAAGACTATAGGTCAGGGTAATCTTGACCATCATATAGAAATAAAGACAGGGGATGAGATTGAGATGTTAGGCGGAGAATTTAATAACATGACTCAGACACTGAAGTCAAAAAATGATGAAATAAAAAAATACACAGAGAGGTTGGAAAAAACAAACCGCCAGCTTGACCAGAATATAATACAGCTATATACACTTTACAATATAAGTAAAACCATTACAGCTACGTTTGAGATAGAGAAACTTTTAAATCAAATTGTAAGGGAGGTAGAACAGGCATTAAAAATTCACAGGATGAATATCATGCTTGTTAATCAAGATAGAACGGAGATGTATATTGCATCGGAACTGGGAATTCCAGAAAGTGCAACGAAAATAAAAATAAAGATGGGTGATGGCACTTACGGCTGGGCAGCAATGACAGGACAGGCAGAGATAATTAACAACCCCTCTCAAAATCCGAGGTTTAAAGCTATTGAAGGGATTGATGATAATGTCAGCTCCATGATTATTGCACCATTTAAAGGGCGCGGGGAGGTAATCGGGATAATAAATGTCTATAAATTAAACGGGGAATTTTTTGATGAGGCATCATACGAACTTCTCGCCGCAGCAGCAAATCAGATTGGAATGACACTGGAGAATGCAAGATTGTTTGAAGAGACAAAGACACTCGCTATTACAGACGGCATGACAGGCCTTTACAACCACCGATATTTTTTAGAGCGAATAAATGAGGAATTTGAAAGGACAAAGAGGTATAAGAGAAGCCTCTCCCTCATAATGATTGATGTTGACCATTTTAAAAAATATAATGATACACACGGGCATCCAAAGGGTGATGGTATTTTGAAAGGTGTTGCAAAAATTCTAAAAGATACAGTCAGAAAATCAGATACAGCCGCCCGATACGGGGGAGAGGAATTTGTTATTATCCTCCCTGAAACAGGAGGGGAGGAGGCTTTATTAGTCGCAGAAAAACTGAGAATGGAGGTTGAGACGCATGATTTCCCAGGAGGCGAAACACAGCCCCTCGGGAGGATTACCATAAGTCAGGGTGTAGCTTCATGCAAAGAAGAATTAAAATCATTTGATGAGCTAATTAAAAACGCTGACAATGCCCTTTACCGCGCTAAAGAGGAAGGTAGAAACAGGGTATGCACTTAATAAACTTTTGCCACAGACTTTCACTGACAAAGATACTCATTGTTTAATGGTTTCGTTGCTTCATTGTTTAGTAGAGGCAATGAAGCAATGGAACAATTATCAACAGGTGTGATTCGGTTCTAACACTTCAGACAGATTAGGAATATCAGAAGCTTTTTTCTGACAAGTTTAGGAATACTTCGGATACAACCCCAAAAATAGAGGTATATCCGAACCTATTCGGATATAAACAAGTTAGTCGACATTGCCAGAAGAAGATGATGGAGGTTAAATAATGGACACGAATGTATTGGTTGCTGTTATTACAGTTTCCGGGAGTATTTTGGGTGCTTCACTAACCTATTATTTTACAAAACTTTTACAGACAAAAACCGAATGGCAGCATGAAAAAATGAACCACTATAAAGTTCTCTTATCATCGTTATCCGATTTAGCTGTAGACGGAAAAGATAAAAGAGAGGCTAATGAACGTTTCTCGTTGGCTTCTAACACAATATGTCTTGTTGCTCCACAATATGTAGTAACAGCATTGATTTAGAAAATTTTACCCAAATAAAAAAGTTAAAAGACTTGCCTAACTTTGATAAAGGATATATTGGACATTTATTTAAAAGACATCTATTAAAAAGAAATAATTATTATATGGCAATTTCTATTGAAATATGCAGTTTTGTTTATATTATTATTTTGTATTTGATATGGAGTAAAAGATTACGGTTTTCACCTAAGATAAATAAAACCGATGTGACTAAAGAAAAAGGGTAAAATTTTGGAGAAGAGGATAGTTATATTTAAGGGCTTCTTTTACAACGGAAAAGTTATATGAAATTGGGAGCGAAAACCAAAAAATAAACATAAAGGATTACCATGTTTAATCGGATTTTGAAGGAAATGAAAGATAAGATTCGGGGGCGAAAATATGTGATGACGATTCACGGGGAAGAAGAAATGAACAACGATTGCCTGTCAATTTACGATGTTGAAAGTGGTATACTTACTGGAAAAATAGTGGAGCGACAGAAAGACAAAGTGACCGATGAGTGGAAATATCGGATAATCGGACAAACAGTTGATGGTAGTGAAGTTGGGGTTGTTGCTAAATTGAGTCCAACAGGCAAATTGGTTATAATTACAGTATATGTGCCATAATAGAGGGAGGAAAATCAGATGAAATGTGATATTTGTGAAAAAGAAGGCGTGCGGATAAATAAGGTTGCCAGAACTTATGGCAAAGGGAAGGATATGCTTGTCATAGAAAACATACCTGTCTTAACCTGTCCGCATTGTGGGGAAAGCTATTTGGAGGCTGAGACACTTCACGAAATCGAGCGTATCAAGCTGCACAAAAAGAGTTTTGCTGTAAAGCGCAAGATTCCGGTGGCCGATTATGTAACAGCCTAAAAACCAGCAATCAGCCGTCAGCAACCCTTTTTAAATGATAGCTGATGTCATTGATTGAATCAGGGTTAAATTAAGTCTGTGTTTGTCTGAGGCTAAAAAATACGAAAATGCACGAGGCACTATATTACGAAAAATTAGAGGATAAAAAGGTAAGATGCAACCTCTGCCCCCATCACTGTATTATAAAGGATGGTAAGATTGGTATATGTATGGGGAAGGAGAACAGGGGGGGTGTGCTTTATGCAAAAAACTATGCACAGACCACATCTATAGCCAACGACCCGATTGAAAAGAAACCCCTCTATCATTTCTATCCCGGGACATACATATTATCCATAAGTCCCAATAGCTGTAACTTGAGTTGTAAATTCTGCCAAAACTGGGAAATCTCTCAGATGGAATCCCCTACACAGCACCTTTCTCCTGAAATGGCGGTAGAATTTGCAAAGAAGTATAAATCAATCGGCATATCCTATACATATACAGAGCCTCTTATGTGGTATGAATATGTACTTGATACCGCCAAACTGGCACAAAAGGAGGGACTGAAAAATGTCCTTGTTACAAATGGATTCATAAATGAAGAACCATTGCTTAAAATACTCCCTCTGATAGATGCCATGAATATTGATGTAAAGTCTATGGATGATTCTTTTTACAGGAAGGTATGTTCAGCAAAGTTAGAGCCTGTCTTAAAAACAGTAGAGATATCACAAAAATCGTGTCATATAGAGATTACAAACCTTGTAATACCGACACTAAATGATACAGACGAACTCTTTCACAAATTAACAGACTGGCTTTCATCAGTAAACCCAAACATACCACTTCACTTTTCAAGATACTTTCCAAATTACAAGATGCCCCTCCCGCCTACGCCCCTTGAGACACTCAAGAGGGCAAGGGATATTGCCATGAAAAAAATAAACTATGTCTATGTTGGAAACATCCATCAGGATGAATGGAATAACACATACTGCCACAACTGCAAGAAACTCATTATCTCAAGGGAAGGATATTTTGTAATTGAAAAGAATTATAGTAATGGAAAGTGCAATTTCTGCAAAACCCCCCTGCCAATTGTCTGTTAATCCTAATAATACAATTAACCACAAAGCAACAAAGATATGATTTTAACCACTGAGACACTGAGGCACAGAGGTTTTAAAAGTGGTTTAAACAGTTTAATCTGGTTTATTTCTCTGTGTCTCCGTGCCTCTGTGGTAAATTTTTATAATTCCTCTGTGAACTCTGTGGTTTTTTAAAATGCCTTTTTTGGGGTAAATAATTTTGAGTATTATACAAATTGTAGTAAAATAATTTCAAGATCGCCACTAAGACACAAAGACGCTAAGATATTTCATTTTTCACTTTGTGCCTTTGTGACTTCGTGGCAAAAGAGGTATTTACAGGTGAATTCTTCTAAAAAAACAATTGCAATTGATGGGGTTAATCTCTCATTGAGCCATCCTGATATCACGGATATTAGATGGATAGGTAATGGCGAGATACTGAAACAACTCCTTGCATGCTGGCTTGTTGTTGACGAAAAGGATTTGCCCCTCTCACCAAGGGTTACAGGAACTCCCGGCATAGGGAAGACCACCCTTGCAACGGCTGCAGCAAAATTAAGAGGACAACCCCTATATATATTTCAATGCACAGCTGATACAAGGCCCGAAGACCTTCTCATAACACCGGTCCTGTCTGAATCGGGGAAGATTTCATATCATGCCTCACCTCTTGTCAGTGCAATGCTTACAGGCGGTATATGTATCCTTGATGAGGGAAACCGCATGAATGAGAAGAGCTGGGCATCTCTCGCACCTCTGCTTGACTACAGGCGGTATGTTGAATCTATAGTCGCAGGTATAACCATCCATGCCAATAAGGAATTCAGATGCTGTATAACAATGAATGAAGACGAATCAACCTTTGAAATACCCGATTATATACTTTCAAGACTACAGCCGACACTCTCACTCGGTTTTCCTGACAAAAAGAGCGAGATGTCAATACTCCAGTATCACCTCCCATTTGCAGAAGATGAAATGCTAAAGATGACAATAGATTTCCTCCAGAGATCTCACCAGCTTAATCTTAACTTTTCTCCAAGAGATGGAATCCATCTCCTCCAATACGCAATAAAGAGGCTCTCACAAGACCCAACGCACCCCATTTCAAAAGATGATATATGGAAAGAGGCAATAAAAAATATACTCGGTGAAGATGCCTTAAATCTTGACAAAATGGCTGAGAAAAAGAAGAAGACTTTTGGAGAAGAGGGATTTCCTATGGGAATGGGTGACTTCTTCTTTGACTCCGACAGCCCCCTTCATCCGGATAGAGAAAACATATAAGAATAAAAACCTGATTAACCACAGAGACACAGAGGAAAAAAACAAAAACATAAAAGACTAATTTTGGACGCAGATAAACGCAGATTTTTAAGATTAAAACA
>Ga0209521_10003702_pt1 | contig 12309 bp, 8 predicted proteins | sample Rifsed19ft4_FD_184016 | JGI IMG/M metagenome (GOLD analysis project Ga0209521, IMG submission 184016) | Soil microbial communities from Rifle, Colorado, USA - sediment 19ft 4 (version 2) | ecosystem: Environmental > Terrestrial > Deep subsurface > Rock core/Sediment | place: Rifle, Colorado... | reverse complement strand
CTGGCTGTCCGGCCAGTTCACGCTCGAATCGCTGGTCGCATTCGCCTGGGGCGCAGGCTGGGCCGTCCTGTTCTACATGCTCTGGTACTTGCGCGAGGCGGGCGGCTGGTACTCGCTGGCCTTCGGCGCCGTGACGGTCTGGGTCGCCCATGTGACCGCGAACCTCGTCATCCTCACCTATCCCGCGCGAGCGGGGCCGTTCGAGTTCTTCCCGATGGCGATGGAGGCGAGTCCAATGGGGCTGCCTGATTGGGTCCTTTGGGCCACGTTCATGGGCCTCTCCATTTCGGCCTACTACTCCGCTTCAGCATGCCTCTCCTCCTGGTTTGCCCAGAGAAGGAGGTCCAGCCCATGAAAGAAGCCGCCCTGAAGGTCGCCGTGCCGATTGTGATCGCCTTCGCCGTCATCCTGAGCGCGATGGCCCTCTTTGCGCGCCCGCTCGTGCTGGCGGACCCGCCGGTCATCGCCATCGTGGACGCCCGACAGCCCATCAACTACTGCGGGCGCAGCGTCTCGGACTTCTATGGGTTCGGGCAATTCCCGGACCCCGTGGCCGGAGACGTGCGCAAGGTCCGGGAAGCCTTCACGCAGACGCGCATCTGGACCTCCTGGTTCGAGGATGGGCGGTCCTTCCCGGTCACGGTGGAGGCGCGGATCAAGGCCTGCAACACCAGCTTGGGCCTGCCATCGCCGCCCGATCAAGTCTACTACCGCTTCCTCTACATGGGCCGGGTGGACCGGATCGGATGGCGCGGGTTCTCCCAAGGCGCTCAGGACAGCCTCGGGGCCGGGGTCTATCATGGGTCGTTGAGCTTGGGTGCGGGGGACCAGAATGTGCCGCTCGGGGCCTTCAACTTCCAGATCGAGGGCTTCGAGTGGAAGCCCTGCGTCTTCGATGACAGCGGCGTGAAGGACAACGGCCGGGGCCTGGAAGGCTACGACATCCAATGCACCCAGACGGGGGCGACCGAGGAGATCGTGGACGGCGCTTCCCTGCTCGTCCAGGTGCTCGTGGCCCGCCTCAATGCGCCCGGAGGCCTGAACAACTATCAGCCCATGCTCATCTTCCAGGACGAAGTCGAGCTGCGTAGCGCCCTTCCCTCGGTGTCCTGGACCGAGGGCGGCTATGCGACCGGCGAGACCGCCGTGGTCGAGTACGAGGTGCCGACGACCACCTATGAGACCTGAGGACGGCGAGGCTCCCCAACACCGAGACCACCACGATCGCGGCGAACACCTGCCCGCCCGCCGGCCCGAACAGCATCACCCCCGCCTGGGCCGCGAAGGTCTCCCCGGACGTGACGCGCTCCGGGGGAACCAGATACAGAAACACGGCGCTGGTCACCACGTAGACGAACGTGACGATGACCACTCCGAGAGCGAGGGCCCGAGGCATGATGCGCGCCGGGTCCCGCGCCTCACCGGCCATCTTGCTCACTTCCCACCAGCCGCCGAAGGCGAAGAACGCGCCCACCAGGGCCGGGGCCAGCGCGCCCGGAAGCGGGCTCGAGCCGGGCCGCTGCGCCACCAACGGAACAAAATGGGACCAGTCCCCCGCCCCCGACCCGAGCGCCAGCAGCACGATCAAGGCCAGCGCGCCAAGCTTTAGGGCGGTGAGCCAGCGCATCAGGCCGGCGCCCAAGCGAAGGCCCACCACGTTGACGGCGGCGAGTGCCACGATCGCCCCGAGTGCTACGGCCTTGACGCCCATCGGCGAGAGCGCGACGAGATACCCCACGTAACTCGCCAGCCCCATCCCCAGCGCCGCGGTGATCCCCGGGTCCATGACCAGCAGGCATTTCCATCCGTACAGAAAGGCGACGCCCGGTCCGTACACGCGCCCCAGGTACACGTAGCCCCCGCCCGGCTCCGGGAACCGCGCCGCCAGCTCCCCGTAGCACCAGGCGCCGCACAAGGCCATGGCACCCATGGTGAGCCAAACCACCAGCAGCCAAAGAGGGGAACCGAGCGACTTGGCCATGCCGGCGGGCGTGAGGAAGATCCCGACCGCGATCACCTCGCCGATGACCAGCGCGGTGACGGAGACGAGATCGAGCCGGCGCTCGAGCGTATCGCGCGGAGTAGTCAGCGGGCCCCTCCCAGCTTCCTACGGGCCCCTGAACTGGACCACGCGAGCGCGCTCGAGCAGCGCCAAGTACTCCGCCACTTCCCTTAAGGGGACCGGGTCGTACCTCCCCGTCAGGATGTCACGGATGTCCGACACACTCCGCCGGCCGTCCACCAGGTTCAGCGCTTCGTAACCGAGCACCTCGCCGTTGGCGCGCCGCGAGAGCGCCGTGCTGACGTCGGCGTCCGGCCCGAGCACCTCGGCGAGGTAGTCGTAGTTGTAGACCTCGAGCGGCCCGCGCACATCCACGCTCCGCACCGGTACCCGGGCGTCGCGCTCCGCCGCGGCCGGAACCATGGGCTGCAGACGCTGGAGTCGGTCCACCTCCCGCGCCACGGTGGCCGCGGTCACCGGCCAGAGCGACGCCACCGATCGCAGCGTCTCGGTCCCCTGAGCCAGGGCTTCGCGCTCGAAGAGCAGCCCATCTCGAGGATTGGCGCCGAGCGCGGCTCGGGCCCGGGCCCGGGCGGCCCGCTCTTCAGCGGCGGCACGCGCCAGCACCACCAGCCCGCCCGCCTCCGAGTCCGGCAGCGCGGCCAGGGTCCAGGCGATCCCGGCGCCCATGAACGCCACCCGCCCGAGCTTGGTGGCGTCGAGATTCTCCGGCTGATCCTTGTTGGTGTGGATGGTGACGTCCGGCCAGTCATGGAAGTACACCATGGGAATCCGGAACGCCCCGTCTTGGAGCACCTGATGGTCGCTTCCCATCTCGATGGCGCGGAGGTCGCCCAGGAACGCCTCGCGCGACCCCGGCGGCCACACCAGCCCGTCATACGGATCGCCGCCGTGCTCGGCGTACCACGCCGACGTGCGGACTACGTCGTTGAACCAAGCCTCGGCGATCTGGTTGGCGATGTGGGGCACGCTCTCCGCGGACCGCGAGAGATGGAACGTGCCCCGGATGGTGCCCAGGAGCCCACCCACCATGTCCATGTGAATCCCAGCCCGCAGCCGCCCAGTCACCTCGGGACGGCTCACGAGGTAGGCCAGCGTGCCCGCGATCTCCGGAGTCCACAGGAACCGGATGGTCCGCCGTGGGGGCGGCAGCGATCCGTCGGCGATCGCGCGGTGGAGTGCCAGCGCCACCTCCAGAATGGCGGCGCTGCCCGAGGCGTTGTCGTTGGCGCCGGCCGACTGATGATCCAGATGCGCGGTCAGGACGATTTCTTGGTTGGGGCGCTCGGCGCCGGGGATGGTGGCCGTCACCACGTCGAACGTGCCGGGCGTCATCCTGGCTCGCACCTGTGCCTGCACCACGATCCGCTCGCCGCCCGCCAGCCGTTCCCTGAGCCTTCCCGACTGGCGTTTCGAGAGCATGAACGCGAAGGTGTTCTTGAGCTGGTAGGCCGACAGATGCCCCCAGCGCACCAGGTCCCGATCGTCGCCCGACCACGCAGTGGTCTGGTTGGGAAAATCGGACAGGAAACCTGCCGCACCCCGCTCTTCCACCGCCAGGCGGTGCACCAGCGGCAACGACCCGCTCGCGATCGCGATCTTCCCGGCCACCTGCTTTCCCTCATAGTCCGCCGGGCGCGTGCCGGCGCCGACATCCACCAGCTCCGCGGTCACATCGGCGTCCTGGCTGAAATCGGCGAGCGCCACGGGAAGCTCCGGGAAGGACGCCAGCAGCGCGGGGCTGGGGGAAACCTCCTGCAGCGTGGCGGCGACCGGCTGCCACCCGTAGTAGCTGCGGAAGTGGGCGTAACGGGTGGAGCCATCCGCCGGGAACCGCTCGATCGCCGCGTCCCGGAAGCCGACCGACGCCAGGCGTTGTCGAATGTGCTCCGCGGCCGCGGCGAAGCCGGGCGAGGCATGCACCCGATGGAAGCGCGCCAGCTCGCGCACCGTCTCCAGCGCCGCCACGCCGTCCACGTGCGTACGAATCGCAGTACGCACGGCATCCGGCCAGAATGAGACAGCACGCTCTTGAGCGGGCAGCGATGGCGCAATGAGCAGAAACAGGAGGGCGAGCGCCCCCCCACTATGCAGGTTCATGGCGGACCTCGGGCGGAAAGTTAGGGTCCTCGTGGGCGATCGGCCGTTCGCCCGCATCAGAAGTTCAGCCAGTCGCTCACCTTGATCACCACGATGTTGTTGGCGCGCGCGTCGAACAGTCCCGGCACGTCACGCCCGACATCGAACGCCGGGCTATCCACCGCACCTTCACGCCAGTGCTGCCACGCGAGGTACAGGCGCGAGCCCGGGCGCCACTCCCAGGTCAACACCATGTTGCCGCGCAGGCTACGGAAGGTACCGTCGAGCGATGGCGTTGCCCCGGTGTAGGGCTGGAAGTCGAACGTGCGCGGCGCCGCGAGGGATCCCACCTGCCCGTAGTCCGAGCTGAAAATCAGCGGCTGCACATAGCTCTGCAGGCTCAAGCGCGGGGTGAGCGCGAGGTTGAGCCGGATCTCCGCGTCCACCTGCGTGAAGTCCAGCGGCGCGAACAGGTAGCGCTTGCCGTAGGTGGCGCTCGCCGCGGTGTCGCTCATGGTCCCCACGTACTGCGCCGCAATCTTTCCCGTGCTGAACGAAGGTCCGATGCTCAGGTTCCAGCGCGGCGAAGTCCGCACGGTGAGGCCGACACCGAAGCCCCAGGAACCGCCGCCGTATTCGTCGAAGGTGCGCGTTCCGCTCGCGCTCAGCAGGACGGGCCGGCGCGTATCGCTGTTGACGTTGACCGAGGCTTGGGTGTCCGCCGGGCGGGTCATCATCGGACCGCCGCGCGTCGAGCGATCGTCCCATGAGCGCAAGCGATGCAGCAGGTATCCGCCGGCGCCCCAAAAGCCCAGGTGACGGAACCGCCCACTGACGTAGAAGAACTCCTGGATCCGATCGCCGTTATAGTTGCTTTCGTCGCGCCAGGCTGCGTTGAGGGTCCAATTCCGGATAAAGCGCCCGGGCCGGTTCTCCCGGTAGCCCACTGTGGCTTGGCGGTCCCGGCGGTCGGTGCGCGTCTGGAACCCCAGGTCATTCACCTCAAAGGCGGGTGCCGTGAGCGCACCGGCGACCGACCCCAGCCAGTGCTCGCCCGCCTGTTTGGCGAGACTGGCGCCGACCGAGTACCCCGCCAGCGAGGTGGCCGAAGAGTCCACGCCCAGATACGGCGCGTCCGGGCGTTGGAAGTAGTGGTTGGATTGGCGCTGCGTGGCGATGATCGCCTGAGGCGAGCCTCGTACCGCACTTCCCACGAGGCTCCCTTCGAACGCCCAGCTCCTGTTCGCCCATTCGTGACGCCAGTCCATGCCGACCGCGTAGGCGGCCGAGCGCAGCGCGGCCGAAAGGTTCGGCGTCGCGAGATCCCGATTCACCGCGGTGATGATCCCGCCGAACCAGGAGCGCCCGGCGTTCGCCTCGTGGCGCGCGCGACCGACGAGGTAGTTCGCGGGCGGCTCCACCGGTAGCGAGCCGGTGAGACCTTGGGGATCCACGTAGCTCGCGTTCTCGCGGGCGGTCACGGCGTCCAGCACGCCTACGGACCAGCCGCCGGTAGTCTTGCCGCTCAGCTTCACCGCCGCGGGAATCGTGGTGGCCTCGGGCACGTCGGAGGCAGCGGTTGGGGGCGCCAGCTGGGGCGCGCGGCCGATGCGACGGCTGTAGAACAGGTCGCCGCCGCTGGTGTTGCCCGTAAACTGGAAGATCTCGCTCCCCTCGACGAAAAACGGCCGCTTCTCGGGAAAGAAGGTTTCGTAGACGCCGAGGTTGATGATCGCCGGATCCACCTCCACCTGACCGAAATCCGGGTTGATGGTGGCGTTGAGCGTGAAGTCGGAGGCCAGGCGATAGAGGACGTCGCCCCCGACCGTCGCCGAGTGCTCCGCGGCGGATCGGAACGGATTGGCTCCCGGATCCACGTACTTGCCGCGGCCCACCACGTACGGCAGCACCTCCAGCCGTTTGCCGGGTTGAACGCCCTCCAGGCCGGCCAGGTGCCCATAGCGCTGCACACCGCCGAACTCCCGCTTCGGCGTGAACGCCCACTGCGCGTACTCCTGCTGGCTTCCGATGATGCGCTCGAGCTGGAAGCCCCACACCCCCTCCGCGCTAGTTCGGAACCGGAGCTGGCTGAAGGGAATGCGCAGCTCCGCGGTCCAGCCGGCGGAGTCGCGCGACGTGGCGACCTCCCAGACGCTGTCCCACGAGTCATCCTCCTGGGCATGTCCGCCTGCCATCCGGATCGTGGCGTCCCGCTGGACGCCGCCGGGATTGACCTGGAAGCGGAAGGCGGTGCCATGGTCGTGATAGCTGTCGAAGGCCACGCCGAACCAATCTGAATCGAGCAACTCCATGTCGCGCCGGCCGAGGCGGTAGCGCACGGGACCGGAGAGCCGCGCGCCCAGGTAGATCGCCTCGTGGTCGTACAGGATGCGAACTTCCGTGGGCCGGCTCACGGGCTGGCCCTCACGGGGATCCAGTTGGGTGAACGCGGTGATGGCCGGTGCGGCTCGCCACGCCGGCTCATCCAGGTGGCCATTCACATGGACCGAGCCGGAGGCCCGGGCCGCAGCCGCCTGCGGCGCAGCCGAGTGCGGATCGGTGGTTCCCTGCGCTGGCACGCCGGTCGGCCACAGCGCGAGGACGAAGCCGAGCGCAACGGCCCGGCGGAAGAGCTTGGCGGACACGTCAATCCTCGAGCGGCTTGCCGCTGGTGTCGGGCAGCGCGAACAGCAGCAGCGCCCCCGCCAGGAAGAAGGCCGACGTCAGCGCCAGCGCCGACCCGATCCCCACGTGGGGCACCGTGGCCAGGGCGCCGATCGTGTACGGAGCCAACGCGCCCAGCCCGCGCCCCAAGTTGTAGGTGAGCCCCTGGCCCGTGGCCCGCACGGTCGTAGGAAACAGCTCGGCCAGGAACGCGCCGAACATGCTGAAGTATCCGTGCCCCACGAAGCCCAGGACCGGCCCGAGCAGCATGAGGACCGCGGGGCTTCGCGCCAATTGGCCGTAGATCGGCACCAGCACGGCCGCGATGGCGAGAAACAGCACGAACGTCGGGCGCCGCCCCAACCGGTCGGCGATGAAGCCGAAGGAGAGGTAGCCGAAGTAGGCCCCGATCTGCATCGGGATGATCCAGCTCATCGATCGCACGATGGTCATCCCGGCTCCGCCCTGCTCCACCGGCGTCCCGAGAAAGGCCGGGAGCCAGAAGAAGAGACCCCAGTAGGCGAACTGGACCGACGCCGTGAGCAGCGTGGCCAGCACCGTCCGCCGCCACAGGCTCCGCCCGAACAGCACGGCGAACGGATTCGACACCAGCGCACCGGTGGCTCGCCGCCTCGCCCATGCGGGCGGCTCCGGCACCCGTCGTCGCACCCAGAGCGTGAAGAAGGCGGGCAACACCCCGACCACGAACAGCCAGCGCCAGGCCTCATCGCCCAGCGGCAGCACGTCCAGCACCAGGGCGGCGGCGATCGCCGCGAGGATGTAACCCAGCGCCCAGCCGGACTGCATGATGCCCACCGCCTTGGTGCGGTGCTCCGGAGGCCAGGTTTCGCTCACCAGCACCGCGCCGGATGCCCACTCCCCGCCCATGCCGATCCCGAGCAGGGCCCGCCAGAGCAGCAACTGGACCAGGGTTTGCGAGGTGGCCGCGCCCAGCGAGCACAAGGAAAAGATCAAGATCGTGCCCATCAGCGCCCGCGTCCGGCCCACCCGGTCCGCGATGAGGCCGAAGAGCACGCCGCCCCCCGCGGACACCAGGAGGGTGATGGTCCCCAGCAGGCCCGCGGTGGCGTCGCCGAAACCGAAGTAGGCCTTGAGCCGCCCGATCGCCATCACGTAGAGCAGGAAGTCCATGGCGTCGAGCATCCAGCCCAGCTTGGCGGCGAGCAGGGCGCGCCACTGCTCGGGCGTGATGGTGCGGTACCAGGGCAGCGCGGGTGGGCCGGCTACTGCGCCTGCAGTGGTGGAGGAGGGTGGTGGGTTGGGGGGCGTCACAGGGGACCAAAGGAGCAGCGTGGGAGCGCCGCGGTCAAGCCGCGAGTGGCCGGTTTGCCGCCCGGTAGATATCATGCGCCTGATGGAGCGCTGGATCGTGATCCGGGCGGCCCGCAGGCTGATAACCTCGACCGTGCTGCTGTGTCTATGCGCCGTCTCCGCGGCGCGGGCCCAGGGTATCCAGATCCCCGACGACGTCCGCGCCAACGTGCGCGCGCGGGTGGACCACGGCTGGACCGTCGGGATCGTGATCGGCCTGGTGGACGGCAACGGAGCGCGGTACTGGAGCTACGGCAACACCTCGCGAAGCGGCGAGCACCCCGTCAGCGAGAACACGATCTACGAGATCGGCTCGGTGACGAAGGTGTTCACCGCGGTCGCGCTCGCGGATATGGCCGCCAAGCGCGAGGTGGGCCTCGACGATCCGGTGCAGCGCTACCTGCCCGACTCGGTGCGGGTCCCGAGGCGAGACACGCTCCAGATCACCATGCGCCTGCTTTCGGCCCAGCGCTCGGGCCTGCCGCGCCTCCCTTCGAACCTGGCGCCCGCTGATCTCACCAACCCGTATGCCGACTACGACGCGCGCCGGCTGTATCAGTTTCTCAACGGATACGCGCTGACCCGCGACCCCGGCGCGACGTACGAGTACTCCAATCTGGGCGTCGGGTTGCTCGGGTTCGCGCTGGCCCATATCGCGGGCACGTCCTACGAGAACCTGGTGCTCCAACGCATCACCACACCGCTCGGTCTCGCGAGCACCCGCGTCACGCTTGCCCCGGATCTCGGCGCGCGGCTGGCTCGCGGTCACCAGGGCGAGCACGAAGTGAGCAACTGGGACCTGGACGCCCTGGCCGGTGCCGGCGCGCTTCGCTCGACCGGGGCGGACTTGGCGAGGTTCCTCGCCGCCGCCATGGGTTTGGTGAAGACGCCGCTGGATTCCGCGTTCCGTCTCACACAGGTGATCCAGGGCGACGCCGGGCCCACCATGCGGATGGGCCTTGGTTGGCACGTGATCTGGCCCGACAGCTCACCAGCCTACTGGCACAACGGCGGCACGGGGGGCTATCACAGTTTCATCGGCTTCGACCCGCGCAGAAAGATCGGCGTGGTGGTGCTGTCCAATTCCTCGCACAGCATTGACGACATCGGGTTTCACTCACTCAATCCCTCGTTCTCGCTCGCCACGGTGCGCAGCGCCATCACCTTGCCGGCGGGAGCGTTGGACGACTACGTCGGCGAGTACCAGCTCGCCCCCGGGTTCGTGATCGCCATTCGGAAGACAGGCGACACCCTGGTCGCCCAGGCGACCGGCCAGGGCGCCGTCCCGGTCTATGCTTCGGCGCGCGACGAATTCTTCTACCGCGTGGTGGACGCGCAGATCAGTTTCGTGCGGGACTCGACCGGAAAGGTCTCCTCCCTGGTGCTCCACCAGGGCGGGCGCGACCTGCCGGCTCCCCGGAGACCATAAGCCGGAGTTTGCAGGACGGTACTAGTGTGAGGCGCCCGCCGAGGCGTCAGCGCTGCGCGTTGGCCAGGTCCGTGACGGCGGTCGCCAGTTTCTGCACCTTCGCGTGGTCGGCGGCTCCGGCTGCGTCGCTGCTCAACTGCGTGGCCAGGTCCGACAGCGCGGTTCGCCGTCTGTCCCCGCGGGCCCGCTCGGCGCCGGCGAGCGCCGTGCGCGCGGCGGTAATCTTCTCGGCGGCGAGGCCGTTCGACCGCCCGAGCTGGTCCAGATAAGCACGCGCCAGCGCGAAGCTGGGCGGCCACACGAACTGGGGCTGCCCCTGGGCATTCAGGTAGTCGAGGTGCACGGTCTTCGCCGCGTCAATCTCGTCCTGCGAAATGAACCCGCTCGGCGTCAACTCGAAGATGTCCAGTCCCCGGGCAATCTCCGAGCTTACGATGACGCCGTTGTACCAGTAGACCGACCACGACCCGCCCATGCGCATCCGGGTGGAGTCCACCGGGCCGCGATCGTGGAACGCGATTTCTTGGGGACGCGCGGGGTCGGTCCAGTCGAACACTGAAATGCCGCCCTGGTACCAACCCTGCACCATGATGTCCCGGTTGGGGATGGGAATCAGCGATCCGTTATGCGCGACGCAGTTCTCCAGCGTGGTCTGCGGCGCCGGCATCTTGTAGTAACTGTGGAACGTCATCTTGTTGCTCGCGAGCGTAAAAATGGCGTCCGCGCCCCACTCGTACTTGTCGGTCACGCGGCACTTGGGCGCGCCGCCCCCGCCCCATTCGTCGGTGAACAGGATCTTGGTGCCGTCGTTGTTGAAGGTCGCCGAGTGCCAGTAGGCGAAGTTGGAGTCGGCCACGGCGTCAATGCGCACCGGGTTGGCGGGGTCACGGATGTCGAGCAGGAGCCCGTACCCGCCGCAGGCGCCGCCTGCGAGCCCGATCGCCGGGTGCAGGGTAATGTCGTGGCATTGGTTCGGACCCGTAGGGGGCCGGTTGGGGTCTTCGCCGATCATCGCCGAAATGATGCCGGCAAGCGCTTCGCGCAGCGCCGCGCTGTCCGCACCGGTCGGCGCGCCGCTGCCCCCGCGGGCCTTCATGACGCTATCGAGCATCGGGCTGGTGAATTGAGGCGGCAGGACGAACTCCTCGGCGCCGATCTTCGCGATGAACCCGCCCGCCCGGCGCGCGGCTTCCACTGCCGCCTTCTGCGCGGCGATGTCCTCCGGCGCCTCGCCGTGCCGCGGCGCCGGAGCCAGGTCACTAAAGATCCGCGGCGTGCTCACGATCGCCGCCTGCTCGGGAGCGCTGAGCGGGACCTTGATCACCTCGATCCGAAAGAGCGCGGAGTTCGGGTCTTCGTCCGGGAACAAACGCGAGCAGCCCGGCAGCTCGTTGGGTGACCGCACCCCGGCCGAACCGGAGATGTAGATGTAGACGTTCTCCGGGTCCTTGGGATCGACCAGCACGCTGTGGGTGTGCGACCCGCGGCAGGTCTGCACGTTCCCGATGTATCTCGGGTTGGTGATGTCGGTGATGTCGAAGATCCGGATCCCGCGAATCCGGTCGTGGCTGACGGTGTCCCGCACGCCCTCGGTGCCGCAGTCGAGGCGGGCCGACGGAGCTTCCGCGGAAACGAACAGCAGGTGCTGGTAGACCGACACGTCGCTCTGCGACGCGGGGCAGGGATACGCCTTCTTCAGCGTGGGAGCCGCCGGGTTGGAGATATCCCACACCTGGAACCCGTTGTAGTTCCCCTGGAGCGCGTAGTTGCCGAGGAACGCGAGATCCGAGTTGGTGACGCCGAGGAAACCGGGCGGCGCAGGCGTCTTGGAGAGAACGCGCAGGTTCCAAATGGCCTCGCCGGCATCCATCAGCCCGGGCGTGAGACCGATCCGCGGGTCGGGGCTCGGCGGCGTGGTGGACATGGCCGCCGCAGCCGCCGGCGTCGGACTCGGCGCCTGCGAGACGGGCGCCGACCTGGCGCACGCAGCGACGGACAGGACTACGGACATGAACAACGTGGAGGGGGTCCTCATCGTTACCTCGGTGGGAGGGTCAAGAGCATCTTCATCATCCGCTCGATCTCGGTGGTCTGATCGGCGTAGATATCGGAGGCGAACTTGTACACCGCTTCATCCTGGCCGCCGCCCGGTGAACTGAGCAGTTGATCCACCATCGTGACGGCACCTCGGTGGTGCTGGATCATGAAGGTGAGAAACAGCCGGTCGAACTCGGCGCCCCGGGCCTGGTCAAGCCGGTCCATCTGTTCGTCCGTGAGCATGCCCGGCATCAGCACTTCGTGCTCGACGCCTTGCATCCTCATCTTCACCGGCATCGGCTTCGCCTCGGGCACGGGCTGGTTGCGGTCCCGGAGCCAATCCTGCATCAAGGTGATCTCGTCGGTCTGAGCGTTGATGATCCGTTCGCAGAGGACGCGGATCGATCTGCCGGCGTCATGGGTGGGCGCCCAGCCGGCCATCACGATCGCCTGGGCGTGGTGGCTGATCATACCGGTGACGAATTGCACGTCTGCCTCGGTATAGGGGTACCGGCCGGGATAGGCCTGGGCCGGTGGACTCGCGGCGGCCTGGGCCACGGCAGGGCGCTCTGCGCCCACGACCGCCACGCCCAGGAGCACGGCGGCCGGGAGGGTTCGTGCCCACCGTCTCGATCTCATCATGTGGTTCGCCTCTCCAAAGCTAGCGTTTTCCTTCCAGGATATCGTCTACCCGGTCCACCACGTCCTGCCAGTGGGCCCTCAGGACGCCGGCGGGTGCCGCCGT
>Ga0209521_10003701_pt1 | contig 12311 bp, 7 predicted proteins | sample Rifsed19ft4_FD_184016 | JGI IMG/M metagenome (GOLD analysis project Ga0209521, IMG submission 184016) | Soil microbial communities from Rifle, Colorado, USA - sediment 19ft 4 (version 2) | ecosystem: Environmental > Terrestrial > Deep subsurface > Rock core/Sediment | place: Rifle, Colorado... | reverse complement strand
GAATCATGGCTTATAGCACTGCAAATCGGCCCTTCCTGACCGTTCCGGCAATCGCCGGAGGGTTCGGAGCAACCATTGTTGGCGGCGTTGCCGGCTCTTCGGATTGCGGCGGCAATATCTGGGCTTATCGGTCCTCCGATACGCCTGCAACGGTGTCCAGCACGGCGGGCTACTTTACCGACGGCTTTAAGCTGGGCCTGCGCAAGGGCGACATCATGTTTGTCACGCAGTTCTCCACTGCGCTGGCAGTGACGGCGATGGCCGTCGGCGTGATTACCACGGTTACCGCCTCCTCGGCGGCGACCTGGAGCATTTCTGCCTCCTCGTCCTAATCTCCGGGACGGGGCCTCCCGGCCGGCTGGGTTCTCCGTGCTCAGCCGGCCACCCAACCTGTGAAGGATCTCATGACTGATAAACATCTGCGCCCCGGCGCCCTGACCAACGCCTCCCTGGCCGAGCAGACCTATGCCAGCTATTTCGAATTGCTCCCGGAGACGGTTGAATACGAAGATGTTTTCTACCCCACCTTCTGGATGCATCACAAGAGGGTTCGGCCGTATACTATAATCCGCCTGCGCCGCCTTGATCACGCCTTTGACGTGTTCGTCACCGTGCGCACCCCGGTTGCCGGGGGGTTGGTGGTGGAATTCCATTCCGGGCGTCCGCCAGCTGGTGTTGACCCCTATGAAGTGCAGAGCGCCGTCCACGCCGAAGCATCCAAGCTCAGGATCGCGCCGATCGGCCAAGATGGCAAGCCGGTGGTTAAAATCGAGTTCCTGCCTAAGATCAAGTGGCGGGTGCTGGGCCTGGGATCGGAAGAGATTGCCCGCAACATCGAAACCCGCGATCAGGCCGAACTCGCTATGGCCGACTATCTGCGCTCAGTCTCTATGCGCAACCCGACCGACGAAGAGCTGTTCGCTGAGAGCAAGCGCCGCACCGCTGCGGCAGCAGCTGCGCAAAAGGCGGCCGGCGAAGGTGCCCGGCCAACCGCTTAAGGAGCCGCGATGGCGACCAAGATCGACGTGTACAACGAGGCGCTGCTGCATCTGAAAACGCGGCGGCTGCGCACCTTGACCGACGCCAGGTCTGAGCGGCGCGATCTGGACGCGGTCTGGTCGCCCACCATCGATTACATGCTGGAGCGCGGGCTGTGGAATTTTGCCACCCGCGCCCAGCAATGGATGCCCTCCGACACCATCGAGCCCGAGTTCGGGTTTCAGTATGCCTATGAAAAGCCGGATGATTATGTCCGGCTGGTCGATATCGGCGCCGATGAACGCTATGGCTGGACCCTCGATGACTACAGCGAGGAGGGGTCGGTGTTCTACTGTGATGTCGATCCGCTTTATGTCCGTTTCGTCTCTAGCGATGCGGCCTGGGGCCGCGATTTGGGCAAATGGTCGGCTGCATTTGCTACGGCGACAGCTTGGGAGCTGGCTTGGCGCGCCGGCGGCCATATCGGCTACGTCTCCGCCGATGTGAAATCCGAGATCGGCAGAGAGCGCAAGCGCTCGCTGACCGAGGCCAAGGGCGCTGATGCCGTTAACCAGGCGATGAGCCATCTCCCTGCCGGCCGGCTCGTTCGCGCGCGCGGTGGCAACAATGGCTATAACAAGATGCGCAGAACCCCCTACCAATAAGGATGGCAATGCCTGATACACTCGATCGCCTGCAAGGCGCCCGTTCGGCGTTGGGGGCAAAAACGCCTGTCCTGGTGGCTACCATAGGCAATATCACCCTTTCTGGCTTGCAGGCCATCGACGGGGTAACGGTTGCTGAAGATGACCGGGTGTTGGTCAAGGATCAGAGCAACCAGGCGGAAAACGGCATCTACTCCGCCTCGACGGGAGCGTGGTCGCGCACCAAGGATTTTGATGGCGACACAGATTTTGTCCAGGGGACGCTGGTCCCGGTCGCGCGCGGCACAGCCAATGCCGGCATCCTTTACCGTTTAAGCAACATCGCGCCGCAGGTGGTCGGCACGACCGCGCTCACCTTCGCCCAAATCCAGGCGGCACCGACCGAGTTCACCTTTTACGATGTTCGCGATTATGGCGCCGTGGGGAATGGAACGACGGATGACTCCAGCGCTTTCCAGGCGGCCATCAATGCGGCCAGCGTGGCCGGAGGCCAGAGGCGCGTTTACATTCCAGACACCGCCAATGGCTATGCCATTGGGGCAACCGTTACCGTTCCAGACAATATCCTAATCTTCGGCGACAACAAGAAGGGGCTTCAGCTCAGCCGCATTAAGCCGACGGCAGGCTTCACCGCTCCGTTATTTAGGACCGACGATTATGGCGTGACGCGAAAGCTGCGTATCGGGCTTGAGGGCCTGTATGTAGACGGCTCCTCGACAACGCTGACAGCTATCGAAGTCAATTGCCAGGAAAGTCACTTTCGCGATCTGACAATCAAGAATTGCTTTACCTATGGCATCCATCTCGGCGGGGTGGGCTCCGGCGCAACTCAGCAGGCGCTCAACAACCACATCGAGGATTGCTATATTGCGGGCATCACCGGCTCGGTTGAGTTCTTCGACGGGATATTCATCAACTACAATTCGGCAGACAACACTATCCGCGACAATTATGTTGAGGCTTGCAAGGATGCGGGCATTCGCTCGCGCGGCTATAATAACAAAATTCTCAACAACCACGTCTTCAATATCTCCGCAACCGGCGGCGGCGCCGGGCATGGCATCTATTGCGAAACGGCAGCAGACCATGATATCAGCCACAATTACATTGAGCTGATTGCTAAAAGCGCGGTTTTTATCGATAGCGGTGCGGCGGATTTTGGCACGCTCGCCGGGACGATCGTGGGCAACATTTGCCGCAATATCAACACCGGGGCAGCAGTGAGCGGCGTCGTCACGGTGCAGGGAACGAACATCTCGGCGCTGACCATCTCCGGTAATGTGGTGCGGCGCGACAATGCCACGAGCTACAGCACGCTCTACTTCGCCCATTTCAACAGCATCACCCCGGCGCGCGCCAGGGTGGCCCTCAATGAGTGGCAAGATGGTCTCGTGACCATATCCGAGATCAATTTTACTCTCGAAAACCATGTCAACACGGTCCCGGTCAGCAACAGTGGCACCGGTGAGGTTGACTTGATGACCACAACGCTGCCGGCGGGCTTGCTTAACCCAGGCGGCGCCGGCTTGCGCGTGCGTGGCTGGGGCACGGGGACGACCGTATCTACCGCCGTTTCTCGCCGGCTGCGGATGTATTTTGGCGCGACCGTGGTTGCGGATACGGGCGCAGTCAATATCCCCACGCAGTGGCAGCTCGACGCCACTATCCTGCGCACCAGCTCGACCGCCCAGGAGGCTTTTGGGACGCATATGTGGAGCAGCGGCGGGACCGGCGTCGCTGGTGGCATCCGTTCGGCTCCAATCGAGGGGCTAAGCACAGCGATCGTCGTCAGAGTAACGGCACTATGCACCGCGTCAACGGGCGTGCTGACACAGAACGCTCTGACCCTTTCTCGAATATCGGTTTGATTCATGGGCAAGATCAATGCCTTAACGCATACCTTTTCCACAGGCAGGATCTCCCGCGCCGCGCTCAACCGCGTGGACAAGGAGGGCATACGCCTCTTTGCCGAGAGGCAGGAAAACCTCGCTCCATATTCCATCGGTCGGGCGATCATGCGGCCAGGTACGCGATATCTTGAAACCTCCGCAGGCAATACGCGGCCACGGCTTATCCCCTTCGTCAAGGGGATCGACGATGTCGGGCTGATCGAGATGGTTTCCGGCTCGATGCGGGTCTTCATCGACGATGATCCGGTGACGCGAGGCGCGGTGACGGCGGCAATCACCAATGGTGATTTTTCCTCTGCGACCGGCTGGACAGCGACAGCAACGACTGGGGCAACCTCTTCGATATCAGGAGGCGTGCTGACACTTACTGCTGCCGCACGCGGCAGCAAAGCGAGCGCAACCCAGGAGGTCTCCATCAATGAGCCTGGCGATGAACACGCCGTTCGCATCAGTGTCACGCGCGGCCCGGTACAGTTCCGCATAGGCGCGACAGTGGGTGGCGACGAATATATAGCCGAGACTTCGCTCGACACGGGCTTCCACAGCCTTGCGTTCACGCCGACGGGTGGATCGACCGTTGATTCGCGAACAGTGCTGCTGCTGCATTGCGATGGCGCAGATGGCTCGACGACATTCATTGATTCGTCACCGTATGCGCATACGGTGACGGCAAATTCCGGCGCTCAGCTCGATACCGCTCAATCAAAATTCGGCACGGCAGCGGGGCTGTTTTCGGCCGACAACCATTCGATAAATCTGGACGGTTCCAGCGACTTCACCTTTGACGCTGGCGACTTCACTATCGAGATGTTTGTCAGGCTGTCAACCCTTCGCGCTGAGAACCAGCATATTTACGACAGCCGACCCAGCGGCAGCAGTGACGACGACTATCCGATTCTGCACATTACCTCGTCCGGCGTGATCCGCTACTTTCGCGGTGATGTGGCAGTGATCACCGGGTCAACGCTGTCGGTGAACACCTGGTATCATATTGCCGTGGCACGGGCTAGCGGGGTGTCGCGTCTGTTCGTTAACGGCGTCCTGGTGGGCAGCGCCACGGATACGACGGCTTATCGCAACGGCGCGTCTCGCCCGATCATCGGCGTTAGAGGTAGCGATGCGCTCGACAATGAGTTCTTTGGCTGGATCGATGAACTGCGTGTCTCCAAGGGCATTGCCCGCTGGACAGACAGCTTCACCCCGCCGGCCCAGGCATATTCGACAAGCTCTGTTGATACGTTTCATGTCCAATTCGCGAGCCAACTCGAACGGTCGGTCGTCGTCGATTCCGTCGATATCGAAGCGGCTGGCGAAATGACTCTACCGGCGCCGTGGAACGAAAATGACCTGCGCGAAATCCGTTTCGATCAATCCAATGACATCGTCTTCCTGGCCTGCGGCAACTGGCAGTCGCGCAAGATCGAGCGGCGCGGGGATCGCTCTTGGTCGCTGGTGGTTTATGAGGCAAATGATGGTCCATTCACCGCCTCCCGCACCGCCAACGTCAGACTGAAATCATCAGCCTCGCGCGGCAATGTCACGCTGACGGCTGATAGCGACTTTTTCAAGACAGATCATGTTGGCTCGCTATTCCGGCTGGATCATGAGCGGCTTGAAGCTGACTGGCTCCTCGCAGGAGAGGAGGCGTATTCGGGCGCCTTCCGCGTACGGGGCATTGGCGAAGAGAACGATTGGGGCCTTACTATCACCGGAACCTGGGTCGGCACGCTTACGGAGCAGCGGTCGTTTGACGGCCCCGATAGCGGCTTTGCCGATAGCGGCCCAACTCATACTATCAACTCCAGTGCGGAGGTGAGTACCGGGACTGAATTTGACAACCAGATCTGGTGGACAAGATATATTTTTAAAACAGGAGAATACACATCCGGGACCGCCACTGTTGCGATAAATTATCCTGGGCATAGCGCTGGAGGAGTCGGGAGAGTTACCGCGTATACTTCGCCAACCGAGGTTTCCGCTGAAGTTCTCGACGACATCAATAGCAATACCGCCTATACGACGGATTGGCGCGAGGGCGACTGGTCGGATCGCCGGGGCTGGCCGGAGGCACTTGGCTTTTTTGATGGCCGGCTGTGGTTCGCGCGCCGTGACAAATTTTGGGGCTCGGAAACCGATAATTTTCACGCCTTCAATCTCGATACTGAGGGCGATAGCGGTTCGATCCAGCGCTCAATCTCGGCCGGCGGGTTCACCAACCAAACTCAGTGGGTCATGGGCCTTCAGCGGTTGATCCTCGGCACGAATGCCGCGCCGATGAGCGTGCGCTCATCCTCGTTCGACGAGCCACTGACTCCGAGCAACATCACGCTCAAGGCGGCTGGAACCGCTGGTGCCGCACGGATCAGCCCCGTGACCGTCGGGTCGCGGGGTGTTTTTATCGGCGCTGACGGCTGCGCGATATTTGAACTGGCTTTTAGTGTTGACGCCCAGGATTATGTGGCAACTGAGCTGACCCGTCTTAATGAGGACCTTGCCGACAGCGTCAATCCAGAATTGTTCGAAGATAAATTCGTCGAGCTAGCGCATCAAGCCTCTCCAGAGCCTTATATCTTTGCGCTGCGCGACGATGGCGTGGCCGCATGCATGCTGTTCAATCCATCGGAGGAGGCGCGCGGGGTAGTGACGCTGCGCACCGGCGCATACGAGCCTCTCGATGAAAGCCGGCCTAATGACCGTATCGTGTCGATTGCAGTCCTGCCGCGCTCGGTAGAAGACGATGTCTATGTTGCCGTCGAGCGCATTATCGATGACGGCGCTGGCGGGACATCCCGCTCTTACTATATTGAGAAGTTTGCTCGGCACCGAGACACAGTAACAAGACAATATGATGCGTCAATTGGCGATGTCGCTACCAAAAACGGCTTGTATCTTGCTGATAGCTACATTATAGCTGAAGGTAACGGCTCGATAGGGCAGGTCATTGGCAACCTTAGTCACCTGGAAGGGCGCCAAGTAATTATTGTAGGCCAAATTGTTGGCGGCGGATATGGTCCTACGGGGACATTTTATACTGTCGTTGGCGGTTCCATAACAACGCAGGAGGCCATGACCTCGGAGCCGATATGCGTCGGCTTGCCCTATGAGGGACTGTACAAATCAGCCAAGCTGGCCTTTGCCGGCCAGGCAGGAACGGCGCTACTTCAGAAGAAGGCGGTAAGCCAGATTGGCCTTGCGCTGCTTGACACGCATCCCGATGCGATCCGGATAGGCCCAAACTTTGATGACGATGATATGGACGAGCTGCCGCGCACCGGAAGCGATGGTCTTGACGGCGGGCCGGTAGATATCACCGCGACCTTCCAGCGCTCCCAAGAGGAAGAGCCATTCCCCTTCCCCGGCGAGTGGGATACCGACAGCCGCGTGCATATCAAGATACGTCCCGGCTATTCAGCCTGTCTGTCGGCGATGCTGATCGGGATCGAGACGCGCGAACGAGGCTGATGCTTATCCGCGATGCCACTCCGCAAGAAGAGCGGGCCTTTTTCGGAAGCAATGACCCCACCATCCGCGATCTGCGCTGCGCAGTGACCGGCGATACAGTGGTTGCCATGGCCGGGGTGATCCGCGATCCCAGGTTTTGCGGCTCGATTTTTGAAGAGGACGGGCGCTGGATCGGGTTCTTGCAGCTGGCCCCTGATGCTGCGCCGCTCGGGGTCCATGCCGTGATCGCGATGCGGCGATATCTCGAAACCCAAACCGAGCCGATTATCGTGCAATGGGACGACGCCTACCCGACCGCTGAGAAATTGCTGCGCGTACTCGGCTTTACCCCCACCGATGAATTCATCCCCGATTTCCGCAACATTTCCCGAAAACTGAAAGTGTGGTTATGGCAGCCCTCCCCGCAATAGCCGCCGCCGCAACGCTAGCCTCCGCCGGCCTTTCGGCCATGGGCTCGATCCAGCAGGGCAAAGCCCAGCAGGCGGCGCTGAATTTCGAAGCCAAGCAGCATGAGCGCCAGGCCGCCGAAGAGCGGGCCGCCAGCCAGCGCGAGGCGCTGGGGAAACGCCATGATGCCAAGATCGCCATGTCCAGGCAGGTTGCGATTGCCGGGGCGAGCGGCGCCGGCGTCGTCAATCCTAGTATCTTAGATATTTACGGCGAAACCGCGCAGGAGGGCGAATATAACGCCCAGACCGCGCTGTATGGCGGCGAGAGCCGGGCGCGCGGCCAGCTCGACTCGGCGGCTGCGGCAAGGTTTAAGGGGAAGGCCGCCTACAAGGGATCAATATTGGAGGCCGGCGGCCACATCACCGGTGGCATTGGCTCGGCGGCCAAGGGCTACGGCTAGTATATACAGAAATTATCTAACTTTCTACTTGGAGCGATACTTTGCCAAAGATGCCGACCAAGGAATCGCTGAGCGGCCCGATGTCGCTACGCTCCGGCCGCGCCGTAATTTCCGCCAGCCAGGTCGATGCCTCGGCGATCGGCCGGGGGCTTGAGGCGGCTGGGCGCGGCGTCAATCAGATCAGCGCTTCGCTATCGGCAATCGACGACAAAGCCAAGCGCGAGCAGGACGCTCTCGATCTGATCCGCGCCGAGTCCGCGCAGCGTGCCTCCCTGTTCGAGACCGAGCGGGTCTTTGACGAGGATGGCGATTACAGCACCCATGATAGGCGCTACACCCCTCTCGCCCGGCAGGCGACCGACGAAGCCGCCGGCCTGATCCGCGATCCGCAAAAGCGGGAGATGTGGCGGCTCAAGGCCGATAGCGACATTATCGCCGGCCGCGAGCGGCTGCTCAAGCGCGCCGACACCATGGGCCGCCAGGAGCGCCTCGTCCAGCTTGAAAACACCCTGGAATCCCACCGCAACAATTTCACCGACCCGCGCGCCTCCAATGAGGACCGCGACCGCATCCTCCAGCAAGCGCGTGACGCGATTGAACTGGGCAAGCGCAGCGGCCTGGTTGACCCCATTCATGCCTCGAAATACGAAGATACCTATGTGCGCGGCGCGATCAAGCAGGATGCCGAGCGCCGGCTGAACGATGACCCGGAAGGCTTGCGCCGTGACCTGCTCGGCGAGCGGGCGCCGCAGGGCGAGCTGGAGATCGGCAATGTCGATCTGTCCAGGCGCGGCGCGGTCAAGAATGCCGACGGCTCGATCTCGACGATCAAATCGACCGTAATCAATGAAAATGGCCGGCAGGTGCTGATCCCGACCATTGACCCGGAAGGCCGGGAGATGGCCGAGGAAGAGGCGATCGAGCGGTATCTCGGCACCGGCGAGCATCTGGGCAAGTTCGATACGCCAGAAAGCGCCGCCGCCTATGCCAAGCGGGTAGCCGAGCGCGGCGCCAAGAAGTTCATGCCGCATCGCGGCGCCTCGCCGGAGGCGATCTCGATCCGGCTGGAGACCGGCAAGACCGATCCCTTGGAGGGGGTCAAGAACATATCCAAAGACTCGGCGCAGTCGCGGTCCTATGGGAATTTCGGGCTGAATTCGCAACCTGGCGCTGGCGCGCATCAGTTCGCCGCCGAGTATGGCCCGGCGTTGGGGCTGTCCGGCACGCCGGGGACCGCCGAGTTCGACCGCTCCTGGCGCGCGGTGGCAGCGGCTGACCCCAAGGGCCTGCATGCCGCCGAGATGGAGTGGTATTCTAAGAATGTGCTGCTGCCCACGCAGGGCGAACTATCCGCCGCCGGCCTGCCGCCGGAGCTGGCCGAGGACGGCCGGGTGGTGGCTTATTTCGCCGACCGCAAGATTCAGCAGGGTCCGGCCTCGATCGCCAACCACGCCGAGCGGGTCCGCGCCGCACTGGAGAAATCCGGCGGCAAGGTCGAGCCGTTCCTGCGGGCAATGACCGAGGCTGATCGGGGCAATCTGGAGAGCGATTTCCGCACTGCCCTAAAAACTGGCGTCTACAGCGCGCGCGGCAATGACAACCGGGTTTATAACCGGCTGAATATGGCGTTGGCGATGGGCGAGGATGGCGGCGAGCCGGCGCCGCAGGGCCGCTACGGGGCATTGTCGCCGCTGGAGCGCTCCGATTATATCGCCAAGGCTGAGCGCGCCGCGCGCACGCGCTTCGAGGGCAACCGGGAGAATCTCAAACAGCAGCTCGACGACGATGTCGAATCGATCCGCCGCACCGGCCAGGGCGGCGAGCCCGATCTGGAGATGGCGCGCCGGGTGTTGGAACCCAACCAGATCAACCGTTATTTCCTCAATCGCGCCGAGGCCGAGATGGAGCATCGCGCCACGGCAGATCTCTACAGGCTTCCGGAGGAAGCTTTTCAGGATCGGCTTAGCGATGATGAGCGGGTGGGGGGAGTGGGGCCCAAGCCCGGCGAGCCGTTCTTTGAAGCCAAGGCCAAGGTCTATGACAAGGCCGAGAAGAAAATCAACGAGCTGCGCGTGTTGCGCGAGACCGATCCCGCCCGCGCCGTCGATGAGTTCGAAGAAGTGCGCGTTGCGGCTGAGGCCGCGCAGGCCGCACCCGACGATCCCGAGGCTTTGCAGAATCTCGCCCGCGCCCGGCTCGACGCCCAGGGCAAGGTCGGCATCCCCGACGGGCTGCGCACTCCGATCACCAAGGCCGAAGCAAAGGTGCTGGCGGCTCCGTTGCGCGGCGTGGAAGGCGAGTACATGGAGAAGGCGGCGACCGATTGGTTCGCCGGGCTCCAGCAGCGCTATGGGCCCTATGGCAAGGCGGTCGCCGAAGCCTCGATCGAATATGCGCTGACCCGCGACAAAGACCTCGCCAAGATGGTGACCGGGCAGATCGAGAGCATCACCCAGGGTCTCCAGCCATCGGCCGCCTCGATCCGGCGCACGGAATATCTGATGGAAGCCAATCGGGCGCTCGGCGCTTATGGTGGTGATTTCGTCGGCGAGCCGATGCGGCAGTATGGCGCTGGCGCGCGTACTACATCTCAGCCGCTCGCTGACGACTCCACGCCCGGACAGATTTACATGAACCCGAAGGGCGGCGCCCAGATCGGGGATCGATTTATCCCGCAGGGCGCCATCGACCACCTGCTGCAGAATCCCGCGCTCGCCGACCGCTTCAACGAGAAGTTCGGCATGGGCGTCGCCGAAACCATCCTCTCCGGAACCAATCCCGATGGCTGAGAATCCCTTCGATCTCTATGACGAAGCCGCGCCAACCGTCACGCCGACCGGCCCAGCCACCGAAGACGACAACCCCTTCAGCGCATTCGACGGCGAGCAGCCGCCACAACCCAAGGCGCCGGCCAGCCAGCCGCCAGCGCCACCGACGCCCGTGCAGAACATGCCGGGCGTTTCTGTTATTGACGACGCGGAAATGCGGGATTTCCTTGATGCCTTCGAGGCGCAGAACATGCGCGATGGCACCGACAAACTGAATGAAGCACGCGGGCGCGGCTTCATCGATGGGATAACTGACCCCCAGCAGTATCTCGAATACGGCAAGGGCCTTCCAGGCACCGCCCTCGATACAGTTGTTGGCCGCCCGCTGCGCGCGGCGGGCACGTACAAAACCGCCGGCGAAATCAACGCCGGAGAGTTCCAGCGCCGCCAAATCAGCACATTCGACCGGATCGATCGCGGCGAGCGCATCGCCGACATGGACGACCCGGTCGGCTACCAGCACATGACTCCCGCGCAGCGGCAGCTTGCCCGCGCGCAAGTGGAGCGCGCAGCGGCGGTTTATGCGGCAACTCCAGTTAAAGAGCAGGCCCTACACAAGGCAGGTGAGGCGGTACAGAAGTATTCCAAGACCATCCTGCCCGCCATTCCAGGCTATGAGGACTCAGTTGGTCGCCAGCTCGGCGAAGGCAGCGGCTCCCTACTCGGGTCCATCGCCACTGGCGTGGTCGGGCGCGTTCTCGGCGTCGGCAGCGGGCTGATGGTGGCGACCAGCGCCATGGGCGGCACGTCTGAGGCCGTTGACCGCGCCATTGAATTTGACCGCAAGGAAAGAGCGGCTGGCCGCGCCGGGCTGACCGACGCCGACTTCGTGTCCGTTGGCATTTCTGGCGTTGGCCCTGGCGCGACCGACCTCGTGCCGCTGGAATTCCTGCTCCGCCGGCTCAAGCTTCCTCCTGAAGTCACCAAAGCCACGGCGCGCGTCATCGCTCGCATTGGCGGCCAAGCCTTTATCGAGGGCATCCAGGAAGGCGGCCAGCAATTCTGGCAGAACGAGATCGCCAGGGAGCGCTACGACCCCAGCCAGTCGCTCACCGAAGGCGTGCTGCCGAACATGGCGTTTGGCGGCGGCGTCGGCGCGATCGCGCAGGCTTCGAAGGAGCTTGGCCAGTTCGCGCTGCGGCGGTTCGCCGGCAGGCGTGCCAGCGGGTCGGCGGGGCAGCCATCCGGCCAGCCGACCGCTCCCGGCGTCGCGCCGCGGGCTGCTGCTTCGCCCGATCAGGCCCCAAGTCAGGCCACAAAAGCCCCAAGTTCCCAGCCGGAAGCTGCGCCCACGCCAACGATCCGGCGCGATGCCGCGCCAGAGACCCGTGCCGCCGCCCGCGAGCAGTTCAACCAATATCTCGCCCTCGAAGAGCGCCTCGCCGTCATCCCCGACGATGTTGACGCCCCGCCGGAACTGATCAACGAGGCCATTGACGCCGAAGAGGCGATGGTGGAGGCCTTCCGCGCCACCGGCCTGCCCGGCGACAATCTCGCGCGCGGCACGCGGCCGATCAATTCCATGGACGATGTTCGCCGTGCGTTCGATGAAGCAACGCCGGAGGAGATCAATGAGTTCTGGCAGGGCAAAGCGGTTGGGCCGGCTGCCTCCGGCGCT
>Ga0209521_10003699_pt1 | contig 12312 bp, 10 predicted proteins | sample Rifsed19ft4_FD_184016 | JGI IMG/M metagenome (GOLD analysis project Ga0209521, IMG submission 184016) | Soil microbial communities from Rifle, Colorado, USA - sediment 19ft 4 (version 2) | ecosystem: Environmental > Terrestrial > Deep subsurface > Rock core/Sediment | place: Rifle, Colorado... | reverse complement strand
GTCCGCACCCGCCGGTGCAGCGTTGGTTGGACCGGGAGTCACCCGGCTGCTGTTTATGGTCATTCCGGCAGCGCTGTTGGGCGGGATTGGCTTTTCTACAGCCATAACCTGGCCGGCAGACCGGCTACGGCAGCCGAAACAGCGGGAACGCGCTGTCCTCGGCATTTCACTGCTGATCTTTGCGCTGATGAGCCTGGCCGGGATTTTCATACTGCGCGATGCGCTGGTCAACGGTCCGACCTGGTTCGACGATTATGGCCTGGGCGGCATGCAGTACGGCGGCGATACGCTGTTCTCGGCGGTGCGCACCTACCTGGATGAACACCCCTCTGCGCAGATTCTGCTTTCGCCCTCCTGGGCGAACGGGACCGATGTGATTGCCCGCTTCTTCTTCGACGACCCGCTGCCGTTTCGCCTGGGCTCAGTGGAAGGTCACCTGGCGCAATACAATCCCATCGGACCGGATGACATTTTCATCCTGCTGCCCGAAGAACTGGAACAGGTGCATCAGAGCGGCAAATTCAAGGCAGTCGAAATCGAAAAAACCGTCGCTTACCCCAACGGAGAGCCAGGGTTCTTTTTCTCCCGGCTGACCTATCTCGAGAATGCCCCGGCCCTTTTCGAACAGGAACGGGTTCAGCGCCGCGTTTTGAAAGAGGATACAATACATCTTCCGGATGGGATCACTGCGGCAGTGAGTTTCTCCCAGTTGGACATGGGTGAGATCAAGGCGGTCTTCGATGGCGACCCCGGCACATTGGTTCGCACCTACGAAGCCAATCCATTTAAGATCAACCTCAGCTTTAACCAGCCGCTCAAGCTGAACGGCTTGCGATTGCGGATCGGGGGTGTGGCGACAAGCGTTTCAGCTCTCGTCACCATTGAAGGCGAAAGCGTGCCGCGCAGCTTCAGCGTTGAAGTTGGCGAGAATCCCGTACCGCGGACGGTTGATCTGGATTTTTTGGGAGCGCGTGAGGTCCGGATGATCCAGTTGGAAATCCTCAACGTACGAGACAGCGAACCCGCTCACGTTCACCTTTGGGAGATCACATTCCGTTGACCGCAGAGCCCGCTCCAGCCCGCCCCCGACCCTGGTGGCTCAAACTCATTGCTTACGGCCTGTTGATCCTGTCGCTCAGCGGCTGGCTGCGGCTGGGGCAGTCCATCGCCCGCTGGAATTCGTTGGCGCAGGCTGGGATTCAACCAGGACCGCTGTACCTGGCTGTCACCGGTTTATTGATCGGGTTGGGCGCGCTGGCAGCCGGGGTCGCAGTCTGGCGGCGCACGCGGTTTGCACCGCGCCTGGCGCTGGTGGTGCTGGCGGTCTGGATCATCTGGTTATGGGTTGACCGTCTTTGGATCGCCAATTCACCCACTGCGCTCTCGAACGCGCCTTTTCTTGTTGGCGCCAGTGGAATTATTCTAGCCGGCACTTTTTACGCCCTGCGCCGGGGAAAAGATCATTTTCAATGAATCAAACCGATCAAGAAATAGAAGTTAAATTTTATCTGGCCAACCTGCCCGCTCTGGAGCAAAGGATCATCAAAGCCGGCGGAATTTTGGTGCAGCCGCGGGTGCACGAGGTCAACCTGCGCTTTGACCTGCCGGACGGCAGTTTGACCGCTGACAAAAGGGTTCTGCGGCTGCGGCAGGACGTCCGCTCGGTGCTGACCTACAAAGGCCCGTCAGCGGCAGGGCAGACCGTTAATGTGCGCCAGGAAATCGAAACGGATGTCAGCGATTTTGCTGCCGCCCAACGCATTATAGAGGCGCTGGGATACCAGGTGGCGGTAATGTACGAAAAATGGCGCACTACTTATCAGTTGGAAGACCTGGAAATCGTATTGGACGAGCTGCCCTACGGAGTTTTCTGCGAGATTGAAGGGCCGGATGCCGAATCCATTCGTTCCGCGGCAGCCGGACTTCGGTTGAATTGGGGTGAGCGCATTACCGATAGTTACCTGGGCATGTTTTGGCGATTAAAAGCCAATTTAAACCTGGCAGCCGATCATCTGGATTTTCAATCCTTCTCCGGGATAACCATACGTCCGCAGGATCTGGCTGTCAAGTACGCCGATAAGAAAGTTTAATCTTTACACATCTACTTCCACCCAGGCCGGATCGTGGTCGCTGCCCTCGCCGGTCAAATTAGAGCGCCGTTTGATCCAGGCGGCAGTCTGGCGTGCTGCCAGTGTTGGGCTCAACCAGATTTGATCGAATAGGTCATAGCGCGCCGGTTGACCAGACTCTTTAAAGCGGTGAGTCCAGGCGGAACTGGCTGGCGGGAATGCATCATGCGGGGCCGGCTGTGTCTCCTGCGGGTTGGCCAGCCCGTTGACCAGCGGCAGGTCGGGGTTTTGAGCGATGGCTGCCAGAGGTGTGGCGATCGGCACATCGTTCATATCGCCCAGCAGCAGGAAGGGCGAATTGGGCCGGGTACGGGCAATAATGATGTTCGCGGCGGTTTCGGATTGGCGGGTGCGGATCAGGTCGGCGCGTTCCTTGCCGGTGACCGGATTTTCTTGCGGCGCCAGGTACTGACTCTTCAGGTGCGTGTTGTACACCGTGAACAGGCGTTTTTTGCGTTTGGCGTCCAAAACATCCACCTCCAGCAGATCGCGGCTGAAAATATGCGAATCCGGTTCAGCTTTGTGGGTGGCGAAGCGCCAGGAGGACACCGCACCCAGGGGCAGCTTTGAAAGCAGCCCGACATCGATCAGGCGCGGGTCATTCCCCTCAATTAATATCTGGTAGGGGTACATACCCGCCAGATCCGTGCGATTGAAATGCTCCAGTGTGGAAAGGTCTTCCACTTCTTGCAGAGCCAACACGTCCAAATCCATGTCTTTGATGCGATTGGCAACCTTCAGACGGCGGGAAGGATCCTTTTCAACCACCAGTCGCCCCATAAAGGTCCGAATGCTGTATTCAGCCGGATCATCGAAGGAATAGGTGACGGTCACTGTGGTATCGTCCGCTAAAACCGCTTCGATGCGCCCTTTGAAATTAAAGCGCGAAAAAAGGTTGTTCAGGTTGAAAGTGCCAACTTTGACGATCATGGTTCACCCCTTTCTATCGATCCATCCGGGCGGATACTTTTAGATGCCGGGTTCAGAGTTGACTGGTTCCCAGGCGGCGCACTTCACGAATAAATGCCGGCGAATTCAAGCCGCGCTCAAGGTGAAAAGTTAAAAAGTATTGGATGACCGCCTCCATCTCCTGACGCACATCGGCCGGGACCTGTGCACGGGAAGCCTCGTTGAAGCTGCTGCGCTGAATATGGCGTAAATACTTCAATGCCGGCATGGAGATGGGCCGGGCCGATATCTCGCGCGGACCGCAGTTGGGGCACATCACGCCGCCCAGTAGAGCTGAGTAAAACTGGTCGCGCGGCTGGATGATTTCCCCGCAATTGACGCAGTTGACCAGTTCCGGCCGGAACCCCAGCAGATCGAGTAATTGCAGTTCATAGTAGCGGGCTGCCAGGAAGAAATCGTCCGCCAGGGCTAAACGCGCCAGAGTATCCACCAGCAAGCCGTAAACCTGCCGGTTTTGGCCTTCCTCGTAGGTGAAACGGTCCAACAGTTCGATGATGTAGCTGGCCTGTGCAATACGCTGCAGGTCTTCGCGCAGCGGCATGTAAGCGTCGACCGTTTCCACCTGGGTAACAATCCACAGGTCGCGGCCGCGCGCCAACATGAGCTGCACACGGGTGAACGGTTCCAAATGGCCGGCTTTGCGCGAGCGCAGCTTGCGGGCGCCTTTGACGATGGCCCGCAATTTGCCCGCTTCACGGGTGTATAACCCCAGCAAGCGGTCGGCCTCGCCCCAATCGCTGTGACGTAAAACCACCGCCTCCACGCGGATATTGCGTTCCTGTTTGGCCATGAATTGAATTATAGCCCGAGATTTATCAATAAAAACAACTACTACAGTGGCCGTGTCCTCAGTGGTGAGGGTCTATTCTTAGGCTCTTGGCAGGTCTTTCGGTGTAAAGGCACCCGGCAGCAGGTCGCGCACGGTCAATTCGCGCGCAATCTGGCCCTGATCATCCGCAATGATCACCAGTGTGTCCAGACCAAACTCAGCCATAACCTGGCGGCAGCCGCCGCAGGACATACCGGCGTTCGACGTCACCACCGCGATGGCTTCAAATTCCTTTTCCCCCTCCGAAACCGCCTTGAAAATCGCCACGCGCTCAGCGCACATGCTGGTCGGGTAAGCCGCGTTTTCCACATTGGCGCCGCTAAACACCCGTCCGGAAGTGCTCAACACCGCTGCGCCGACTTTGTAATTGGAATACGGCGCGTACGCCAGGTGGCGCGCCTCAATCGCAGCTGAAACCAGGCTTTGGCGCTGCTCAGGAGTTAGGTTCATTGCTATTATCCTCTTTGACCAGCAGCGGCTGACGGTGCGCCCGCACCTTGCGAATGCGCCGTCCGCTGACCTGTTCTACCATTAAATCCCAATCCTCAACCCGCATATGCTCGCCGCCGGTCGGTACACGGCCGATGGTGCCGTAGATATAACCGCCCAGCGTGTCTGCCAACTCGGTGACCAGGTCGGTGCCCAGGATTTCATTGAAATCGTCCAGCCCGATTCGGCCATTCAGCAGAAATTCATCATCCGAAACGCGTTGGTAGAGGTACTCCTCGCCCTGATCGTATTCGTCGCGGATCTCACCGACAATCTCCTCGACAATATCTTCCATGGTGACCAGACCAGCCATGCCGCCGTACTCATCCACCACAATCGCCATGTGGATGCTGCGGGCCTGCATTTCACGCAGCAGCTCATCCACTTTCTTGGATTCGGGCACAAAGTAGGCCGGCCGTAAAAACGGACGGATGCTCTCCGGCGGTGTTTCATCCAGCTGGGTGCGCAGCAAATCCTTGGCATATAGCAGCCCTACCACATTGTCGATGGTGTCGTCATATACCGGCACACGCGAATGTCCGGAAAGAGTCAGGGCCTGGATCGATTCGGTCACACCGGAGTCGGCCTCCAGCGCCAGGATGTCGATGCGCGGCACCATGATTTCACGGCACAGCGTGTCGCCAAAATGGAAGATCGAGTAAATCATCTGGCGCTCGCCCTTTTCCAGACCGCCGGCTGACTCGCCCACTTCCACCCAGGTTTTTAACTCATCATCGGTCACCGAGCCAGGGGTACGCTCCACCGGCGCAGAATCACCCAGCAGGGCCAAATACATGGCAGAAAACGGCCGCAAAATAAAGTTAATCCCGCGCGCCAGGGGCGTCAGGCGCACCAGCCAGGCTTCGGGGTTCTTGCGAACTCCGCCTTCCACGCCAAATTCAAAGGCCATCACCAGCAAGGCAGTCAGGAACACCACCAGCAGGGCAACGCCTATCGAAATCCCCGGGATACTGGTCATTAGCAGCTGATAAACCAGTGCCGCCAGCAAAACATGCCATACGATGATCAAAAACCGCAGCGCTACACGCAGACTGACCTTTTCCATGATCGCCATGGTGGGCTCCAGGCTGTGTTGGTCGTTTTGCGCGCCATAGGTAATCAACTGCGTCAGACGGGCACTCCCCAGGCTAACTCGGATTGCTGCGGTTAACAGATCAAGGCCAAAGATTATCGCGATAATGATCCAAAGGACACGAACGTCCAAACTTTCCTCACTTCACCAATTGAGAAGGAACAACCTGACCGTTGCGCAGGTGGGTAAACGGTCCAACCAGCGCGCCATCGGGCAGCTGGCTTTCTTCCACCACGGAATACAATACCTGACAGCCTGCTCCGAGTGTGCTATTTACTATTTTAACATCCGGTCCAATATTACAACCGTCGCCGATCACTGTTTTGCCCTGCAGGGATGTACCTGGCAACAGCAGCGTCTCGCGCCCAAGGCTGACGTCCACATCGATATAGGTGCTGGCCGGGTCGACCATGCTGACGCCTTCCAGCATCCAGCGGGAATTGATACGCTTTCGCAGCACCGCGGCAGCCTCTGCCAGGTGCTCGCGGGTATTGATTCCCAATGCTTCCTGCGGGTCATCCGCGATCAAGGCCTGAACTTGCAGCCCCTCTCCCACCGCCACACTGACCACATCCGTCAGGTAATATTCGCCTTTTGGCGACAATTTTATGCGCCGCAACGCATCCCACAACCAGGCATTATCGAAACAGTATACGCTGGCATTCAACTCTCGGATAGCCAGAATTTCAGGAGTCGCCTGGGCTTCCTCAACGATTGCGTTGACAGCCCCGTTTGAACCGCGTACTACCCGGCCAAAACCATGCGGATCCGGCAGCACCACGCTCAACATGCTGAATGGCCCGGAGCTGTTTCGCTGGATATCGATCAATCGCAGGAAGGTGGCGCTGGTTAATAAGGGCATATCGCCAGTAGTGACCAAAACCAATCCCGGTTGACCCGCCAACTGCGGTTCCGCCATTTGCAGCGCGTGGGCGGTGCCGAGCTGCTGTTCCTGCAATACAAAGCGGGCTTTTTCACCTATCGTCTGTCGCACCTGCTCGGCGCCGTGTCCGATGACCACCACCGGCAGCTCACTGGTCACGCCAGCTGCAGCCCGCAAGCTGTGTTCGAGCATGGGAACGCCCGCCAGCGGATGCAACACCTTGGGCAGGCTGGATTGCATGCGTTTGCCAAATCCGGCTGCCAGGATGACGGCATTTAGCGGTTCGTACATAGACCGCTCCGGCAAGTATGATCAGTTTTTACGTAATTTTTAGCTGGCGGGATACAACCAAATTGACCGCAACAATGCGCAGGGTCATCGGGTTGATCAGAGATTAGTGTATCGGCGTTCATGTGTTGTTTACAGGCTGGGGCACCTGGACTCGAACCAAGATCCACAGATCCAAAGTCTGGTGTGCTGCCATTGCACCATGCCCCAAAGTTGGGATATTTTAACACAGATTTTACGCCTGTGCCACCATTGCCGAGCCGGGCGATTTTTCGGATGAACTGGGATCAGGTTAAAAAAGTACTTCCCTCCGAGTTGCCCCCAGGAGGGAAGTTCAAGGTGGATCATTTTGGCGATTAATCTTCCAGTTTCTTGGAGAGACCTTGCAGCACCAGGCCGATGCCGAGCAGTGCCAGGCCAAGTCTGCCGAAAGCTCCCTGCAGATTTGCCAGCGGAGCCGGCATGGATTGGTCAGTGCCCGTGATCGGGATCAGCTCCGCGGGAGGATTTCCCGGTTGCGCAGGTTGAGGCAATGTCGGGATCAGCGTCGCTGTACCTAGGTCAACCAGGTTAGCAATGGCCGGTGTTACAAGCGTGTTGGCGGGCTCTTCAGGCGTGTTGGTCGTGTCTATCGCCGGAGCTCCGGTGTTGGTCGGAGTATTAGTTGGTGAGTTGGTGGGGGTATTGGTCGGAGTGTCCGTCGGCGTACTGGTAGGCGTGTTGGTGGGGGTATTGGTTGGAGTGTCCGTCGGCGTACTGGTAGGCGTGTTGGTGGGGGTATTGAATGGAGTGTCCGACGGCGTACTGGTAGGCGTGTTGGTAGGGGTATTGGTCGGAGTAGAAGTCGGAGTATTGGTTGTGGTATCCGATGCCGGGATCTCAGTATTAGTCGGTGTGTTGGTAGGGGTATTGGTGGGAGTGTCCGTCAGAGTAACGGTAGGGGTATTCGTGGGGGTATTCGTGGGGGTATTGGTGGGGGTGGCGGTAGGAGCTGGATCAACATGATAGTTGTCATTCTTGGCATTGGTTCCACCAACCTCAAACACATCCACGCTGTACTCGCCCGAGTCGTCCGAGGCAATTGTATAAGCCTTAAAGCAAAAACATCCGTCCTCATCGGAGGTAATGATCGTGCCGGGAGCCATGTACCAGGCAGCGACGATGATCCCTGGATCAGCGCTGGCATCCCCTGGTTGGCCGGTGATCCCCCAATGGTAAACTGTGTCTGGATCAAAGTTTGATCCACGAATAAACACCTCTTCGCCCCAGGTGTAATGATTCTCGTCCTGGGGTGCAGGGGGAATGCAGGTGCTGCGTGTTGTCCAAATTGAGCCAGAGGTTGCGTTTACTGTTTTAGCTGGAATGAAGTTCAACGTCAGCGAGATGATTAGAAATGCAATTCCGGTGATATAAGCGATGCGGCTCAGGTTCCGAAGTGTCTGGTTGACAATTTGATCAGGAGTGTTCATGAATTACTCCTTGTCCAATTTATAAAAGGACGAAAAACAAAATAGAAGATTACATTAGAAAACCAGACCTGAAGAAGTTAACTGAGTGAAAATTAAAAGGTCTCCACCCTAACAGAAAAAACCTAAAGGTACATGGACGGTTATTGTTTGTGCTTCGGATTGAGTTCGCAATTTACTCCACACATCCTATTAACCTCCAGAAATTGACTGCGGCAAACTCCAGGTTTATTGGTCATCACCTCATATTTGAATATCGGTGGCATTAAACAAAAAACCGGCGCAAAAGCCGGTTTCGCTATTGGCTCCCTATGTACCAGTCCCACATTTCAGGGAAAAGCGACCAAATACTGGCACATAGATCTACACCGCATGATCAATAATTCCGATGCCGTTATTAATGACGTTAAATATATTATAGTGGCGATCAACTATTAGTCAACAAAAAAAAATTTATAAATTGCTAAGAATTTCCAAGAAATCCGATCAAATGATACCCTTTCGTCATACAGATTTCCATGAAAACAGAAATTCAAAAGAAATCATGGCTGATATATGCCCGTTGTAATATCTCGGCCCTCGCTAATTGGCCGCGGTATCGCCGTAAACCTTAAATATTTCCCCCCTTGGTCGACCCAAGGGGGGAAATATTTATTAGGATGGTTGGTTATTCTTCGATTTTACGGGAGAGACCCGGCAGTACCATACCGATGGCTAAGAGAGTCAGGCCAACCTTTCCAAAGGTTGAAGACTGATTCCCCGACGGAACCGGCGGGGACTCCTCAGGATCCGACACCGATACGAGGGCTTCAGACGTGTTTTCATCTGGCGCGTGCGGCGGGGTCGATGTTGAAATTGCGCCACTATCACCAACTCCTGCCAGCCCCAAACCTCCCAGGCTTGCAGGCGTTTCCGTTGGGGTGACTGTTGGTGTGTCAGTGGGAGTATTGGTTGGCACCTGAGGTGTGTTGGTGGGCGTGTTTGTGGGAGTGTTCGTTGGCACGACAGGCGTGTTGGTGGGCGTATTGGTGGGTGTGTTCGTCGACACGACAGGCGTGTTCGTCGGTGTATTGGTCGGAGTGTTCGTTGGCACGACAGGCGTGTTGGTTGGTGTGTTGGTGGGTGTGTTGGTCGGCACGACAGGTGTGTTCGTCGGTGTATTGGTTGGCGTATTGGTTGGCGCCACAGGCGTGTTGGTTGGGGTGTTCGTGGGTGTGTTCGTCGGCACAACAAGCGTGTTGGTAGGCGTATTGGTGGGTGTGTTCGTTGCGGTGCTGGTAGAGGTGGGGGTAGGAGGAATTTCAATCACCCGATAACTATCTTTTTTAGAGTTGGAAGGTTTGGTTACCTGGAAAACTTGATAGGTATATGTACCCCAATCTCCGTTAGGAATGACGTAGGCTGCAAAACAAAAATTACCTTGGGCATCGGATTTTATGACCGTGCCAGTACCAATATTCCATCCCGCGACGATAATTTTTGGATCAGCGCTAGCTCCCCCTGAATTACCCTTTATTGTCCATTTAAAATCGGTAAACGGATCAGTGGTGGTCCCGCGTAAATAGACGGTCTCACCAGTCACGTAGTGATTCTCGTTTTGCGGATCCGGTACTTGGCAGGTTGTCCGGGTGGTCCATATGGCGGTCAACGCAGCGCTGACGGGATTGGCCGGGATGAAATTCAGCACCAGCGATGCGAGTAAAAAAGCCACACCTGTGATGTACATTAAACGGCTCGCTGCACGAAGCACTTTATTAAATGGCACAGTGTGTTTGTTCATGCTTCCTCCTGGTCATTCGGACATAAAAAGGCGCAAACTATCGAATTTACAATGGATTCTGAACGCTTACATTAACAATTGGGCAGGTATTGGTATGCAATCAGACTCCCAGAAGTTTGACAGTGCACAGGTCGCATAACATCCCTGCAGACCAGGTTTCAACTCTGGCTTCCCCAAGCACGGATTGTCCGCTTGAGAATGAGAACAGCTGATTTTAAGCATCTGGAACACCGCCGCTCTCGTTTTGGAGCCATGCCGAAATAAAAAAACCAGCCAATAGGCCGGTTTCGCTACTCGCTCCCTATATACCTGTCCACCATGAATCGGAACAAGCAACCATATTGCGGTATATAGATCATCGCTGCCAATTTAGATAATTAAGATTATTAATGTCAACATTGTTATTATAGCGGCAACCCATTAATTGTCAATAATGATATTCGGCGGAATTCAGCAGGAAAATCATTTTATTTTTCTCCCTGCTTTAAAGCCGAACTTCCCTCCAGGTTGCCCCCAGGAGGGAAGTTCAAGGTAGATTATTTTGCGATTAATCTTCCAGTTTCTTAGAGAGACCTTGCAGTACCAGGCCGATGCCGAGCAGCGCCAGTCCAAGTTTTCCGAAAACCGTTTGCAGGTTCGCTAGGGGAGCCGGCATCGAGAAATCAGCGCCAGTCACCGGGATAAGGACGGTCGGAGTGTCCTGCGGCGGAGGAGGCGGAGGCAGCGTTGGGACTGGGGTCGATGTGCCAGGATCAACGGTCTCGGATACCACCGGGGTCACCGGAGTGTTGGTGGGAGTTGCGGTTGGTTCTTCAGGAGGTGTGGTGGGCGTATTGGTTGGAGTGGCGGTAGGCACCTCGGGCGTGTTGGTGGGAGTTTCGGTAGGAGTAGCCGTATCGGTCGGAGTATTGGTTGGAGTTGCGGTGGGGACATCCGTAGCCGGAATATCGGTGGGTGTGTTGGTTGGCGTGTTGGTCGGCGTATTTGTTGGGGTGTTGGTTGGGGTGTTGGTTGGGGTGTTGGTAGGTGTGTTCGTTGGCGTGTTGGTCGGGGTATTGGTAGGGGTATTGGTAGGGGTGTTGGTCGGTGTGTTGGTCGGTGTGTTGGTCGGTGTATTGGTCGGTGTGTTGGTTGGGGTATTGGTAGGTGTATTGGTTGGGGTATTCGTCGGCGTGTTGGTAGGGGTTGCGGTGGGGAGGATTTCTTCTACGCGGTAATTGTCGTTCTTCTTATTGGCTTCATTCGTGACCTGGTAAACATCATAGCTGTAGGTACCCCAATCTCCAGGTGGAATGGTGTAGGCAGCAAAACAGAAATCTCCATTCGCGTCGGTCGTAATGACCGTTCCAGAACCAATATTCCAACCAGCCACGAAGATATTCGGGTCAGCGCTGGAACCGCCAGGATTTCCCATGATGGTCCATTTGAATTGCGTGTTGGGATCGGTGGATGTCCCGCGCAGATACACCGTCTCGCCAGTGACATAATGGTTCTCGTTTTGCGGATCGGGAACGGCACATGTCGTGCGTGTAGTCCAGATCGTTGTTAATGCCGCACTGACCTGTTTAGCCGGGATGAAGTTCAACACCAGCGACGCGATCAAAAACGCAACGCCGGTGATGTACGAGATTCGGCTCAGTGCTCGTAACACTTTATTTAAGGGTACTCTGTGTGTGTTCATGCTCACTCCTCGTCAGCCGTGCATAAAAGGACGAAAACAATCGGATAAATATTAATAAAACCAGAGCCAAATTTGGCATCCGGGTGGAAATGGTTTTTATTCAAACGATACAAAATTTCAAGGTGCAAGGTTCACAAAACGGACCTACAGGGCCGGTTTCGCTACTGGCTCCCCACGCACCTGCTTTCCCCCTCGGAAAGTAAGCGACCAATTTCGGGTTCGTGGATCAACGCCGCCCTTGCTGCGGATGGTGGCTGGTTTTAAACAAAAAAACCAGCCCAAAGGCCGGTTTCGCTACTGGCTCCCTATGCACCTGTCCCCCCAATTCTGGAACAAGCGACCAAATTACGGTGCATAGATCAACGCCGCCTAATTTCACCCATTCAATTGTTAATGATGTTATACCTATTATAGCGGGGTTACAATCAATGTCAATAATTTTTTGGTTTGCAAATGGTAGAATTTTCTAAGAAACTCTTAATAACATTTGCTGTTATTGCCGCTCAATACCTTCATTCACAACTAAATATCATTATACAAATAAAATCATCAATGTATAGAGTCAATAATATCGGTTATTAGCTTCAAACTTCCTTTGGGTTTGTGATTTTTCGCGCAAGAATGACGTTCAGCATCTTGACAGGCGTTTCAGGGCTGACTATACTAAGCCATAGATGAATACTTAACCTTCGGGGCAGGGTGAGG
>Ga0209521_10003698_pt1 | contig 12312 bp, 13 predicted proteins | sample Rifsed19ft4_FD_184016 | JGI IMG/M metagenome (GOLD analysis project Ga0209521, IMG submission 184016) | Soil microbial communities from Rifle, Colorado, USA - sediment 19ft 4 (version 2) | ecosystem: Environmental > Terrestrial > Deep subsurface > Rock core/Sediment | place: Rifle, Colorado... | reverse complement strand
GGCGCTGGTCGGCACGCCGGCCATGCTCGCCGACTTCTTCGGCGTGGATGAGTTCCTCGTCGGACGTGCCCGGCAGAACACGGCCAACATCGGCCAGACGGCGAGCTATGCACGGATCTGGGCCGACAAGCTCGCCCTCGTCCGAGTCTCGAGCGCGCCGAGCATTCGCAATGCGGCCTTCGGGTTCGTGTTCCAGGATGCGCCCACACGCACCACGCAGACGTTCGACGTGGCGATGGGTACGGACGGCGGTTACTGGAACCGATGCGCGCGGTCGGACCAAGAGAAAATCGTGGCGGCCGATACCGGCTACCTCATCCAGACGCCGATCGGCTGATAGCCGACCGGTAGGAGAAAAAGGGAATGACGACCGAAAACGAGGCAACGCGGGCTGTGGGACCCGCGGAACCAGAGAAGAGCGAAAAAACGACCAAGAAGCGCTTCCGGGTCATTGGGCCCGGGAGTCTCACCAAGGGCGACCTCGAGCCGGACAAGCAGACCGGAAAGATGCGCCACGTCTCGAAGGCGTACCCTGCGGGCGCCCTCATTGAACTGACGCGCGCGGAATACGAGGAAATGAAAACCCTCGTGGAGCCCGTGCGGCCTGGCGAGGGTCCCGTCGAGGACATCTCGAAACGCGAAGCCGGCCGGTACATCGTCCGCGGCCCCGGCAGCATTCGGCGCGGCCGGCACACCGAGGCCAGGACCTACAGGCCCGGCGATACCCTGGAGCTCAGCGCCGAGGACGCCATCTCTCTCGGCGTCGAGGTGCGGCCCTTCATCTCATGACGACCCCCTACATCACCAAGGCGGACATCCAGGCGCGTGTCTCAAAACAGGCACTCGATCGGTGTCTTGATGATGATGGCGATGGCGCGGCGGATGAAGTGAATGTGGACGCCTACATTCGGGACGCGCAGGCGAAGATCGATGGCCGGCTGAAAGCCTCCGGCTACTCGCCCATTCCGCTCAATGCGAACGGCGGACCGGTGCCGAGCGAAGTGAAGCGGCTGTGCTTGGATCATGTCCAGGCCATGCTCGGGCTGCGGCATCCGGAATACGTGCGCGTAGACGCGAAGGCGCTCCTCTCCGTCTGGAAAAAAGATCTGGATGATCTCCTCGTTTCGGCGACTCGACTCGACACGGACGTACTGCCCGAGCCGAAAGCAAACGTCGGTGGCGAGATCCTCTCGAACGATCCCAACAACCCGACAACCCTGCTCGAGCCGACCTTCATTGGTACCAACGGGTTCGGGGTGTTCTGACATACGGCGAGATAGAGCAGTTTGGTAGCTCGTCGGCCCCATAAGCCGAAGGCCGTTGGTTCAAATCCAACTCTCGCCCCTGGAGCAATTGATGTTGCGCATCACCGGCGCCGATCTCGTGAGAGCCGCCAAGGTGCTCGATGTGATGTGGCTCAGCGGTCCTCCGCAAATCGACCGTGCTATCGAGCGCTCCGTCGATTCCGCCATTCGCATTGGCGCGGCCGTCGCTCGGACGAGTCACGGCTGGAAGAATCGGACTGGTGCCCTCGAAAACTCAATCAAGAGCGCGATGCTCGAAGTCGGGCACCAGAGGGCGGTAGGTGAAATCAGTGCTGGGCTCGACTCGAAGGCCCGCAAGTATGCGAGCGTGATGGAGAAGGGCTCAAGCCCTCATCCCATCTTCCCGAAGAATTTCAACCTCAGAACGCAACGAGCCGGGACACATGGGTTTCTGACGTTCAAAGTCGATGGGCGTTGGGTCATCGTGCCCTACGTGAACCACCCGGGTACGAGGCCCTACAAGTTCATGCGGCACGGCGCCGACACGGCTGAAAAGTATCTCGTGCGCTTGCTCGACGAAGCGCTCGAACGAGCGACGATTGCCGCAATAGCGAGGTAGCCCATGGCGTACCAGGCCGACTTCGGCAGCTTGCCGATCCCGGTCCCGGTGCCAAGTGGCGATGCCACACCAGGCGATCCCGGGCTCGATATCTTCGCCGGATATTTGAAGGCCACGCTCAACTTCTATGCAGGCGCGGCATGGCAGGCAATCGCCCCGGGAGAACCCCTGGTCCGAAACGCCTTCACGTTCGACCCCGAGCAAGTCGCCTGGTCCGATAGCAAACTCCCCGCGCTCTTCGTCTTCCGCAACGGCAGCGCCAAGCGCACCGAGAAAGAAGCCGAGGACGTTCCAGTCGCCCATACAAACATCGTCGTTCTGTGGGTCATGCCGCCCACGAAACATGAGCGGCGCGAAAAATGGGGTCCCTTCCGGAATGCCATCGCGAAGGTCATCGAGGCCGTCATCGCGAACAATGCGGACCCCGCCTTCGTCGTTTCCCCTGGCACTAGCACCCCCGCCGCTCTCAGAGAGGGCACGGTGCTCACCGAAGCCGCTGGGTTCTTCAAGATCTTCCTCGATTCCTGGAAGCCCTCGACCCTCGTCCTCGGCATGTACGACCTCGGGCCATCTCGGGTCTACACGGCCCTTGATTGCCGTTTCACAGTGCAGGAACAACTCGCGCCGGACTTCGATGGTCTGAGCTACCCGGCAAAGCTCGACCTCCGCATCGGCCTGCGACAACCCGGCGAGGCCATCACGTACGTCACGGTGGATGCGACCGAATACCTCGTCGAAACCGGCGAGGTGGACGCCGGCCGATCGATCTTCGGCGGCGGTTTCAGTGCTGGATTCTCCGCGGGCTTCGATAGCCCCAGTCCGCCCTCCGCATTCTCAGCCGGCTTCTCGTTCGGCTTTCAAAGGTGATTCATGGCCGACACAGAACGCACGCTGGCGGCCTTGCAAACACTCTTCGCCGACAACTCGGCGAGCGCCATCAGCGAACAGGATCTCCGCGACTTCCTCGTCACCAGCATGGGGGGGTACGCCGGCATCAAAGTGTCGGCCGGCACGGGGACGCAGGCGCTTACAGATACGCCCAGCAAGGTCACGCAGTTCGATGCGGTAGGGCCTTCGCGGGGCGTGACCCCGAGCGCATCGGACGACTCGCTCACGATTGGTGTCACTGGCCATTATTTGGTCGAAGCGAATCTCTCATTCACGCTCAGTGCAACTGACCGGCTGCTGGTCACGATTCGCCAAGGCGCAACGCCAATCTTCGGCGGGCGTGTCTACACGACGACGGGCGAGGAAGCTCATGTCTCGTTCGGCGGCCCAGTATCTCTCGATGTCGACGACGTAATCACCGTTTACGCGGCAACGGCAACGGCAGGGGGCGGCAACCTGGTGCTCAAGGACGGGCAACTGAACGTCAAGCGCATCGGCGGCGCATGAGAACAGAAAGAAAAAGGGAACATGGAAATGAAAAAGACGAAATTGCGGGTGTTTCCGAATCCGTGGTCTTTCATCCATCCGGAGCTCGGACCTCAAGGCGCATGCCCCGCGGAACCGATCAACCAAAACACGCATCGCGGTTACGTGGGAGCGACGGTGCATGCGACCCCGCGGCAGGAACGCTGGGACGAACCGAAGCGCTGGGACACGCATCAGCGTGCCATGCACGAGGTTCACTTCGAGTTCATCGAGGGCGGAGTCATCGTACCCGCGTCGAAGTACTACAGCGACCGCCTGCATGACGGTTCGCTCGTTCCTGCGGACGAGGCGACCTTGAAGGAAGCCGGAAAATCCCGCGTGCGCTTCAAGACACTGGCCGAGGCGAAGGCGGCCGGCATCGCCGAGTTCGAGGCCATCAATGGTTCCGGTTCATGGGCGGCGCTCGTCACCGAACTCGGATTGGAACCTGCCCCAGCGCAAACCAAAGTGGCGCCCAAAGCGGCGCGCACACTGATCCCCGAAAACTGAGTTTCGCTTCCAAGGAGGCGCGTCGTGAGTGTATCCCCCGTCACTATCGTCGGTTTTTCTTCAACCGACTTCGTCCCTGGCTACGTCGGCGACACCAAGCTGAGCGCCGGTCGGCTCACGGGCGGAGGACTGCCCAAACGTGTCCTTGTCGTGGGCAACAAAACAGCGGCCGGTTCCGACACCGCCGACTCATCGCCCCCGCGGCGTCTCTTCAACGAAGACGATGCCGATACCTACTTTGGCATCGGCTCCGAAGTCTCGCGCATGGCCTACGCGGCCTTGCTCGTTCCCGGGAGCGAAGTGTGGGCCATCGCAAACGCCGATCCGGGCGGTACGGCCGCAACGCTGACGGTCACCTTCACCGGAACGGCTGGCAGCGCCGGCACGTATTCGGTCTGGATCTGTGGCGTCGAGTGCGCCATCTCAATCACGAGCGGCGATACCGTCACCGCGATGGCTACGGCAGTCACAAACGCCATCAACGCGCAGTTGCGCCTGCCGGTGACCGCAGTAAGCGCCGTTGGGGTCGTGACAATCACCCATCGTAATACGGGCGTCCGCGGCAACTTCATCTACGTCCGTCAGTCCTCGGCGACCCCTTGCACAACCACGACGGTTGCTCTGGCCGGCGGTACGCCGGTCACGGGAGGCGTCGTCCCCATGTCGGGCGGCGCCACTGCCGATGTCATCACGACCGTCCGCTCCATACTGTTCTCGACGTGGTTCCACCGCATCGCGGTGGCTCACTCGGATGCCACCAACCTTGCCGCTTGGGAAACGCACATCGATGCGGTCTCGGGCCCCCTGGAAGGACATCCTTGCCAGTTCATCGTCGGATGGAATGGTGCCTACTCGGAAGTCTCACCGCTCGCAGCAACCACCATGAACACCGGGCGCGGCCAAATGCTCTGGATGCTCTATGGCGAAACGCCGCCCAGCGAAATGGCGGCTTCCTTCGCCGCGGAACGGGCGGTGGCGGAGCAAGGTGACCCGAATCGGGCTTACGACAACTTCCCGCTGCGTGGCGTGGCGCCACACTCGCAGTCTGGAGATATCCCGCAGCGCACGACCAAGGTCACGGCGCTTCAGAACGGGGTGGTTCCGGTCACTACCGAAGACAACAAGGCGCTCATCGTGCGCAGCATCACGACCAAGTGCCTGCTTGGTTCTGTGCCGGACTACCGTACCCTGGACTCCAATCAGGTCACGGTGCCGGACGAGATCCGGGGGGACATCGGGATTCTCTGGACGACCGAATGGGTGGTTGGCAACCCGCGTGTCGCGGACGATCCGCAGGAAGGCCAACCCGACCGGCCGCGTGGCGTCGGCACACCCACCATGTGGAAGCAATACGCGCAGGCGCGACTGAAGGACTGGGAGAGCGGCGTCGCTGTCTCTTCGGGTCTTCCGCAGATCATCGACGTGGACGCGAACCCGCCACTTGCCGGATTCGATTCGATCGCGAAGCGCATCATGTCGGGCTTGCCCGTCATCCCCGCACCCAACCAACACCAAATCGGTGTTCAGGTCCAGCAGGTCGGCTGAGCGAAGGACTGAACGAACATGGCAACTGTCAAATACATTGTCCGAGCAGCGCCGATCTACGCGAATGGGGCGAAGATCGCAGAATGCGAATCCCTCACCTTCGAGATTTCCGGCGGCGGCGAAGCCGTCTTCGGGCTCGAAGGATTGCTCACCTTCACCAAAGGCGCCGTCACCACGAAAGCTTCGTGCAAGGCCATCGTCCCCGTGGCCGGGATGGGCTCGCGGTTCACGGAGAAACTCGTCGCGCAGGTGGACGTGGAGATCGGCGTCATGCTGGATGGGAAGCTCTTCCAGGTGACGATGCGGCCCATGACCGCGAACTACAGCTCCGACTCGAAGACGGGTCGCGTCGAAGGAGACTTCTCCTTCGAGGGTGGAGCACCGAAGATCGTCTAGTCTCTGCGCCCCTGCCCCCCCAGGCGGCGCATGATGGCGAGGCCGGCTCGCCGCACCATGCCGGGTTCTCCCTCATCCGGGCACGGTGGAACGTCGAAAGGCGACCGGCCAACTCGATGTGATTTCGCTCCGCTCGCGGGGTTCCCCGGGCGTCTTCTCACGATGACGCACCAGGAGACCTTACGCATGGCACGATTTCGCGACATTCTCAACGGCAAGCGCGCACGAAAAACGATCGAGTTCCCGCTCGACGGGTTCGATCCGTTGCGGCGCGCTACTGGCCTCCCGCCGGGAGAGCCGGGGCCCGAAGCTCCCGACCACGTACTTGTGGATCTGGTAGTGCTTCTGGGCTACGAAACGGCAGATGTCTTGGAGAAGGCGCGCTCTTTCGCCAAGACACGTGGCATCGAGAGCCCGAAGGAAGGCGATAGCCTCTTCGACCTCGGCGTCATGGTCCACACGCTGCTACGCGTATGCGTGGATCATGAATCGCCCGAGGCGGAGGTGCGTCCGTTCTTCGCCAGCGAAGCCGAAGTGCTCGGCAGCCCCCGCGACCGGATCGCCTACGTCTTCGCGCAGCACGAAATCTGGCAGGACCAATGCTCTCCTCAGGTCGGGAGGGTCTCGCCTGATGCCCTCTACGCCATCGTGCAGGAGGCGGCGGCATCACCCGATCCGGCCCGCCCTTTCGCTTACTTGCGGCCCGGTTTGGCCGCGATCTGTTTTCGTTCTATGGCGCTCCAGCTTGTGAGCTCACCGACGCCCAAATCGCAGCCTGGGTCATCCTCCGAGGCGAAGCCAACACACAAGCCGATGCCTGAGATCCGACGCGGGGCCGGCAGCCGGCGGAAGAGGGCCTGATGGACTTCGCATCTATGATGCGCACTGCGGCGAAAGCACTGAAACCTCGTCGCGTGGTGCAGATCCCGCCGACGGCATGGGCCGAAGGACATCCCGAAGCCCCGGTGACCGCTGTGGATGTGGGTCTGAAACTACTCTCCGAACAGGATGTGCAGGAGGCGAAGGTCACTGCTGCGCGCGTGATCGCTGAACTCTACGGACAGGTAGATGACGAAGAATCGATCGTGAGCGGCTACAATGATGCGCTCATGCGCGCATGCGTGGGACGCGCGACGTGCAAACCGGACAGTGCGGCCACGCCGTTCTTCGAGCTAGGCGAGGACGAGATCCGCGTGAAGCTCACTCCGGAGGGCATCCGGGGCTTGTACCAAGAGATTGAAGCGAATCACCTCGCGCTCTCGCCGACACTTCTCGAAATTGACGAGGACGGCCGCTTGGAACTCGCCGCCATGCTCCAACGGCTGGATCTTTGGGACTTCATCCCCGCCGAAGAACGACCGTTGCTTGGGCGGCTCCTGGCGCACTGCCATGGTGTCATGCAGGAAGCGGAGGACATCGCCGACGACGCGGGTGTGCCCGCGGTTCTGCTTTCGTGAGGTGAACTATGGCGGCCGTACGTATTCGGATCGGTGCAGCCGCCGATTCGTCGATGGCGACGGTCTTTCGTCCGCTCGTCAACGCCGCCAAGCAGGCGAAGAAACAGCTTGATTCTGATTTCAGGAAAGCGGGCGTCCGCATGGGCGGCCACATTCATGGCGCAGCAAAGAGCTTCGCAGCGGTGCAGAGCGCCAGTCAGAAGGCAGCCTCCAAGATTCTGAGCGATTGGCAGAAGACAGGTGCTGCCGCACAACAGGCATCCAACAAGGTTCTGAGCGATTGGCAGAAGACGGCCCAGAAGGAACAAGCTCTCGCCGAGAAGACAGCCGCAAAACGCGTTGCCGCCGAGCATCGTGCCTCTGCCAAGGTTCTGAACGATTGGCAGAAGGTAGCCGCGAAGGAACAAGCTCTCGCCGAGAAGACGGCCGCGAAACGCCTTGCTGCCGAGCGACATGCCTCCGCCAAGGTGCTGGCGGACTGGCAGAAGATAGCCGCGAAGAAACAAGCTCTCGCTGAGAAGACAGCCAAAGCTGTTCAGAAGGCCGAGCAAAAACGACTGGCTTCGGAGAAGGCCGCCTCTGCCAAGGCACTCGACGACTATCAGAAAGCAGCGCAGAAGAAGACGGCAGTGGACGCCGCCGCAGAGGCCCGGCGCCTCGCGTTGGTGCGCAAAACCAATGCCGCGGTCCTCTCCGAATACCAGCGCATCGCGCGAGCGGAGGCGCGCGCGGCAGCAGCGCGCGAAGCCGGTTTTCGGCGTGCGAGTCGCATGCAGGAACGCGAAGCCGCCAAAGCTGCGCGGATGCAAGCAGCCGCGGCGCGCCACGCTGAACGCGCCTCGACCTTCGGCGGTGGCTCCCGTTTCGGGATGTATGCCAGCAGCGCGTTGATGCGCAATCTCAGCGGTGTTCGGAACCGCGCCGGCATGGTCGGGCGTGATATCGCTCGCGGCTACGGCGTAGATTTCAATCTCGGAAGCTCTATCCAACGCAACGTCGAGTTGGAATCCGCTGCCGTGCGCATATCCAATCTCGCCTATCTTCGTAAGGGAGGGCCACTCGCCGGGAAGCGGGCAGCGCCAGGCGGTATCGAAGAGATGATGCGGACGACGGGCGCCGAGACGGGAACGGCGCCCGAGGAGATCGCGGCGGGTATGGAGCGGTTTATCGGCATGTCGTCGGATCTCGCCTTGGGGAAAGCGCTCATCGGGGACATGGCAAAGTTTGCCAAGGCAGCCGGCGCAGAGTTGGAGGATGTACTGACCTTCGCGGGAGCCATCGCTTCGCAGTACGACAATGTGTCACAGAGTAGCAAAGAGATCGCCGAGCGCGCCAAGTACATCAATCTCATCACGCGCGCTGCGGGTGGTGCTGCAAAATACGGCACCGTAGAAATGTTGCATCTAGCCTCGAAGGGGCCGCGGTTCGTGGCGGCGGCGGAAGGCATCGGTACGGACCGGGCGCTGGCAATGAATCGGATGCTGGCGATCGGCGAAATGGGAATCAAGGGCGGTTCGACGACGGCGCCGGAAGCCGCAATGTCCGTTGCACGGTTCGTGAGTACATTCCGCAAGAATGCCCGTATTGAAGCGTTCGAGAAGATTGGGGTGAATCCCTACACGGAGGAGGGGCTCCTTCGTGACCCCAAAGAGACGATTCTAGCGGCGCTGAAGGCCACCAAAGCCGACCCGGGCCAAATGAACACGTTGTGGATGGATACACGGGCTTCGAGAGCGGTGGAAGGGCCGCGGCTTGCATACGTACGCGCGAAGATGGCGGCGGGCGGTGGTGAGGCTGGTGACATCGCCGGGCTCAAGGCAGTATCAGAGCTGTTCGACAAGTTCGAGGAAGGTGTGATGACCGTTGGGGAGGTGCAAACCTCATTCGGCAATACACTCGATACGGCAAAAGCAAAAGGCGTTCAGTTTCAAGTGCAACTCGACCGGCTCACTCAGAAGATGCAGACGGAGCTTCTCCCCAACCTTGTGAAACTTGCGCCTGTTGCATCCAAGGTATTCGATGCGTTTACGAAGCTGGTCGGTTTCACGGCAGCGCATCCGGTGGCGGCGGGCGTTCTAGGTATTGCCGGGGCGGGGGCTGGCTCAGTCGCAGAAGCAGCGATTCGTGTCGGCGTGGAACGAGGACTTGCAAAGGTCAACTGGAGTGGTTTGGGTGGCGCTGCGGCGGGGCTAGGAGTACTCGCCGTGGCGGTGACGGCATGGTCGGCGGGGAAACTGGCGATTGAGTGGGCCGCATCGGAAACGGACAAGGGACAAAATAAGGAGGTACTAAAAGGAGTCAGACGGGAAGAGGCCAAACAGAAGATCATGCGCGATGTGGAGAGCGGAGAGTTGTCTCCTGAGCAGGGAATCGCCAAGCTAGAAGCACTGAGGAAAGAGACAGACCAAGAGATCAGACTCGGGCGAGAGAGAAAGGCAGAGACGCAAGCCATCGAGAACGAGACCGACCTTGGTGATGACGGCGACGAGCGGCGGCGCAAGCGGCCCCGGCTGGTATCGTCCGACCTGAAAAAAGCGATGGCGGATTTTGGGGAGGTCATATTCGGGGAAAAATCTGCCGAGCAGATAGGCAAGGAGCAGATAGCAGAGCGGGCTCTGGCGGAAAATGAGCGACAATCAGACCTGCTCGGAAAACTCATCGCGGCAGTGACCCGCCTGGCTCCATTGAAGCCCGGCGCCGCTCCGCCCGGGATAGATCCCAACCTTCGCTCACCCGCAGGGGGATAGCATCATGGCCGCAGCTAAGCCCGCATCTCTGCCCATGCGTTCGCGTCTGCCGTCGGTCGTGTTTGACGACATCAGTTTCCCGGTAGAGAGTATTCGGATCAAAGGCGGGCTCCGCGATCATGTCCACGAATATCCGCACGCGGACGGAGGACAGCCGGAGAAGCTCGGGCGGAAGCTCTATGAGTTCACGATTGTTGCTCTCTTCGATGAGGGGATCAAAACTTACGATACGCTCTACCCGCACGCTCTGAACGAGCTGGCGCTTCGCTTCGGTCAGGGAACCACGGGTGTATTGTCGATCCCGTTCTTCGGTGACACGGGCGCGTATTGCTATGACTGGGAACGGGAAACGACGAACAAGATTCTATCGGGCGAGCGGGCGACATTCATCTTCCGGGAAGAACCCGATGAGGTGGTCGCATCCGTGCAAGAAATCGATCTCACGTCCCCGGCTGCGGAGAAGGCGCTCGCTCTCAGCGCTAGCGCCATCATGGCCGAACTGACGAAGGAAGACATCGATATCCTCACGGCCATCACGGATGCGGTGAACATCGTGCGCGCGTTGGGCGACCAGGCGGACGCTTTTGCTTCGCGCGGCATCTACGCCGTGCAGCATCTCATCGACCGCTGTGCCCAAGCGGAGAACTCGATTCTGGCCCTGAACAAGACGAGCGCTGCGAATCAACAGATGCTCGAAGACCTCAAAGCACTTTGGGCCAGCGCTCAAGAACTGTACTTTACCATCGTGGGCGACGAGGATCCGATCATCGTCTACACGACCTGGCGCGCAATGACGATCCAAGAAGTGGCGATTGCCGTCTACGGCGACACGTCGCGTTCGATGGAAATCCTTCAACTGAACGCCATTGATGACCCATTCGCCATCCCGGCGGGGACGGGAATCAGGATCTACCAGCCGGACCGCGCGGCGCGGAATGCGGCGTGACCCGGCAAGCCTGGGACGACACGGTCGTTCTCACACTTGGCGAACATCAGGAAGACGACCCGAACGGCGGGAAGCAAACAGTCGGGTCCAAGACGCTCGACGTGGCGCTGAGCTACGAAATCACGCAGTCCGTCTTCGAGCAGCCGGGCGCGTTCACCTTCACAGTGGGGCAGCGCGAAACGCTGGCCCAATGGATCAAGGAAGTCCCCCCAGAAACGCCGTTCTACATCGGGCTCGACGTGGGCGGTGCATCCCTGGTGCCCCTCATGCGCGGCTTCACCGATGGGGTGCAGGCCAACGTGACCAGTGGCGGCAGCACACTGCAATTCGACGGCCGAGACATCGTCAAGAAGCTACACGATCACTACGTGCCGGCGGATACCAGCTTCGGCAACAGCAAGAGCTACGAGGAGATTCTGCGCACGATTCTGGACACCGTAGGGCTCACCGATACGGCCATTGTGACCGACGACACGGCGAATCAGAAGGCACATGCGGGCGTCGAAGTCGTGAACGTCAAGGAACTCGATACCAAGAAGAACATTCTGGTGGACAAGACGGAGACAGTGATTGACGCCAAGGGGAACAAGATCACCAAGACGGTCACCAAGCAGCAAGACGCGGCGGTGAAGGCGCGCGTTGGTACACGCTGGTTCGAGTTCTACTCCGAGCAGCTTCGTCGCGTCGGCTTGTTCATTTGGGCAGACACGCAGAGCGCCATCGTGATTTCCGTACCCAACCCGCACCAGAAGCCAGTCTACCGCATTGTCCACAAACGCGGCAAGCGGAACGAAGCTGGCGGCGTCAACATCATCTCCGCGACCTACCGCAACAACTCCGCACGGCGCTGGACGATGGCGCGAGTCTACACGCGGGGCACTCTCAAAGGTGGGCGCGCGCAGATGTCAGGCGAGTACGTGGACACGGAGATGTCCGAACGCCTACTGCCGAGTGACCCGCATGAAGGACGGTTCCGGAAGATCCTCGTCGTACAAGATACCGAGCTGAAAAGCCCGCTCGAGTGCGACCGACGCGCACGAAGCCTCATTGCTGAAGCGAACCGCGAGAACGTCTCGCTGCGTTACGTCGTGAGCGGACACTCGGTGCCAGCACTGAGTACGGCAGGCGTGCGCGCCGTTTGGACGCCTAACACCGTCGTCGATGTTCAGGATGAGGAGTTTGGACTCTTCGGTCCCTGGTATCTGTCGAGCGTGACGATGCGCCGCGGGCCGGAGACGACCACGGAGTTGACGCTCATGCGTCCCGAGGATTGCGTGTTCTTACCGGAGCTCGAATAATGGTCGACCGTCGATGGGGTTGGGATCTGGGCGTCGCCATGTACACGGCCTATGGGCCGAATGGCTACCTAGGCGTGCAGATCGACGGCATCGGTGGCGAGGACGCCGGCTTGCCC
>Ga0209521_10003693_pt1 | contig 12318 bp, 7 predicted proteins | sample Rifsed19ft4_FD_184016 | JGI IMG/M metagenome (GOLD analysis project Ga0209521, IMG submission 184016) | Soil microbial communities from Rifle, Colorado, USA - sediment 19ft 4 (version 2) | ecosystem: Environmental > Terrestrial > Deep subsurface > Rock core/Sediment | place: Rifle, Colorado... | reverse complement strand
AGGGCCCGTTAGCCCACCCGCCATGGAGGACCGGCTCGATCCGATCTTCCGCCCGCGGTCCATCGCCGTGATCGGGGCCTCCCGCACGCAGGGGAAGATCGGCCATACCCTGATGAAGAACCTGATCGTGAACGAGTTTCAGGGCAAGCTCTTCCCGGTGAACCCGAAGGCGGACAGCGTCTGGGGCGTGAAGGCGTACCCCACAATCCTCGACGTCCCCGACCCGGTGGACCTCGCGATCATCACGATCCCCGCGGAGATCGCGCTGGGCGCGGTCGAGCAGTGCGCGGCGAAGGGCGTGAAGGGTCTCGTCGTGATCACCGCGGGCTTCCGGGAGATCGGCCCTGCGGGGGAGGCCCGGGAGGACCGGCTCCGGGAGACATGCCGCGCCCACGGCATCGCGCTCGTCGGCCCGAACTGCATGGGCGTGATCAACACACACCCGGACGTGCGGATGGACGCCACGTTCGCGCCCACGCCGCCGCTCCGCGGGCCCGTCTCCTTCCTCTCCCAGAGCGGGGCCCTGGGGGTCGCGATCCTCGAGCACGCGCGGAACCTGAACCTCGGCTTCTCGATGTTCGCGTCCCTCGGGAACAAGGCGGACGTGAGCGGCAACGACCTGCTCGAAGCGTGGGAGAAGGACCCGGACACGAAGGTCGTCCTGATGTACCTCGAGAACTTCGGGAACCCCAAGAACTTCGTCCGGATCGCGCGGCGGGCCACGAAGCGGAAGCCCGTCGTCGCGGTGAAGGCGGGCCGGACGGAGGCGGGCGGGCGGGCCACCGCGAGCCACACCGGGTCCCTCGGCGGGAGCGACATCGCCGCGGAGGCCGTGTTCACCCAGACCGGCGTGCTCCGCGCGGACTCGATCGAGGAGCTGTTCGATGCCGCGATGGCGTTCTCGAAGCAGCCCCTGCCGAAGGGGAAGCGGGTCGCGATCGTGAGCGACGCGGGCGGGCCCGCGATCATGTGCACGGACTTCCTGATTCAGCACGGGATGGAGCTCGCGACGCTCTCGCCGGACACGGTCGAGGGGATGCGCCCGCACGCGCCCCCGGAGTCGACCCTGAAGAACCCGATGGACCTCACCGCCGCGGCGGGCGAGGCGGGGTACCGCCGGGCCGTGGAGCTCGTGATGAAGGACCCGAACGTGGACGCCGTGATCGTAATCTACGTCCCGCCCGTTCCCACGGAGGAGATCGCGGTCGCGAAGGCGATCGTGGAGGCCTCGCGGGGCTCGGACAAGACGCTCCTGTGCAACTTCCTCGGGCGGAGCGAGAACTCGCCGGGCTTCGTCCACCTCGTTGAGAACAACATCCCCTCGTACCTGTTCCCGGAGGACGCCGCGAAGACCGTTTCCACGATGCACCGGTACAAGGAGTACCTGGAGCGGGACGAGGGCGTGTTCCCGCGGTTCGAGGTGGACCGGGAGGCGGCGCGGAGGGTCCTCGAGACGGCAAACACGGAGGGCCGGACACGGCTGCGAGAGGCGGAGGCGATGGAGCTCCTCCAGGCGTACGGGTTCCGGACCGCCGCAATCCGGACCGCGAAGAACGCGGAGGAGGCGGCGCGGGTCGCGCGCGAGATCGGCTACCCCGTCGTCCTCAAGGCCGTGGGACCGGACCTCATGCACAAGACGGAATACGGCGCGGTCGCGCTCGACCTCCGGACCGGCCCGCAGGTCCGCGAGGCGTGCGCAAGGATGGAGAAGGGCCTCCAGAAGGCGGGCGTGTCGTGGGACGGCTTCGTCGTGCAGGAGTTCGTGAAGGGAGGGCGGGAGACGATCCTTGGGATGACGCGGGACCGTGTGTACGGCCCACTCCTCGCGTTCGGGCTCGGCGGGATCTACGTGGAGTTCCTGAAGGACGTCGCATTCGGGCTCGCGCCGCTCACGGACGCGGACGCGATGCGGATGATCCGCTCGATCCGCACGTACCCTCTCCTGGAGGGCGTGCGGGGGGAGACGCCGAGCGACCTCCCCGCCCTTTCCGAGGCGCTCCAGCGACTCTCCCTGCTCGTGACGGACTTCGACGAGATCGCGGAGGTCGACCTGAACCCCGTTGCGGCCCTGGAGAAGGGGCAGGGGTACAAGGTCCTCGACGCGCGGATCGTGCTGTGACCGCAGGCGCATTGCGCATGCTCTGAAGAGGTTACGGTGTCCGACGTCCAGCCGACCGTCACCGGCGCTCCGAGCCTCGGCGGCCCACGGATAGCTCTGTCATTTCAATGCCTTGTTACATTCACTGCCCCGTCGCGAGACCAAGGAGCTGTTTCTGGGATCTCCCCTAGTGATTGGCGTCGTTCTCCCAGGCTCCCGGCTTCCCGCTTCGAAACTTGCCATGCCGTCTTCGCCGAAAGAGGCGGAGTCCCAGAACCACGCCGAGAACCAGAGTTGCCACAGCGCCGATCGCAATCACAGCACCCACGACATCCGATCCACTGGTCATCGTGAGGCGCATCGTCACCTCCGTTGAGGCGTTCAGACCCTGGTTTTCGTCCAAATAGGCAATCGCGAGAGTGAGAGCGTCCGCTTGGGGGACGGCCTTGAAGTCAATGGCTCCTCCTTCAACTGCCCGTTGTCCCCGGAGGATCTGCAAGTCATCACCCCGTCGTACCAGGAGGACCACCGAGAGGCCCATCACGGAGGCGTTTTGGTCGACGCGCAGACTGGCTCCGGGGAGGTCAGCCATTCGGACATAGGCCGCTCCTCCGTTCCCGAGGTGGTCAATCGCAAAGGACCACGGATACCCGCTGACTTGGAAGGTGAGCTTCGCATGACCCGTGAAGTTCCCGTACTGGTACCGGGCTCCCGCGGTGGTCCTCTCATTGACTACGTTAGCGACGATCCAGTCCTCGAACACGTCGCCAACCTTGGTGTTGTAACCCAGTTGTCGAAGCGTGCTTTCAACGCGTGGGAAACCGTTCTCCGAGTTCTGCGTCAACGCGCGCGTGAGGGTCGCACCCCCGTAGTGCTCCATAAGATAGGTCACGAAGAGGTGTGTCGCGCCGCGGTCCTCGGCCAGGGCAACCCTAGTGTCGTTCAGGTAGCGGTCCGCGACGAAGTAGTCCGGGAAACCGGCAACCACAGATGCCGTCCAGGCGAGTCCCTCGTCCACCCAATCGGCATCAGAATAGTGGCGGTAGTTCCACTGAATCAGGTGACTCACCTCGTGAGCGACAATCGAAAGGAGCCGTGCGGGCTCGGCGACATGCCGAACGTACACCATCTCTCGTTGATTGCTGGTGGGATCAATCGTGGCGGGAAGCTCGTTCCTGGGGTCGAAGTAAGATGTGCTGAAGGAATCGTAGATCAGCACGGTGATACGGGAGTCGCCGTCGATGTCGTCCGGGGGCAGAGGCTCGTAGCCGAATGCGGAATGCAACCGCGGCATCACTTGGTTGTCGAATGCGGGCGCGACTACGTCCATCTGTTCGGTTGTATAGTTGAGCCCCTGATCGATGAGTTTCCGTTCCACGTACCAATATGCTCCGGTGGACACCCTAGTGAGAATGGCCTCCGTCTCACAGCGGGCATTCGGGTCGAAATAGGACCACCTCCAGAATGTCCTGTTCTCCCAGAGGGTGTCTCGCGTTCCTGGCTGTCCGCTGGACGAATCCGCGGCTGCGTTCATCCGTGAGGGCAGCAGGAGACTCGTCGTGACTAGGACTGAGAGGAGTACGATGACGAGCCTCTTTTGCGTCCCTCTCACGAGAGACCTTATTCCGTGTCAGAGTCTAAAAAGCCTTCCCAGAGACGTACGAGCTCGCAAAAGGAGGATTGGAGCGAAGGAACTATTCGCGGCCGTTGACGGTCGGTGCGGCGATGGTCGCCGGGCAAGCATCATGAGAACCCTTAACCCCTTTAAGCCGTTCGTTAGGGCATGGCTACTCCAGCCGATTCCGCAACCCATAAAGGACCGAATGAGGTCGATCGTCTCTCACAGGTTCCGCCCTGTCCCGGATGTGGGGAGACGAACTGGGCCGTTATCTACGACCTCACCCTCGGTGTCGCCGTCACCGCCGAGGGCGTCGAGCGAGTCGTCGTGGAGGACGAGAACCTGGGCCCAGTTCAGAGGGTCGTCTGCCGAGAGTGCGGCTTCGAGATTCACGACGAAGAGGCGCGCGCTCACACGGCGGCCCGTCTTGCCGAGACCGTCAGGGAATGGCCCCGCTGGGAGTTCGGTTGGTGACCGACCGAAGCGCATGCAGTTGTCCGTTCACCTCGACCGCGTGTGGCGGATCGCCGCCATCAGCTCGATCCACTCGCCGTCCGGCCCCGTGATGTACGCGAGGCGGTCGCGCCCCTCGTCGAACGGCTTCAGGACGACCTTCACCTCGCGGCGGTGCTCCTTGAGGAACACGTCCACGTCCCGGACGGAGAACGCGAGGTGGTCGAGTTCGTCCCCGTGCCGGAACCGGCGGTGCAGGCCCACCGGCGGGTACCAGTTCAGCTCGAGCCGCTGGCTCCCGCGCGGGCTCTTCAGGACCGCAATCCTCCCGCCCGTCTCCTTGATTTTGAACCGGAACGTGACCCGCATCCCGAGGAGTCGCGTGTAGAAGTCGATTGACCGGTCCATGTCCCGCACGCGGATCCCCGTGTACCGGAAGCCCATGCCGCCACCCGTCGGGGACGCGGAACCCCTCCAGCGGGATGAATCCTCTCCCGCCGTGCGGCGGTTCGTATCGGGCAACAAAACTCGTGGCGAAAGTTCTTAGGGGCCCCGTTGAATCGACGCGCGGTCCCCGGAGGACGGACGTTGCCCCCGCCGCTCAAGAGGGTGGAGAAGCCGATCCTGCTGAAGCTCTTCCTCCTGGACGCGCAGGGCGGGTACGCGGGCGAGTACGCGGTCGACGAGGAGTGCGTCATCGAGTACGGGGACTTCCTGGCCGGGGTCCCCGAGGCGGGCCTCGCGGACCAACAGAGCATGTACCTGGGTGAGTACCGGGCCACGGCGTTCCAGGGCGAGAGGATGAGCCTCGTCGCGATCTCGCGGGGCGCGCCCGGGCCCGAGGAGCTCGCGTGGGTGACGGCGACCCTGATCGCCGCGGAGGCCCATCTCGGCGAGCATCCCGTCCGGCCCGCGGAGGGCCCGGACAAGGCGGTGCTCGAGTCCCTCTCGAGCGCGCTCGACAAGCGGGATGTGGGGCTCGCGGACCGGGAGGCTGCCCTCGCGCAGTCGGAGGAGCGGTCCCGCCACGCGGCGGAGGAGGCGCGCAAGGCGCTCGAGGCGGAGGTCCACTCCCTTCGCAACCAGCTCCAGGCCGCCCGCCTCCAGCTCGAGCAGGAGCGGAACCGCGCGGAGGTCGAGCGGGTCGCGAAGCCCCCCGCCGGGCCGCCGGGGCCCGCCCCGAACCTCGCCGAGGAGCGGCAGCAGTTCGAACGGGACCGGAGGATGCTCCAGCGCCGGGCCCTCGACCTGCTGGACCGCGAGGAGAAGGTCCGGGACCGCGAGATGCGGGTCGCCGGCAAGGAGGACTTCCTGGAGAGGCTCCAGCGGGAGACGGAGTCCCTCCGCGGCGACCTCGAGAGCGCGAGGAAGGCGGCCGCCCCCGCGGCCGACGTGGAGGCCGCGAAGCGGGAGATCGAGATGCGGGTGAAGATCCTCCAGCAGAAGGCCCTCGACCTCCTGGACCGGGAGGAGAAGCTCCGGAAGGCCCAGGAGGAGCTGCGCCATGCAAAGGGCGGATAGCCACGTCACAGCTTTCCCGCGGCGGAACGGGAGGGCGCACGCGGAAACGGTTTAAGGCCGCGTCGCCTTTCCACCGGAGATGATCCGCGAGCGGGTCCATCGCCTACTGGCAAGGCTCGCCACGAATCGCCAGTTCCCCAGCCAGGGCCGCACCCTGTTCGTGGACCTTGAGCGGCGGGAGGTCCGCGCCGCGTACGCGTCGAGGCGCGTCGTGGACTGCTTCCTGGGCGGGCGCGGGGTGAACATGTTCTACCTCGCGAACCTACTCGACCCGTCCCTCGAGCCGGAGAGCCCGGACATCCCCCTGATCTACGGCGCGGGGATCGCCACGGGGATCATCCCGAGCGCGTCCCGCGGGAACCTCACGTCGTGGTCCCCGGACTCGCGGATCCTCCTGGACTCGAACGCGGGGGACTACTTCCCCTCCTTCCTGAAGCTGAACGGGATCGACCACCTCGTGCTGTACGGGCGCGCGGCGCAGCCCACGCTCCTGTTCATCACGGGCGGCGAGGTGGAGTTCCGGGACGCGACGCCGTACTGGGGCCTCGACAACGTCGACATGCGGGCCCGGATCGCGGCGGATTTCCACGGCGCGTGGGAGCGGGACCTCGCGATGATCAACATCACGCGGGCCGGGGAGAACGGCGTCCGGATCGCGGGGGTGATGGCGGGCCCGAAGTCCCTGCACGCGCGGGGCGGGGGCGGTGCGAAGATGGGCTCCCTGAACCTCAAGGCCGTCGTGATCAAGAACCTCCTCCGCATCGACTACGCGGACCCCGCCAAGGTCCCGCTGACGAACCGGGACATCGCCCGCCAGTTCATGAACACGGGCGTCGGGAGGATCCTCCACGAGCGCGGCACGCCGTTCCTGTACAAGCCGTCCCGCCAGATCTGGGCCATGGCCACGAAGAACAACCAGGAGACCGTGTGGGTCGACGCCCTCGACTCGGAGAACTTCGACCCCTTCCGGCCGGACATGAACGGGTGCTTCCGGTGCCCCGTGAACTGCCGCCCGATGAACGACGTCACGTCCGTGTACCCGGAGGACCCCGACCTCGTCCGGCTCGTGGAGCACGTGACCTCCCTCGGCCACGACGGCCTCCGCTACCTGAAGGGCGACGGCCCCGAGTACGTCACGGTCGGCAAGCTCGGGCCGAACATCGGGAACACGACGCCGCAGGTCGTAATCTACCTGAACAACATCTGCAACGACCTCGGGCTCGACACGTCCGCGACGGGCGGGAACCTGAGCTGGGCGATGGAGCTGTACCAGCGGGGGATCCTCACGCAGAAGGAGACGGGCGGCCTCGACCTCACCTGGGGGAACGCCCCGGCGGTCGCGGAGCTCCTGTTCCTCACCGCCAAGAGGGAGGGCTTCGGGCGGGCGATCGCCGCGGGGAGCGGGGCCGTGGACGCGGGCTTCTATCCGCCGGAGGCGCTGAAGTACCGGATGACCGTGAAGCGGACGATGCAAAGCGACCCGCACGACGCACGGATCCTGAAGGCGTTCGCGCTGGGCCTCGCGGTCGCGACCCGCGGCTTCGACCACCTGCGGAACCGCGTCACCCTGGAGATCAACGCGCGGGTCAACGACGACCCGGAGTACAAGGCGCGGCTCTACGGCGGGCCCGTGAGCGCGAAGCCGAACTCCTACGAGGGCAAGGAGCTCGCGGTGAAGGCATGCGAGGACATCTACGCGGTCGGCGACTCCGTGGGGATGTGCCGCTTCACGACGAAGCTGTTCAACTCCCCGAACCTCCCGGGATACGAGCAGTTCGTCGAGCAGATCCGGAACGCGGCGGGCCTGGGGTACGACCTCGAGCACCTCCAGGCAATCGGGTCGAACATCCGAGGGATCGAGCGGATGATCAACCACAGCCTCGGCGTGCGGCGGAAGGACGACGTGTGCCCGGACCGGTGGTTCGAAGAGCCCGTGAAGGGCGGGCCGTACAAGGGCGAGAAGCTGGACCGAATGGAGTTCGAGGCGGCGCTGGACCGCTTCTACCGCCTCTGCCGGCTCGACGCGGAGGGCATCCCGACGCTCGCGTGGCGGGAGGAGCTGAACCGGATCGTCTTCGGGTTCAACGTGACGGTCCGCATCCCGCGGGCGATCGTGGACCTCCCGGAGGGCGCAGTGACGGTCGCCGAGGAGGTGCATGACGTGGGCGCGCTCCTGGACCACCTCGGCCGGCGGTTCCCCGAGCTCCGGAAAAGCCTCGAGGGCCACGACTCCCTCGTGAACATCGCGATCAACGAGGAGATGTTCGTCGAGGGCGTACGGTCCCTCCCGCTGAAGGACGGGGACCGCGTCGAGCTGGTCCAGGCGTTCTCGGGCGGGGCGGACCGCCCTTCGAAGGCGCAAGGCAGATACGTCCCGTTGGCTTCCCCGCCCCGATGCCCATGAAGGAGATCTTCCAGACCCCCATCGGGTCCGTGGCGGTCCAGACCGACGGCGGCGTCGTGCGGGAGGTCAACCTCGGTGCCCGCGGCCGGCCGCAGGCGGTGAGCACCCCCGTCGCGCGGGACCTCGCCCGCTACTTCTCCGGCGAGTCCGTGGACTTCGGCAGGTACGACGTGGATCTCTCCGGGTACACGGAGTTCGAGCGGAGGGTGTACGCGGCGACCCGACGGATCCCGCCGGGCGAGGTGCGGACGTACGGCGACATCGCGCGGGCGATCGGGAAGCCCGGCGCGTCGCGGGCCGTCGGCAACGCCCTGGGGAAGAACCCCGCGTGCATCGTGATCCCGTGCCACCGCGTCGTCGCGTCGGACGGGCTCGGCGGGTTCACGGGAGGGCTCGCGTGGAAGCGGCGGCTGCTCCATCTCGAGGGCAGCTTGTAGGCGGGCGCCGCGGGACGCGAGCCCGCCCGCCAGCCCGCGGGAGCGCGATCGCATGGAGACCGGTGCCGAGGGCCTGACCGTGGAGGAGCGCGGCCGTGTCGAGCGGACGCTCGCCGCGCTCGAGGCGCGGGGCGTCTCCTGCACATTCGTGAAGGACCGCGTCGCGGCACTCGCGGAACTCCTGGAGCGGATCCCGAAGGGCGCGGCCGTCGCCCACGGGACCTCCACGACGCTGAACGAGATCGGCTTCGTGGACGCAATGAAACGGCCGGACTTCGGGTACCGGTACCTGAACGCGGAGTGGCAGGCGGAGAACGACCCGGCCCGCCGGGCCCGGCTGCGGGCGAGGCTCTCCGTGGACGCGGACGTCTTCCTCGGGAGCGTGCAGGCGATCTGCGAGACAGGTGAGGTCATCGGTGCGGACGCGAGCGGGAGCCGCCAGGCCTTCTACACGTACGGCCCGCCCCGCGTGATCTGGGTGGCGGGTGTCAACAAGCTCGTCCCGACCCTCGGGGACGGGCTGCGGCGGATCCGGGAGGTCGCGCTCCCCCTCGAGGACCGGAGGATCCGGGCCGCGGGCGGCACCGGGAGCTCCATCGGGAAGCTCGTGATCTACGAGCGCGAGCGTCCCGGCCGAGTCATCCTCGTCCTCGTCGGCGAGGACCTCGGGTTCTGAGGCCGCCGGCGAGCCCAAGGACTCGGACAGTTCCCTCCCTTGTTATCCGGAGAGATAACCAGCGGGCCGCTGTTATATAGAATGGAAAGGGGTCGTTTTTTCGATTCCCGAGCCGGGGCCGCATCCTCCCCGGCGAAGGGGGAGCCAACGGAATGGACCGCGTTTCGGCGCGCGCCCTAGCAGCGAGCCTGCTTCTTCTCACGTCCGCGGTCGCCTTCCTCCCCCCGCGGACCTCCGCGGACCCGTGGCTCACGGACAACCCCGACGGCACGACCACGGCCGTGTGGAACTTCACGAACCCCGCGGATTACGCGCTCAGCGGCACGCAGATCGCGGGAAGCGCTGCCTCTCTCCTGCCGCAGACGACGTGGTGGAACAGCACGACCCAGGCGGATTTCGCGGGCCCCGACGCCGCGACGAACGTCACGTGGACGCAGTTCCCGGGGGAGGTCGCCCTGTCGCCCTCCTCGGGGCCTCTCCAATCGGTCATCCTCCAGCCCGGGGCGGCCGGGGAGGACACGTGGCTCGACCGGGCGAACCCCGCGTTGAACCATGGCGCGGACACGACGCTCGTCCTCGACGGCCGGAACCCGCAGTCCCAGCCCATCCTGCGGTTCGACCTCTCCTCGATCCCTGCGAACGTCGTAATCGAGAACGCGACCCTCGGCCTCTACCAGGGCGCGGGTATCGGGAACAACGTGAACGGTCGCGCCCGCCTCGTAACGAATTCGTGGGTCGAGGGCCAGGCGACCTGGACGGACCGCTCCACGGGGGTGCCGTGGGCCGCGCAAGGCGGGGACTACAACCCGCACCTGGTGGACCAGAGGACGTTGGACAACACCGCGGGCTGGAAGACCTGGAACGTGACCGTCCTCACGGACCTCTGGTACCGGGGCCGTGCGCCGAACTACGGGCTCCTCCTCGAGGCACCGAACCCCGCCGCCGACTCCGACAAGACGTTCTACTCCTCCGACTACAACGTGGATCCGACCCGCCGGCCATGGCTCGAGATCTGGTACCGCGCCCTCGGAGTGGCGGGCGAGTACGTCTCCAAGGTCGGCGGGCCCGGCACGACGGCCGCCTGGCAGACGATCTCCTGGAACGCCTCGGAGCGCTCCCTCGCCTCCGACGAGTTCTCCGGGCCGGCGCTGGACCCGAAGTGGACGTGGACGAACCCGCCCGGATCTTACGACGTGGGCACCTCCACGCCCGGGCACCTCCACGTCGTCTCGAGCACGGGGGTGGATTTCAACGGGGCGGTCTTCACCGGCAACGTCCTCGCGAACGACGTCGTCGGTGACTTCACGGCGACGATGAATTTCAGCTCGAACCCGACCGTGAACGGACAGAAGGCGGGCCTCATGGTCCTTGTGGGCGCCCGAGACTGGTACGCGGTCTGGAAGATGAACGCGGCCGGGGTCGTGAACTGGCGGGTCCGATCGACCGCGGACGCCGTCTCCGCGAACCGCGTGGATGTCGCGAGCGGGAACCCGATCCCCGCGTGGGTCCGGGTCCAGCGGACGGGCACGACGTTCACCGCGTACACGAGCCCGGACGGAGCCGCGTGGACGCTACAGGACACCTACACGCCGACGTTCGAGTACCCGCTCAACGTGCGGCTCGCCCTCACGTTCGCGGATGGCCTGTCGGGAACTGCCCACACCGTCGACGTGGACTACCTCCGCGTGACGCTCGGGAACGACGCCACCGTCTCCGTGTCCACGCGCCTCGGGGACGTGACCCCGGTGGACGGCACCTGGACGGGGTGGTCCGCCGCGTACCCGACCCCTTCCGGCTCCACCATGGCGGGGACCTCCCGCTACGTCGAGTACCGGCTCTCCATGACGGTGACGTACCCCGACCACGTCCCCGTCGTCGGGGACGTGAATCTCTCCTGGTCCCGCTACACACCCTCGGGGATTGTGGAGACGAACGACCTCGTGCCCGCGGACCTGTCGGCGTGGGGGACCCTCACGACGGTCCACGCCCTGAACGGCCAGACAATCGCGTACGAGTACTCCCTGAACTCCGGCGGGAGCTGGACGCCCGTCTCCCCGCCCTCCGACCTCGGCGCCGCGAGCGTCGCGACAGGCCGGATCCGCTTCCGCGCGACCCTGTCCACCTCGGACACCCTCGTGACGCCGTCCGTGAGCGAGATCCGGCTCACGTACGCGCACCGCCTGGACCACTTCTACGTGACCGCCTCGCCCACCGCGACCGCGGGCGCACCGTTCACGGTGACGGTCACCGCGAAGGATGCGTTGAACGCCACGATCGCTTCGTGGACCGGGGCCGTCACCCTCGCCGCCCGTCTGATGGACGGCGTGACTCCGGGCGGCGGAGTCCTCGGGACGACGAGCCTCACGATCACCGCGGGCGGCACGGCCACGCTGAACACGGAGACGTACACGAAGGCGGAGACGATCCGGATCCACGCCTCCTCCGGCTCCGTGACCGGGCTCAGCGACGGGGTCGCCGTCGCCCCCGGGCCCGTGGCCCGCATCACCGTCACCCCGGACAACGTCACGCTCCTGCCGTTCGACACGCAGGTCTTCACGGCCCAGGCGTTCGACGCATACGACAACCCCGTGGCGGGCGTTCCGTATTCGTGGACCGTGCTCGGCGGCGTCGGGAGCCTGAACGTCTCGACGGGGCCGTCCGTGAACTTCACCGCGAGCCCGCCGCCCGCGAACGGCACCCTCGAGGCCTCCTTCGGCGCCGTCACGGGCGTCGCACAGGTCCAAGTGGTCTCGGGCATCCCGCCGTGGATCTCGATCGCCTCCCCGGCCTCGGGGGCCCACGTGACGGGCACCGTGCCGATCGGGTACACGAACAGCTCGAACGCCGTGTCGGTCGAGTTCGACTATGACGCGGGGGCGGGATGGACCCTCATCGGGACGACCGCTGTCCTGACCGGCACGTACGCCTGGGATACGTCGGCGCTCGACTTCGTTGGCGGGAGCCTGCGCGCGATCGTCACGAGCGACCGGGCGGAGACGAACACGACCGTCGTGTCGCCCATTGAGGTCGACAACACGCCGCCCTCCATCGCGATCCTCACGGTGACGGACGACCAGGCGACGTCGGGGACGCTCACGATCGGGTACTCCA
>Ga0209521_10003689_pt1 | contig 12333 bp, 13 predicted proteins | sample Rifsed19ft4_FD_184016 | JGI IMG/M metagenome (GOLD analysis project Ga0209521, IMG submission 184016) | Soil microbial communities from Rifle, Colorado, USA - sediment 19ft 4 (version 2) | ecosystem: Environmental > Terrestrial > Deep subsurface > Rock core/Sediment | place: Rifle, Colorado... | reverse complement strand
AGGGTGTGCAGTATTACAAAAAGTTTTCACCCCCACCCTGCCCGCCCCCATCAAGGGGGAGGAAAACTTTTTGTGGGCCTTTTCTCTCCATGATACAAGCGTGTTAAGAAGGATGGAACAATAACTTTCAAGGGAAAAGGAGTATCGGGTTTGTAAATACCCGGGGAGGAGGTTACCGTGTGTATTATTCCGGGGAAAAAGATAATGGCCTATAAGGGTAGAGATAAATTCTCTGAATACCATCTCTGATTTCCCTTGATGTCTACTTTTGATTTTTACAGAACAGCCTAATTGTCAAGGGGCATGTGCCTATTTCATTGTCTTGACTTTTTTCAATTGCTCTGTTAATCATTATCACATGATCATTTGGGCAAGGAAGAAAAAATGGTATTTTATCCCCCTTCTGGTGTTTGTTGTAATAACGGCTTGGTTGACTATATTTGGCAATAGAGGACTTATCCGTGTCTATAAGCTTTCCAAAGAAAGAGATTCTATAAATGTGTATAATGGAAAGCTTAAGGCAGAAAATGATGCATTAGGAGAAGAAATTCAACGGTTAAAAGCCGACAATAAATACATAGAAATGATAGCCAGAAAAGAAATGGGGATGATTGGAAAGAATGAGATGGTGTATCAGTTTGAAAAGTGATTCAGAAAATCCTTTCCTTTTTCACAATAACCCCGTCTATGACGGTAAACACCGAAGTTTTGTTTAAATAGCCCCCGGTATATATGAGCTGTTTCTTTACAGCCACTGTACCGGTTTTTATTTTATCCTTTTGAAAAGTTTTTTCTCCAAGTTCTGTTATGCGCCCCTTGCCCCTCTCGATATGGATTTCTCCTAAATCTATTATCTGGCATGGGGAGCCGTATTTCTCAACAAGTTGAGCCTCGGACCACGGCTCTGTTATTTCCCCATCGCTGACCAGACCAAATTCCCTTGTATCCAGGGGTTTGCAGCTTGCCTTATCCTCCGCCATGGCCGTAGAAATCAAAACTACAAAAGCAAAACATGTAAAAATGAGAGGTTTCATCACTATCCTCCGTAATCAGTATATTGAATTTTCAGAAATCTTTCCATCACATCCATAATAGTCGGCTTTCCTATCTCCTCTATTTCATAACTTATTCGCACAGTGGGTTTGTTGATCTTTATTATCTTGGTCAAATCTATCGGCGTCGCAATGAGGACTAAATCGCAAGGCGTATTGTTAATAGTATCTTCCAGCTCTTTTATCTGATGGCTTGAATAGCCCATGGCAGGAACGAGGTTTTTTATATGAGGGTATGAAGCGAGAACATTTTTTATGCTTCCAACTGCATAAGGCCTTGGGTCAACTATTTCAGTGGCACGATACCTTTCCGCCGCAACAATCCCTACACCATATGCCATCCCGCCATGGGTAAGGGTTGGCCCGTCCTCTACCACCAGCACCTTTTTACCTTGAATTAAACTTTCGTCTGCAACCTTTATTGCTGATGCAGCATATATAACCGTTGCCTCTGGGTTTACTCCTTTGATGTTTTTTCTAACCACATCCACATCTGAGCTCTTGGCGGTATCCATCTTGTTTACTACTAGTACATCAGCCCTTCTGAAGTTTGCTTCTCCGGGGTAATATAAAAGTTCATGGCCTGCTCTATGCGGGTCAAGGACAACTATCTCCAAATCTGATTTTATAAAAGGCAAATCATTATTGCCGCCATCCCAAACGATAATATCCGCATCATTTTCAGCCTCTTTTAAAATATCTTCATAATCCACACCTGCATAGACAGTAACACCTGCATTTACCAGCGGCTCAAACTCTTCCCTCTCTTCTATGGTGCATTCGCATTGAATTAAATCTGCCTCTGTGGCAAACCGCTGAACTCGTTGCTTAATGAAATCGCCATAAGGCATTGGATGACGGATTGCAACGGGTTTTTTACCTTTTTGCGTAAGGATTTTGCAGACATACCTTGTTATCCCGCTTTTGCCGCATCCTGTTCTTACAGCGCATACGGATATAACCGGCTTATTTGCCTTAAGCATGGTCTTTTCTGCGCCGAGGAGAATAAAATTGGCACCCAAACTTGCTACAAGAGACGCCTTGTGCATGACATATTCATGCGACACATCACTATAGGAAAAGACCACTTCATCAGCTTGCTGTTCTTTTATGAGCGAGGCAAGCCTTTCCTCAGGATAGATAGGAATGCCGTTGGGATATAAAACCCCTGCCAGATCTCCCGGATATATTCTGTTTTGAATGAATGGTATCTGTGTTGCTGTAAAGGCAACAACCTGATAGCCGGGATTATTTCTAAAGCAGAGATTAAAATTATGAAAATCCCTGCCGGCAGCTCCCATGATGATTATTCGTTTTTTCATAATCGACTTAAGCATATACACGATGGATGTAAAAATCAAGCATGTAGACAATACGCTATTTGTCAAGGGCTTATTGCAAATCCTTTAATACTCGTGTTAAATTATAATTTATGGTCAGGCTTGAAGAAATAATAGACAAAATATCTTCCTACAACCCTGCCGCAGATCTTGAGCTTGTAAAGAAGGCGTATATCTTTTCTGCCAAGGTTCACCAGGGTCAGATGCGGTTGTCAGGAGAACCGTATCTCAGCCACCCTATAGAGGTAGCGAATATTTTGGCAAATATGCAGATGGATGTTGTAACGGTTGCAGCCGGTATTCTCCACGATACCGTTGAGGACACCCTGACTACCCTCGACAAGATTAAAGAGATATTCGGCGAAGAGGTTGCAATACTCGTAGACGGCGTTACCAAGATAGGAAAAATAAGTTTTGACAGCAAGGTAACTTCAGGAGAAGAACGGCAGGCAGAAAATTTTCGCAAGATGATAATTGCCATGGCCCAGGACATACGGGTTATCATGATAAAGCTTGCTGACCGCCTTCATAACATGCGCACTCTGAACGCCCTGGCTTCCGGAAAACGGGTTAAGGTAGCGCAGGAGACCATGGATATCTATGCACCCATTGCGAACCGTCTGGGTATCGGCTGGATTAAAACAGAACTGGAAGAGATTGCATTTTCTTTTCTGATGCCTGAGGCCTATAAGGAGCTTCAGGAAAAGCTTGCCACCCGGAAAGAGGAGAGGGAAAAATATATCCATGAGATGAAGGATAGTATCGAGAAGAAGCTTATTGAATACAACCTAAAGGCAGAGATTACCGGCAGGCCCAAACACCTGTACAGCATTTACAAGAAGATGGCAAGCCAGGGGACTTCATTTGAGCATATATACGATATCCTTGCATTCAGGATTATCGTTGACACCGTTAAAGATTGTTACGAGGTTCTCGGGATTATCCACTCCACGTGGAAACCTATCCCGGGGAGGTTTAAAGACTATATCGCTATTCCCAAAGCCAATATGTATCAGTCTCTGCACACGAGTGTGATAGGGCCATATCGCGAAAGGGTGGAGATACAGATACGGACCAGGGAGATGCATAAAATTGCGGAAGAGGGGATTGCAGCCCACTGGAAATATAAAGAAGGCAAGGCAATGCTTGAAAAAGATGACAAGAGGTTTGCATGGTTGCGGCAGATGATGGAATGGCAGAAGGATATGCGGGATGCCGGCGAGTTTATGGATACGGTAAAGATGGACCTCTTCTCAGAAGAGGTATTTGTCTTTACGCCAAAAGGGGAGGTTAAGGAACTTCCCAGGGACGCAACACCGGTGGACTTTGCCTATTCAGTGCATACCGATGTGGGACATCAATGTTCGGCTGCAAAGGTAAATGGAAGGATTGTCCCTCTGAAATATCAACTAAAAAACGGTGATGTAGTAGAGATCATAACCTCGCCCAATCATACCCCCAGCAAAGACTGGTTGAAATTTGTCATTACCTCGAAGGCCAAGGCAAGGATACGGCAGTGGGTAAAAACAGAAGAGAGGGAAAAGAGTATTGCTATCGGCAGGGATATCTGTGATAAGGAATTCAAAAAACATGATGTAGATTTTCATAAGATGCTCAAATCAGGTGAACTGGATAAGGTTGCCAGGGAAGAGCTTGGTCTTTTAGGAGTTGATGATGCGCTTGCCAGCATTGGTTATGGCAAGTTGTCTGCACATCAACTTTTTGGCAAGCTGATTCCGTCAGCAAAGATGAAGAGCCATCCGGAAAAGGAGATATCTGCATTTCAAAAGGTCTTGCAGAAATTCAAAAAGGCCCCACGGGAGGCTGTGCTGGTAAAAGGGATAGACGATGTTATGATAAGATTTGCAAAGTGCTGCAATCCCTTGCAGGGTGATGAGATAGTTGGATTTATAAGCAGAGGCCGAGGGGTTGCTGTCCATTTGAAGAGCTGCCCCAGTGTGCGAGACAGCGACCCTGAACGGATAATAGATGTTGCGTGGGATAAAGGGCTAAAAACTGCACGACCTGCAAAACTCAGGGTGATATGCCATGATGAAAAGGGGCTTTTAGTTAATATGAGCACTGTCATCACAGATCAGGAGGCTAATATTACCAATGCCACAATAACAACCACGCCTGATAAAAAGGCAATCTGCACATTCGAGATAGAGGTTAATGGAGTTGACCATCTGATGAGCATAATCAATGGCCTTAAAAAGGTAAAAAGAGTTATAAAGGTTGAAAGGGTAAAAGGGTAAAGCTGTGGCTCATACTGGAAAAACAGAAGTGAACGGTAGTGAGCAGTGCACAGTAAACAGTTATCAGTAAAAACTGTTTTTATTGACAGGTAGTAACAGCTTTGTTAAAGTTTCATAATAAAACTTTCAGAAAAATCTGTAAAACAGGTTGTTAGCTTTTTTGTGCCAACTGTTCACTGATTTTCGGAGGGTTAGGCTAATGGTAAGTCACTGGTCTTGAAAACCAGCGGGCTAACGCCCTTGGGGGTTCGAGTCCCTCACCCTCCGCCATTTCTAACTTATTAACAATCCTAATGAATTGTCGCCGTGCTTTCTTCTGCTTCTGTTTCTGAAATAAGATCTGTGCTAAAATTGTAATAACTTTGTGTTAAAACAGAAAAGATGAAAAGGGTCCTTGATTTGTGATTAGAGGTTTAATATCTTTTCAGAAGTGTACGTCGGGCGGCCTTTAGACAGTTATAAAAAAAGGATCTTTTCGGTATTAGCATTGACGACAAAAATCTTTTCATTGTTGTTTTGAGAATCCGATGGATACAGGAAAAAACCAATGTTAGCAGGGGAAAAACCAGGGGCATACCCGATAATCGTTTCATTATCCTTGAATTGAATTTTTACCTTTCGACCTACATCTGTTCTTTTGACGCCATGCTCCTCTTGATAAACCTTATTTCCTTCAAAGTCCTTGACAAAAAAAACTGCCTTAAGTAATAAAAGAGCAACCTCGGACTTATCTTGTGTATCTTTGTGTGTAATGGTAAAGAAATATTTATCCTCGGAGAAATCCTCGGAGAAGCCCTTTAACAATTTTCCGTTAAGGAAGTGTGCGATGATTTTTTCTTGCATACAATGCATACAAAAGGATGTTAGGAAATCACCCTTTTAGCTCGAGGGAAGTTTAGCACAAACAAATAATGCCTGCAACTTTTTTTTCGATTTATGATCTTGTTGTCGTTATCTTCATGCGCAAAACGGAGAGGAACAAGGGCTGGTGTGACTGTGTTAAAAGAGGGCAAAACAGAGGGGGATTCTTAGAACCACGGCAACCACCTGACAATCAAAGCTAAACGGGAAACCAGGCAAAAAATAATGGGTACAAGGAGTAAGAATGTTAAAAGGCTATATTAAAAGGCTGGTCATATCAAATAAAGAGTTTATTCTGAAAGAAGTGCTTGCGGCTAAAGGACTTATGCAGCTACTCATGAAACCCAGAAATACAGGCCAAAAATGGACAGCGGAAGAAAAAAGAGAAGTCATTATTCATCTTAAAAGAATATCAAAGACTATCCCTGTTGTGGTTATCTTTTGTCTTCCCTTTGGCTCATTATTTTTGCCAATTTTGATAGAGATGCTGGATAGGAGAAAAATTAATCGCTTATCAAAAGTCATAAATTCAACCCAAAAATAGACATTGATTTTTTGGAGAAACTGGTAGTTTGTCAATTCATCGGCGTCTTTTAAATATGCCCATAAATAGGCAGGCTACAAAAATTGGACGATGACGAAGTATGGCAGGAAAATCGCCAGTTTGTAAAATAGTGAGTTTTTAATCGCTACTTTACGGTTACCTTATGAATGATGCACAGCCTCTGCCACCTCTATAGCCTGTTTTAAATCTATGTCCCCCGTATAGAGGGCCTTGCCGATTATTATGCCTTCCAGCGCTACTCCTTTGAAACTCTCTATATCCTTTACAGAACTCATGCCGCCAGATGCGACTATCGGGATATTTACAGAATGCACAATTTCCTTGGTGGCCTTTACATTCGGGCCGCTAAGCATTCCATCCCTTGCTATATCCGTGTAGATAATGCAGGATACTCCGAGGCCTTCCAGCCTTTTTGCCAGAAGAACGGCCTTCTCTTGAGTAACCTTTACCCACCCCCGTGTTGCAACAATCCCATCCTTAGCATCTATGCCAACCGCTATGCTTTTCGGAAACATCTTGCATACCTTTTCTGTGAATTCAGGGTTTTCCTGTGCTATTGTTCCGATGATTACCCTTTGAACACCTTTCATGCCAAGGTAATCCTGAATAACTTTCAAGTCTCTGATTCCACCGCCAACCTCAACAGGTGTTTTTATGGATTGAATTATTTTTTTGATAGTTTCCTGATTTTTTGGTATTCCTTCAATTGCACCATCAAGATCAACCAGATGTATGAGTTTTGCACCGCTTTCTTCCCATCTCTTTGCAATTTCCACCGGGTTTTCAGAATAGACCGTTTCTGCATTCATCTTACCCTGCGTAAGGCGGACACATTTGCCGCCTTTTATGTCAATGGCCGGAATGATTAACATAATAAATATCGCCCTCCGTGTCCGTGATTTGTGTCCATTATCTGCTACCGTCCTCCCCCTTTACCCCCCTCTGGAGGGGGACAGGGGGAGGACGGATACAGAACACGGTCACGGTTCACGGTTTTTATGATATATCCCCAAAATTCTTTAATATCTTCAACCCCACCTTCTGGCTCTTTTCAGGATGAAACTGGCAGGCAAAGATATTGTCCTTCCAGATACTGCTTACAAAGTCTATTCCATGCGTGGTTTTTGTTGCTATAATACTGTCGTCCTCTGGCACAACATAATATGAATGGACAAAATATAAATGTGCGCCATCTGCAACATCCTTCAGGGCCGGCGGCCTTCTCTCTATCGTTATATTATTCCAGCCCATGTGGGGAATTTTGAGTTCGGAGTTTTGAGTTCGGAGTTCGGGAGAGAAACGTATAACTTTACCTTTTATTACATCCAAACCCTCGTGCCTTCCGAACTCCTCGCTTTCTGAAAATAAGAGCTGAAGCCCGAGACATATGCCCAAAAAAGGCTTGCCGGATTTAATGGCGGCAAGTATTGGTTCTACAAGGCCATAGTTTTTGAGATTATCCATGCAGTCTTTGAATGCGCCAACGCCAGGCAGGATCACATGACTTGCATTTGAGATTTCTTTTGGGTCTCTCGTAATAATAGACCTGTGCCCAACCCTCTCCAGGCCTTTCTGCACACTTCTTAAATTACCCATGTCATAATCAATAATGGCAATCATATAACAGCTATGTAATAGCTATCGAGCGATCAAGCTATCAAGTTTTAAAGCTCGATAGCTTGGTAGCTTGATAGTTTGATCGCTACAGCCTTCCTTTCGTTGACATTACGCCTTTTATCCTGGGGTCTACTCGTACAGCTTCGCTTAATGCTCTGCCCAAGGCCTTGAAAATGGCCTCTATGATGTGGTGGATATTTCTTCCATACGGCACAGCAATATGCAGGGTAACTCCGCTTCTGCTTACAAAGGCCTGGAGGAAATCTTCTACCAAGTCTGCATCAAAATTCTTTATCTTGCTTTTTTTGGGAAGAACGACCTTATAAACCAGATATGGCCTCTCACTTATGTCAAGCGTCACCGACGCAATTGCTTCATCCATTGGCACAGTTACATTACCATACCTTTTAATGCCTTTTTTATTTCCCAGCGTCTTTTTCAGAGCATCTCCAAGGCATATGCCAATATCTTCAACCGTGTGATGATAGTCTATCTCAATATCACCTTTTGCCTTTATCTTTAAATCAATGAGTCCATGTTTGGTAAAGAGAGACAACATGTGATCAAGAAATGGGATAGATGTTTTAATGTCATACAGCCCCTGACCGTCCAGATTTAATGAAACGGTTATATCTGTTTCCTTGGTTTTTCTGATTATCTGCGCCTTTCTGGACATTCTCCCTCCTGAAAATAGAAATGAGAAACTAATTAATACTGGATGAGGTTTGCCTATCTCTCTGATTCTTATGTCGTATATCGTATATAGGTTTTCATTCTACAGGAAGAGATACTATTGGTTCAAGGATAATCTTGTAGGCCATAAAGTGATGCCAGGCTACAGGTTTGTTATAAAGTATTTGAAATAATCTTTAAAGTAAGATACCTTATTGCAACATTCTAAAAGTTAACAACCCCGTCCATCCGCCTCAGGCGGATGGGGCATACGGCAAGCTATGGCAGTTATTTTCGTCAAGGTGAGGAACGGAGGAGTTATGAAGTTCAAGGGTTCTATGACAGCAATTGTCACGCCCTTTAAAAACGGCAGGCTGGATGAAAAGGCATTCAAGGGATTAATTGAGTTCCAGATTAAAAATGGTACGGACGGCATCGTGCCGTGCGGTACAACAGGGGAGTCTGCAACGCTTTCTTACGAAGAACATGAAAGGGTTGTTGAACTTGCCGTTGAGCAGGTCAATGGAAGAGTTCCTGTCATTGCCGGCACTGGTTCAAACTCCACTGCTGAAACCACTATGTTGACGAAACATGCAGAAAAGGCGGGGGCAGACGCAGCGCTTTTGATTACGCCTTATTACAATAAGCCTACCCAGGAAGGGTTGTACCAACATTATAAGGTAGTGGCAGAGGAGGTAAGCATACCCATTATACTCTACAACGTTCCGGGAAGGACAAGCGTGAACATGCTTCCCGAGACCGTTGCCAGGCTGTCCGAGGTAAAAAATATTATCGGCATAAAAGAGGCAACAGGAAATCTCCAGCAAGTAAGCGATATCATTGAATATGCAAAAAAGGGGTTTATAATCCTTTCGGGCGATGATTTTACCACCCTGCCAATCTTGAGCATTGGCGGCCATGGTGTAATATCCGTTACCTCAAATCTGGTGCCAAAAGATGTAAGTCAGATGTGCGATGCATTCTTCAATGGAAATTATGACAAGGCGAAGAAACTCCATTACAAGCTTCAGCCTTTGCATCGGGCCATGTTTTTGGAAACAAACCCTATACCGGTAAAAACTGCCCTTGCCATGATGGGAAGGATAGAGGAAGAATTCAGGCTGCCATTGGTAAGAATGGGAGATGGAAACAGGAAAAAGCTGCGGAAGGCGCTGAGTGATTATGGTATTATTACTGTTTGATTATAAAGTGGAGAATTAAGAAGCGAATGAGCGGATTAGATAATTGGGGAATTGGTTTTAACCAATTCTCTAATCTCTGATCAACTAATCTCTAACTATGAAGACTATCCTTGAAAATGCAAAATATGCGGTTCTCCTTGCAGTCATTTCTTCGCTGGCCGCATCGGTTTCCATATTTATCTGGGCGTCGGTAAAGATGTTTATTACTATATACCACATGTTTGCCGATATGTTTGCAGCAGAGGCCGCTGGTGCTACAGCCCATGCTGTGGCAATTCTTGATTCATTTATCCTCGCCGTCATTCTATATATATTTGCCATCGCCCTATATGAGCTTTTTATAGGCGAACTAAAACTTCCGGAATGGCTGATTATCAAAGACCTTGACGACCTCAAGAAGAAACTCTCAAGCGTTATCGCCCTCATGCTTGCCGTAACATTCCTGGAGCATTTGGCAGAATGGAGCGACCCGCAGGGCACTTTAATGTTTGCCGCAGCAATAGCCGCTGTTATATTTGCGCTGGTTTTTTATATGAAAACTAAGGAGAAGAAGGAATAACTAAATTGCAAGCAAGGAGCGAATTGGAGAATTAGCGAATTAGAGAATTAGATTGTTCTAATTCACCAATCTCTAATCAAATAATCTCTAACTATGGTCAAGATAGTTGTAACAGGTGCAGCAGGCAGGATGGGTAAGAGTATTATAAATGTCATAAGAGAAACCGTCGGAACAGAACTTGTAGGTGCTGTGGAGAGGTCTGGCCATACTGATATTGGTAAAGATGCGGGAGAAGTTGCAGGGTCAGGGAAATTAGGAATTAAATTAACGGATAATTTTGAAAAGGCAGTAAAGAAGGCCGACTGCATTATTGATTTTACCTTTCCAGAGGCAACCATGTACCATCTTGATATTGCGTTGAAGAATAATAGTGCGGTGGTTATCGGCACAACAGGTTTTTCTCATCATCAGAGGGAGAGATTGAAAGAGGTGGGAGGTCAGATGCGGATAGTTGCGGCGCCTAATATGAGCGTGGGCGTAAATCTCCTGCTCAAGGTTGTCTCGGATATGGCAAAGATTCTGGGTAAGGATTATGATGTGGAAATAATTGAGGCCCATCACAGGCTGAAGAAGGATGCGCCTTCAGGCACTGCCATGAGATTGGCAGAAGTGCTTGCCTACAGCCTTAATAGGGACCTGGATAAAGTAGCGGTCTATGAAAGACACGGCATACTAGGCGAGAGAAAACCGGAAGAGATAGGGATCCAGACTATAAGGGCAGGTGATATAGTCGGCGACCATACAATCATTTTTGGCGGTCTTGGTGAAAGACTGGAGATAACACACCGAGCCCAGTCCAGAGATACATTTGCAAGGGGCGCTGTAAGGGCTGCCCTGTGGGTTGTAAAACAGCCAAAGGGATTGTATGATATGCAGGATGTGCTGGGGCTTAAATAAAGTCAGTGAACGGTCACCAGTTAGCAGTAAATAGTAAAAATAATAAACAAAGAGGAGAGACTCAATGAAAAAGATTTTTTTAATTCTAATTTTTATGCTTTTAGCTCCCGCTATTGCTACGAGGGCTATGAACACAGCCTTTGCCTTTCAGGGGGCTGGTTGCGGGCAGGATTGCGCAACCTGCCATTCCTTGTCAAAAGATGAAGCTAAAAAACTCATCAAGGCTGACGCATTCAAGGCAGATATTGCTGATGTAAGGATGTCACCTGTAAAGGGATTGTGGGAAATAGAAGTGGCAAAAGAAGGGAATAAGTTTATTATCTATGTAGATTTTGGCAAGAAGTTTCTTGTGGAAGGGAGATTTACCCCACTGGCGCAACTCGGTAAACCTCCTGAGCTTAAGAAAGTCAATCTTTCTCAGATTCCGCTGGCTGATGCTGTGATAATGGGCGACCCAAAGGCAAAGATAAAGATAATAGTTTTTGATGATCCGGACTGTCCTTATTGCAAAAAACTGCATGAGGAAATAAAGAAGATTCTGGAAACAAGAAAGGATATCGCCTTTTATATAAAGCTGTTTCCTTTAGATATCCATCCGGAGGCATATGAAAAGAGCAAGACAATTATCTGCAACAAAAAATCTGTGAAACTCCTGGATGATGCCTTTGCGGGCAAAAAACTTCCAAAACCTGACTGTGAGACAAAGGAAATAGACGACAATATAAAACTCGGAAAGTCTCTCGGTATAACAGGGACGCCGACCATTATCTTTCCTGACGGCAGATTACTTCCTGGTTACGTGGAAGGCCCAACCTTAATAAAGATACTGGAGACCCCTTAAGAATGCGGTACTACCCCATCTTCCTTGACATAAGAGGCAAGCCCTGCGTTGTTGTTGGCGGTGGCAGTGTTGCAGAGAGAAAGGTCTTATCACTTCTTGATAGCGGTGCAAAGGTTTTAGTCATAAGCCCAAAGCTCACACCCACCTTAAGAAAGCTTGTTGCTAAAAAAGCGATTAGCTACTGTGCTAAATCCTATGAAGGGGGTGATTTAAAGGGTTTTTTTCTTGCCTATAGCGCCACAAATAATTCCAAGGTAAATAAAGAGGTATTTAAAGAGGCAAAGAAACAGGGCATCCTCTTGAATGTTGTGGATGTTCCTGAGTTATGCAATTTTATCGTACCATCAGTTGTAGGTAGAGGAGACCTTTTAATAGCCATATCCACCTCCGGGAAAAGCCCTGCCATGGCAAAAAAGATAAGGCAGCAGCTTGAAAAGGAGTTTGGAAGGGAATATGCGGTATTCTTGGA